>Ga0065711_1006914_pt1 | contig 16528 bp, 8 predicted proteins | sample Hoacrofraction12_FD_59098 | JGI IMG/M metagenome (GOLD analysis project Ga0065711, IMG submission 59098) | Hoatzin crop microbial communities from Cojedes, Venezuela - Epithelial fraction 12 v2 (version 2) | ecosystem: Host-associated > Birds > Digestive system > Esophagus > Crop | place... | reverse complement strand
TGTGGAGTCTCCTTCTCTGGAGATATTCAAGACCCGCCTGGACAAGGTCCTGTGCAGCCTGCTGTAGGTGACCCTGCTTCGGCAGGGGGGTTGGACTAGATGACCCACAGAGGTCCCTTCCAATCCCTACCATTCTGTGTGTGATTCTGTGTGTGAATATTTCCTCTAATTATCATCTTGTTCTTTTTTCCTACCTTTACAGCTTTTCCTACAGATTTTTTTTGAGTTAAGGTGTCCTTGTGGAAATCAGGCTTAAAAGGTTTTTCTTGTATGAGATGATATTGCTTGTTGGAAGCTTTGATTTTTGAAAAGAACAAAGATTTATGGCATAGATCCATTAAAGCATTTAAATGTATCTTTAAGCATATCATTATTATTTTCAGATCATTTAGGCAAAGTTATAATGAAGCTAATCATATATCTAAGGGTAACAAATATTTCAAGTTTTTCTTGGCTTGAGTCTAAAAATCCAGATCAAGCCAACAATGGTAGCAGTATTTGAGGGAATAAGGAAAAAGATTACCTCTTCTAAGTAATATTTTTTAATATGTTTTTTGATGTCAGTTTTATACATGGAGACCTGTTCCTTTTTTACTTTTCAATCCCCACGTTATATTTTTTGATATTTCACTTTTATTTGGCATACTTGTTGTTTTCTCTTCTATCAAGTCAATGATCTAATAACTGCTAAAATCGGAGAAATGCCCGCTGACTAAAATGGAAGCTGTTATGGCTTGTAATTCTTCAAGTATCTGTACAGAGAGGAGTCAATGAAGTATTTTTTTTATTGTTTTATAAATAAACCTCATGACTAGAACCGAACCAGATCCTGATTTAGAACTTATCTGTTCTATAAAGTTCAATTTCGTATCACAGCCAAGATTAGGTATCTCACACGAGTCATTGGCTACAACCACATCATTCTTAACCCATGAATAAGGCCACCTTGTTCATCTGAACTGACATCTGTTAGGAGATCCACAAAACTATTTATCTGCACAGTCACCTCTACAGTTACACTGCAGTAATATACTCATCTTCCAAATGTGTTAACAGAGCTGTTCCAACTACAATTACACCTTCTAAGGTCAAAGCTCAGACTGTGCCCAAGGGAGATGCTGAAGAAGAGGAAAGCTACTTGCAGTCATATGAAGCACTTGGATTTTTCTACCGTATTTTTTAGCTATAGGTTGCCTGGAGAGGAGTCTGAGACAAGCTCGAGCTTTTGTTAAAGAAGCATAGATCAGTTTAGCAGTTAGATTCATCTGTCTGTAAGAACACTATTAGGACTAACAGTACAATTAAAAGGGATACTAGACCTGGAGTTAGGGACAACTGACCAGGGACATGAAGATGACCCAGGAAGGCAGAGGGACTTTAGTGAGACATTATGAAGGATGCTTGAAAGATCAGACACAATGCAGTACAGAAGCCTACTCCTCCACAGTTTATCTGGAAAAGCCTGTATTTGCCTTATTGAAGTGATTTTTAACTTCAGGGACAACCTTCCTGGGTTTTCTCCATTCCTGGGGCATGTTAAGACCCATCAGCATATATTTGTTTGTAGAGGTGCACACAAAGTTGAGCACTCCCATCATTGCTCTAGCTGCTTGCTAGCTGAAACAAGAATGATAGGAATATTAAACTGGTATGTGAATGTGTGAGAATATATTGAATCCAAGGAGGTCAGAGGGCAAGTTCAGGCTATGTTTCTTAGGTGCTGTAAACTATATATTAGAAAGACAAGAAAGGAATCACAGAGATTTACCAGAGCTGAACATGATACCTGTATGTAACATCTGTTTAGTGGCGTGTTGTCTTTAGCTTGTTTCACTAAGTAGATCTAGAAAAGATCGTCAGAATAGACTCAGGGAAGGACACAGCAACAGATGGTTTCTGTGGACATGTGGAAGTACACAGACTCTTACAAAGCAACTATGTAACGGTCTTTTTCACAGCTACTGAAGTACTCAGGAAGTCACAGAACCCCAATGACAGTAGAACAGTGACAGTATTAGATGTAATACTGTGACACATTTCCCTCACTTTTCCTTTATTTTCAAATATCTAGGATTATACACAAAGATTTTAGTTAACCACTAGTGCAAATCCTACAATACTAATATGTCCCACAGAATCCCTGTGATCAGAGGAAAAAATCTGTTTTTTTTCTTTGTAGTCAATCAATTCATTATGTATTCAATTGATTCAGTTTAATATGAATCTAAAAAAAAAAAAGATCAAGGGTCTCCAGAACACGTAACAATTGTTCACAGAATTTGGAGAGGGAAAATCAAATTAATTGGAATAACCCAGTTTGCTGTGTTATTGAGGGTGGAATTGGACAGTCTTAGCAAGTTGTCCAAGCGGAAGCCAGACATAGCAGAGGAGAAGCTTTTCTCTCATATAACAGGGAATTCACTTTCCCAGCTTCTCCTTAAGGATCTTGTATCCATCCATGGCAGCTCTCCATTTTTTTGAGCTATCCCACCAAGCCTCTGTGATCATGGCATTGTAACTGCATGCAGACCTCCAATTTCTTCTATTTGTTCCCCATGCTGCATGCAGATATGTACAAGCACTTGAGAGTCAGCCTGCCATACAGTTGGGATGGACCTCTTTCTACCCTGTTATAAAGATTTTGAGGTGTCTCCTGTCTGTATCAGCCTACACCCTTTTCTTGTCAACGCAGTCCACAATTTCCTCACTTGACTGGGCCATCATCTCCCTTCCTACCGCTCCCCACTGCGGCATCCTCCAGTTGTGCAGTCTGTAAGTCAAGGCCAGATTGAAATTTCTAGAAAGAACCATACTTCCATAGGGGGAAAGACAGTAATAATATTTTTGTAATGGGTTCCTTCAGCTCCACAATTAATACAGTTCTAATGGGTATGGTGTTGTCTGGTGACAGCTGACAGTACCTTCTTGGAAGCAGTTCTCTGCTAGAAGTGTTCTAGGTCTTTAGGTGACCGCACCCTTACATTTTCCTTGATAAACATAGATAGCTGTTACACCCTTACTTTTCTGAAGTACTTGCTGATTTTTCAAAGGGACTGTAAGGTGACAGGGATGTGAACTTCAGAAGTAAGCATGGCTCTTAGTTGTGTAAGTGATGAATTCAGAGACCATAGATGGCAATGAACAGGGTTTTTCAGGGAGCTCTGTATATGTATGTGAATACCTGGGTATCAGAATCTATGTCTTAATCAAGCATGTTGAAAAGTGTGATATTAATATAGAGGTTTTGTCTCGAGCTTATCTGCCTTCTCTTCTTAATTCTTTGAAAGACATCTCATGGATGGATTGATGTAGGGGTATAATCTGTGATGATACTAGGGTGTATGATATATTTTTGATGTTTAGAAAAGAAGAAAATACGTTGATTTTAAATTTCCTTTAAAAAGTAGTCTTTTGTCTTTAAATGTCATATAGACAGATCCAGAAGTGGATAGGATGGGTAAACTGGGAAAAATTTACTCTAGCAAAAACTCCCTGGATACCAGTGTCACAAGTTTCATATGGAATACAATGAAAAAAAAATCCAAATAAATGCAAGATACAATTTTTTGTAAAATATCAGATATCTCTCGCTGCGTCCCTACAAAGTCATTGAGCATGCATGCAGCTGTCAAGGTGCCTTTGTCTGTAATAACAGACATCATTACAGTTATGCAGTTAAATTAAGCCCTGCAAAAAAAATGCAACACTTCCAAACTTGTCCACCCCAAACTGGAAGAGATTATCAGAAAGGATAATATTTTATGCTTTCATCCAGCTCCAAAATGTGTTTTTTAGAAAGTGTAATGTTAAGAGCTTTTGTATACCATATCTGTTGAAGGTCCAATGATGACAGATGCAGCTTTTATATTTAAGACAAATAACTCATCTTGTTCATAGCTTGATCTATGAAGGGACTGAGAAGAGGAGTCTTAGCCTGCATAGATCTTTGGCCTAAAGGTTATTTTCTTATATGTTTGGAAAACAGACTGTATAAATACGAGTGTATATAGTGGTATTAGTTGCCTTTAGCTGGGGCAGTGTCAATAAGGTGGTTCATAGGAAGGAAAGTTTTCATTAATGTTCCCAGAAACTTAGGGAATTTGATTAATCTCCCTGAACAAAGCCCACCTGTCATGTTCCAGGCTGGTCTGGTCATGAATGGACATAAAAAAGAACATTTGGTCGCTGGTGAAAAAGACATCTGTAATTTGTAATCCAAGCTGCAGAAAGCACAAGCTCATAGCAAATGTCCTGTGGAAGATTTTGTTTATTACATTAAAAAATCCCATTCAGTTAAATACAGGGATATCATATCTTTTAACAGAAAGATTAAAAAGATCCTGCTACATTTATATTCCTTTCCAGAATGCTCAGCATTTCTGCATGATCAGCCCTTTTCCTATTCTTGTTCCACCTCTGTAGCATTAATCTTCTTGCAGTAACTGCTCACTTGCTAAACATATCCATCAGTGAAAGATAACTATATGACAAATGCACCTTGAGAAGAATTCATTATAGACACCATGTTAGCAGCATCTTTTCTCCCAGAACAGGTTCTGAAATCAGACTTTAAGATAATTGCATGTCTTATCTAAAATTCTCTCACCTAAATTGATACTCTATAGATGGCTACTGAACTGTTTCTCCAAAGCCACAAATCTAAATTAACCTCAAGTGCAAGAGAGTTTTAGTGGCTCTGCATTATAAGTTAATATAAATAGAGAAGTTTAAAATCTCTTTAGTACTGAATCTGTTATCTTAATTATTTTTTCTTATCAGAGTAAGCATAAAGTTTGCAAACAATGCATCAAAGACTCAGAAGGTATGTCACCCTGCCACCTCTGTTTCTTTCTTCTCGTCATTTTGCCTGAGAGAAATAAGGAAGAATGTTTTTTCTAGGTCCCTCAGTTCACAGGGTTATTATAAATCCCTCATTAAAGCATTCTCTGTCATGGCTATCATGGGGAAATTGAAGTCTACTTGTGCTGACTTTCAGTGATAGAAAAGTCTCATCTTTCCGAGTCTAACTGTGCTAACCTCAAACTAGGGCAATTTTAGGTGAAGGAGATATAATACAGAATTCCATTAACGCTGCAAAAATTATTCAAAGAAATGGTTAGATACAATTTAAAAACTTTTGCTTTCTCTTTCCTTTTTTTTTTTTTTTAAGATTTGGTCAGCATCTCAGGCGGACCTTCAAATGGGGTCACTTTGTTAAAATAGAAAATAATCTGGATGTGGAAAACTATATAACAGGTGAAGTAATTATTTGTAGGAATTCCATGCTGTGGGAATGGCAGCAGTGGGAATGGAAATGTCTTCATAGCAGTAGTTCCTTGTCTGTACAAAAAATTGTTCCTACACAGCCAGGAGACTTGTTCATCTGAAATGCTGCTTTACAGTCCAACTTAACCTGCATCTTATGTAAGCATCAGTTGATTTAAAATGTAATGGATTAATTATTTGCAGAAAAAGGCACGGAGTCTAATATTCAATAACATGTTATTGTAAGGAACTGCTGTCTTTATCTGAAAGATTTGTTTCTCTCATCATCTCTGCAGGACTCAGAGGCAAGTTGTTAAAAATACATGAAAATGTATCTTATTTAAAAGATTTAAATCTTTTTGTAACATCTTGTAGTGACATTTTATGTAGTGACAAATTTTGGCTGTGCAGTTTGTACTACCTTTGTTTTCAAAGTACCATGCACTTCTAAGCATTCCTACTCTCAGCCCAGCAATTGAAAGGTAAAAATAAATTGCCACTTTTGAATAAGGTTAATCCTTTGTTTCAACTCTCTGCAAGTACTGTTTCATATATTTTAGTTTATGGTTCTGAAAGAAAGCATACACCATAGACCCTCACATCTTGAACATATTTAGAAAGCCTTCTGTTGTGATCCCATCTACTACACTGAGCTACCAAAAGTGCCTCCTTACCACATCTTCCATTCTTCCCCCCATGCAATTAAATGACTGCTGAAGGCAAAAGCAGTGCAGAGAACTTGGAAATATTGCCTTCACTGCTCCTCAAAGGCCTTTAAGGCACCTTCTTATTTCTCTGCAAACACTTCTACATTGCTACTCATAGCCACTTTGTGGAGAACAGATTAAAAGAAGCTCTTATTCCCACTCCTGATGAAAGATGACTGGAGAATGATCAGCACCCTTGGTTGTGCTGAATATCAATGCAAGGGGAGGAATCAATCACCTGTGGGCTTGAAAGTTCAATGCTATTTTAGTCCTTAACTCTAGTTCTGAGGTAAAGTCACTGTCTGGTCTTCTGCCTTCAGTACAAAAACTAACTATATTGAGGGAGGATTTTAACACTTCATTCCAAAATTAACTTTGTTCAAGAACTGTTTAACAGATGTTATTTTCCTTGTAGTGTTTTATCCATAGCCTTGTTAACACAAGAGATTGAATTTGTACTTCACGGACTCAAACTTTACTATGGAACTGCAGGCAAAGATCTATATTTGATTAAATAAAAAAATGACACAGAAAATGCCCTAATTTATATCTGTACAGGGCAACATCAGAGAAGAAAGCAGGCTGATATTTTGGGTCATCTTAATCAAATTATACCCATATGTGTTTGAAAGAGAGATACTACCCTCAGTTTGGTGCAGGTGTGTCGCTGTTAATAGATGCACATCGCATTGCTTAAGAAGAGATAAAAGGCAAAAAACAGATGTTAAATGAGTCTTTTTCAGAATGTCATGATTGTAACAGCTGATCTCCTCCACCCCTGAGCCTCAGAAGAAAATGAGTTCTATCGACTGAAGCATAAGACTCAAGGATATTTAACTGTGGAGTTACATGGCAGCTTAATCCTAACTGTGTAGTATATATGTTTTACAACTGCAGGAAATAAATTTCATTGACTCAGTGTTGGTATTTACTATCTGCAAGTTATAGCGTTCTCTACGGAAACTCAGCTGTGTCAGGCAATATATTGATAAGTGAGCCAAAGATCCATCTATACCTTTTGAAAGAATAAAACTTTGTACCCGACTTTGCAGTGCTTCCATTAACAGTTCTCAATATTTCCTTCCATTTCTGGACTCCTGTTTTTTTTACTGCATGTTCTTTACTTTGCACCCTCTGACAAGGAAACCCAAGAATGGATTGAACAATAATCTTGGTCTTAGGGCTAAACTCAACACAAAGGGTGGGAATCAGCTGGTACCTTTTGGTTCAGAAACCATACAGCCTTCTTGGGATGTGATAAAAAGAGTAGGCATTCTGTGTGTATAATGCAGATTCAAAATACTATGATTGTGCATGACCTAAGGAAAGAGAAAAATCTCTGAACTAATTCACTACCATCTACAGAACAATTTGTAAATGGCGACATTTGTACACTGTCCAAAAAGATCTTCTGCTTTCTATGTAAAATAAACAATTACAGATGTGCTCACCATTCACAGGTAATGACTTTTTGCGGATACTCACCACAGATACATTTCTGAGATTACAGAAAGAACCATTCACATTCCCTTTACAAACCACCAAGTCCATGTCCAGCTGCTCTTGATTTGTTTGTTGCCTGTGAAACTGCTGCATTCTCTGAATGGTGTCAATAGCTAAACACAGAATGAATAACTCAAGGAGCATAAGAATGTCCAGTTTTGCCAGACTTTTATCTTCAATGTAATATACTTGATAATGTTTCTTCTAGAGGGATCAAAAGTAGAGGATAACGTGTGGGATAATCAGCATCAAGAGAGTTCACTAAGCAAGACGTTAGTAGTTGTTAAAATGAAAAATGTTAATGTTTTGTTGTTCAAAAGGAGTACCTGATCCACTCTGCCAAAATAGGATCCTATGTTTCAAATGTGTTTTCTGGCAAGGAGAATGGAAATCCACTATGGCATTTGTCTTCTGCAGTAAGACTATGTATGTTACATGAAGATTCAAGATACATCTTTATGTGTTAAATGATACAATGTACGCCATACAGGAGCTTCCCATCTCATCCATGTTCAACCCTATCAATCATAACGAAGTTGAAATTGCCCATTAAAAAAGTAACCAATTTTCTATCTGGGTAATGGTAATATCAGTCTGATTAATATTTATATAGCTTCTCTCATTAACTACTTCATGATTTACATAGGATACATCACGAGAAATTATTTTGCCATTTGACGTAACTCAGACTATGCTAAATGTAACCTGTTGTCTCTAGCCTGTAGACTGAAATAGAGAATTTCCTCAATTGCTGTATTCTAAGAGTCATCAGTAGCACAGACTTCTCATAACTGTAGCTCACCGATATTGACCAGTTCCAGCCACTAAAGAATGATCCCAGTTTCAGATTTGTCATGTCAAGTCAAAGACACCTTTATGTATAAAAAATCATTTTGCATGTTTACAGCAACTTCTGTCAGAATGTATGTATTTTATACTTATCTTCATGATAACTCTGAGGTACTGGTAAGAATGCTGTTATTCCAACTTTACATAGCTTCCTGAGACTCTGTCTATGGCTTCCAGATACTAGGTTTATTGCAGGATCTCTTTGTGAGCAGTCCTACACACCTGGCTAGCCAAGAAAGTTAATCAAGCTCCACAAAGTTTGGTACTAGTTCCACCATTGACAGTCACTCAGTTATTTTTGTAACAATACACTTCTGAGCCTTGAAAATCATTTCTCCAAATCCTGGCTGCACTCTAGCCATCTTGAATTCCTAAAGAGGAAATTATATAAGAGAAAAAAAGGGACTTTTGCTTTATAACACAGAATCGAAGTGTCATTTTCTAGCTGAAAGGCAAAATCTTGCTTTACTGATTCACTGTTGACTGTAGCAAGGAAACTGCTGAATAATTTCCCCCCACAGACGCAAACATTCAGCCCATCACACACGCATACTGGTGGTGTTCCCTGTCAGAACAGGCACATTCTTATCACTTAGCATCTGTTTCCTTTTTTCTCAGAGTTGTTTACAAGCATTTTCATTGAGAAGCTTCCTTACAGAGGATAATTTTTTCACTATCATCTCATTCATTCACGATGGAGTTACACCTCCCAGCTGCAGGTGTTCTAATAGCTCTAGGATTTAGGTATATAACTTTTCATGTGACTCATATCCTATCAAATAGTGGGCTAAAATGAAGTACAAAACTTTGCAATCAAAGCTGTTTATAGTGACAGTTAATTTAAACAATATTCTTTTAAATTATGTTGCTTTATATTCTTTGGCAGTAAAAGGACAATGATAGCATTATTTTTCATTTCAGCCTAAAAATAGAGAGACTATTTTAATAAACTATTAATAATCCACATCAATAGGATTTCTGTTATTCTAACTACTTAGAATGTGCAAGTGTATTAAAGCAAAAAAGTCTACATGAAAAAAGCTCACACTGGGTTTGCAAAGGTTGAAATGAAATTGCTATTTCTAGGAGTTTCCATGGAAACTACAGTCCTAAGCAAACCTGTGTACAAAAAGAAGAGATTTTTTTTTGTTGCTAAGCATTCTGGAGAAAATCCACACTAGCATCATTATAACATGTAGCCACACCAACAGGCATTGTGGTTGAATAATGGATAGCACACAACCACTGCGTTTACTTTCAGAATATTTTAGCAATGAAAGTTTAGGCATTTGAGTGACCTTAAGGTTTGAAGCTACACAATTTTTAGATTTAACATTGCAATTATGTTTGAAGTGATTTGATATTTTTAAGACACAAAATTACTCTGAGCAAACCTAACAGGTTGTCAGATTTTGACATTCAATGCACGCTTGACAATGCTAGTAAATAAGTACTTTATTGGTTTTTAGTTGGTTTTGATATGACCAGTTACTCTTAGTGTTATTGAGAGCATCCTTCTGTCCCCTAAGCTTTTGTTTATAGTTGAATATGGGAATTTACACCTACTATCAACAGTTTTACTGTAAAAGAACACACAAAAGTCTTTCCATAGTAAAAGTGAAATGTAGCACAAGCTTTTTGTTCAAACCAAGCTAGAAAGTTTTTGAATAAAGAGATATATGCTCAGATTCTAAATTCTTTATGTTCACAAACCAGTTTTGATCCTCTTCCTGTTTTTGCAGCCACCCAAGCCAGACTTCATGGTTTCTGAAAATTCAGATAATTCCACAATAAAACTTTAAATGTGGAGTGCTTAACATTGACCAAGAGTTATGTGAGCCCATAAGAGGGTTTATGTGGGCAAGGTGTACAAAACAAGATGGTAGCCAAATCTAAACAGTATTTAACTATTTAGAAATGACTTACATTTCATTGGAATGATGACACAAATGCTTGACTATGAATTAGCAACACAATGTGTTGTGATTATTGATATGATATTCCAAACATATTGATTGCAAGAATTTTTTTCCTAAAGCACTTGTATAGTGTAGTGAAGCTTTAAATATTTAATTAAAAGACCTGTATTAATAAAAAATGATTCAGTAAGTCACCAAATGCAAAATTCTGCAATGATGCCTCTATAAATTATTTACCAAGCTCCAGAGTGTTTACTTTAATAAATTAAATTCAAGGACATCTGGGCAACATACTTACAAAAACTAAAAATGTAATTCTTTCTATCAATGCAACAGTCTGTGCTCTTAGATTTCACCATGAGCAACTTCAAATTTGCTTGATAGCTTCCTCCTCAGAAATCTTTTTTCAGGAGCCTAAATTAACAATATGAGGAGAATATTATGAAAAACACCTCGCAGTTAAAATATATAGGCTTATATCTATCCTTCTTTATTTTTTAAACAACTATTTAGTTAGCCAAAAGCAATAATCGAGAACATTTTTTCCCTCTTCTCAAATTTAGCTAGACATCTGCTATTTTTTTGGCTGCTAACAGACTCACTTAGAGAGCACTTAGCTCTGTAAGACCTTGGGATTTGTGTTTCTGAATCCTGCCAAGATGTTCCATTTTCCATATAGCACACTTTGTACTTTTGATACACAAATTCTTTTTAAATGAATTTCTGCAATGTCCTTATTTTAATCTATTTTCATACTAAGGGTTTACTTGTATTAGTTCTTTCCATTTTACTCTAATTAAGTCAATGTGTAAATGCATGCACATATTTAATAAAAAGAGAGTCGGTTTTGTCTGTTTTAAAAATCCACAGACTGAGTAGCCGTAACAAGTTATTAAATGGAATTTTGAATCTTCCTCTTCAGTCAATGAGTTAATTGTCTTTAAACCTCAGAATAGAGAGTTCTGGTACACTTTAAAAACATATTTTATCAAGTATTGTTTGTAAGTAATATGCAGGGAGAATAGTCATTTAAAGTTATTCTTAGAAAGACAAAGATATTTTCCTGCAACAATAGTACATCCAAGAGTAAAAAACTTCCTGTTGTGTTTGGTACTAAAACCCCCTCCACAGTTTAATCACCACCCTTCATTTGAATTAACTCAATTGCACTGATTCAACAGGCTTTGTATCTCAGTGTTCCTGTTATGCACCTACATATTTGCTTTTTTATTATTATTATTTTGTCAAAGAAAAACTTAATAAGATAGCTTGAAGAGCTGGGTTTTCATTTATACATCATCTGCAAGAATTGATCAAATTTCCTGAAGACTTAACAGAATCTAGCACAGTGTATAGGCACCGACAAGCAGGGAGGTCTCAGTCACCTAAAGGAACATTAAATGCATTTCAAGTTTCAGAATACTTTAGGAACTAGTAGATGTTCAGCTGCTATGGATGTCTCTCCTTGCTTTCTTGCTATTTTTTTAATGCCTACAGTAATGATAAACCAGAAATGTGCATCTGGGAACACAGCAATTGTCTGCTGAGCGAAAGTGACCTTATCAGAAGGGTTTATTTTCAAAAATAATATGTGGAAAAAAAAAATCGGGTCATGGAGTTCACTCAGATTTGAAAATGTAACTCTTTCAGGTTAGCAGAATATTACAGGAATTTACGAAATGCAAGTTTTAAACAAAATATAAAATGCTGTTGATTGCTTAACATTGGTACACCTTCCTTCACACCTTTGTCTGGTAGATGTTCAGCTGCCTTTCACAAAGAACATGTCATGTGTGCAAATGAATCATGGACAAAGGGCCAAGAGAAGCAGGATCCGAGAAATGGCTGCAGTAACAGCAGCAGTGATTTACTTCATTGCTCCTAAAATAAAGCAAACTAAAAATGGAAATGCTGAATTTTTCAGAAGCCTAGAACTTTAAAATGCCTATGCAGTAAGAACCCATGGCTAAGAATTTACCATGTAAGGATAGTTCCATGATGTAATCTCATCACTACATGATTAAATACATATGTTCAATGAAGCAGAGGACAAAAATCTTTTCCCCTCAAAGCCAGTGGTAAAACTACTTCACCAGGGCAAGAATTTTCCGTGCATTCTCTGGCTGTGTGAATCAAAGGGAACTTCAGTCAGTCCGTCAGGTTTTAAAGCACCCGTCAGCATTTTCACATGCTTACTCAGTATCTCATGGGATATGACAGGACAAAAAAAGGTCTGGGATTTATTTCCCAGATTTATTCCAGATTCTTGTGGTTGTAATTCACTTGTGTGTAGAGCTTTGAGTTCATTCTTTGCATATGATGTCAAGCGTCTGTGGACCAAACCCGTGAGTCCATCTTTTTGAATCGCAATGCATCTACGGACAGTCACGGGTGCTTGCTAGGGAGTGGGGAGGGGTATTGCCTATTTTATCCTGAGTTAAGCCACACTTAATAACTAATGAAAGGGAATGGATACATTCTCACATAACACAGTCTGTGGCCACTTCCTTCCTTTTTGCCCTCGCTGGAGCAAGGCAAGAACAACCTTAGCCCTCCCTTCGTTTGCGAGGAGTCCTTAGCCATTTGATCTTCAATACTTTCTGGGTGCAAAAGCTGAGAAATGGATTTTAGCAAGTCACTGTAAACAGTTTGTCAATTTACCTCCTGTCCTTTGGTTTTAGGAAGAAGAAAAAGGAAGACAGGGACAAATTAGTCTTTTAAGCTCAGTTTCCAATTCTGGAAGTAGTTTTTCTAATGGGACCTGATCATTGCTAATAATTCTGACCGATTTACCCATTAACTTCATTATAAGCATTAGCTTTGCTTTGCTAACAACAAAAAAGATAAAAACACTTTATCTAAATCATTGAACAATAAAGCTAACTTTTTCTTTCAGGCAGTTAGGCTTCCATAATTTCCATTACATTTGACTGAAATCAACTTTTGCTTTAAAGCAAAATGCACTACAAGTAGTACGTAGAACTTTTGTATTAGTTTACAGGCAAATTTCGAATTGTAATTGATAGCTCCTTTGCTGTAGTATGGAACATATAAATGGTTCTGCATTTGTCACTGGATTCATAAAGTAGTCTCATGAAATATTGGGAGAGGTAATTTCATTCATACATTATTTTAATCACTAGAGAAAAACTGATTGTGCGTGCTTAACTCCTGTTGACTTCACTGGCAGTATTGTAAGTCATACTAATGATAGAACACATAATTATTTGGGCAATCAATGACAGGCTAATTGTAAGAAAAGTTTTGTGCTTCCTCCAAATATCAGTGAACTGGTGGGTCTGGCCTCAATATTTCCACCCTGGCTCTCCAAGAAAAGTTCTCTTCAGGTGAAAAGTAGATTGGTCAGTCTATGTTGGCAAAAAAATTGGAAATTACTGAGCAGAAGAAAGAAATATCCTGACCTCATTGAGACATATTTAGTTAATATTTAAATCAACTTCAATGCAATTATTATCCCACATAGTCTTTGTGGACTAGATGAGTTGTGTTCAGTGCTTTATAGTTCCATATTATCACCAGATGAATGTCAAAGAGAGTTGAACATGTCACACTGGCTTGTATTTCAGACTGTAATTTTGGCAGATCCAAAAGCAAAAATATCATTGTGTTCTGTGTTCTCTGTCTAACCTATTGCCTAAGCTCTATTGTTCTAGGCATGAGCCACAAATTCAACAAACAACTCCGTGTGTTTAGATCAATTGCAACACGTGCATGGAGTCCAACACATTTGGGACAGACTCGCTTTGTGTGAACAATAGGAGTTGTCTGCAGACCAACAGTCACTCATCCAGAGAGTGATTAAATCACGAGACAGAACAGCAGGGTAGCACATTTTTGCCAAAGGTAGTGGCTTCTTACCAAAATCTGAAGGGTAGTGGATCTGGGTTTGTAGTTGTGGTTTTCAAAAGAATTAAGTGAGCTCTTCATAATGGAGAAAGTTTGCCTGTGGAAAACAAGCCATTAACAAACAAAGCAACAAAACAACGCATTGTGTAACCTGGCTTTCTGCTCAGATACATTATGGTAATTTCATACAATGTACCTGGGATGCTGAATGGGAAAACTGAGCTGTAGTATCCACGCACAGGGCTCAATAAGAAATGTACTGCAGGCTGACAAGGCGGATTATGACAATTGCTGCAAGACAGTGATGTCTAAGTGAAGAGCAGGTATGCAAATACTACCCCAAATGTATGTTGTTAAGATGGGAATATTCAATAACACTGTTGCTACTCAGGGCAGCTCTGCAGCAAACACTTTCTATTTGCAAATTGACTCTTTAAAAGAGGATATGGATAAAAAAGGAAGCAGCTGTTTCACTAATCAGAGGGTTACACTTCAAGGACACCTGAAGATGAAAACAGAAATGAAGGGCTGAATCTCTTATGTGTTGATATCCACTGTGACATGGTTTAACACTCTAAATCACATTAGATGGTAATCTGAGAAGCGCAAAGCTGTTAAAAGCTTTAATTTACAACTACTAATTTTCAGCAGTTACAATGGTTCATAACTTAGAACATATACAATATTTCTAAACATTTTTCTAAAATATTAGCATATTATCTGGGAACAAATGCAAAAATATTTAAGCTTTAAAAATCAACATAAAATATAAAATAAAATAAAATAAAAATTTATTTTAAATAAAAAAGAATATAGTACTAAAAATACATTTAGAAAGCAATAACCCATTGCACTTTGCAAAGAAATATATCTAATTCTGAGGACCAAGGATCAAAGAAAGAATTATGAAGTGAGAATGTAATTCAGGAGGAAATTGACTGGCAGAAACATTCATATATTCTACTTTTTTGTAGAAGTAACAGATAATTTTTCAAATACATGGTACTGATCTAACACAGTTAAACTGGCAAACAGTAAGTGAAAAAAGTCAGGGAGAGCATTGAAACTTTTGATTTGGGCAGTAACTTGCTCTGAGTTTACAGTAGCTGATGAATATAATCTGCACAGAACCGACAAAGGATCTGTAGTTTGAATGAAAAATATTTGTTATAAAATTCAGGAAAAAACTAAAATACTCAGGAAAAAACAATTCAAGGGAGGAAGGTAGGGTAGATTATTTGTTCTAGACAGTTCATTTGATATCTAATTTACAGTTCAATTGATATATAATTTAAGTTACAGACCAGTCATATTTCAAAAGAAAAAACAATAGCTTTTCAGCTGTCATATTTTTATAAAATAAAATATTTAGGTTTTTTTCTCTTCAAATGTGATTATTTGAACATAAAGTATAATTTTTCTTTAACTACACCATATAAGCTTTCTAAGTGAATGAACACATTCACTCACTCACATTCACATCAGTCCACTTTTCCATCCATGTTAAAATGGGATAATAATTTATATCATATCTGCTGTATTTCAGAGACCTCCTTTGGATGGTTTTCCTCTGTTTTTATTCTCAGCTGATTATTGTCCTATAAGTTCACTTGCTTAAGAACTTTAAAAGAACTATTAAGGAAATTGAGTTTGACCTTAACTCATAACAATCTCTTTGGGAGATTCTAAACTGCCCTTGAAGACACCACTGCTTAGTTTATTTGAGAAAAAGTGGAAGACAAAGATCCTTTAGAATATACAGCTATGAAATCTCTATTTAGATGGTACTTATTATGCATTTTAGTATTGATTAGATATTTTAATTTCCCAGTTATTGAGTTAAATAATAAACTATCTCAGGAAAGAATTTGTTTCTAGAAATGTAGTTTGTATATTCTGGCAAANTGGCAAANGTAACAGATGATCATTAATAATAAAATATTACAGAATGAAATGTTCTCTATTAATTAAAAGAAGCTCTCTTTTTCTAATTTTATCCTCAATTGCTATTATTTTGATTTTATAAAACTGCTGTTACTACTCTTTTAGATTTCTCTAGTTTTATTTTTCTCTTCATGTGCATTTAACTTAAAATCTGCTTCCACATTTACTAGAGTCACAAAACCTTCATGGCTCATTCTAGAGTCTCTATTGTTGCATATTCAAGAGGAGAAGTAAACTATGTATTTAAATCAAATTTTAAAAGAATATAATAATATATGCAGAACAGAATGTGACAGCTTGAGCCAAACTGTGTATTCATAGAATCAGAATCATAGAATAATAGAATGGGTTGGGTTGGAAGGACCTTTAAGGTCATCTAGTCCAACACACCCCCTCCCCCCCACAATGAGTAGGGACTTCTTCAACTAGATCAGGTTGCTCAGAGCCCCATCCAACCTGACCTTGAATGTTTCC
>Ga0065711_1040951_pt1 | contig 16529 bp, 9 predicted proteins | sample Hoacrofraction12_FD_59098 | JGI IMG/M metagenome (GOLD analysis project Ga0065711, IMG submission 59098) | Hoatzin crop microbial communities from Cojedes, Venezuela - Epithelial fraction 12 v2 (version 2) | ecosystem: Host-associated > Birds > Digestive system > Esophagus > Crop | place... | reverse complement strand
TGAAGTTCTCGCTTGGCTCCTCCTCCCAAAGAGAGTTTTCAAGTGCCAATTTTTATATGTTTGGAAATCTTTTTGCGAGGTGGGACTAAGTCAATTATTGTGTATCAATTGGCTCTTGGCATGGAATGTCGTGTCGTCAGAAGCAGGACTGAGCAGTGTGACACGCCTTCGGAGCGGGCATCTTGGTATGTGTATTTGGGGGCCATCTGTGCTTTATCCAAAGCAATCTCTGAAGCAATCTCTGGCTGCGCAGCCTCCGCGGCGCCCCACAGGTCACTGAGTTTACAGTGATGGGCTATCCCCCCTTACTTTTGTCTGATAAGGTAAGCACCGGGTATTTACTTCTTTTGTTAGCTCTTCAGCTCTTGACAACCTCAGTCCGTTTGTCTTTTGTCTTGCATTTGACAAGTCCAGCAAGGCCATCGATTACAAATATACATATTACACATAAGTTTCTTGCCTATATAGACAGTGAGTATTTAGAAACAAATAAATCAATTCTCAAAACTCACTACAGCATGTGAATATTTCTGTATCAAATAATTCTGTTCTGGGAGATATATGAATGCTTCATTAGAGTAACCATATCATATTAATGACTCTTCTGAGGTTCATGAATTATGCTAGCAATGATCTTTTCTACTAGTAAACATAAAATTCATTAATATGTTAACATTGTGGTTAATATAGAGAACGCATTTCTAGTAAAATACAGGCTTTCATTTCTGCCTTTTTTCTGTCATGTTATCTGTACCTTCCTTTGGATTATGCAGCACAAAAATTTGCTAATTATTTTTCTCACTGTAGTACATTTTTGTGGTCGCACCTTTCAGGTTTATTCCATGCTTCTTAATACAAGCAACATTTCTGAAAATGTTATTCTTATCAGTTAATAAAGAAATTATTACCTTAATATTATGTAGTTTCTTCTGTGACATCAAGACTGAAGAAAAATATCTGAGGAGGTGACAGCGTTTGTATTTTGTATGTTTCTTCGGTCAGAGCTCCTGCTGCTGCATAGCTGTATGTAAATGGTTTGCCTGAAAAATATTGATGTTGTTTTTATTGCTATTTTATTTCACTTGGAATTAATCATGCCTCTGCTTTCAGATTTACCAAGATTAAAAGTAAGTCTAAATTAATGTCAATTTTAGATACCTATTGTAATGTCCGTAGCTTGCAATGTTTTATATTAATGTCAAATATATCTAGTAAAGTAGGGAGATGAGTCTAGGAATAGGGATTTTTAGTGATCTGACTCTTTTTTATTCTTTGCTGTAACTTTCTGCATGACAATAAACAAACTTCTTCCAGTCCATATTATCTGAAATCAGTTACCTATCTGTAAGATAGGTTATTCTCACAGGAGATATCTTTAAATATCTTAACTTCTGTGCCCTTGCAGCAATGAAGGCCAACAGCCTCCTGGGCTGCACAGTTAGGAGTACTACCAGCTGGCCAGGGAAGGTCACACTTCTTCTCTATTAAGCACTGATCAGATACGTTTGAAGTGCTGTCTCCATTCCTGCACTCTCCTTTATAAGAGAGAAAAGGATGTACTGGAGCAAGTCCAGCAATGGGCCACAAAGTTGATCAAGGAATGAGAGCCTCTGTTATATGAGGAAAGTCTGAGACAGCTGGGACTTACCGAGAATGCTGAGGGGGGTTCCTATCAATGTGAACGTATATCTGTTTGTATGGTATAAATATGAGCAAGAGTCTTCTCAGTGGTAGCCAATGAAAAGAGAAGAGGCAATGGGCACAGAATAAGAGACAATAAATGTAATTTAAATACCAGAAAAACACTTAGTGTGGGAGTGGTCAGGTTGTCTAGAAAGTCTGTGAACTCTTCATTTCTGGAGATGTTCAAAAAGCAACTGGACACAGTCCTGATCAACATGCTGTAGCTGACTCTACCCTAAGCTGGGAGCTGGACTAGACAATCTCCTGAGGTGCCTTCCCACCTCAGCCGTTCTGTGATTTTGTGATTCTGTGGTGAAACTCTTCCCGAGTTTTAGTTAGAAGAAAGGAATGTGAAGAACAAAAATATTCTGTAAGAGCACACCTCATAAGCAGAACTAAACATATAAGGCATACACTTCTCTGAGTAAACTATTGAATAATTCAACATGATTTTGATGCCTGGAAAAGGGCGTGGGACCTTGACAGCTCGTCATGATTCTTATTCATTGAAAAATCTGGGGATATCTTTTTCTCATTCTCATTTCCTCTTGATCTCTTAAAATGTTGTCGTGTATCATCCTGAAGAGGTTATATATGCTATAGAAAACTTTATATCACATGAATAAACTGGATTTAGATACATAATAGAAACAGTGGAACAAATAACCACATATGTATCTCTGAGAAAAAAATGAGAATAGCATGAAGGTGGTCTAGGGCTTTTTAGATTTTTCTAAAGTGTTAGATTCATCTGGATGATCACGTCTGAATCTGGTAGACTTAGTAGATTAAAAATTATCTCCTTTGAAGTGAGAGAGGTTTGATGTTCATGCAGAGAGAATATAGTGATTGATTTAACTTTAGAACAGATATTAGGCAGAACTGTGTATCCTTATCATCTCCTTTTACCTAGTATCTAGAGAAAAAGAAAAAAACAGATCATCTTCTCTCAACATACAATAGTTTTTGGTAGAAAATTAAAATATATGTATGCTCAGAGACAAAAAAATCAGTCAACACAGCATTGCTTATGATGTAAAGAAATTGTGTAATTTCAGAAAGAGTAAAAAATGTAGAGGGAGTAGGAGGGGAAGCAGTTCATTTACACTGAGAGATAGCAAAAAGAATGATGACACTTGAGTCTACTGAAATGATAAAATTTTGTTATGTAAATATGAAGATGAAGTGGAATGTACTGATCCCTTAAAGTGGGTGAATACTATTTTGTTAAGGGATTTTAAATAGATTTCAGGGAGCCTATATAGACCTGGAATTACAACTGCCACTTATGGGAAGCTCAGCCAGATTTCAAAAAGCAAAAGTATTAGCATAAACTGTGAAATGAAACAGCTGCAGGTATTGGTCTTCAGCATATTACTTTATGCTTCTGAGATATGAATGTCAAAGGAAACAGGACATTATAAAGATTTTTGCCAAACTGAAATGTTACAGATGATTTCTGTGAGTCAGCTATGACATTTTATGGCTAAAAAGAATAGCAGATTTATTTCCAGTGATATAAGACATTCTTTGTGTTGATGTTTTATACCACCAAGATGATCAGGCAAAGAAAATTCAGGTTTGCAAGACATGTATGGGCAAGACACAATAACTCATAGCAAGTAACGAGATCAATCTGGATATAAGGACATGGCAGGAAGCATAGGTTTGTGAACACAGTTTGATAATACAACTTACGTATATGCATTCAATAAAAAATGCTAATTGGGTAAGAAAAAAACTGTGCCAGGCACCATTCTTACAATTAGACAGCATTACACAGTTTTAATTTACTAACACAGATACAGCCAGAGGTTCCAGCATCTGTTCTGGTGATAACTAAAAATGTCCTGACTTCAAAGCATTCTAGCCTGTGCTACACATACATAGGTACAGTTAGCCTAGAGAAAAGACTATGGCTTTGCTCCTTATCTGCTAAAAAATGTTATCTCTTCTTTCTCTCTGGTAGATTATCAAGTCTTTTGTTTTCATCCACAAAGCCATCATTCTCAGGAGTCTGAAGTGTCCAGCGTGCTGTTGATTGCTATGCAGTATGCTTGTTGGATCCCTTCTTCTGGACTCTCAACAGATCACAGCTCTGTAAAAGAGCCAAAACTGTGTAAGACAGCATAGAGATGCAGTACAGTCCTAGAGAACCAGGCTTTGTGAACACCTGCTTTTTCTTCTTCGCCTTCTTCTGCTTCCCACTCACTACAGAACACAGCTAAAATAATGTTTTCTTTAAAAAGGTCTTATTTTTAGTATGTCTTAGAGCTTTTGTCTCCTTTTCACATTAAACTACACCTTCACTGTACCAGGGAGCAGTAGGAAACTGAGTGATATTAGTTAATTCAAGACCGAACTGGTGACCAACTACTCCCCTTCATCTACCTCCACCCTTGGAAGACAGAGATGTTGTCAAGAACAGTATTCACAGCCACTTTAACAGCTTGCTATTCTTTCTTTATCCTTCCCTTGTGTCTGTGCAAGATATTTTGCCTGCTCCTCTCATCTTCATGCAAGGCTTTTTCTAACTTCATTACTTAGACCTAGAGAGGGCTGGCCTGTATTGAAGTTATTAAACATTTTTGTATGACAGATTTGTATTTATTGATTTACAGGCTTTTCAGATTAAAAGAAAGATAAGCCAGAAGTAGTCTCCCCAGGCTCGTCCCAAACAACACTATTTCTTCATTCTTTAGCATTGGAAATATGAATTTTAGCAGTTAAAGAAGTCTGAAAGGCTATTTTTCAGAAGGAGGAGGGAGGTGGAGGGAATTTTGTTGACTTTTTAATTAAAAAAAACAGTTTTGCTTTTTTTTGTTTTGTCTGAAGAAAAGCATATTGTTTTGCCTGTTGTAAGCAATTCATATGTTCAGTTCAGTTAGAATTTATAACACTCCCACACTCTTGACTGGGGCAAGATATAATCCTGCAGTTAGCAGGGTGCCTTGCCCATGAAAATCTTGCCAAGCTAGACTGAATTATTGATATAGGCATAGTGCAATCTAGCTTTGCACGGTGACCTGGACCAAGGATGCTAAAAGATGGCCACCAGCAGCCTCACAGAGCTTGCTGCACTGAACTAAAACACAGAACTAAAGCTGCAGCAAACCCTCCTGCTTCTAGAAAATGGAACAAATCACAGTTTCTGAGCTGCACTCTCCCGTTAGTAAGCGATATATAAAAATGGACTGAAGGAGGGGCTAGAAAAGGACATAGTAGTATTTCATGCAGTTACCATATTCCTAAGAGTTACTACAGTAACTAGTTACCTCAGCAACTCTAGACAGAATTTCATCACCTCTGAACACTTACATTTTTAGTATGTGCCCTGTAGTTCTAATTTAGAAAGAGAAAAGCAAGATAAGTTCCAACCATTTAATTAAAAAAAACCCACTACTTTTCTTAATCGCCTACCATTTATGCCAAAATTAAGTCCCAAGTGAATTTTTTGTCATAATGTCATAAAAGATATGCCAGGGAAGACTCGTCATGGACAAATTCATACAGGCTCAAAATCATAAAAAAGAAGAACTTAGGAACTCCAGCTGTGACAGGGTCATTCTCTTAACGCAAGAGTGGACTGTTCACATTGAAGAAGAGAAAAAATGGAATGTCAATTTCATAATGTTGTTATGTCATAATTAAGAACAGCTGGAGCAACAGGATTTAACACTCGTGGGATTTACTGTTAATGGACTTCATCCCTTAGTACTCATAGTGCTAAGAATTCTGCTAGCTTTGCTTGTGGTATAGGTTTTTCACAGGTATTTGTGAGATCTCATTGTGAGATTTTGGGATGCTTCTAACCTGTAACTTTTGGTGCCTCAAGTATTTTTGCAAATCCAGTCTCTTCTGCTTTGGCTTTTCTTAGAGAATCATCATATAGGCTTCAAATGTCTCCACTGAGTAAGTATATGGGCAAAGCAAGCTCTAGTGTGACGTTCAAGCTCACATTGACGATAGTTTAGCTGAGCCATTGGTATAGTGAGCAAAAACTGCAGCCTAGCAGAACTTTAAATTGTACTTCAATGAGCAATATGTATCTTTGCAGTCCTATGTATGTTCACTCCTATCTCCTGGGCATGAATAACATTCTACATTTTTTAACTGAAAGTGGATTCTTTTTCCTTTGTTCACTTCTTAGTTAGTCTGTTTCTTCCAGATTTTATTTATATTAATAAATTGCACCTGACTGCTTTTTGCCCTACTTAGGTATAGTTGGTAATATTCCTTTGTTTTTAATGTTAGACATAGATTTTTTCTTCCTCATCTTATTACTTACCATTCATATTTAATGCTGCACATAGAATTATCTTTTAGACTCCTTTTACCTTTTGATTTGTTATATTTAATGACACATCTTATTGTTTGATATCCTTTTTTTCCCTAGGAACCTGTCACTGCTCTCTATTTATCTGCTTTGAACTAGCTTTCATCTCTTTGTATTTAAATCATCTAAGTCCTCACGTATCATACTGCATTGTTCCTCATTATTTACTCCTGACTATAATGCCCTTCTCCTCAAACTAGTGCTCCTTTTTTTTCTTTGTTTTCTGCTCTTTGTTTTTAATTTTCCAAGTCAGGTTTACGCTTATTACATGACTCCCACACCTTAGGTATTGTCATTAACGTCTGATGTGAGACTTTACCAAAAGTGCTTTCAGAAGCTTGTCTAAAGTGTCTTAGCTACAGTAGCTCATTTTTTGTCTGCGACTGAGGAGAATTATTGAATGACAGAAGGCTCCTCTCCCTGGAAGCTAAGTGCCCAACCCTCCGAGTCCTTTGTTTGAATGTAGGTCTCCAACATGGCAGTCTACAATAGGAGCACTTGACAAAAGGATTGATTTTACATCCAGCACTGGAAGAATGCATATAATTTCCATGTATTACAAGGAGTATATACTACATAATTTGAAACTTTTTTTTCTAGCTACATTCAATAGCTTGTTTGAAGCCTCTGCTGTCTATATTGAATGTGATTTCTATTATAAAAAATGGCATTAACTTTAGAGTTAAACTCTCAACACTGGCAATCATTATCACAGAATTTTACCAGATGTTATGAATTGTTTGCCTGCCAACCAAAACCCAATCTGAAGTGCAATGAAGTTTGTGGAGAGAGCCTTACTGAAAATGATCGAGTTTATCCTGTAGATGCTTCAATAAAGAACTTTGCTTAATCTGCATTTATATTTAAAAATACTTTAAATCCTGGTGATTCATAAGGAAAAGACTTGGCACATAAGGAAACAACGTAATCCCTTCAAGAAAGTCAGTGCTATAGTCTGATCCTGAATATTTTGGGAAATGCTGCTCATACCTTTTCCAGAAACATATTTCATTATTGATAAATGATGAAAGTGGAGTACAGGAAAATCTCTCATGTGAGTAGGATGGGGAAAAACCTGGAACTTCTGCATTAGGAAGGAGGTAGATAATAATTGATATAGTAAAAACATAAGCAAACATACAGGCAGTACAAGCCAGGTGATCAGGAACACCTGTTGTCCATGCCCTATCCTTCAGACACAGAAGACATTTGTTTAAATTAAAAGGCAGTAAATTCAAATTGGACTTTAAAACTCACTGTCACCACACCTCAGTGGCCAGAAAAATGCTTGAAAAGAATCTCATACCTGACTACTTAAGGCTATACTGAACAACAGAGGCAAAGTCAGGACTTTTAGGAAACAAAGGTCAGAAGGCATTTATTCCACCTCTGTTTTCAGCATCCTTCTCTAATGCATTGGTTGCTTGCTATCACCTGAAACTATGTGTATCAGTGATAACTTGAATGACACCTTCTGTTGGTGCTCACTGCAAATTGTGTTAATAGGAAATAAATTAAAACCATTAGAACTATTGTCTTCACAGATGACTTTAATTCAAAGAAGCTTTGAATCAAGAGGTAATCAAACTATTTGCCCTGAGGCTTCACAATCGTGTTAGGCTGATCAAAGGGGGAATTTTTGTTATGTTTAATCTAATCTAACTGAGGACTGCTACTAACACAGATGGTTTTGCTCTCCTTCCTGTCATCCTTCTCTTATGATCCTGCCCTTCTTAATTCTTTGTGTCTGTTTGTTTGGCTCACCTTTCCCATCTAGGTCATTCTGCAGCTACGTACATGTTATATCTGGTACTAAGCAGGCACTGGGAAAAATATGAGGAGAAGATCATGATGGCCCACTTTTGAAATGGATATGCTTAATGAAAGATGTGCACTTAGGTCAATTTTTCCTCTCATATCCATGCGCATATTCCCCTTCCAGTTTTTGACAGCTAGAGTGGTCACATAGTCAGCAGGTTTTGGGTTTTTTTATGTATGATTCATACCATATCTCAGAATAAGTAAGGCTAATGCAAAGGAATAGGAAGGAAGCCCTGATGAGCAGGTGAAAGTAATAATTGACAGAATTACAATTTCTAATAACTGCCTGGTTAAGATAGATTTAAGCTCTCTGTGGACCTATTGAAAAATGCTGAATTCATGTCCCTTTAATGAGTATATTTCACACAACCTTTCAAAACACAGTGAATGAGGTCATATAGAAACCATAGTCTTGTACTGAAAAAATCTTTCTGTCCTAGAGAGTTCGAGATTATCTCTGTTTCTGATCTGAGAGTCTTAGATGACTTGAGGCTGTATCCAGGATAAATAACATAGTGAATGGTACCCAGAAATAAAAATGTGTCTGCTGCAGGGCAGAGAGCAAGCATTAAACATGATCCTCACAATGACTCAACTGACTCCAAAGATGAATTACTCCAGTTAGTTAGCACTAGATTAAGTTGTCCTTGCTAGGTGTTTGTCTGACATAGTAGGATAACCTGTTTGAATAGTGTTTGGGCTGCATGGATGTGGCTCCCTGCTTTCAGCTCAACCTCAGAGAAGAAAGCTCAAACTGTGCATGGCAGTAAGACAGGGAGAGTGAGAGAGGGAGAGAGAAAAACCATTCATGCCATTTTGAGGTCTAAATACGTCTTGCTGAACTCTGTGACAGTGAGATGTATTGACAGAGATCAGTTAAATTTACTCAGTACAAAATACATCACCAACAGAATTATGCAGACTGTGTCTTTGCTCATCAGTATCATTTCTGTCCTATAGGTACTGAATAGAAGTCCATTTTCTGGAAATACCAACCCTGCCTTGCTAGCGTGAAATGGCTCTTCTTTTTATATACTTTTAGCCAAGACATCAAAATTGCTTTGAATATTGATGACACTACAAACTTAAATGTGGCTGCATTCTTGTTTTACTCTTAAAAAACAAAACAAAGCAAAATAAAGCAAAACAACACAAAACAACCAAACAAACAAGAATAAAATAGAAGTGAGGGAGAAAAACTGCAAAAGAATTATTTAATAAAATTCATATAAGTATGAAATTGCTTAAACTAGGCTTCTCTGGGCAAAGCAGGGCATTTGAACATGAGCTGATGTGCATGTTAGATTCAAGATATTTCTTCTGCTTTAGTAGCCTTATCATCATCTGTTTAGAGGTATTTATAAACTCCACTTCTGAAGAGCTACACCTATCAATAATGGAGTTAGGCTTTTAACAGTTGATGGATGTAGTGCTCAACTAGTTTCATGTAGCCAAGACTACCTAAAGGTGATATGAGCATCAACGTAGATTCTTTAGACTTCGTATCCACTGGTGGTGTTCAACAGTTACCTGGAAAGATATGCAGGAGTTCATTCTTTTCTTCTCAACTAGCTACCAGTATACATGCCAACCCCCATGGAGAATTTTCTAAATAGGACCTTTCTTTCCTGCTTATCAGTTTGCTGAAGGGTTGGATACAATCTTTTCTGCATATATTTGTGTGTGTGCATTACATGTGCTTATAAAAGCATGCACAAACCTATACATTCATGTGTTACTTGCACTCATATCCATATAATAGGTTTAAGTATATTTAAATTGTATCCTTTGATGGCGTAGACATAACAGATCTACGCAAACATAAAACAGATTTATAATTGTAAATCACCAATGTATTTAATAAGTTTTCACAAATTAAAGTTTACTAAAACCACCTTTCAATAGAGCTTTTAATCAAAAGGTTCTTTCCCATATACTAGACAGATGATTTGTTTAATAATTTGGTAAACCTGTAATAAATAGGTTCAAATTCCACACTGTGGTAAAGTTTCATTAATTTGTTTCTGCTTATACTGTGGTCAAGTACCTGAAGTTCTTGTAATATAATGGCACACTGACAGGAAAGGGACAGTGTAGGAAGAAAATGAAATTACATGATTATTTTTAGGAAGTTTCATCATTCCCAATGAAGACGAAACACATTATAATTGTACTCAAATGCACATAACAATGTAATTCATTTTTCAGAGCATTAATAACATGGAAGTATCAATAAGCCTTATAGTAACAGGTTAAAATTCATTATGCTTCTTACCATGAAATGAAAATTGCATCAACTTTCAGCAGATATACTATTCCTTTGATGCTCCATGCGTATTACACTGTTGATATTGTGTTACATACAATAAGTTAGCACAATATGACTCTTCAGACTGGATATGGCTCACATTCGAAATACTGACTGGGGGAATAATACAAGGTGACATGGATGGAATGAAGGATTTTGATTCTGTTTGATTTTGAATTCCTTTACATTTTTTACTGTAAGTCAGATACTAAAGACAAAATTGTTTCTGCTCATCATCATTGGCTTGAAAGTTTAAAGGAAAAATTTGCATGCATAAATTATTCAATTCATGTGAAGGAAAGGATTAATTGCATTTTGCATTTCTCAATTCAGCTGAATATTGGTGTATTAATGATGCGGACAGGCAGGGGCCAGGAACCTGAGTCTATAAAGCATTTTCATACTCTAGGCATTCTCTCACTTTATGGTTTCTTTCAGAATCTTTTAGAGGGGTTAGTAAAGCACCAGAAGTCTGAGGTGTTCAAATACCATACTGAGAAGAGCTGTACAGTGCCCTGATAGACATTTGAAATTGTAAAGTCTTGCGTGAATATCCCTTATTGGTACTTATGGTCATATTAATTCCACAACTTTTTATTACGCCGATAACAGTAGAATCTAACTTTGATATTTGTATGTTTACAACTGTGATCAAGTTGTGTTCTTGTATGATCAAATTAACACAAAGAAGAGAAGAAAAACCTGGAAACAAAATAAGTTTGAAAGCTCTAATTGAACTTAAGTATACCTTATATAAAATATTCTTGCTTTATTATGTTACCTCAGATATTAACAACATTATAACATAAGTTAAAATAGAATCCATATTACATTGTTTTTGCTTTATTTCTATACATTTTTTCCTGTATATAGCTATGGAATAAAATTGTTTATAAAACCCTATCACCTGTAAACCTTGGGGGAGAAGCAGAGGATGATCAATATACCTAGCAATTCCCTGTGGCTGGGTCTCAGAACATAAGTAGAATGTTCTTAGTGTCTAAACAGTAAACATTGACTTTTTTTTCAGTTCTTGTTTAGTTTCCAGTAAAATGACATTTAATGTATAGTCTCTGACACTGGACTTCTACACTATCTGTTCCATAGTCTATAATTATGATGGACTGTCACTAGCAGTTTTGAGTATGAAACTTTGTTTTTTAAATGTATTTCATACATCACTGTTTTTAGAAGGAAGATAGAGCTATTAGTGGTTAATAGTAAATCCAGAGCATGCAGAAAAATTTGTAAAATTTGAAACATCAAAAAAAAATGCATCTTTTGAATGTTACATACATGGAGTAATTAACATGGCCAAATTGTATAAATAGACTTACTGAGATAGAAGCAGAACTTAAACATCATCTTCAAGAATTCAGGGAGTAGACTGGGTCACTTTTAAAATTAGTTTTTACAAATCTCTTAAGTAGGTACTGCGTATGAGATCAGAGAAATACTTCAATAAATCCTGTAGCACCTTGAGGAAAAATGCAGGCAGCAAAGTTCACAAGCAGGAAATCATATTAAATTAACCTGCTATCAAAGAAAATTCAATAATTTGCTACAGAAGTTGGGGTTAATACAGTGGACATAATAGGTACTGCCTAATTTCTCTGACTTAAGTAAAGTTCTAACCTATTAAATCAAGGATGAATTTGAATTATTTTGCAAGAAATCAAAAGAAATGTCATATGTATAGCAGTGAGTAGAATGAGAGCTTGAAATAAAAAAAAATAACAACAATAATTAATGACATCAACTTTGTTTAGGATTGATCTCTGAACAGATTTTTACTTAGGACAGTAGCTTTACTAATTATATACAAAACCCAGTGCTGTTCAAATCTCATTTAACATCTTCATGAACACACTAGAAGAAGATAACAAAAGTAGAGCTGAGTAAATTACATAAAGTGTATTATCTTTCCTTTTAAGGAGCATAACTTTGAGTATCATCATCCCGGTGGCATATAGAACAGTTTTCCTTTGTTTCTGTCACAGTGCAGGAAAAAGTTTGTTCTCTGTTATACCAGATTTGAGCTGGGAAAGATGTGAAACAGCGTTTTCAATCCAGGTCATTTGTGACTACATTTCTTGTCTGACCAAAAGAAGGGGAGATTTACAATATGGTCATTAATTGGAGAACTTCAAGTACTGAGTTCTGAAAAAAAAAGATTAAAAGAGTTCAATATACATTACCTTGGCCAAATAAAAGTTACAAGGAGATATAGTGACAGGTCTATGAATATTTCAGGGAGCAAAGCCAAACACAGTCATATAAAAAGGAGAGGGAGAAGGATTATTGAATATTAGTAATCAAATCAATAAAATAATGAAATAATTTCCCCAGATAAGTTTGTCAAGCTAAAGCCAAATGTGGAGAAAATATCGTAAATGTAATATGGAGATGTATTCTGTGCTGGCAGAGAGTTGCACTAATGACATAATATATCTTTCCCAATTTTAGATTTTATGATTCTATGATCATTTACAGCCTAAGAGAGACTGGGCTAAATATCCTCCTCCTGAGACTACTTGAAAGACTAAAGTGGAACTACTGGAAATTCCTCAGAGTCTGAATAACTTGCTGCTATTGGTATACCTTCTTACAGTGAAAAGTCTAAACTGTGATTAGTAACGATTCTGGCTCATCAAGTTTATTTCACGCAAACATTTATGTATGTATTCTATTATTCCTACATATTTCACTTCTTGTGTCAATAATCATAGAATTATAGAATCATAGAATCATTAAGGTTGGAAAAGATCAACCGTGAAGTCCAGCCACCAACCCAACACCACCATGCCTGCTAAACCATGTCCCGATGTGCCACATCTACACATTTTTTAAACACCTCTAGGGATGGTGGCTCCACCACTTCCCTGGGCAGCCTATTCCAATGCCTGACCACTCTTTCAGTGAAGAATTTTTTCCTAATATCCAATCTAAACCTCCCCTGATGCAGCTTGAGACCATTTCCTCTTATCCTATAACCTCTATAATCAGAAAGATACTCCCAAATGGAAGCTGGAAGGCATTTTAACTTCTGTATTGCCAGATTCCAAGTAATTTTTTTGAGATTTAGGGACTATGCCTCTGTTTCAATTACAAAAGCTTTGGGATTATAGGAGCTGAATGCTAAACTCTTTCGTATTCCAGTTTATTTTTCTGAATAGGAGAATTCAGGAGGTCCACCTTACGTCTGTATATATCCGTTCATTCATTATTTTCCCACATATGTTATGAAGAACAGGTTATATTTGTTATCATGCAGGTATCCTTATCAGAGCACTTCCTCAGAGATGAGCTAAAAACCTAAGCCAGTAATCACAGTATCACAAAGCCAGTCAATAACAACATAAAAAAATTGTGTTTGTTCTTAGCTTCATTATTTGCATTGCTTTCAGATACCTCTATATTCTTCTACATATATTCACCTCCTAACAGAAAGGGACAGAATTTTTCATCTATTAAAAAATCAATCGATTCAGAAATCCAGTCAAAGAATTTGCGCATCTACTTCTAGTGGTCCAAAGTAATAAATAAACAGATGTGGCCTTTCAAATGAATAAATAGATGTGTTCATAATTAAAGCAATCAAGAAGCACCAGCTACCAGGATAAATCTGTGCAAATATTCCATTCTGTATTGAGGGTGTGTTCACAGAAACTTCATCTTGATTTAGTGCTTCATTACAGGCAAGAAGTAATGTCAGTGTCCACTGGTGCTAAGCTTTCAAAGCAGCGAAGCACCACATCAGAATAAAACTGATCGGGAGGAGACCACTCCACTGATCAGAAGACTAATGCAGATGAGTTTCACTGTCTCTAGCTTTATCAGTGACACACTTATTAGCTGTGGCCAGGGAGGCTGACACCAGTGTAATGAACCGATCTTCAGCCAAGAGCTTGAATGTTGGTGTCTGTCTGCTGACTAATCAGTACTCAGCAGAGCTCATCAGCAGTTCTGCCAGGGTCATCAACTACTCATATTTATGACTGGTAGCAGTCACACTGTTAACATAGCTCAACTAGCACCCAAACAAGGTGAATTCATATAACTGTTTGCATGGCTTTAGTGGTCGTTTGTCAGGTGGCAAAATGCCAGTGTCACAGCAATAGTTCACATTGCTCCCTGTATTGACTTTCGGTGTCACTCATCGCACATCCGCCTTGACTCTCTAAAAGTTAGGAGTCTGGTTCAAATTAATCTGTCTATGCTTCCTCTTGAATCATCAGAGAAAGAGTTGCTTCTCAGAAATCATTCATCAACAATAGTGTATAAGTCTATGATAAAATCGCCCCTTAGGAGATGCTTCTCTCTTTCTGTTGACTAAATAGCAAGAAAGCCTAGATAATTTAGAGCTGAGGCTGCTCACCCAAACTTTTAGAGGCCTGTGTTACCTGAGATATGACTGTAAGGTCAAGAGCAACAGCCTCAATATAAAACCACACTAATATAATTTGTAGGCTCTGATAATGCCTGAGTTAGCAAGTATCTGTCTGCAGTGCTCATCACTGGAAATTTGCCAGGTCTTATGGAATGATGTGGCTATGCACCGTTTACAGGTTAAGGATCCCATCATTTCTCGTACAATGCTATTCATTAGGCATACTTTGCAGTTTGCACAAGAATCACTATGAAGTTGTACAATAAACTGCTTTTTAGATGACAAGTTCTGTGCTATAGCAGTGTGACACCCTTTGGTCTTATTTTCTTATGCCAAACTAAAACTGTCTACCTATTTAGGCACTTTTAAAATGTTAAAACACATGTGAATAAAATCTGTTAACCAGAGATAGTAAACTAGTGATGGACAGATCTATGTAAGAATATTTTAATCACATTGCTTTGTGCCTGACCCTATAAATGAATGTCAAGACATTGGGTCAAGTTCAGCATTGTTATTAAGCCAAACATTTCATTTGTACTTTAAGTGTGCAAACACAGTTTCATCTGCTGCACCATGTAGTGATAACATCTTTGTACATTTGTGAAGGTGCTGGAGGCTATATGAATAACAGTCTGAGAATAGAAAGCATTTACATTGCTGCTTAAGATATGTCTGATTAACTGATGAAGAAAGAAAGAGACTCATGTTCCCTTAGTAAAGTGTCATTCTTTCAGCTTTCACGACCAATGTGACATGACCCGTAAGATTAAAGCGAATTTCTGTAAAAAATCATCTTTTTTCTAAAAGACAAAATAAAAGTGTAGGTGAAGACACAAGGATAATTACCAGAACTCAGGAAAACAAGGCTTGATCTGATGGCATGCTACATAAAGCTCAGGAGGAGAGCATAGCCCAGTATAGACATTGGAATGAAAATGAAGTTTCAGCCTCACTTAGGAAAGCACAGGTCATTCTGCTCCAGAATACTCCTGTTAATGTGCTCCAGCAGAAAATAGATATCTGCATTTTCAGTATAACTATAGAATTGGAAGAATTTGCTGCATCCATCTACACTGTTACTTTTCTGTCTATTTTAACCTTAGACTGTAATGAAGACTCCAGTGCACCCTTCTACGATCATGGAGTAGATACAACAGACTAGACCTTTATTCATGTGAAGTGTGAAAGAGGGTAATGTGTAACATGGAGAAAGACTAATTTGGAAATTTCTATGGTTTAGAGCAAACCATCAACTCTGCATGAGAATATAAAGTGATATACTGCAAAACACCAAATACCATGTTGAGCATGTACAGTATAATGAGAGGAATTAGGTCAGGAGAAGGGGGGCAGGTAATTAATCTTTTGTCTTGGTGTAGAATTGGTGAGACTTCATTTGAGTGCTTATACACTGTTTTCGGCTCCACACTACAAAAAAGATTTTGCTGACTTGGAAAGAATCCAAGAAAGAGGATAACAAAATTGATAAAAATGTTTATTAGAAAAGTGAATTTGCAAAGCCTGGGGAAAGTAGGACTAAGGCACAACATGAAAGCTAATTCTAAATACCTGCAGGGGATTAACAAAAAAAGTGGCTGGGGGTGGAGTAGGGAGAGAAAATGTGTTTCAGCTATCAGTTCAGGTACAAGAAAAATAATTACCTCAAATTAACTTTGTGAGAAGGAAAAAAAAAGATATCTGTGTGCAGCTTACAGTCAGTCTCACACAAGTCAGTTCATTGACTTTCCGATTAGGCAAAACTGAGGTGTATATAGTATAAAAGGAAGTGTTCAAAAACCAGTTATTTTTGAAAGGTAGGGAGGTTTTTGTCAGTGGGAGTAACAGCATGTTGTTATTCTGTTTCTGGAATTCTGAATATGTGCTGAAAAATCTGTTTGTTTGTTCGTGTGTTTCTTCCTTCCTTCCTTCCTTCCTTCCTTCCTTCCTTCCTTCCTTCCTTCCTTCCTTCCTTCCTTCCTTCCTTCCTT
>Ga0065711_1040950_pt1 | contig 16529 bp, 13 predicted proteins | sample Hoacrofraction12_FD_59098 | JGI IMG/M metagenome (GOLD analysis project Ga0065711, IMG submission 59098) | Hoatzin crop microbial communities from Cojedes, Venezuela - Epithelial fraction 12 v2 (version 2) | ecosystem: Host-associated > Birds > Digestive system > Esophagus > Crop | place... | reverse complement strand
TTTTTTTTTTTTTTTTTTTTTTTTTTTTTTTTTTTTTGCTTTGGGGGAGGGAACAGCTTTTGGAGACCTGGTTTATTTTTAGGGGGGTGAGGGGAAAGGGTGGTTTTGCTCTCATGTAGTTCACATGTGCTGGAGGAGGCTGTGATGAAGTTTTGCAGTGTGGCAGGATTTGCATTTGCTGTTGCCACAGCTACGAGAGAGCTTACAGCATTTCACTTCACTTAGCAGAGGAACAGAGCAGGAGTTTTCAGAGTTAAAGTATCAGTGCACAGAGATGATTCATTTGGTGTGTCCAACTGATTTTGAATCAGTTTTTGGATGAGAGAGGATGCGACCATGGTGTTTCTGTGCAGGGAGGCATACAGATATAGTCTTGAGCAATTTTTGGCTTCCTGGATTTGTGGCAATTGATCTGCGTGATGTTTGCTTTCAACAGGCTTCTAAGCTGTCATCTGATACACAACGTATGTGCAAGCACCTGGATATTTGGAAGTATTGCAAGACTTCTCTGGTATGCGCGGGCTCTGTCATCTCTGTAGCTGAGCCAAAGCAGGTCTCTGTTTGCTCCAAACAGGTATTTACTACAAAGCACTGTTCTTATCATAATGGACTGAATTGCCTTCCGTTCGATTTTTAGTTACATGCAGTCCAGTGTGCTAAAGTGAGCTGTGCATTTACATCAAGAGCGCTGCATGGTTAAATCCAAACAATAGGCTGCTTGTGGCATGTGATAGTGGTAGGGGAAGAAAAATCCTTCTTCTGTAATTGCAGGAAAAAAGCGAACCTGTTTACAGCAGGAATTAACAAGAGTTTATTAAGTCATACTTGACTTTTTCCTCTGCATTTTCTGCATAGATTATTATGATTTAAGCATAAATTGCTTAGGCAGAAAAAGCACTTGACCTGTCTTTTAGTTACTGATTGCAGTAGATTTGACTTGGCGATACAAAGAAACGCTATATCTTTCTGAGGATGACAAGAATGTGTGTGAGAACTATTTTATTTTGAGATAGCATTTGTGGATGTCTGTGCATGTCTTCTGAGCAAACTCCTGCATTTACAAAAGACTTCTAACAAGAATGGTAAAATCAAGGATTCTTTCAATACAATCTGCTGGCGGTAGGTTTTTAGCCCAGTCGGTACTGAAAAATAGTCGCTATGCTTTTTGGTGTGTTTTTTGTTCTCTCAATTGGATAATGATGTTGACCTTGCATATGTGAGTTGGAAATGGAGGATGTTCAGGAGTCCTTTCCAAACAGGCCAGGCTTTCTTGGTGGTAGGGGAGAAGGGATCACACTGAAGAAGATGACGAGCTTGCGGTATGCTGAGGAAATAGAGCAGTCTAATACAAGTATGATGTGGCGAGCTGCTCTAATGCAAATGTTAAGCATATGCAGCCAGTGGCTGTGTTGGAAACAAAAACAACATCAAAAGAAAGCTGAGGAGTTTAAAATCCACAACTAATGGGTGTTAAAACAAATAGCAAGTTTGCCCGTGAGGACAGAAAATTGTACCTGTGTTCAGAGCCAGGTGGATTAACGTCCTTTGAAGATGAGAATATTTGTGTGAACTTGGGTTCGGTGTCAGAGGACTAAAAACTGTCAGCTACCTTGCAAGTCAAGCTGCTTCTTTTTCCCAATGGAAGCCTGGCTTGTCTGTGCGTTTCACCTCCAGTATTTCCTGCTGCTCATGCTTATTAGCTGTATTTCATAAGCTGCCTGCAACAGTTGCTTTTACATGCTAAACTACTGACTCTTAATCTATGTTGAAATGGTTAACAATAAGCTATTTCATCTGTACTATGTTACGTAAAATACTACTACGCCACTGCTAAGAAGTGTTAGACCTTTTGTACAGAAACAAGGTGCTCACCTGAGGAAACTGGAAATTGCAGCAGCAGTTAGAAAGTTGGAGCTGAGGAGAGGAGGACTGTGATATGTGAGAAACTGAATTTATACAAGGATCGTAAATTTAAGTGGGGATCTGAATCTGAAACGTGAGCGAGTGGTGCTTTTTTCCACCAACAAATAGCTGTAACTTGTCATGTAGGTAACTTTTAACTTGTGTTGTGTCTAACAACCTAGGCTCATGTAAAGTTTTGATTGTTGCACTTCATTGTTGCTGTTGAGATTTCAAATTACTATGTGGGAAAGTGCTTTTGTATTGATGATGTACTTACGTTTTTGCTGTGTTGTGAAGGTCTTTATCTGCCGTAGCTTTTTCTTTTTGGCATTGACACAGAGGGAAGACAAGGTCTTACACCAGCAGAGATGGGAAATCAGGTCTCTAGGTTGTGTGCTCAGCCTGTGCTAACATCTTCTCTCAGGGGAGAATTGCCATGGTCTCTTCCCTTGTTTAGAAAATACTATGTCGGGGGATACCTGCAGAGCAGAAGGGTCAGGTCTGTCAGCCCCAGCATTAGCATCTTGCAAGATGGTTTCGTATGGTAGTGCTACTGTGTTGGTGCTGGGAGCAGCTGTGAAATTGGGAACAGTGCACGGTGCCTTTTGGATTTCAAGATGTCCAAGTCACGGGTACCACTGTACCCTATCGTGTGATCCTGTAGATGTGCCTGTGAGTAAGTCTGTATTGTTGCTGTTGTTGAGTCTAGCTACAAAATGGCTGTGTAGAGATCCCATAAGGATCTGTAGGTTCCCATACTTCTTATACTGTCCCTGTGCCCTGTTCAAGGCCTTGAAGGTATCCAGGGAAGAGATGGTGCAGGGTTGCCTGGAGTAGAAAGGCAGAGGGCTGCTGGTGACCTTCTGGAGTAGTGAAATGAGGAGAGGACTACTTTGGACCCAGACATGCAGGGAATATGTTGCGAGACAACAGTCCCTTTCCTGAACTGTAGGTCAAGGGGAAAGGCAAACTCTTGCATGGGCATTATCTGCCATCACTTTGCCTTCATGCGCACCCTGCAGACCTGCAATAGGGGAATAAAATCTCCAATTTAATGAAACGCCAGTGCTGATGCGCATTATAAAGATGGAGTTGCTATTGCTTTTATGGTAGTGAGGAGATGAGTTAGGCTGTAATTAGCAGCCTCTCTTTGTCCTTTGCAAGTCCAGAGAGGGTTCTGTACTTATTTCTGTTTAGTTGGTTCTGCTTTACCGGTTTTAATTCAGTATGAAATAGTAGCTTATATCGCCCACGAGAAAAGTACCGTATAAATGGAGTTTCTTGTGTGCTAAGAGTGCTGCAAGTGTAAAGAAACTGACTGCTTAGCCTCACTAGGATGAATTGCTTTGATGTTTTGAGATTCTGGTCTAATTTTCATGTTCACAGCTGCAGGATTTCTAAAGGCAGCTGTAGGTGAGCTGAGAATCTGCACCATCAGTAAGACCAGGAGATCAGTGCAGTGAATTTATATTGTTTCAGGGCTATCTCTTTGTTCATCTGTTAGATTATACTAAAATCTAACTTGGCAGCTGCAAATGGAATAGTCCTTAAAAACCTTCCCTAGCACTAGTATGAAACATGGTATTGCGTGGAGCAGTAGACACTACCAGAAAATGTACCTCGTACCTAGCTTCGGAGCTAGCCCAGCTTGAAGCAAGGGCCAGACCAACCAAGCCCCAGAAATCCCTTGCAACCTGGGGCGCTCCGTGGGTCTCAGCACTGGGCTCAATGACACAAGGCTAACGTTGAAAAATACCCATGGCAAGAAGCCAGAATTGTGGCTGGCCTTTAAATCCCTGTGAACAAACATGTGCAGCTAGTCAGTTTAAAAATTGCAGTGTTGTCTTTTTTTACTGAATGAAGAGACTGCAAGTGCTCTGGCCACAAATGTGACAGCTGTCATGGTAGATCTCAGCTGTGCTCTCCTTCTCCCTTCCCAGCCCCCAGTGCACTCGCTCTGTTTCCTAAGAGAGGAAAAGGAGGAGGAGGTGTGCTAAACTGAGAACCAGTCAGGACAAATGCGCTAACGGTTGGGTAGAAACATGTTTTATGTTCAGCTTCTGTACGAAAACCTGAATTCCCCATGGAGGCTTCCCTGTTCCTGAACTTTTTTTATGGTGAAGTCTTAGTAGATAGGATCAACTTTGTACTTCCAGCTGTTACTGATGACCCCCACTGGCCTCTTTTTGTCAGACCACCTCCAGCTGTGGGAACGGGGAAAGCTGGAGATTTAAAGAAATTACAACTTTGATTTATCTCTTGGCCTGAAAATCAAAATCTTTAGGACTTCTGTTCTCTTACACCAGTAAGTAGGTACCTGCCAAGTCAATGAAGATTTTAGCTAGTAAATCTAGAAGATATCTATGTCTGACTTGCTTTGTTATAAAAGAGGAGAATCATCTTCTGATTTTTAGAGGTGATACAGAGTATTTGTGGAGCTGAGGGTGGGTGGTTTTTTTTTTTTTAAAGAGTTCATCAAAAAAGTGATGTTAAAAAAAAAACCACACCAAAAACAACAACAAAAAAAGGGCAAAACTTGAGGGAAATGGAGACTGTTAGAGAGATTTAGGGAATCTGATCATACCAGGCAGTCTGATGAAACACGTCCTGACTGGTCTGTTAACGTTCCCAGTCTCTGACCCCTGTGCCACATTGAGAAAGCCGAATTTGAGCCAAATCATAGCAAAGGCAAGCTAGCTCATACTGGAAACTGGATCTCAGCCTCAAGAGTGAGATATGGCACGTGTTGCCTCCTGCTGGGCTGGTGCGTGATCTGTCAACATTGACATTGTGAGTTTCTGCCATGGGTGGACCTTAGACAGGACTGAGATAGTTCTCCTGAATCTTCATTGTGTTTCTCCCTATCATAAATGATAACTTGAGTGCGCACATGAACTGCAAAATGATCGCAGAATCACAGACTGGTTGAGGTTGGTGGGGACCTCTGGAGGTCATCTTGTTCAGCCCGCTGTGGTGTCAAGTCCCACTTATGGGACAAGTTTAGAAGGATGGCACAATGCATCTGGTGTTCATCCAGTCGTCTTTTCCGTGAGCATCAGTGGCTGTCCAGGCATATAGGTTAAGCAGAGTTTTTAGAATTAAGGGTACTTCCCCTACCATTGGTAAGTCCACTAGAATGGGCTGTCGCGGATGGTGGGATGGTGTTGTTGGATCCTTTGTCCTTTTTCCTGGTTGCTCATGCAACGGCCTCAGCCTGAGTAAGTCCTGATACCACTTCCACCCCAATGAGAACATATTGTTTCCTGTCTGACTTCTTAAAAGGTCCTATGTAATCAACTTGCCAAGCTTCCCAGAGGCCCTTCCCACTCTGCAAGTGGAGGGGGGGTTCTAGCAAGGGATGCTTTTCTAATCAGGTGTGGTGCTGACCCCAAGCAGAAATGAATGTTACACTGTTTCTGGTTAACAGGACCCTGCTCCCAGCCACTTGAAAAGGTCTTTAAACCCTGAATAACTGTGTTTCACATGTAACCATTCTAACAGGTGATCCCACTTCTCTACCTCAGCTCCTTCTGCAATTGTAGCTAAACAGGTTAGTGAATCTACCTGATCATTCAAAATGTGGGCAGGGTGATCTCCCTGTTGATGTAAAGCTACTCGTCCTGCCAAGAAAGTCTCCTGTTTAGCAATATTTAAAATTTCTTCCCATTTTTCTTTGCCACACAGGTGCTGGATTAACCTCCCACTGATTTTGTTCCCAGAAAGGGAGACACTCAGTGCATCCTTTAAATACACCCTGTCTCTTTATCACACTCCAAACTGCTATCGGCTCCCCTACTTGAGCCCTTCCCTCCCCTTCTGTTACAATCTGTTTTCCTGAATCAACATGTAAGTCTACTGCCTGGTATTTCCATACCTTTGCTTCTCTTTTTGAGGATGCATTAGTAAACCATGCTTTCTTTAGGTGAGGTTCAAACAGAGGAGCTGGTTTTATAAGGGAAGGAGGGCAGTCTGGTCTGGGTGATCAGAGGGCAGATCCTGTATGGTTGGGGTCAGTTCAGCTATGTTAGTTGTGGCCATGGTTAACGGGCCTGTTTTGGCATTTAGTCACTGGTAGTCAATTGTTAGCTGCCACTTTCCGTTTGGTTTATGGACTGGCCACACTGAAGAATCGTAGGATGAGTGAGTTGAGACAATTATCCCATGCTCATGCAGCTCAGTTATGACAGGAGCTATTCCCTCTTGGGCCCCTAAGGGAAGAGGGTAAGATTTAACATTTACGGTTCCTGAAGAGGGTAATTCTGGCACAGGTTGGAATAATCGCATTTAGGCAGCTGAGAGACCGAATACCCACTCTTTCCCCCCTGAGTCCACCCAGACACGCCCTTTAAGCAAATCGAACCACAGAATATTGGTTGGTAAAGCCTCTAAGATTGTGATACTCTCTGTTGCAGGTTCATCCCAGGCAGCCAACACTTAACTTGAGCTGTCAGCTATGATGTAGAATATCCAAAAACATCTGTGACCCAAACCTGTTTTCTGTTGGCAGCTATGCCACTGAGGTTAGCAACATCTGTCTGGAGAGCCAACATTTGAGTTCCCATATATACTAAAAAGGTGACTGGAATCTTAAGGGGACCCGGAGGAAAAGTGATAATGTGTTGGGCTCCCCCTTGACCATCATCTACAGTCTCGGTCTTAATTAGAGGCTGCATGCTGACCTCTTCCTTTCCAGCAAAATGCAGTTCTTTTACATGTTGTGAGTCTTTAAAACGGTACAGCAATTCCAACTCTCTTTCTTCATCAGCTTTTACACCCCTACTTTCTACATGAATTTGCGAATGGGTTTCGTCTAATTGCTTCTTTAATATCTTTTCCCACTCCAAAGTCTCCGTTAATGTGATGTGTAGCCTTGGGTTAGTTACCTGCACGGTGACAAGCTGATCAGAGAGACTTTCAGTCTCATTCTCTAGTTGCTCCTGCAGAGCGCTCTCACTAAATCTTGAAGAGATTTTATTACCTTCCCTTTTGCTTGCTGGGTCACGTGTTTATCCCTTTGTGCTGCTGCCTGAGCAGGTCCTGAAACCGCACAGACTAGTGCTTTCCCTTTTCCAAGTTTCAACCTTCATTCTTTAGCTAACGTGGAGATTCTTTCCTCTGCATCTGTGAATCGTGCTAATTATTATGGGCCCAAGTCATACCCCGGGGGAGAAGATCAGGCATTATAGCCCTCTAACCTCTCCAGTACAGCGGTACAATCTACAATCGGATCTCCCAGGGAGGCCATCCTGAGCCCTACAATGGTGGGGATCAGGTCCTCTATCAGTGGTAGGAGGACTGTCTCCTGCAAGTATGGGAATCAGATCCCTTATCAGTTCTCAGAGGACTGTCTCCCCATGGATATGACTACTCTTAGAGAAGGGCTGCAATAAAAGCCTGGTCCCAAATGATCACTTTAACACTGATGAGGGGATCCTGTCTGTGACACCAATTTCTAATGTCGTGTCACACCTAAGGTGGTGGGGGAGAGCAACTTAAGATTCTATAAATCTGCTCGGGCTAAACTAAAGTGAATTAAAAGTTAATCAATTGAAAGTTTTATGTATGATAGAGGTAACTTGAAACTTGGAAAGTGTGAAAAGGAGTTCTTAGTGGAAATATATGTAAGAGGAAAAGGAAAGAAAGAAGAAAAGAGGAGAGAAAGGTATCACAACCCTAGGATGCTGCGATGATGATGATGGATGGGGCAATTCTCTGGTGGTGGGCGCACGCCTGGCTCTTTGTAGTGGTACTTTTTACAGTCTTGTCTCCACCCTGTTATACCTCTTGAGGACTTACATGGTGCTTGTTCCAGAAAGTTCATGATCTTCTGTGCAGGTGCCAGTGGAGGGGGGGGGTGATCATAAGCCCCTTCCTCAGATGAACTCTGTATGAACTCTGACAAGGCACATCAGAACATGGAACTGCACATCCTCTGATACGCCCTCCCCATCCTGTGTTAACTAACTTCTCACCTGTAGTCTGTTGCTGGGCAGACCATGACCTGTCTTATCACAATATTTGAGACATTTACCCCCTCAGTTCTCACAGACATTAACTCTTTCAGTCTCTCACACATGGTCAAACAGGGTCACCTAGAATTGGTTGTCCAGCACCATCTCCAGTTGGGTTTTGCATATCTCCAAGGGTGGAGACTCTAAAACCTCTCTGGGCAATCTGATGCAGTGTTCAACAACCCTCACAATAAAACAGTTTTTTCTTACAATCTGATGTGTTTCAGTTTGTACCATCTTGTCCTGACACAGGGCAACACTGAGAATAACCTGGCTCCTTCCTCTTTGCACCCTCCCTTCAGGCATTTGTATACATTGATGAAAATCCCCCCTGACCCTTCTCTTCTCCCGGGTGAGTAGTCCCAGCTCTCAGCCTTTCCGCATAGGAGAGGTACTCCAGTGTATTAGTCATTTTAGTGGCCCTTTGCCAGACTCTCTCCAGTATGTCCATGTCTCTCTTGCACCAAGGAACGCAGAACTGGACCCAGCATTCCAGGTATGGTCTCACCTTGACTTGCTGGCAACACTTCTAATAGGCCAAGGATGCTGGTAGCCTTTGCTGTCAGGGGCATTTTCTGACTCATCGTAGCTTGTTGTCATCCAGAACCACAAGTTCTTCTATGCAGAGCTGTTTTGCAGTGTGTCAGCCCCCAGCCTGCACTGGTACTTGGGGACATTTTTCCCCAGATAAAGGACTTTGGCTTTCCTTTGTTTGAACACCAGGAGGTTCCTGTCTGCCCTTTGCTCAAAGTTCATCCGAGTGGGAATGTGACCGTCTGGTGTATCAGCCACTCCTCCCAGTTTTGTGTTGTCGGCAGACTTGCGAAGGGTACACTCTGCACGTCATCCAGATGATTAAGAAGAGGTTAAACAATATTGGCTCTCATATCAACCCTGGGTAGACCACTAGTGTCTGACCTCCAACTGGACTTTCTGCTACTGATCACAACCCTCTGAGCCTGGCTGTTCAGCCAGTTTTCGGTCCACCTCACTGCCCACTTGTCTAGTCCGTACTTTGCTAGCTTATCTGAGGACGTTATAAGAGACTGTGTTGAAAGCCTTACTAAAGTCAAGAAAGACAACGTCCTCTGCACTCTGCTCTTTCACCAAGCCAGTTGTTTCATCATAGGCGGAGGCCAGGCTGGTGAAGCATGATTTTCCTCCTTCATAAATCCATGCTGACTACTCCTGATCACCCTCTTGTCCTTTGTGTGACTGGAAATGGTTTCCAGAATTAGCTGCTCTTTCCCGGGGACAAAGTGAGGCTGACTGACCTGTAGTTCCCCAGATCCATTTCCTTGCCCTTGCTGAAGACATTTGCTTTCCTCTAGTCATCAGGAACCTCTCTGTACTGCCATGATTATTCAAAGATAGTCAAGCATAGCCTCACGATGACATCGGCCAGCTCCCTCAGCTTTTGTGGGTCCATCCCATCTGGTCCCATGGACTGGTGTATGTGCAATCTACCCTAACCTGAACCTCTTCTACTAAAGGTAAGTCTTTCTTGCTCTGGACTTCCCCCGTAATCTCAGGGGCCTGCAATTCCTGAAGGTCTGTCTTAGTCACCCTTCCCATCCCTTGCCAGATTCAACTCCAGATGGGCTTTGGCTTTCATCCCCACGTGATCAGTGATCCTGAATTCCTCCCGGGTCACCTGCCCCTGCACTTCATTTGAGCTAGGGTTTGGTCAGGAGCTCCTTGCTCCTCCATGTAGGCCTCCTGCCACCTCAGCTTGATTACCTGCTTGTTGGGATAGACCATTCTGTGATTCTTCAGCTTGGAGGAGGTGATCCTTTAATATCAACCAGCTCTTCTGAAGCCCTCTTCTCTCCAAGGCTGTACCCCGTGGGATTCTTCAAGCACATCCCTGCAGATACCAAAGTTTGCTCTCCTGAAATCCAGGAGAGATTTTAAAACTCCGTACAGAATTTCATTTTTGTGAACTGCAGGGGTAGAACCTCTGACAGTCCATAGTTTGATACACACATCTATCCCACCCAGCTCTCACAGAATCAGCTCCAGTTATTTCTGACTTTGGATAATCCACTGGGAATAACCAAGAGGCAGCAAAGTAACCTAGCGGATTGATTCCCTTCATCTGTGCTTTGATCATACGAGGACTTGCAGGATCAACACTGAGTTCAGAATGGCATGATGGCCTCCTGTGTGGGTTTTGAAGAGATGTGTAGTCTTTCCATTGTGACTGGTGTCAAGAACAGAAATACAAGTGTGAACATGGTAAACACTAGCCAAAATGAATGCCAGGAGAAAGGTATTTGGCCATAGCTTGATTTAGCAATTTTGCTGCTCTGTGTATGATACTGAGTAATATGTTTACTGTCTAAATACACTTACAGGCTTTTTTAGTATTCAGAGAACTAGTGGTTTCTCTGGTAAGGTTGTATATAGGCTGTGGATGTATCCTTCATCATTAAAACTAAATGTATGAATAGGAAGTGAGTTGAAATTAAATCTGCTGTTTGATTGCAAATCAAATCTATGCATGTTCATCCTTCTAAAGTATGTAACTCCCGAAGAGATTTAGAAGTTGGTACGTATCAAGCCTCATCCAGTGTGGATGGATGCTTCATGTAAGCACAACTTAAAATGTGATGGAAAATACAGGCTTCAACTTCTGCCTGGGGTGCACAGTGCTTTTTGTGGTCAAACCTGCAGAGACTTGGCTTCGGTGGGAGCAGGATGAAGTTTCTTCAGGTCCCGATTCAGGTTAGTGCTCAACGTAGTAGTCAAAGAGACAAATTTGGGTGCTTGTGACAAAGTTTGCATATAATAATTGGATTTTCAGTAAATGCTGAATTTTGGGGGGATATCTGTGCTAGGAAGCAGAGTTTTAATAGTCCTGGTGGAAGGACCAGGGGGTCATTTTTAATGCTTACACAGAATGGATGCTTGTGCTTCCTATAGGAATAAACTGAACTAGAGAAAATGACTGCCCAGTCTGTAAGTGTTCATCAGAGGGAAAACCCATAAATTGATCAAAGGTCCTATCTTTTAACAAGCAGATTGAAGTAATTTTGATGTAACAGAATCTCTAGTATTGTCCTTAGGTACCTTGCCATATTTTCCAGCGTGGCATCATGCCCTTTGCTTCTGCGGCCCAAGTGATGCTTCCTGCAGGAAGTGTTATACACTTGCCTTGTGGGACAAACAAGCCTCCTGGGCCTGGAGCACGCATCACAGAGGTCAAGGTTATAAAAACAAGGTCTGACAGGCCAGTGCCTGAAAATAGAGGCTGGGAACATTTTTGTCACACTTTGATTATTGGTAGAGATATAAGTACGGTTAGGTTTTGAGTTATACCAAAACCAGCCCATGGCTTGTGGTGGCGTTGCTGTATATTCCTGTTTTTTCTGGAAGGAGTGTAAAGGGGCATATAAACAAACTTCCCCAATAAGCCCTTCGAGCCTTTAGTGATTAATGGCTCAGGCTTCCTGAGCATCATTTCTTCTTCTTTACTGCTCTGAATTCATCTGGTCATCCTTTGAACCCAGATAAACGCGTGGCACTCGCCATGTGCTATGGGTGGAAGTCGCAAGAAGAGGATGTGTGTTGCAATGATGCGATCGCACGGCTCACCCGTGTGTAAAGCAGTGATAACACCAGCTGCACCGACACAGGATACTGAAAATACAACACCCCTCAGTCCTCACAAATAGCTCCTTATCGCTTCTGTTCTGTTGTTCCCTTTGCCCTTGGGCTGGAGGAACTGTATATTTGAAGCCTTCATTTGCAGTGTTAATCCAAATCATGCTTATTAATGAGTAAGGTATTGGGTAGGTGAGTATGTCTGCGTCAGTGCCGTTTAACCTGTGAATATTTACTTTCACTTACGTAGGAAAAAAAAGGGAACCAGAGGAAGTGATTAATCAGTAACTGGCTTGTGTTTCATCTTCACAGTCTTTGTAGGGGGTATGTGTTGTTCTGGGTCCACTACCTGGGTACGGGAGAGATGATGTTCATTGCATGAACAGCAAGTGTAGGTCATGTGTTTGAGATAATTAACCATCCTGCTGAAGTGCCGCAAAAATATATTGCAAATTAAGGAGTTGGATTTCTCTCTGGTTTGTATTCTGTGTGACACTCATGGTGTGCAAACAAATACTCAGGATGTGGAGACTGGGTCAGTTTAACAGGAGAAAGCCCCCTCCACACCCAGGAGCCCTGTTGTTGACCTCTAGCACAAAACATGATCACATATTAACTCTAGCTTTGTTTTTTGTTTTTCATGAGGTGGTTTTTTTTCTTTTTTAAGATGTTAATTTTGCTTGTACTGGAAAGTGTTGGCCACTTGGTTGGCCTTTCAGGTTAATAAGAAACTCCTTTTGAAGTGTAAGAGATAGCGACAGCAGAGCCTGAAATTGGTGTTTGCAGAAGGGTGCAGTGCTGCTGCTGAAGAATGGAGCAAATCGGGGGAAACAGCCAAGTCTCATGTCTCTGCCCCTCTTTGGCGTAGAGATCAGCATTAGTACAATTTCAAAACTCAGTGTTCTAATATAGGGATTGCTGGGCAGGCCTACAAGCAAGTGGTACCATGTGTTAATGAAATGTGCTTTCAGTATAAACTCCTTTTTTTCTGAAAGGATAAGCATTTGCCTTGCCATGATCTGCATAAGCCCAAATATGGACATTTTGGCTCCATTTGTGCATAACGAATTAGTGAGTTGCTATATCCAGGCAGCCATACTTAAAAACAAGCAAGGGTATTTTCCTGAAAGGTTCTTGATTGCTACTTGGATGATGGCAGCAGCAGCTGGCATCCATCACTACATTCCATGTTTCTGGGTAAGGCCAACTTGCTCTGTCCAAGGCTTTAAAGAAGCTGGAGCACCTGATACAAGCCAAACTACTGGTACACAAAACCAGCAGTGTTGTAGCAAGATGTGGGGCAGATAACAAAGGAATTAACTCTTTAACTCTTTGAGTGGTGCTACCAGTGTGTGTCCCATTGCAGTATTTGGTGAGGAAACAGTCTGTTGCCTGCCTGTAAACAGAAGGTTGAAATTTTTGGGTTGGAAGAAATACAACCAAATTGATGTTCTTATGCGATAACTTTTTTAGCCAGAGGATTTTGACACACCTGAGTAATAAGATGTCATGTAGGAAAAAATAAGTGGATGAGAGAATAGGAGTGGCACTTCATGAGCTAGGAGCACTGTAGCTGGATGCGGCATGTGGCCACATGTGAATGACACCCTGCTGTGTGAAAAATGTCCTAGTTGAGACGGTGAGTTTGAAAAGGGTGCCTTGTTTCTAGTTTTCACTTTTATGGAAAGCTTTGCTCTTCTAGGTTAAAATGTGACCGCAGTGGTATTAAACACTTGTTTTGAACTGGATATCTGATTGCACATCTGCTGTATGAAAGTGAATTGCAGTAACGCAGTGTGCCGCCTTGTTTGTCTTTACTGTTGCCTGTCGAGATGTGCTGGGCGTTAGACTCCACAGAGCAACTCCAGCTTCTAATGGCAGAGCTGCCACTGAGAAAATCCGTGTGTTTCTCCGATAATATGAAGGGCAACCGTGGCATTTAAGCAGGAACAGCAGAAGAATGTACACAGCCTGGATCCCAGGGAAGTGCGCATGATGAGCAAAATGACCGATTTTATCCATTTACAAAGATGATGCCAGTTAGATGAGAACTCCAGAAATTTAAGCTGCTTGCATGACTGGGACAACAGAAGTGGTGTGGAGGCTCACTTCATCAGCAGCAAAAGGTCCAAGGTGCTGGCAGACTTCCAGGATGTGTGGGGGTCCCACTGGTGTTTCTGCCATCGTTTTTACAGCTTTCAGTCAGAGCGAGAGCATGGGGACGCATCCGGGGAGGGGATATGTAAGTGTGTGTGATCCCTCAGAGCTGTCGCAATGTGGTGGAGTCCCGTGACTGTGCAGAAGAGGAGTGAACTTGGAGCTGCCCAGGAACAGGTCAGCCAGCCTAAACATCATGAGGTTGCAAAACCAATGCGAGGTCACAATACAAACGTGCTCAAATACAACAACATATTTCTTTTCTGTTTGTTTTGATTCTGAAGGAGGAGCCAGGGATGTTTTCAACTGAGTTTCCAGAAGGCTCTGGTTTGCTGGCAGGTTGCATGTTCATCCTCTTTGTAAGTGATTTAGAATACACCTTCATTCTTACACACATTCTGAAGCAAGTGGTGCTGAAATTAGCTCCTTTCTTGGAGGAAAGATTTTTGTTCGGGTAACTCCAACTTAAAAGCAGGTTGAGCTTTTTATAGGAAGCGAAAGAGAAGTGGGGTTTCCTCCGGACATTACTCCATGAGTCACACGTTCCATGACACAGCGTTCCTCTCGGGAAACTTAATTGCTGGAGCTGATGAGTACATCAGTACTCCACAACCAACCTTTGTGTTTGATACACCTAAACATTTAACCTGGCATTTCTGGAAGTTATTTTAATAAATATTTCATAGATTTTAAAGTCAACATTTTAATGTTTCTAGTATATGTCAGAACTCCATTAAGGTAATTATAATGACATTTTTTCAGTTTCAAAAGCAACTGTCCTTTCTTAACAGCCTTGCATTTAAGAAGTTGTAAGGGCCATTAATGCTGTAATACAGATATAATAATAATAAATATTATTATATATACAAAAATGAAGTTTCAGGTTATTTCTCAGTAGGGAACGTGATAGGATGGGGGGGTGTCCACTGAGTCGTGTTTGTTTTTGGGTTGGTTTTTTTTTTTTTTTGCCACTGGCCTATTCAAAATCATGTTATATCAAACAGGAATATACACATTTGCGGGTTGAAAACCCTCAGAAGACGGAGTGGAGCAGTGATGGCCAGAACAGATTTGTTTTAGTGATGAGCATTTTTGCACCTTTAATAAAAAGTGCTTAATTTCTGGATCATAAAGCAGATGTGCTGAAGGGTCTCTGTCAAAGCTGTTCAAAACTTAGCAATGTCCTCAATTTTCTGTTTTCTTTACAAAGACATTTCAGTTTAAGAATGCTGGCTGAAAAGCGCACCTTGTAGCTAGAAGAAATAATAAGCTTGATATAAATAATAAGCAACAGGATGTGTTGCATTCACAGCATCTCTGGAGAGATCTGCATTACACATTGCACAGTGAGTTTGCACAAACTAGGTCACCTGTTATGGGGAGTGGAAGAGCTAAGAGTAATAAGCAGCAATTTTAGAGTGGCATGGGTTGTTCAGTGTATTGTGATACTAAATGCTAAGAAGAGGGTTTGATGTTTATACCAGGTATTGATGCAGTGCAATAGCTAATGCTTCCTTTGAAATGAGCAGGTGGTCATATTGTAGTTAAGACTAAATAGTTTTGCTCTGAAGAGAAAGGGCTATATATTTCGAGTAAATTTAAAAATTTACTCCCTAAGTTGCTGTTGAGTGCTGTGTTTTGAAGCAAATGGAGGTCAGAGTAGCTTTTTAACGCTCCTGTAACACTTTTTTTTTTTCTGATGTCAGTGACAAGAATCTGGCTACTTGAAGGAAAAAAAGACAAAAAGACAAAAAGAAGTACTTACAAGGTTTTTGAGATATGTGTGGTGGATGTATGGATTTATATTGCTCATGTGAAATGAGAAATCAGTAATCAGTCTTTGAACTGTTACCTGCTTTTGTGCTGGTAGCAGCAGTTGTCAGTAGCCAGCAAGCCATGTGCTTCCCTCCATCCAAGTGGATGTTGTCTACCTCAACTTCAGCAAGGCTTTTGACACTGTCTCCCATAACATTCCCATTGGGAAGCTCAGGAAATGTGGGCTAGATGAGTGGACAGTGAGGTGGATTAAGAACTGGCTGAATGGCAGAGCTCAGAGGGTTGTCATCAGCGGCGCTGAGTCTAGTTGAAGGCCTGTAACTAGTGGTGTTCCCTAGGGGTCAGTACTGGGCCCAGTCTTCTTCAACTTCTTCATCAATGACCTGGATGAAGAGTTAGAATGTACCCTCAGCAAGTTTGCTGATGACGCAAAGCTGTGAGGAGTTGCTGATACACCAGAAGGCTGTGCTGCCATTCAGCGTGACCTGGACAGCCTGGAGAGTTGGGTGCAGAGGAACCTGATGAGGTTCAACAAGGGCAAGTGCAGGGTCCTGCACCTGGAGAGGAACAACCCCATGCACCAGTACAGGCTTGGGGCTGACCTGCTGGAGAGCAGCTCTGCGGAGAGGGACCTGGGTGTCCTTGGTGTATGACAAGTTAACCATGAGCCAGCAGTGTGCCCTGGTTGCCAAGAAGGCAAATGGTATCCTGGGGTGCGTTAAGAAGAGTGTGGCCAGCAGGTCAAGGGAGGTTTTTCTTCCCCTCTACTCTGCTCTAGTGAAGCCCCGTCTGGAGTACTGTGTCCAGATCTGGGCTCCCCAGTTCAAGAAAGATGAGGAACTACTGGCAAGAGTCCAGCGGAGGGCTACGGAGATGGTGCGGTGACTGGAGCAGCTGTCCTCTGAGGAAAGGCTGAGGGAGCTGGGCTTGTTGAGCCTGGAGAAGAGAAGGCTGAGAGGGGACCTTATAAATGCCTATAAATATCTTAAGAGTGGGTGTCAGGAGGATGGGGCCAGACTCTTTTCAGTGGTGCCCAGTGACAGGACAAGGGGCAGCGGGCACAAACTGAAGCATAGG
>Ga0065711_1040949_pt1 | contig 16531 bp, 11 predicted proteins | sample Hoacrofraction12_FD_59098 | JGI IMG/M metagenome (GOLD analysis project Ga0065711, IMG submission 59098) | Hoatzin crop microbial communities from Cojedes, Venezuela - Epithelial fraction 12 v2 (version 2) | ecosystem: Host-associated > Birds > Digestive system > Esophagus > Crop | place... | reverse complement strand
TGCTGGGCAACGAGTTGAGGGCTCCTACTAGCCCCCCATCCCTCTAACCATTGTGTATCCTCCCCTAGCCTGTCACTGGCAAGCCTGATAGGTTCCCCTTCCCCCTTCACCTCTTCCTAATGCTTCCTAATGTCCAGTCTGAACCTTCCCTGGTGCAGCTTTGAACCATTCCCACGTGTCCTATCCCGGGATCCCAGGCAGAAGAGCTCAGCACCTCCCTCTCCCTGTCCCCTCCTCACGAAGCTGCAGAGAGCAAGCAGGTCGCCCCTCAGCCTCCTTGTCTCCAAACTGGACAAACCCAGAGTCCTCGGCCACTCCTCACAGGACATGTCTTTCAGCCCTTCCGCCAGCTTCCTTGCCCTCCTCTGGTTGTAATTCAAGGACCTTCACATCCTTCTTCAATCGTGGGGCCCAGAACTGCACACAGTGCTCAAGGTGAGGCTGCACCAATGCTGAATACAGCAGGACAGTCACCTCCTTGGCCGGCTGGCTGGGCTGGGTCTGATGCACCCCAGGACGCAGAGGTTTGCCCTCTCGGCTGCCAGGGCAGCTGCTGGCTCACACTGAGCCTGCTGCCAGCCAGCACCCCCAGGTCCCCTTCTGCAGGGCAGTTCTCCAGCCACTCCTGTCCCACTTTATACTCATGTCTGGTGTTGCTCTGTCCCAGGTGCAGAATCCAGCATTTTTTCTTGTGAAATTTCACATCATTAATGATTGCCCAATGCTCCAATCTATCTAGATCCCTCTGCAAGGCCTCTTGTCCTGCAAGAGAGACAAGTGTACCTCCCAGTTTCGTAGCATCAGCACACTTGCCAATGGTTCATTCAACTCCTGCGTCCAGATCATTGATGAATGTATGGAACAGAACTGGCACCAGGACTGAGCCCTGAGGAACACCGCTGGTGACCAGTTGCCAGCCAGGTGTAGCCCCATTCACTACAACATTTTGAGCCCTGCCCTTCAGCCAGTTCTTCAGCCAGCACACCATGAACCTGCTCATCTCACAGATGGACAACTTGTCCAGAAGGATCCTGTGAGGGACAGTATCAAAAGCCTTTACATAGCAAAATGTATCATCTTACAGTATGTACATTTTTGTGACTATTTCTGGAGTGTCTTTAGTATTCATACGCTTTAAGCCGGAGAAGACAATCTGCAAATGAAGCAAGTTATAGTTGAGTACCTGAATGTTTTGAAGTCCTCACAGCTACTTGCTCTGGTGGCAAGCTTTTCTTTTAAGTATTTGTGTACCTGTGGAGCTGCTTACTCATTCAGATTCTGCTGTATAAATATTTGACAGCTAGGCATATTCAATGGGGTGGCTGGGCAGCGAAGAAGGTAGCCTCTTTGCTCTGCCCATGGCTGCTCTGTGCCTGGAGGGAAAAGATCATACTCTCCTTGAGCATCTCTGGAGTGTAGGCTGGGACAGGAGAAGGCAATGACAGCCTGCAGTGCAAGGCCAGGTGGGGAGTGGTAACAAAGGACAGACAGAAACACCAGCTTTCCATAGGGATTTGGAGGACTCTGGAGTCCTGAAAGTCCATGGCAGCTCAGGAGGCCGGGAAAACGTTTGTGCCTGAAGATGAGCCTTAACGAGAGGACTACCTTGCCAGGACAGTGGCCCAGGCAAGCAAGTATTTGTGTATGAATCTTTAGTTTCATTCTGTCTCCATTTTCTCCGTGTTTTCTGAAAACTTTGCTCTATCCTAGTTTGTGTTCAAATGAAAGACGACCTTAGATATTCAAAGCCACTTTGTTGTACAGATGGAACCACTCCAGAATTCTCATTTAACTCATGTCCCTTTATAATTTGCATTGTACTTTTATAGATTATATACTAGCTGCTTCTGTCTTCTTGCTGAGTCACAGTGCTTTCAAAAAAAGCAATAAAGTTCTTTGTATAACATGCATTTATTATTTGTAGTCCATTTCCTGAGCATTTTGTACAGCATTTTGAAGGGGATTATTACTGGGGATGGGGATATCATTAGTGAACATACCAGTCAAAACTAACTAAATAGGATGATCTCATTTTATTGATAGCTTTACAGATGAAAGGAATTAACATCATAGGCCAGGGGCTAATGTCAAATTATTTTCTGCCACACTCGGTAATTTACAGTGAATTATAGTAGGGACCTATGCAGAAGAAAAACAAACAACTGCTCTCCCAACTATCAGATTAAGTCTTCTCCTTGTATTACAGCTTTTAGAAAGCTTAATGTCTCCTTAGATAACAAGAGCAAAGTGAAAGGAGACCAAGGACCAAAACTTCAGTCCCACTCCAAATCCAGACCCAACTGACCATAGGTGCTCGGTAGCTCTGTTGCAGACCAGTCGATACAGCACAGCATTGTATTTTTTACTTTTCTGAGATAGAATCATAGAATGCCTTGGGTTGGAAGGAATCTTTAGAGGTCGTCTAGCCCAACCTCCCTGCAGTGAGGAGTGACATCTTCAACTAGATCAGGTTGCTCAGAGCCCCATCCAACCTGACCTTGAATATTTCTAGGGATGGGGCCTCCACTACCTCTCTGGGCAACCTGTGCCAGACCTTACAAATATCATGGAGAGTGACGTGGCAATGATATCAGCCAATTCCCTCAGGACTCTGGGATGCATCTCTTCAGGTCCCATAGACTCACGTATGTTCATGTTCCTCAGTTGGTCACGAACCTCCTCTTCCCTAACAGTGGGAGGGGCTTTACCCCCCTGGTCCCCATCTTGCAGTCCATCAACTGGGGAGGGGCAAGGAGAGAGGTTGGCAGAAGACTGAGGCAAAAAATTTGCTGAGTACCTCAGCCTTGTACTCTTTTCCACCTGCAGTGCAGACTACTTTTTGATGGTGGGCCAAGGCAGCTCCAGGAGTCTATCACACATGAGACAAAGTGAATAGCCAAAAAGGAGTTGTAAGTGTGCCCCAAACTTTCCAATTGCAGAGCATTCCTAGGCAAGATCTGCTTTCATGGGCCTGCCCAGCAAGCTTTGCTTCTGGCTGTAAAGGGAAGGTGCAAAATACTGCTTTGTTTTTTCTTTATCGGATTGGAAATTCTTACCAAAGCTAAACCACAGATCTAGGAATTGGTTTCCTCTCAGTGAATCCCTCACAATGAATGCAGACATTCAGCCAGGGGAGTGATTTCAACTGAACAGCAAATTGTCATCAAGTTTAGCATCTCCTGCTGTGTTATCTTCAAAGGTTATCAGTGGAGATTTGACTTGCACTGAGTTACTGAGAAAGATACCAAAATCCTGGGCCAATGCCTGTTTCCTGAGAAATCTGTATGCCCCGTTCAGAGACCTCATATCTTTGGCATCATTTTAAGGTCATCCAGAAAGAATTTTTAATCCAAATGAGTGGTTTTGTAGTTTGCATGAAGTATTAGTGGGACATACATAAAGGAATTATGAAATATCATTGACAGATACAATACTGTGCTAAAACAACTGGATGAGTCTAAATAAAGTGTCTGCAAAAATCCAGGTCTACAATAATCAATGTACTGTCAACTTGTTGGACAAACAGATTTCTGTCAGAACTACAGGTTTCATCTTACAGTGAAATTATTTTGATCAGATTTGACTGTTTCTGTCCTGATTCTCATGGATGCCAGTCCAGGGACTAGATGCAATTCTATATTTAACACGCTTTTCAATTCTTAAGGAGTATTACTGTTGTGGTTAACTTGAATTAGAGCTGTTAATGTTTTTCTAAAAAAAAGAGACATGGGATTGATCTATCTGTCCACAATACCATTCTTTACAGCTACAATCTTCAACATTGTTCCAAATACAAAGCAGAAACTTCTACCTTTTTTTACATTGCTATCTACAGTTTCACCATCTGCGTCTTCTTGTCAAATATCTGTTATCAAAGCAACGTTCTCATTGACTTAGTTATGCTGCTCTGGACATATGATGCATATATAACCCAATAGTTTGCCCAGCACTGTTTTTTGCTGAGTGCTTTCATTGTCCTGAGCAATTCAGAGGCAAGTCATTGAAACATTACAAGATTATAGTTACTGGAAAATGTTCAGCTCTTTGGCATTAGCTCTGAAAACTGTGGATGTAGTATCTCATGCCACCTGCCCAGGTTACTGTACTCTGGTGCAGCCAGTGCCTAAGGGCAAGGTCACATTTGTGCTCCATGGTGTCCAAGGTGCTAGGTACTGAATACGGGTGTTTGTTCCACCTGTGACGGGCAGTGTTCTGTGAGTTACATTGATGATTCCACAAGTTAAGCTATAAAATCCAAACTTTCACACAATGAATTGACAGGGGTCTCTGTCATGATCTGAATATAGGACTTAAGAATGCCTAATTAGCTGTTTCCTTGATTTTAATGGCCACTGATATTCATACAATTTTCCTCAGTAAGAATCAATGTTTACATTTTAAGTGCATATTCATTGACATTTAATTTCCATGTTTTACATGCTATTTGAAATCACATTCACCATGAAAAATGCCTTAGCACCACATCCGCCTTGAATGACTTCTTGCCCAGCGTAACTTTTGTTCATGTAATAATGGCTTTTGGTGTTCATTATGGCATCTTCAAAGGCAATTTCTAGTTTTCATTAGTACTTCTCATTTTTTCAGTTTAAGGGAGTTTCAAATCATTATAATAATAGTTGCTTTAAGCCTAGTTGTCTTTTTAGAAGATTCAAATTTGTTTTTTGAATGCTGGCATTGCATTCTGTATGTATAGAATGTATAAAATTAGTTGATGATGATTGGCGCTGCAGGCAACCACTAATTTTTAGTTTTAACTCTGCGTTTCTGCATACCTCTGACAGAGTGTTACCACCTGCAGAAGAAGAGACCTTTGGTGTTCAAAAGGAAAAAGCCCTTGTATTTAGAAACTCTCAAACATCTTTGTTACTGGCTGCATGAGAATACTTGGGAAGAACCCTTGAAGTTGAAAAGATCAACTCTGCACTATGTGAAAGGTCATATGCATGTGTCTGGGACTGAATCTTGATCTCACTGAAATGAATCAGAGTTTTGTTAACAGTCAACTAAAAAATGTATTTCTTTTCTGTGAGTTTGTTGTATGAAAACTCTCAGATTCATCTTGAACAAATGCTGCTTAGCTTTTTAGGTAGATGATAATTTGCACCATAAGCTTATCTACAAATACAGATTCTATACTAACTTAAAATTCAATGACAGCAACTTCTTCAGCTACAGTGAGCTCAAGGTTAAAGCCATATTCTGTAATATGAGACATTTAGATGAGGCATTGGCAATTTTAAAAATGTAAGAGAACATAAAATGTACAAATTCCAGGTTATAATAGTATTGACCCTTATTCCCAAGAGGTAATTGTACTGAAGGTTATAATACCCCACAAATTGGAGGGGTTTGGCATATTAAGACCATCTTTAACTGATCAAGGGTTAAAAAAAAGTATCAGTAGGAAAATTTAAGCAATCTGAAGTATTTTAGAGTAAAAAAATACTTTTAGAGACTCTGGGAAACCCTAGACTGATTTTCTTCCTGTGTTTTCTTGAACTGGTCAAATAAGTAGCAAGATTTTTTCAGAAGTTTGCAGAGGAACTAATTATAACAGCACCTATGCTAAATTACTGAAAAATAATTAACCAGGCATTTGAAAATAAAATAGAAAAAAAGCAAACCAAAAACCCTAACAAGAAAAACAACAGTTTCCTTCCTGCCACCAACCCCCTCCTGCCCCCGCAGGATCAAGATACATTTCTTATCTGAGTCAATTCCTTGCATGGCAATTTATTGTAATGACTGTTACCTTAGAAGAGTACTACCTATACTAATACATAACCAGCAACAGCAAGTTTTCAAAAACCAAGCCGTAGAAGTATTGTTCTATGGAGGCAAGGAATTTCATCCTTTTATCTCTTTCCAGAAAGAGAAGGACAGTATTCTAGATGAATGCAAAAGAGACTTTTTCTGTTCACGCGGTTGTTACCATACTGGAAGAACACAAGCCCAGTACTTGCATTCAAGCAATTGTGATATTATTTTCCACTTCACTTAATATGGGATATTTTAATAGGAAAAGGTGCAGTAAGCACTGCTGTCATAAGCAGCATTGTACAGTTGCAAAATAACCATCCCTGAAGAATGCAGAACTTCAACCAATATCAAATGGTTGAAGTTATATTATAGTGAATTACTAAGATTAAACACGGAAGGCATAACATAAGTATTGTGCCTTTGCTTTTCTCTTGGAGGTTACTTGCATATTGACATCCTGGAATGGAAGTGCAGCTCCACAATAGCAGAAGGCAGTGGAGCTCAGTAAGGTGCCAGCAGCAACGGGTGCTGCTGCTACACCACGAATTAAACCCTCTCCCAAAATACAGAACAGCCAAGAAATCACGATACCCTCCAGGTGCATTGTGTGTGTAGGCGGTGTGTGAATTTTACTAATACTGCCAAATGCTTATTATAAATTTCTAATTAATGGCTGTCATATTATACATTTAAAATAACAGATGACAGTTGCCATTACTAATTTGAGCAAGGCAATAAATGTAGTAGCTGTACTTGACTCAGTATAACAGGTATGAAAATTCCCTCTGCTCTAACTAGTTAGTATCCTAAGAAATATTTTTAGAAGGTCCATATTATGCCAGAAATTTAAAAACTATCCTTCGATAAGGACTCCCTCTCTTCATCAGTCAGTTGGCAGTAGATACTACTTGATTCTCTTTTGGATTCCAGACCTTTAGTTTCAGGTAGAGATTGAACTTAGGTAGCAACCTGAAAATGAACCCTTCTCATATGAGGAATGACACTCTTGAAGAACAAACACAGCATCACACAGAAGTACATGAAATAGTAGATGTGGGAATGTACGAAAAGGGCATGAAAGGATTAAAAGGAATATTAAGTTTGAAAGATGTGATGGTTTTATAAATAACATAGATGAAGAGAAAAATCTGCAGGCAGGACCAGCAAGCCTCTGCATTCATTACCCTGTACTATCGTGTGAAGCAGATCGAGATACAGCAACATATGAAGAAGATAGGATCCTTTTGCTGAAGGCTGACAAACTGATTCTGTGGATCACAAAACTAGTAATGTGGTTTGCTTGCTAATATGGAGTTGTCCAGGACAGTGCACTTATATGCTGGAGAAGAGTTCATAAGTCACGGACCTTACATACGCTAGTAGATTGAATTATTACCTCTTCTGCGGGTTGCCTTTTTAAGAAACTGTAGAAGTTTAAAACACAAAGTAGAAGTATGCCTAATTCCAAGATTAGTACCTGAAAAAAGAAAATTTAACAGAAAACAGGTATTCAAAAGTTACAGCTAGTTTGAAGTTACAATATAAGAAATCAGAATAAAGATTTTGATATATTACATTTCAAAATGATATTAATAAAATGTTGTTTTCAAAACTGACAAAAGCTATTTCTTGGACTAATAGCCTAAAAATGCTAAAGCAAAAGGATAGATTTACAAAATTATCTACAGACTTAAGTGTTCTTTCCAATGGAAATGGTAACCTAGAATTGACTGTCTTAGTTATCGTGCTCATTGGCATGTAGAGGATTAGGAACCAGTAGAACAGGATTCACAGAAATGAGCGTGCTCTGAATATACTTGCCACATTGGGTCTCAAATGAGGGACAGCAGAGGAGCATCTGGTCTCTAAATCCTGCTGGAATACGTGTGTTGGACTACTAAGAAGCTTACCTTTTTTAAGATTTAGGTTCTGCTCTTGCCTAAAAGACAGAAGTTATGCTTTGGGAGGCTGAGCTGGTGAAAACTCAGTACGATGGAATTAGGCACCAACTGAATAGCAGTCTATCAAACAGCAGGGTGGAATCTGGCTCCAGAGGTATCAGTGCATTTTAACTCAGGATGGAAGTGACAGTAGATACAAAGGGGAAAAGATTCTGTATAAATAATTTTGAAGTGAAGAGGAAAGTGAATTTAAGGTTTTTTTATAGCTGTCTCCAAATTTTTTCATGTGCTACAATTTCAGTACTTAACACTGTTTTTTTTCTTTTCCAGAAATTAAAAATCCTCAATCTTGTCCTATTCAGTCTGTCATGCATTTTGTAAACAGCAGGTTATATACTGACCTCTCTTCCTCCACATCAATGTTTTGAAGGATTAATATCTTCAAATGGAGAAACTGCTGAGCTACAGTAAGCTATTTGGCACAGCTGGCTGCATGCCGACTTGTCAGCATCAGTGCTCCTTTGCACAAAACTGAAGCATCAAGTAATAAACTCTTTACAGTCTGCTCTTTTTCTGTCCCCTAAAGGGGGTTTTCTTGAAGAGGTGAAAAAAATTTCTTTTTTTCTGTCTAGTAGCTTACATCTTATACTTGTGTTGCTTAAGTACTGTTCTGTACTAAGTTGCCATTGGAAGAAGAATCATTGATCATAGATGAGCTTTAGCTTTTTCTCATAATATTCGGATTTGAAGTTTACATACTTCAGCAACAGGCCTTAAAGCAAGACAGTACAAAATTCAATTAAAGGACAATTTGAGAAACTTATTTGAGTTCAGCTAGGTCATGAAGGCCTGGAATTTCTCATTAACCTATGATATGCTCTAGTAAAAAATACCTTGAAAACACTACATTTTTTGTACAGAAATGACTTCTCAAAGCGAAGTTGGGTTAGGATGTACACGTGTGTAGAGCTATATGGAGAAGAAAAACAGAGAACTGCTACATTCCTTTTCTAGCAGAGACACTTTTCTGCCCTTGGACATGACAAGAGAGTTGGAAGTGTCTTCACCAGATAAGGAGGCTCTAGCCTAAATTTCTGTAGTATGAAATAATTTCAGTGGATTTAATTTTCAGTTAGTTGCAGAATTTATTCAATGCCTTTCACAAAATTTATTTTCATTTTAATTGTTCCAAATGTAAGGTTACATGAAGATTGTCTATGTAGATTTCATAAATACTATTCAAACGTATTTATTGGTTCAGTTTTCCCTTGTAAAGCTAAACTTTAAAGCAGCAGGCAGTAAAAGCTATCAAATGTATATGGGTTTATTTTATATAGCTAAACCAGAATATTTTCTCTCACAGTGCTTTGCTTTCAATTTTAGTTAACTCTTTCTTCCAAGATTTCATAGAATCATAAAATTATTTGGGTTGGAAGGGGCCTTTGAAGGTCATCTAGTGCAACCTCCCTGCAGTAAGCAAGATCATCTTCAGCTACATGCGGTTGCTCAGAGCCCCATCCAACTTGGACTTGAATGTTTCCAGGGATGGGGCCTCCACTACCTCTCTTGGAAACCTGTTCCACAGTTTCACCACACTCAAACAAAAAAATCGTAGATTCAAGGAATCATAGGTTGGAAAAAACCTCTAAGATCATCAAGTCCAACCATCTGCCCTACACCATCATGCCTACTAAACCATGTCCCGTAGTGCCACATCTACACGTTGTTTAAACACCTCCAGGGATGGAGACTCAATCACATCCCTGGGCAGCCTGTTCCAATGTCTGACCACTCTTTCAGTAAAGAAATTTTTCCTAATATCCAATCTAAATCTCCCCTGATGTAACTTGAAAACACTGCCTCTCGTCCTATCGCTAGTTACCTGGGAAAAAGAGACCAACACCCACCTCACTACAACCTCCTTTCAGGTAGTTGTAGAGAGCAATAAGGTCCCCCCTCAGCCTCCTCTTCTCCAGATTAAACAGACCCAGCTCCCTCAGCCGCTCCTCATAAGACTTGTTCTCTAGACTCCTCACCAGCCTTGTTGCCCTTCTCTGGACACGCTCCAGCCCCTCAATGTCCTTCTTGTAGTGAGGGGCCCAGAACTGAACACAGTACTCCAGGTGCAGCCTCAGCAGTGTCGAGTACAGGGGCATGATCACCTTCCTACTCCTGCTGGCCACGCTATGCCTGGTACAAGCCAGGATGCCGTTGGCCTTCTTGGCCACCTGGGCACACTGCTGGCTCATGTTCAGCCGGCTGTCGACCAGCACCCCAAGATCCTTTTCCACCACGCAGATTTCCATGCACTCCTGCCTAAGCCTGTAGCGTTGCATGGGGTTGTTGTGAGCCAAGTGCAGGACCCGGCATTTGGCCTTGTTGAACTTCATACAGTTGGCCTCTGCCCATGGATCCAGTCTGTGCAGATCCCTCTGCAGAGCCTTCCTATCCTCGAGCAGATCGACACTCCCACCCAGCTTGGTGTCATCTGCAAACTTACTGAAGGAGCACTCAATGCCCTCATTCAGATCATTGATACAGATGTTAAACAAGACCGGACCCAAAACTGAGCCCTGGGGGACACCACATCTTCCTTATATCCAGTTTAAGTCTACCTTCCCTTAGTTTAAAGCCATTACTCCTTGTCCTATCGCAACAGGCTTTGCTAAAATTATTTTCTCCATCTTTACTATAGGCCCCCTTTAAGAACTGAAAGACTGCTAAAAGGTCTCGCTGGAGCCTTCTCTTCTCCAGGTTGAACAGTCCCAACTCTCTCAGACCTTTCCTCATAGCAGAGGTGCTCCAGCCCTTGGATCATTTTTGTAGCCCTCCTCTGGACCTGCTCCAACAGCTCCATGTCCTTCTTGTTCTGTGAGCTGGATGCAGGACTCCAGGTTGAGTCTCACCAGAGCAGAGTAGAGGGGCAGAATCATCTCCCTCGATCTGCAGGCCACACTGCTTTTCATGCAGCCCAGGATACGATTGGCCTTCTGGGCTGCGAGAGCGCATTGTTGGCTCATGTCCAGCTTTTTGTCCACCAGTACCCCCAAGCCCTTCTCAGCAGGTCTGCTCTCAATCCCTTCATCCCCCAGCGTGTATTGATACTGGGGGTTGCTCTGACCCAGATACAGGACCTTGCACTTGACCTTGTTGAACCTCATGAGGTTCACACAGGCCCACTTCTCAAGTTCTTTGTGCTGAAGTTTCCCGAGCAGAATGGATGAATACTCCATCTAGCTTCTCTTCCTCAATTATTAACTCAAAATATGAAAAAATATTCAGCAAAAAGACCTAAGCAAAAACTAGTTCCCTCTGCATATCAACAGGAGTCTTTATCTAGAGCAGCTTTGATGGGTGCTTGTACTTTCTTTTTTATTTCATTAGGATAAAAAGACAAGTAGAGAACTATTCCTGGGTTTGAGTTTGTGGAATGTACTAGGATTTGAATTACTGAAATTGTTTGGAGTGACAAAAGAGGAAAATAACTTTAAAATATTTCAATCCCAGAGTATTGAAGCAAAAATCACAATCCTGAAATTTCTCCTATGCAACCTTTTTTCTGGTGTCAGACATCTGGCATAGCTTACATTGATTTTTCTGTGGACAAAAAAATAGATTATAAGCAAAAATAGTAATCATAGGAAGGTAGTTTATACTAAACCTTTATCTAGCACATAGGTCAGATCAAGATGAGAAAAATAAGACCAAGTGTACCTTGAGCATTTTGTATTTGCTGTACAGTTGTCTTTTTCTCATTACCAAAGTTAATTATTGTTCAATTAACATCATCCTCTAGATAATTACTAAATACATGAATTACACTTGTTTTCATATTGAGTCCTTGTATCAGTATGTTCACTGCTGCGAATTTGCCTGATATGAAAACCATGCACTCCCTTATTCTACACTGCTAATGAGGCAGTATTTTCTTGCTGCTTCCATGAATTGTCAGTGCTGTATAGTTAGATGTCGTGGTTTAGCCTGGCTGGACGCCAGTGCCCACCAAAGCCACTCTATCATTCTCCCTCCTGAACTGGACAGGGGAGAAAGAAATGCAACAAAAGGCTCATAGCTGAGATAAAGACAGTGAGCAATTACTCAGCAATTACTGTCACAGGAAGAACAGACTCAGCTTGGGGAAATTAGTTTAATTTATCACCAAGCAAATCAGACTAGGAAAATGAGAAATAAAACCAAATCTTAAAAACACCTTCCCCTACCCCTCCCTTCTTCCTGGGCTTGACTTCCCTCCTGAATTCTCTGCCTCATGCCCCTGAGCAGCACAGGGGGACGGGGAATGGAGGCTGCAGTCAGTTCATCAGACGTTGTCTCTGCTGCTCCTTCCTCCTCACTCTCTTCCCCTGCTCCAGCATGGGGTCCTTCCCACGGGAAACAGTTCTCCATGAACTTCTCCAACATGAGTCCTTCCCACGGGCTACAGTTCTTCACGAACTGCTCCAGTGTAGGTCCTCTCCATGGGCTGCAGTTCTTCAGGAACAGAGTGCTCCAGCGTGGATTTCCCCATGGGGTCACAAGTCCTGCCAGCAAACCTGCTCCAGTGTGGGCATCGCATGGGGTCACAGCCTCTTTTGGGCATCCACCTGCTCTGGTGTGGGGTCCTCCACGGACTGCACATGGATATCTGCTCCACCATGGACCTCCATGGCAGGGACACAGCCTGCCTCACCATGGTCTTCACCATGGGCTGCAGGGGAAAAGTCTCTGCTCCAGCACTGGAAGCAATTCCTCCCCCTCCTTCTTCACTGACCTTGGTGTCTGCAGAGTTGTTTCTCTCACATATTCTCACTCCTCTCTCCTGTGGCAAAATGCCGTTGAGGAGGCTTTTTTTTTTCCTTCTCAACTATGTTATTCCAGAGGCTCTACCACCATCGCTGATGGGCTTGGCCTTGGCCAGTGGCGGGTCTGTCTTGGAGCCAGCTGGCACTGGCTCTATCAGACATGGGGGAAGCTTCTTGCAGCTTCTCCCAGAAGTCACCCTTACAGCCCCCCTGCTACCAAAACCTTGCCACGCAAACCCAATACATGTACACAGTACATTCATTGCTATGAGTTTGTCTGATATGAAAAAAATGTGCTCCCTTATTCTGTACTGCTAACGAGGCAGTGTTTTCCTCCTGTTTCCATGAATTTTCTGTGCTGTATAATTAGATGTGTTTTGTTTAGATATGCTGCATTGCTTTTACCCACTGAGACTGTCTGTCAGAAGAGACATATAAACTTAGTTTGCTGTTCTCTGCTTGACAAACCTCTGCTAGCTTTTTTTCGTTAGATACTTATTTCCTGTCAGTAGGAGATAAAATTCTTTAAAAATACCAGCAACAGACAAGTTTTTCAGTGTTTGCTTTAGTCTGTTAGCAATTCTGCCAGATTTGAGCTTTAGATACCTGTTGTTCAGATAATGTCATCATATCCAGTCCTCTTCTATTTTAGACAAGCATGCTATACCAACACTTTCATAAGGAAGCCCAAAACCTTGCTAATCCTACCAAAAAACTGTTGCAGAACACTTTTAATAGTCAGAAACAGTCCTCTATTTTATAATCTAAATATATTTATGAGCATTTTATAACCATTTGGTCTTCTGTCAGTAATAGCCATAGGATTTTTTCTTACTACATCATTCACGTTTCTACAAAGAGCAATTGTATCCTTTTTTCTCTTTCATGTTGCTAGGCAAAAAAAGTGATGCTTTTCAAAGACACCTCTTCTAATATGGATCTTTCAGTTCCTTGATCATATTAGTAGGATTCCCTTACACCTTTTTCAGTTTCTGTCTTAAAGCCACTGTCTAGGCTGTTATGTATATCTTAAAATAATCTTAATTCTATGCATTTAAGTCTTGATTCTCACATTGACCAAAGTACTATTTTGAAAATAAAAAAATGCATAATATATTAGCATCTTAGTACAAGTAAGAGGGAAATGTCAGATTCAAATATGAAAAGATAAATAAATGATAGTTTATTAGAGAGAATTATTATTTTGAACAGAGACAGTCTGGCATTATTCTTACACAAAGAACTGTGGCAAGGAAGAATACTCTGCAGAGAAATCCTGTACTCTTAAAAATTATTTGAAGGGAAGGGAATTGGATGAAAAAGAGGCAGAAAAGGTGCAATAAAAGGAGTTGCTTTCAATCTTAGTCCTTGTCTCTCAGTTCCCACATCAAAACTTGTATTTTTTCAACTTTTAAACTATCACTTTATTTTCATGCAAGCATTTGTTACCCTTAACTTTCTGGAAAGCTGGTGCAGAGAATGTGTGACTACACAAAAAAATGAAAGACTTTAAAACTGTGGCTTGAGGCCAGTCATAGTGAGATTGTAGTCATCAGTTTGGAGATGCACATTTTCCTTTAGCTAGGGAAATACTAACATTGCCATTATGCAAATCAATGCCTTAGAACCACTCAGAACACAGACAATGGACGACTGAGAGGAATCCCATCATTATGGGTCAGCAACTGCACAGATTCCCTGTAGTCTGACAGGGTGAGCTAATTCTAAGTCAATGCCTAAAAATCTTCATTACTGTTCAATATAAACATGTAATTTCATATTATTGAATTCACTCTTTATAATAAATCTGTCTTGGGTTTTCAGCCATCAAAGTAAAGTTTAAAAGAGTAATTTCTTGTAAGAGATCTCTTTCCAACTTAGTATGAATGCTAATGTTTGTTCTGAGTTTTCAGAGAATGCATTGATCGTCTATCACCTTGAATAGCAAAATGAGCAACTGGAATACAATTTGACCTTGTTTCATCAAGTTGCGAAAGATCAACATACTACTACTTCAGCACTGTTCAGCTGTGACTGCAAATATGTCTTTAAGCTTAGCTGTAACTTGTTCTGCGTTCCCAACACTCTGGCCAGAAACATCCCTTTTAAACTGATTTGAGGGCCTGATTGTTTACAAAATGTATGAGAGCCTTACTGCTCAAGTACTTGTTATCAATAAGAAGTACTTGCAGTGATGCTGAGAAAGAAACAAATAAGTCAGCATTTTAAAGTAAAGAGAAGTGACAGTGGAGTGATTTTCAGAAACTTTGAGCTGTGTATGTCACTTCAGAAGAAACTGTTATCTACTGCTATTTTCAAAAATTGGTATGCCATACAGTATTTAAAATGCAGATGTGTTCCAAAAATGCGACACATAAGCAGAACACAAGAAAAAAAATAACACAGAAAACCAAGATCCCCCACAAAAACAACTTAAATTTAACAAGTTACACCCTTCGTATACAACCCAGGGGATTCTCTAGTACACACACAAGATCTTGCAACATGATCCCACGTACAGATGTGTTAGTTTCCCTCCATTATATTACATACGAAATGAAAAAAACCTGTGTTCAATAAAATTCTGGTCATTTTGGCAGAGGTTGTTTTGGGTTTTGCTTTTTGTTTGTGTTTTTTTTTTTTTTTAAGACAGGCAGATCCACTGGTATTTGATGTGACTTTCTTTAAAGTGAAAAGAGAAAATGAAACAGGAAAAATGTTGAAAATCTGGTACTTCCCATGCTTAAACAACTGGCTGGCACAATAATTAGAGAATGTGTTGGCTGGGTTCCCTTATCTGCTGAAGCACTCTCTAGTATGCAAACAAAATAAAATTAATTTAAACCAGATCATGATTTGCAAAGGAGGACTTCCCTCATGTGAGGGCAATGTCTGTTTTCACCGTCTCTCTCCTCTCCATAGCAAAGTAAGAGGAAAAGTAGATATAGCACAGAATCATAGAAAGCTTTCTGTTGGAAGGGACCTTTAGAGGTCATCTAGCTCAACCTCCCTGCGGTGAGCAGAGACATCTTCAACCAGACCAGGTGGCTCAGAGCCCCATCCAACCTGACCTTGAATGTTTCCAGGGACTGGGCCTCCACTACCTCTCTGGGCAATCTGTTCCAGCGTCTCACCAGCCTCATGGTAAAAAATTTCGTCCTTATACCTGGTCTAAATCTACCTTCTCTTAGTTTAAAGCCATTACTCTTTGTCCTGTCACAAGAGGCCTCGCTAAAAAGATTTTCTGCGCCTTTCCTATAGGTTCCTTTCATGTAATGAAAGGCTGCTACAAGGTCTCCCTGGACCCTTCTCTTATCCAGGCTGAACATCCCCAACTCCCTCAGACCTTTCCTCATAGCAGAGGTGCTCCAGCCCCCTGATCATTTTTATCGCCCTCCCCTGGGCCCTCTCCAACAGGTCCATGTCTTTCCTGTGCTGGGGGCTCCAGAGCTGGACGCAGGACTCCAGGTGGGGTCTCACCAGAGCAGTGCAAAGGGGTAGAATCCCCTCCCCTCGATCTGCTGACCACGCTTCTCTTGACACAGCCCAGGAGGTGGTTGGCCTTCTGGGCTGGTAGCGCACATTGGTGGCTCATGTCAAGCTTTTCATGAACCAGCAACACCAAGTCCTTCTTGGCAGGGCTACTCTCAATCATACCATCCCCCAGCCTGTATTGATTCTGGGGGTTGCCCCCACCCAGGTGCAGGACCTTGCACTTGGCCTTGTTGAACATCATGAGGTTCACATGGGCCCGCTTGTCCAGCTTGTCCAGGTCCCTCTGGATGCCATCCCATCCTTCTGGTGTGTCAGCTGCACCACTCGGTTTGGTGTCGTCTGCAGAGCTGCTGAGGGTGCACTTTATCTCGCTGTCTAAGTGATTAAGGATAATGTTAAACAGCATCCGTCGCAGTATGCACCCCTGAGGGAGCATCCCTCCCCTAGCGGAGATCAGGCAGAAGAGAAAGGTCCATGGAATGTGGAAAGAGGGGCAGGCCACTTGGGAAGAGTACAGAAACGTGGGGAGAGCATGCAGGGATGCGACGAGGAAGG
>Ga0065711_1040948_pt1 | contig 16532 bp, 15 predicted proteins | sample Hoacrofraction12_FD_59098 | JGI IMG/M metagenome (GOLD analysis project Ga0065711, IMG submission 59098) | Hoatzin crop microbial communities from Cojedes, Venezuela - Epithelial fraction 12 v2 (version 2) | ecosystem: Host-associated > Birds > Digestive system > Esophagus > Crop | place... | reverse complement strand
GCTGTTCTGTTAAACTGCCCTTATCCCGACCCACCAGTTTTCTGCCTGTTTTCTTTCCATTCTCCTCCGCACCGCGGCAGGGGGAGGGGCGGCCACGTGGTGCTTTTGTTGCCGGCGGCAGCCGAAACCAAAACACCACGGCATGCTGCAATGAGAGAGGGATGCTCTCCACCATGACGAGAGGCAAGTAAACAAGCTCCAGGCACCGTACGCTCCGCATTTCATGTGTTTAGAGGCACTCCACACCCTGGAGGAACCCCTTGCTCTGTCTGTGTGCTCATTTTCAATGCCCGGCTCAGCATCTGCACCAAACCAAGGTGATTTCAGTCCACTTGCAAAGAAATAGCAAACAAGTGCTGTGGGTCACAACAGCTCTGTCCGCTTGCTGCTGCCACGAGGGGAGAGGGGGATGTCTCCTTCCTCCCTCCCTCCCCGCTCCGCTGTTTTCCTTGTCTCGACCTCCTCGCTTGCCACCCTTGGCAGACAATGAAGCGGATTTTTCTGCTGCCTTGGTTTTGTGCCGCTCTGACAAGGTGAATGGCCTCACCGAGCCATCTGAGGAGCATTGCGGTCAGCTGAGGCCAGGCAGCAGGGCAGGGAGCGGGAGGGGAAGGGGGATGCTCGAGAAGAGGGCACTGGTACTCAGGTGCTGCCAGGGGCCGGCAGGACCCGTCCTCTCACCGCCTCTTCCTTCCTTCCCGGGTGCCAGCATGGCTGCTAATGGTGCTGCACTGTGATACGGATTGAGAAATTAGGCCAGCTTAAAAATAACCTGAGAAAAAATGAAAAAGAGATTTTTTTAAAAAATTCATTTATTTTAAAATCTGGACCCGGCCTGCCCCATGCCTCCAGTTCATTTCACTCCAACTGCGGGGCCGAGGGGTGAGCCTAGTGCAGAGGCTGGACGGCATGGCAAGGGCTGGAGCTGCCCACCAGCGACGGAGCTGATGCTCTGGGCAAAGGCAACCTACGGGGCCGAGGGGCTGACAGCGAGTTCAAATCACTCTCTCACCCCCACGGACAAGAAACAGTCACAAGCACCCCAAAAAGCAGCCGCCTGCAAAGGCCACAGGTTTACAATGTCAGCCTTCTCAACCGAATGTATTTATTAAAGATAAGCACCAGAGCTACACGGTGCCTGCACGGCAAACGCTCACTGGAGAAAGCAAATACGTGGGGAAACGTTGCGTGCCGTCCAGTTATGTTTAATTTGTAGCGCTAAGCTGGGCAAACACCCTTTGAGGCGACAGCAGACGTCACGGCAAGCTACTGCTTCTCCGTGCAGAGGACTGCATTGCCTTGTTGGGAACATTTCCGCAAGAGCTCTACCAGAAATACTTCCTCCACTCGCAGCACTGCCAGTGCTACCGGTAACATGAAGTTTTCTCTATCACACAACCAAACCAGCATAAATCCGTATGTTTTGGAAGCCCCGTGTGACTGGACAGCCCTCTGAGATACCACCTGGGCTGCAATGAAGGCCATTTTTCTCCTCTGCCATGGCCAGAATATAACGGTGCTCCACCGTTCGTGTCTCCGTCCTCACCCGGACGCAGCGTGTCCAGCTCCGAGCCGTGCCAGCTTATCCACAGCGAGGATAAACCCTCGGGATAAAGAAGTCTCAGGCAGACCAGTGCCACAAGCACCCTCACGGAACAGAAACCCATGGCCGGGAGAGGTGGAGGAGAGGGAGCGGGTGGGAGCAGGAGGGGCTCAGGAGCAGCTGCTCCTCGAAGGATCCGGAGAAACCGCAGTAGGGATGCGCTTTGGCTGGCTCGCACAGCGATAAACGTGCTTCGGCCACAGCCGGAGATACTTGTGTCTGTGGTCAATGAGAGCCCAAATCTGGCCCTGCACTCACCCCTAGCTCCTTAAGGCTCTCGGCACACCTCTGTGGGGCTGAGCTCTGCTCAGGCTTGCCGACACCCAGCCCTTGGCAGCAGCCACTTTGCAGCTTCCAGGGTCACACCTTGCACTCCTGCAGATGGTGCAGTGTCCACCCACACCAGCTGATGCCTCGCCGTCCAAACCCCGCTGGGAACCAGCCCGCAAAAGGCATGGCAGAAACCACCCGATCACAGCACTCTGGGGCTCCGCGCAGCAAGTTCTCTTTGGTTTTCCAAATCCCCTTCAGACAGTCAGGCTGCGTGCCATATGCTCCCACTCGCATCCAGGGACTTGCATTAAAAGTTGGGTCCGGAGTGCGAAGGAGCAGGAAATCCTTTGCAACTGTTCAGCACTTGCCCCATCTGAGAAGATGACTACCACCCCCACAGACAGCATCTGGAGACGCGTGAGGGTAGATGCTGAACAACGCTGACAGTCAAGAGGAGATTTAACTGCACAAACATCAGCCACTCCTTAGAAAACAGGAGGAATAAAACCAAACTTGAAGCGGGGTGCTAGTCATGCTCATGTTGGCTATAAAAAAGTAAATACTTTAGATTCGAAACCCTTGTCAAAATGCTAACATCTTCCACATGATGAATATCTTCTGCATTAATGTGAATGAAAGATGAATGGGCTCTGCCCTGAACAAAATCTTTGTGTCCATATGTGACCACGTGCAGACACACTGGAAGCATTTAGGTTTTCTTTTGCTTTGGGGAATCTTGAAAAAATAATAAGTTTGGAAAAGGAATTTAGCACTCGGACGGCTTTGCAATGCTTTAGTAGCTAAGACTTTCCTCAAGATAGCAGAAGAAAGTATGGAAGAAGTGCAATTGAAATGCAAATTGAAGACCTGCTTGGAGCTCCTTTCGCTTTGCTTTTGCATAAAATGGTCAGAACTGAGAGCACAGATAGGCTTGTGCTCTCTCTCTATATTACATATAATCTTGGTGATTAGTACAAATTTCATTTCTGTACAGAAGAAAACTGTGGTAAAAGGAGGTAACGGAGTCAGAACTGATGAAATCTTTCAGTTCTGTTCAGTTACTTTTCAGCTGCTTATCAGTTTGTCAGGTTAGAGGTTGACTCTTATTTTACAAACACAATCTGTTCTTAAGATTTAAACTTACATTGGTGACATCTCAGATGTTTCCAGCTGACCTCAGAAAATTGCACTGACTCGGCCTAGCAGCAGCAGCCGCGTAGCCCGTGGCTGCACACAGGCCCCACGTCGGTGGATTATTTACAACAGCTACATCTAGCAAATACGCTTTGAGTGACGAGTATTTGTCACATTGTTGTAATACACTTTGTAGAGGGGGATTTATTTTCCTGCCTCTTAAACCATTCACAGGCCTCCGTGCTATCAACTAAATAAACCCACCTCTGAATTTAACAATACAGTTGTATTCTGGTCATATGCATAGATGTAGTCACTAGTGAAATTTCAGCAAGGCTCAGCCCACAAGGACTTGCCCACATCCCTTGTTGAGCTGACTGGTATCCCTGCAGATGAACACTACACTAAGGGGGGATGTTGGTGCTACTCCAATGCAGTGACCAAGTTTCTAAGTCTCCATTTAGTAGTTACCTGACATAATGTTACTGTCTTCTAGATGCAATATGCATTTTGCTCTCAATATAAAGCATATTGCGCATCTGAAATGGTTTTAAATGCTTCCAAGATTCAAGACGTCCACCTCAGCAGCAGATCCAACAAGTATGCTTACATCTTTAAGTCTATACACCTAATGAACCACTGATGTTTCATTTTAAAAAGTCATCAGCCTGCTTACTCCTAATATAAGCATGCGCTGTGTAGCAGCGTGATTAAGACAATTAGTACTGCCCATGCTAAGTGCACAGCTGCTGAACGATGAGCCCGTCAGCAGAGTGGAGGGACAAGGTGAAACCCTGCCACTACTCTTTCTCTGTCCTGCTCACTGACAGCTTGCAGCAGGGAATGGCAGATAATTGATGATGTCCCAGTCCCCGGGGAAATAAAAGTCCCCTCTCCCAGCTCTCCTTTCAGCCTGGAAATGGGGAAACAGCTGAGCCTGAGGTAATGAGAGGGGAAGGGACGACCCAGCCCATCACTTCCACAGGGCTGCCCTCTCTTCATCACCCCCAGCACAGACCTCCACTTCCCGTCATGCTGAAATATTTGACGAAGAGCGCAGACCTCAATCCAAGCTAAGAGAGGAGAAATTCAGTCAGAACCACATTTGCTAAGTCTAGGCTGACTTTTGCACGATCCCTTTTTGTTTGCTTTTTCCCCATGACTGATCTGGAGACGCTCTATTTTGTTCACTACGTGATGAGGGGAAGTTTTTGCTAGATGTGTGCTGGCAACCATATAAAGCTGCAATAAATATACCAGTGGTGATGGTGCCCTTGATTCCTCCTCTTCTCTCCTTGTAGCAGCTACAGTCATGGCTCCGGGCCTTGGGTTTGCTGCAGGGCATCAGGGAGCGGTCTGCAGCTGAGGGTTCATGGAATAGAGGCTTCGAGGACACTTTGGGATCACGTATAATCCTTGATTAAATGGGAATGGGGGGCAGGACTCAATGACTGAAGGGACCCTTGATAATCCTTTGTTCCCATCATATTTTTTTGTGTGACGCATGTTTCAAGGCCCATTCTGGGTCTAAGGAGATGCAGTCTCTACAGTGAGATGGTTTGTCCGTTGCTGCATGTGCTGATCTGTGGTCTGCAGGGTGTCCGGTAAAATTTGGTGATAATTATTGAGGTTAAGGTAAGACATGGTAGTCCACTAAACTCATGCGAGTGGATTCCTAGAGAAGTCAACTGATTCTGTTTTGCATGCTAGGAACATTTCTTACCTGCAGACCTGGGGTATATCCAACAAATGAACCCGTATCTTCCTGAATAATGAAATAAATGAGTATGTTCCTCTCTCACCTACGTCAAAGCCTATGTTCTGCTTATCAGACTAGCTGGCCAGATTTCAAAGGTAAAAAATTGTAATTGCAATAACATCCCATTTAGGAGTGTGCATCTCCAAAAGAATAAATCCCATAAGGGAAGAACCTGATTATACCCTAGAAGCCATGTCCTCCTCGAGCCAGCCAATCCTTTCTGCTTTGCACTCATAAACCCAAAGAGCACAATTCAATTCTAAACCTACTCAGGCTTGGTTCAGTGCTAAGCTCATTCAGTGTGCCTTCAGGTGGTGTCGCTTGCTTTTGTAGCCTAAAGTCTAGTCATTTTTAATATTAATTTTCCAACTTCTTCCTTCAGACTTTATTGAATCACCCTGGCAATATGAGGCCAGCATGGCCAGTAGCCTAAATAACCACCTGGAATTTATGGTTTCCATGTTCCCTAGACTCTTAGGAGTCACAGAGGTATGCATCTTGGATGATAATGTAAACATTCTTGTGGATAGTTTTCTAATATAAAAATTTAACAATAATATATGAGTAAGAGTGCTCCAGGAGCATTATAAAAACTTTCATAAGTAATGTAATTCTTTCACAAGAGTTTTTACACTTTGAGGACAACAACTTTTAGACATTAGTGCATAAGCTTGTAATTCCTGATGTGTCAGGAACATTTCCATGAGATAGGATCTCCTGGAAGCACCTGCAGAAAGGTATCTTCTGGTGGTCATTGGATTAATGAATTAAGACTTTCATGGCACATTTTATGGTCCCAGTGATTGGGCTGCTCCTTGCTTGTGCAAGGTACCATTTGCCAGAGTTGTACAGACATGTGAGCTCCATCTAAAGAACTATTCTTGGTTGCCAGAACAAAATCATGTGTATTCGTTCCACCAAGGTCCAAGGCTACGAGGTATTCCTAAATAGCAGCATATGGCTATACTGACAAGCACGCTTCCCAAGCCTACATCAGCCAGTGAAAGGCCAGCAGATCTGTGAGCTTCAAATGTTAATTTTAGCGTACAGAAAAAGAGCCACGTGGGTTTACCAGCGTGGCTGTGGAGAGCAGCATTGCACAGAGAAGGAGCTATAGCTGAGACAGCTCCCTCTCCTTCAAACGGGAGATGTGGGAGCACCCGGGTCATGGCTGGGTGGCCATCAAAGCCGTTGGTACCCACATATTCCTGCCCCAGCACAAGGAGGCAAACCTCTGCCCCATCTCTTGCAGCAACAGGAATCTTAATATAATCTACTGCAGCTGGTCCTGCCCTTGCTGGCAGCCTGAGGTGGGTCTCTTCCCCCACCACGGACCTCCAAGCCTCGCCACTCACTCCCCACCGACTGACTGTCTAAGTCTCTCTGAAGGCTTGTCCTCACTTTTCACCAATGGCTTGATCTTCGTCAGTGATGCCTGCAGTGATTCTTTCTTTTCTTAGTCATATTTCCATACCTTCACTTTGGGTGGATTCAGTTTTCACAATGCACAAAGAAGTGTTTATGCAACTCATGCATCTTTTATAGCTCTACTTAAGCCCATAGCTGGGAGCTTTACTTTGTCATGCAGGAATCCCTGCGAGTGAGCACAAGGCACTGTTACCTGTTTCTAATAAACAAAAATGTTAGCTTTGGGTACTTCAGTACCAAATTTTAGCTTTTGTTTCAAATAACATTTTTCCCAAGGCTTGATGCTAACAGCAACACTTGTACTTTATGGTCTCATTTCCCTAAGAACATTTTTTATATTGTATGTAAAGACATTTTCAACTCAAATGCTACAGTATTTACTAGCTCATCACTAGACACCCTGAGCAGAAACACAAATTGTCTACCATCTGGAATAGCTCATGCTGTTTGTTCTGCTCCTCCTACCCAAACTGGATGAAGTACATAAACCAAAAAGCATTAATAATAGGAAGAAGAAAGCCAACAGTCCAGACTAATAGCAAAATGGTAAAGAAGATATGGCTGTAAATGTATAGGACCTGATACCTGATGCTCCCACCGCAATACAGCTCCACCAATTCAGTAAGCATTGGTCATCTTTCACACCAGTGTAGGAGCCAAAGTCAGTGTGGGAACTTTCAACTTCATCTTTTATTTTTACTGTAAGACATGCCTTTGGCTATAATGCTCATCACCTCACTAGCACAGAAATAATGACTGGCGGTGGCTAAGGTAAAAGCAGCACCCTTCTGCCTTGTACCATGATTAGCTTTCCTCCTGCCCCTTTTGTAGCCGCTCTTTCAGCAGAGCTCTCGGGAGATGCCCCGTTTCCCCGGTCGGAGAGCTGCAAACTGCCCTTTGCCCTGCCTAACCCCCCTCAGAGAAGCACCTACAGCACCGCTCCTTCCCCACCCTTGGCATAGCACGTGCCAAAAACATAGGGAGAGGGAAATGCAAAAGAGTTACTTCACTGTAAAAAACCCAAAGAAAATAAATTTGATCCTAGATGGCTCCCGCACACGACAGATGGGCTCGTGGTAGCTGACCTAGTTTTCTCCAGTTCCACCATTTATTCCACGCTGGCAGCTGGAGTGAGCGTGCACACGAACCCCACGCCGTGCCCTCCCAGCACTGGGAACGCACAGCAACCACGTTCAGCTGGCGTCAGTGTAGATAAGCAAAATTTGGTCTGTAACAGTACGTATGAGGGTGGCCGAGGGATCAGAATCTGGCTGTCTAATTAGATTTGACATTCATTCATTTCGAACCAATGCCGGTATGCAGAATGATCTTTGATCAGAAGTCAGCTCCAATTCTACTCATGGCTGATTATTCTTTATGTCAATTAAAGATTTAATTAAAAACAAAGCCCCCCTGCCATTCAAGTGCCGGCAAACAACCTAAAGAAAAAGCATTTCTGAACATCAACCGAGAACAATCTTCTCGTGCTCTGAACCCACCCTGCACCAAATCCGCAGCAGCGGTGCAGCACGCGTGACCTGCGCACTCAGTGAGTCACGCTGTCATTTCGGCCGCGCTACGCAGTCATAAAGGTGGAAGGCCTTGTGCTGCTCTGTTACCTACCCCTATGATAGGGGACAAACTACCAGGAGCGACCTTGCAAGGAGTAGCAAGACCAGCGTAGCAAAACCGACTGTGGGAATTACTTCTGTACTTCTTTCAGCATATGCTGCTGAACACCGTCCTGTTGACCACATGCTTTGGGTGGAATTTCCACTTCTCAGCTAAGATCACAAAAAGTGATCAACCTCCTCTACACTTTTGCAAGCATTAGCAGTAGGGGAGGTCTAGGAAACCATGAGTGGTGCTGGCGGTGTTCCTCGTCCCTCACTGACCAACAGTAACATTTGGACGAGCCCATGAGCAAGATCTGAGGACAAGTGGGGTAAATCCACCCTGATGTCAATAGACGTAACTCCGGTGGGAGTCTTTTGCCAAAATGCATGATGACTCTGAGCAGGAACCTAAATTTGCACATGAAGTGCAAGCAGCACAGTGGCCTCACTTTCTCAGACTGTGTAAGCAACGAACATAAACATCTTCTCACTGGCAGGAAAGAAAAGCAGTGACGCAGCAGTGTTTAATATAAAATCATCCTTAAGAGTCCTGCTTTGTTTCATTACTTTGCACGAGTATTTCTGCTGTTCACCATCCTTGGTTAATGCAGACGGCGGCAGCAGCACGGGCAAGGAGAGCAAGCCAAGGCTACCACCTCTTTGCATCTGCAGGAAAGTGAATGTGTCAAGTAAACACACGGAGGATGCTTTAGGTAACCAGTGGGCTGCTCTAGAGATTAGTTGTTTTGCTTCGGCCAGGACAGACAAACTGTAGCTGTACTCGGTACCCACTTCAGGTACACTCTAATATAAGCACGAGTGAGCTAAATTAAACAAATAAGACAGGCGCTACATCCCTGAAAGGAAAGTAAAACATTGTTGTTGTCAAATCCTTTCAGTCGCTAATGAGATACAAACACTTTGCTGCTTCTCTTTAAATACCTGGGATTAGGGTGATTTAAAATGCCTTGGATGTTTACAGGATGGTTCTATTTCAAGGGGTGTCTTAATGGCACATCGCTCACTAAAATATTGCTGAAGATGCATCGCTGCATGTGCTAGGACAGAACATCTTCAGAGCTGGACGTTCTTGTCCCAGATACGAGTATTGCAGCAATGGATTTATTTAACCTTTCCGACACCTCACAAGTGTGGCCATTTCAAGAGCACTGCCATAAAAGTCCTGCGTTACTTCTTTTATATTTGGCTATAGCATGTGTCTGAAGCCGTCTTCTAGAACATCCAGTAGCTGAACACTGCCCATGCACAACCAAGAGAGGCTGTGTGCGCTGACGTAACTCCCTTGTCTCTTGGCTCCAGTTCATTTAAATTCAAAAATTGAATCTTGTGCTAGAGAAGATCTTACATATACGACTTCTAAAACTTTGATTTAAAGCTACGGCAGAGGTTATTATTCTTCTCGCTAAAATATTTTCAATGTTAAAAATTCTCAAAGGCGTAGGAGACAACAGCGCACATCTAATACCACCGATAGCCTAAACTTCCCCCAAACCACCTCCGTCTCTTCTCTAGCCAGGATGATTAAAGCAGCTGTAGAAAGCAGCTGGAGGAGATTTGATGCAGGTTAAAGGGGTAAGGGGGGTAAAGAGTCGCTGCTGGAAAAGCTTGTGGTAAAGACACTGGTACTGGGGAAGAGATCTGACGACCAGCGCAGCAGCTGAGCAAAACCAGGCAGGCGACTGCAATGCTCAGCCGGCCGGGAGGCACAGGAATCCCCGCTCCCTGTCCCCACGCGGCTGTCCTACACGGAGCAGGCTCAGCCCACCAGCGCGAAGAGCAGGACGGCTTTACAACACACAAGTGTTTACAGAAACCGCTTGAAAAAAATATGTAGAATTTTATGGAGAACTGCTGTCCTTGCTGCAGCGTTCTGAAATCACATCTCATTTTGGTAGCTATCAAATGTCTCAGTATAGAAAAGCTGCTCCCTCTTGAACCCGCAAGGGCTTTCTGCTCCTTGGGGCAAAGGAGGGAGGTTACACTGCTCGAGCAATCGCTGGCACAGATTTGGTTTGGGCCAGTGAGCACTCTCCCACACAGTTACCGGGCACGGTTTGGGAAGTGGTGTGGGCCAAGGACCGTTTCCAAACCAGTCTTCACGTGCTTCCCTCTTTTGGGGGACAGGGGAGTTTAATGCCACGGATACAGTCTGGTCCATGCCTGTTGCCATTAGCACCTGAGAAAAATCCCAAATGTCTGTAATTTACTGTCACAGACACAGCCAACGCAAGCCTGATGAAAACCTTAAATACATGGTAAGTAGATCTAGTCAGGTTAAATTGGTAAATATAATCTGTAGTGAACATTAAAAAAATGAAATCTTGAGTTAAACACGTCATACGGTCCAGCCATGCTATAGGATTAGTTACCATTTGGGTCCTTTAGATACAGAGACATTAGGGATAAACTGAGCGTGGATTAAACTGATCTGACAGCATTTATTGTCGCTGAACTACAAGGTAATTATCTTGCGCAACTTTTCATTGCACAAATTAAGGCTGCACGCATCTCGGCACAGCCTTGCTTTTCTACAGTCTGCCATTTAAAGGAAAAATCCACCAAGGCCATCCCAGGCTAATGAGGAGCTTATAGGAATGACCCCACAGCTCGTCCCCCACTGCCCTCCTGCTCTTTTCTCCTTTCCTTCTCTGTTGAGGTTTCTGCATTTTCCAGTTCACATCATCGCAATGGATCATCATTCTGGGAATAGGAAAAGGAGGATATAATGGTTTTATATGATGATGGAAAACTATTTTGTCCTTTTGCCGACAGAAGCAATTGTCTTCCTCACCTGGTGGCAGCACGACATGCCCACAAGAAATACAGTGGCTGGAGAAAGCGCGCATCCCGTGTTTGGTTTATGCTCACACAGGAGCTGTTACGCTGGATCCACCGGTGCTGCCTTCCCTACCAGGAAGAAGGAGGAGTATTTTCTTTTTAAGAGTAGGAAAGAAGGTGGAAAAAGCAACTCCTTGCTGGATAACTGCAGCTGCAAAGCCATCCAACCTTCAGGGAGCTTCTGCTTTCAGTGTAGGACATGGAAATCAAATATATCGCAAGCGCTTCCAGCCCAGCACCTGCGCACATGGAAACAAGGCTTTGTGGTCCAGCTGCCATCTGGGGAGACGACGGCACCGCCTCCCTCTGATTTCAAGGAAAGCAAAACCTTGGTGTACGCAGGCAGAATTTTAAGCTGATTATTCTCCAGCCTCAGCTGAAGCCTTAGCATTTTTAATATGGCTTCAGTTTGACTTTGTGTAGCACAGATGACTTCGTGAGTATTTCCAGCTCTTGGGTTTATTAATCTGAGCATCTAATAAACTAAACACTCACCTCTGTTTACTTTAGTGGATCTCTACTCTTAGGAATAAGATTTTGTGGCTATACAAGTAGATGTGGCCTGCAAGCGTTACACTGAATTCAGGAAAAAGCCTCATGGTTCAAAGAGCACCTCACAGCCCATTGCCTCCTACCCTACAATCATCCCTGTACGAAAACCCAGGTCCTTCTTCGAACTAACAAAATGGTATTTTGGGGATGTACCGAACAAGACAAGAAAAGGGCAGTCATTCATGCAGGACTTGACACATTACACGCTTAATTGAGCAGTGGCATTTTGTCAACAGTATCGTCACCCACAGACGTGCCTGTACCTTTGGGAAAGCGCACAGGATCGCTGTTGCTACCCACAATCCAGCCATGCTTGCAGGGATGAGGGGAGAAAAAGGTGTCTCCACACCCGGGGAGACTCCCTGGCCAGAGACTACTCGCGGGGATGTTATCGCACAAAGCTGTAACGTGCACCCCTACTTCTGTACCACAATTACAGTGTTAAACCCAAACATTTTAAAATTAAACACCAACAGAGGATGGCAAGTTGCTTAATTTATAGAAAAGGCACTTTCCCTCATGTGACACGATTTGAAAATGCCTGTCGGACTTTGGACACCGAGCTACACCAGCCACCCCACCTGTCTGCCTGCGGCAGCACCACGGGCCAGCGCCATCGTCTCAGCCCCGAGCGTTAGCTCCTCTCCCCAATGCTTCTGAGGTGTCTTAACGGGATGCATTCACTGCAAACCATATTTTTGCCTCTGTTTTGCCTCAGTCTTCTAGCAGATGCTGGATAAATTTGACAAAGAGGAAAGACACCTCACTGAGGGGCAAACAGAGCTGCTTCAGCTGCTCAGACAGCAAGACGATAATTCGAGACACGAGAAAGGAAGCTGCGGTGCGCAGCCTTGCCTCGTCTGTTGAGACACAAGCCTCCTGCAGCTATTTGCAGATGCTTATTTGCCTGTCTGTCTCCAACAGATTTCACCGTAAAGGAGATCCTTCCTTTGGTCAGCTCAAATAGAAAGGTTTAAATAGTAACAGGCAGGGTCGGTCTAGCCTGGTCTTTTGTGGAGATGAAGGCACAAGCTAAAATCAGAACCTCGGTGATGACTAGAGAGATTTTCTCCGTTGCAACTGCTTTCTGGAGTTGCTGTATGGGTTCAAGTTTTCCCGTCGGTGATGTTTTCAGGACAGAATCAAGTCTGACCAGTCTCTGGGTGTTGCAGCTAAACGTTTCTAATGAATTAAAAAAAAAAAAACAACAAAACAGTTTCTTGCAGAAGGGATTAATTCAAACAGATCTGGTGTCACTGAAGGGTTACCAGCAGGCTGCCTGACCTAGGAAGCAATAGCTACTGCAGCTAATCGGGCTGTTTGAGGGCCGGGAGAGATTGCAGGCTGTGAGCAGTGGGACAGCAGTAATGAGGTGGTGGCTCTGCCAGCCAAGGTCAGTTTACTGGAGGCATCAGAGACCGGAGAGCTTCTGACGCTTTAAAAGGGCTGGAAGATAAAATGTATTATTGTGACTACTTCATGTGTTGCACCGGTTCCAGGGAGCTGTCAGCTTCAATTTGTTCCTCCCCCTGAAAAGCAGAAAGGTGGTCACATACTTCTGTGCTAATCCCTCATTCCTTTTGTGCTGGTTGGGGGGTAAAAATTACAGGACACCCTCGTAACATAAAAACACAGCAGAAAAAGACAACTTCAGAAAAAACCCACAGTTAGCTCTTGCGTCACGCTTCGAAGACTCACTTATCGAGGCCACCGGGTGCAGAGCTTGGATGCAAACACCAAGCCAAGGTCTGTGCTTGCGGCTGCCAAAAAGTCAATCAAGAGCACCAAGGAACCAACTCTTCCCTGCACCTTCCAGGGAGCAGGGCAGCACATACCAGGACCTGCTTTTTGATCCCGTCTGGGATACAGCCAGTTCCTGGAGCCTCACTGACACTTCCTAATTAACTTGGACCTGGTCGGAGCAGGGAGTCCTCTTTCTCCCCAGTAGCACCAGCAGCAAAGGTACTTCAAAGCTAGAGTTGGAGGGCCAAAAGTCAGGGGACCGAATTTAAGTCCCCTGGATGCAGGCCTGTAATGACAGGACAAGGCGTAATTGTTTTAAACTAAAAGAGGGTAGATTCAGACTAGATATAAGGAAGAAATTTTTACCATGAGGGTGGTGAAACACTTGCACAGGTTGCCCAGAGAGGTGGTAGGTGCCCCATCCCTGGAAACGTTCCAGGTCGGTGGGATGGGGCTCTCAGCAACCTGATCTAGCTGAAGATGTCCCTGCTCCCTGCAGGGGGGTTGGAATAAATGACTGAGGAGCGGAGATAAAGCTGCTCAGCAGCTGTGGCCAGGAAAACACGCAGATTCTGCTTTGAGTTGGGGTATGCAGGGAAGGACGGTCGCGAGGCTCAAAGTGAGTTGGCTGCCCAGCCTTAGCTAAGCCATTCCTGACCTTAGGCAGAGACATATGATCCGGTCTATTGCATCCAAGGTTGGCTCCCACTGCCACTCTCCTCCCAGCCCTCTCATCGGGGAACTGGCAAAGCCCATCCTACCATCCCTCCTCTGGCCGCCAGGCTCTTCTGCCCACAGACTGCCCTCCTGCCTTGCTCTGGCAAAACTAAGTTCTCGAAGACAGGGAGGGAAACAAAGATGTTGGCAACTCTGCTACAGGGAGGAAATTAAGTTCTCTTTTGTGCTGTTGCACGTAAAAAGTGGAGCCACCACAGTTCGTGAAGTCCCCCTGAGCAAAACTGCTCTGCTGTCAAAAGACTTTAAAGTTTATTTTACATTCACAGTGGGCCCAGTTCTTTCTCTCTGCCTTCTAAAAGGGCGAGCACATCTTGGAGTCAGTCTATGCAAAACTGGTGGTGGTGGGGAAAGTAGTCAGTGTGTGCTCTTGCTCATCATCATTTTAAAAATCTCTTACTGAGAAACTGCTTCAACACACCCCCACCCCTCCGCCAGAAGAGCAGCGAGCACTGGAAGTTGAGTGAACAAAACAGTGACCTCCGAGCTCCTGCTAAGTGGGAAAACAACCAGGTTTCTCAGCATTTTGTTAACAGAGTCCTCCAGGAGCCACATAGCTTGGAAGTGATGTGACAGCCCCCTATCCGATACTAATTCATGTCCTGGTCCTCTCCAATGAGCCTGTGCCAGGAGCGTGCGTTCAGGCATCGCTCTCCTCGCTTCCTTCCCGGTCTGCTTTCAGCTGATGCTCTGTTGGACTCGATGATCTCAGAGGTCTTTTCCAACCTTAATGATTCTATGATTCCGTGCCGGCGGAACGGCCGCAGACACAAGCTGCCTATCTCCCCCCGCTGCTTGCAGCTTAGCTTGACCGAGGAAAATTGCCCCAGTACGTGGGTTGTCCGCGAGCAGCTTGTCGCTGCCACATGTATAGCATGAGGGAAAAAAAAAAAAAAGAAGTCAGAGCAGCCATCCCTTTTTTGGAAAAAGCCAATGCTGCCTTTCATTCTCACTCCCACTTCTTCCCAGCAGGGAAGCAAGGCGGCTTCCCCAGAACCGGACCTTCCCCAGCAGCGCGCTTTGTCTGGAAGTTGCCTTTCTGCTTGCTTGGGTTTAAAAATATCAAAGAGCAAAAGGTAACCCTGCACGGTGCATGAATGTGCTGCTGTGAGTTTTGAGGCCGTGCTTCGTACCGCTCTTACCTCGAGTGTTTGTTCTGCGATACAGGTGAATAAAACGGTCATGTGCCTTGAGACCACAAGGACCTAAAGCAACCTTCTCACTCAGGGATGCTCCTTCACAAACCACACACTTCTCCCCTTACACGTTCCCAAGCGTTTAAGAAATATTAATTCTGCTACAGAAAAACCTCTAAGGCATAACTGTACTGTTGCTGTAGAGAGAAGCAGAGACATGGAAAGGCTAACTGCTCTGTTTCTTCACCAGGATTCTGGAAAGAAATTAAACCTATTGCTTCTTAAACAGAAAAACAAACAAACAAACAAAACCCCCAAAGCCCACACCTTGTCAAGGGAGTGCTGCTTGGATGCCAAAAGTCAAACCAGCATCAGGTTATGGATGCTGCGATTTTAAAAGTTGACAATGCACAAGCGCTTATTTGCACTTGCAAGCAGCACAGACACCATCTTCAGTGACTGTCCCAGTGATTGAGTTACTGGCTGAGAAAATGCTGAATTTACGGAAGAAAAGATAGATTTTGCTGCCTTCAGACTCCCACCATGCAATAGATACCCACCCACACTTACTTAAGTGTGGAGAAATCTCTCATGTTTGCCCATCACGGCTACAAAGCAGGGCTCCTCGTCCGTCCCAGGGGACACCTTCCTCGAGCCTGGCCACAGTAAGCCAGATCCCATTATATCTCTTCCCAGCGTGCGACGATCTCGGAGGCGGCTGGGCAGCGAGCACAGAAACCTGCCAGGAGAAACAACCTCCCTCCACCCCCCCCATTTGGGTGCGCTCCCACTTGTGTTTATTCGGAAGGAGAGGGATGCTGACAAAACCTAATTAGCCACTGGAGGAGACGAAGCTAACGTTTCTGTTTGGGAGCGTGTTCCCTGCCCCGGGCTCCAGCTGCGTGACAGCAGCTCAAACACGGTAATTAAGATGAGCGTGGCTGAACGCACGGCCAGATTAATGAATGCAGAGGCCAGATTAATGAACGCAGAAACGACGCTGAAAACACATTCAGCTCTTCCCGGGGCGACGCACGGCCGGGTGCAAAGGCCGAATGGCCACCGGCGCACAGACGCGCGCCACACGCACAGTTTCCAGAGAGCTTTTCGAAACTTTGCATGAGCGACAGCGAAACGCCGGGTGAAGGCAGGCGCGGAAGGCCGGGTCCCAGGCTGAGGGTGACCTTTGGGCAGCGGGGCGTTCGAAGGTAAGCTGAAGCGTAACGTGTTTGCATCAGCCCTTGGGAACGAGCCAGGGACGGAAAGGGGAACTTAAGCGGGTCTAGGCTTTCCTCCGACCAGTAATACCATAAAAGCTCACTGGAAATAGAAAGACAAGACCTAAGGAAACGCCGGGGCTTATTTTTTTTTTTTTTTTAAAATATGGAAACCAGGCTAAGCACTTCCACGCTCTACGAGAAAACACCAAATCAGTGTCGCGTGTCCCCCACGCCGCGCAGCTTTTCACATCCCCAGCCAACACTAACCGCCAAGATCTTCGCATTCCCAGCCCGCAGCCGCGGACCAGCAACCCCCCTCCCCTCCCCTCCCCGGCACCGGCCGCAGCGGAGACGGGACCCACTCCCGCGACAGCGGCTCCGCAGCCCCGTCGCCACCCCGCTCCCGCGCCCGTCCCGCGCCGGGCCCGGTACCTGTCGCTGCCGCCGGCGCTCACAGCCCGCCCCGTCCCGCAG
>Ga0065711_1040947_pt1 | contig 16534 bp, 9 predicted proteins | sample Hoacrofraction12_FD_59098 | JGI IMG/M metagenome (GOLD analysis project Ga0065711, IMG submission 59098) | Hoatzin crop microbial communities from Cojedes, Venezuela - Epithelial fraction 12 v2 (version 2) | ecosystem: Host-associated > Birds > Digestive system > Esophagus > Crop | place... | reverse complement strand
CCCAAGAAAATCTTGCAAAGGAAAACATGTGTTCACTGTTTATTGTGGGAGGTGAGACAAGTGACATTCTTGATAAAGAAAAAAAAAAAAGTCTTCATAAGAGACCAAAACAGCCGTGGGAATGTGGCTGAAGAAACGTTAATAATAATATCCCAGGTCCAGCCATAGCCAAGGTGAATGTGCATCTCGGATTTAAAAACACCAAGGAACATGGCGTGCTGTTCAATGAACTAAAGAATAAAACTTCATCTATCAACAAATACTACCTCTCTGCTTGCCTACCTATGCTTTCCAGAGGTACCACCACGCTGCTTTAAATGACCTAAAGCAGATAAGGAAAACACTTTTCCTCAGCGTGCTAAGAACAAAAGGAGTACTCATGGCGATGTTGGTAATTATTTTATAGAAACGATAGCATGAATAAGAATGATGAAATATTTTCTATTTCAACAACAAGGAAGATGTAGAAGTAGTTGCCAACATTCTGCACTTTTGTATCAGCAGGTCTAGATAACCTGACTCCAAAAGGATTAAAAAAAATATTTTTATATATAATATATAAATCAAGGGGTTATCTCATCTTAACAGTGGTTTTTACTTAGTCTCAGAATACTTAGGAAGTGCAAGATCTCTGGAAGAAAGTTCATTTTGTACAATATTTAAAATAAGCAAATAGGATTACCCAACTCATTTATTCCTCTGATAGAAAATCATAAATAATGAAATTGCCAAAATGGAATTTTCTTAATGAAGGATTAGGTAGGTTAATGACAAGGCTAGTCAACCTGAATTTGTGGGAAAGGTGTCTTTTTACATCGTAAGCTGCAGAATACTCTATCAGTGTAGCTGATTTTTGTAAGTTACATGCTTTGATATGATATCTTGACAAAAAAATTGATTACTTCTTTTAAAAGAGTAATTTAAAGAAATAATCTATTTATTCTTTTAAAATAATAATGCATTAAGGGAGTAAAAGCCAGGCACCAGACAAGGTTTTATAATGCAACTGTAAACAGAGAATCATCACTGACCATTTTTCAGTGACACCAATTAGACTCAAGATTGCCCACAGATTTAGACTTTTTTTAAATTATCAACTTGACAATCTAAATGTGTTATTGGAAATTTAGAGCTTGCTGGCAGACTGAAACCACTGACGACAGGTCGCTGACCTGGAGTGCTCTGAACTGCACGGAAGGAAGCAAGCTGCCATTTTAGTTAGCCAAGCGCAGAAAGACGCCTGCAGGACGGAGACAAGGCCCTACAGCCCCCCGTTCCTTCACCAGATTCATCCAGGGGAGGTGGCTGGTGGCTATGGAAGCCTTCCATGGCGCACCATCATCCTAACCTCTCCTGCTGCCCAGCCTCAGCAGCTCGGCAAGAGGCACACCAGGCTTTGCAAATCCCACCGGGAATCTCCCCGGGCATTGAACAGGAAAGCCCAAATGTCCACCTTCAGGTTAGGACCATGTGGCTCTGGTACCTGGAATTGTTACAAAGTGAAAAATCTTCCTTCTGAGCCTAAATGGTACTGAAGAGTGAAAGCAAACACCATGTGGGCCTTGTATCTTTTTATTTATTTCACCTGCTTGTACTCCAACTCCCTGCACTACACAATGGGAACTGTGGAGCTTGCGTACTATTATAGAAGCCTTTTACATGCAAACTAGGATTAATTTCAAAGACACTTTCCCATTTCATATTTAGCCCTTATCTCTGCTGCAAGCTCTCAAATACATATTATTCCTTGATATTAAACAGTCATAAATACTTATAAAAAAGGCTTTTCTTGATCCTGCTCTGTCTTGAGTGACTCATCTAAGTCTCAGCATCTCAAGCACCTATTCTACTCACGCAGCTGCTTTTCACCCTAAATTTATGGTTTTATCTATCACCCTGTATCTGTAATTTTGTCATTACCAACTACATACTGTATATGAAACCCGTCCTGCTTAATGTCTTATCAACAGCCTGAAGGAGAAGACAGCACACCCTAAAAAAGTCTGCAAAAGACCCCAATCTAGGAGATGCAGTTAGTAGGCTCACAGGCCAGACCACCATTCAGAGGAATGTAGACAATCTAAAGGATTGGGCCAACACAAACCTCATAAAATTGAACCATAATAAATGTAAAGTCCTGCACCTGGGACAGACCAACCCTTTGAAATGGTGAAAGTGTGGGGATCAGGTCTGCTGCGAAGGACTGGTGGTCTTGAAAGGCGAGCTGCATATGAGACAGCAGGTAGAGGGGAGGGATTATGCACCTCTACTCAGCACTCGTTCCACCACATCTAAAATATCACATCCAATTTTGGGTCCGCCAATTAAAAGCAAACAAACAAAAAAACACACCACCAAAACCCACAAACAAACAAAAACCAACCCACCAACACTAAGCTAGAGAGCAATACGGTCAACTGGAAGATTCCCACCGCTTTCACTGGACACTAAAGGAGGCCTCACAATGATGAATCCTTTCTTTTAACTGGTATCACATCCATTCCAGAATCCTGGATTCTAAAATCCTGCAGTTTCCAGTTTTCCCTCCAACTTCCTATCGCTCAGGCCAAATCACTTCTGCTCCTCCAATTTATTTTCTAAGCTTCCTTTTTTTCCACAGGGGGACAATGACTTTAGATATCTATTTCTGCATTTGTTTCTCTTTACCTCCTACACTTGGATCTCATACTTATTTTTTTCCCCAACACCAAAAATTAAGAAAAACAAATTTAAGCTTTCCAATTCAACCCAATTAACTCAATTAATTATTCTTTACATACTGGCTCTGCAAAAATGCTCATGCATTAAAAAAGCTCCATACACTATTTATTCCATACCATCTTTCCTTCTTTGCTTGTGAGAGCACTCTCTTGGATACCTGGTCTCTGCAGCGAGTTTTACGATTTTCGCTACGCTGTACGAAACAGTAAACGATACTGAATTATGACCAAAACTACTGTGCTTTGAGCACATCATTTAAAGAAAGGTAATAAAAAGGATTAAGACTGCTACTGAAATGTCCGGATCTCTCCATTTGTAGATTAAAAATTGCACAGTAAAGTAAAACATCGAATCATTGTAGGCGTTTCATGCTACAGTTGTGTCTTAAAACTCTCACTACTTCTATGTTGATTTAATTCACATGTATATTCTAACAGAAAAACAAAGTAGTACTGAGGTGATTTAAATTGTTGCACTTTTACTTTCAGGGTTATATTCACAAAGTCTATTTTAGGAACTGCTTTGGAAGCAACTGATGTTTTATGCAGCGAACTGCTATTTTCCCAGATGAATAGAATATCCATTCTTTGGCTTGCAGTTTCCATGACACTAAAAACAAAACATTCATCAGCACCAACTCAGTGTTTGATGGTAAATGCAGCTGCAACTCACAACAGCTCGCAGTGTACCTCAGCCCGCCTCAGCCGAACAGAGCCGCTGTATTTCCCCAACACAATTTCATTGTTTTACAGACAAGCCCCTTCTTGCCAAACTCAAACATTTCAAGCCCTGTTGGTGTTCTGTCTTCAAATGAAAAGTTATTTGATTCTACAAGTAATGATACTAACGTGAAGACTTCCAAATTACTGAGAAAAGTACGTAACCAGAAACAACACTTTGACAACAGTAGCATTTGCCCCCCCAGTTACGACAAAATTTTTGTCCAAAGAGTTTCAAACTTTGCTCCCTGTTCCAATTCCAACTCGCTTGAAGTGAGTTGTTAAACAAAAATGTTATGGGGACCATTTTAAAACCAGTAACAGGAGAAAGTCACATGGCAATTCAGAGCCAAGCAACAGCAGTCAGCTTTCAGTGCTGCTTCTCTCCCCAAAAGCAGCATTAAAACGCACACCTCTCTTCAGAACAAAAGGTATCACGAGAGAGAGCCTTCTGCTTCCAGGGAAGATACAAGACTCCTGTTGTCTCCTAACTTAATCCTGCCCCATGTTAGCTGGCTTTTAACCTGTCTGAGATTCACTTTCAGTACACAGTCGATCACCTTTTCATACTGGTCAGCACACCACTGTTACGCATACCTTGACTGAACCACATCTGTCTGAATCTAAACGCCACACTGACAACAGCACATAAACAATACTCTGCATTTATTAGAAGTATTTGTAGGCACCAATTCAGTAAAACAACCAAGCACATACCTACTTACAAGTATCCAAATGAACTAAATTCAACAGGGACTGCTCACATAATTTAAACTATACACTTCGGAGAATATTGGTGAACTGCAGATGGATTACAGAAAATCTGACAATGAAGAATGCGTCATCTCAGTCTACTCTTCATGTAGTTTTTAAGAAATGTAACCAAAATTCCTAAAAATAGTGAAAATGTAACATGTCAATAAGAACCAATTTGCAACTTAAGGGAAGTGCTATTTTACGGTAGAAACTAATTTATTTAAATTATACACACTGAAATAAATTTCTGGTTTTGGCAAAGAATATAGTAGAAACACACCCTCTACAAGCAAAGAAACAAAGTCCTGGCTCACAGCATGCACGTGTTTAAGGCCAAGAAAGGAGACAAGCATCCACATTTAACTACTGAAATATTATGAAAATAACACCCTCTGCCCAGCCCAGCTGCTGCTGGGCCGAGAGCTCCCCCGCCTGTTTTCACATACGCCGATCACGCTGAAGATGGAGCTGCCCACATACATAGCACCCAAACATATCTGCGGCCTGCTAAGAAACATCTACTTCATTACAAAAATAATCAGATGGGAAATACAACGCAAAGCCATTTCCTTGTACCAAAATGGAACAAGACTCCTCTTCCAAGCAAGTTCCTTTAAAATACAGCTCAACAAAGAAAAAATACTCCAAAGACTGCAGCAATATTTATTAATAAATCATTAGCAAAACCAAACCATCCAAACCACTGGCTTCAACTTGAGATTCAGCAGACCCTTCAGGATCAAAGAGGGTTACAGGGGCTTACCGTCAGAGGCCAGTGGAATTCACTTTCAAGCATTACTCTTAATAAATTTCCACTGATGGCCTTTCTACTGACAACCCACTGGACTTTCAGAACATCCTTACACTAAGCCATTAACAAGCGCAGATCATCAGTGCGCTCCCCACAGGCCACTACAGATTACAAGATCAGAAAAGAAGTGAAGCCTGCTTTTGTAGCTTTCCCAGGAGCTGAATGAAAACCACACACGCAGACAAAGAGCAGCTTACTTGTTGCCAGTGCAGCACTTCCACACTCACAGCAAGCTATCAACCGGAGTGTAATCAGTGTTGCAGGTAGCCATCACTGTAACTAGGAAGAACATTCACTTCTTCTGCAAATACAGTCCTGCAGAAATTTCCTTGGTGGGTCAGTAAATGCTGATGCAGGACACAAATGCTATCTTCAAAATTTCAATTTTATTAAGTGTTTGCTGAGGTTTTGACTCTTATTTTCCTTCTGAAGCCAAAGAGGAGGCAAGAAGTCAAGAAGCTGGTAGAAACAGTCAACTCCCCTTACAGTTCCTGGAAAGAATTTTCTTATCTATCGATTTAAATTCTTCAAGTCTATTGCAACACTGATGCACACTTCCCTATCCTAGCGTTTCCCAAACAGTGGCTGATAAATTAGAGATATCCACCAGCTGACTGGCATACTAGATACGATGTTGTCCTTCCTCTGCTTCAAATACGGAGCAAGTTTTATTAAAGATGTTAAAGCCATATCATGTGTTTTCCTGAGACAGTCTTTTGTAACTGCAGTGCCAGTAGCAAATACGGGACTTCATAGTAAGAATACAAGCGACAGTGTCCTTAAGTCCATAGCACATTCCCATCCGGCTGTGATTATCACACACACACACCATGGTATGCAGAGGGAAGATGAATGAACCCAGAGAAGCTTTTTAAAGTATAATTTGCAGCATGAAAACCTGAAAGAAACCCCATATCTTAAGCTAACACAGATTCTTCATAGGTGAATAGTGATCCTTCTTATTGCTCCCTTCTTAAAAGAATATTCTTTCTAGCTGTTTACTTTCTGAAACTTAGGATGATGATTAGAGATGCTAAATTGGGATGTCAACCTAGGAAGCCAGCAATGGGGGAGGGAGACTGGACAAACAGTATCTATTATAATCACAACCAGTATCCCTCTTCCTCAGCCATGAACCATGTCTTCTCCATCTGCTCAGGTACTCACCTCAAGAGCTAATTAAAACCACTAACAAATTCATATCCATGTGATAGTGGTTCAAAGGAAAAAAAAAAAAAAAGGCTGCTATTTTGGATAAGGAAGGCCAAGATTTCCAGAGTCTCAAAAACATAAGCGTTTTGAAAGAATCTCCAAAACTGGTATCTAGAAGGTGTCTGCTTTGCAGATAGAAAACCACCCAATTTTATTTGGAGTATAACTCAAACACAAGTGCACGTGAACACTGAAGTCGTCTCATATAGCTCTATTTGAAATCCTAAATACGGATTTATGGCCCTTATCCTTCAAACAGCTACATACGTGTTCAACGGGATTATGCGTGCTTAAAGTCTCTTAGATGTAAAGTATTTGCAAAATTAAGATTTACCTTGGGCACACAGATCATTCAGTAGGACGCATTAGATTTACACTGAATTTTGTTACACTCTAAGACATTTGGACACTTCCCACTATAACAGGCAACCACTGAAGTAAACAAACTATTTCAGCAATATTTTACTTCCTTGTATTACAAGAAGCTTATAAGCATCATTTTTTTCCTAAAAGTGTACCATCAGAGCATTGCCAAAGCATCATAATGCTAGTTAAATGGTCATTTTGCCTACGATTAAAAAAAGTCATCATAATTTAGTAAAAAATCAGATATTTGTTTCAAATAGCTTTGTCCACACTATCCTAGAACATTATGTATTTCTAGAACTGGAGCTATATTGAAATATTATGTAAACTGAAACCACTGGAGATATTATTTGAAAAATCTCATATGTGTATGCATGTATAAGTAACAACACTTAGCACCTATGTTTTCAGTGTATCCAAAGCCACATACATACACAGTTTCACTGAGATTTTTTCTTCCCTGAATAAGACCCATTCTTTGTTTACTACTTTTTAATTCTTTTTTCAAAAGTCTTTTTTTTCCAATTACAGGCAGGAAATAAAAAGAAATGCAACTCTTTTATGTAAAGTAAATCCATCTGGATGTTTGCTGCATCCTATATTATAAACTTGTGATCCCCAACCAGAATGAGTTATAGTGAAGCTGCAGGCAAAATTGTCTCCATATACCACAATCCATTATACCTGTCAAGTTAATGTTCCATGTTGAGCCATATGGCGTGGGTACACACTCAACAAAGGAAATTCCTTAAACTTGTTATAATCAGCACTTAACAGTCATCCAAAAAACCTGACATAAACAGCTTTATTGTGTTTTGTGCATTTCAGTTGATATCCATGACAAAAAGAGGAAGCTTCAGGAAAAAAAAAGGGGAGGGGGGCAGTAAAGTTGCAATAATCAAAAGGGAGGGGAGAGAGAGAGAGAGAGAGAGAGACTGTACATTTCATAATTACACAACATTTTCCTTAGCAAGTGATTTTCAATTACAATAAAGCTCAAGCCTCCTGACACTGATACGCTGTGCCAGATTAACAAGAAACAAACAAAAAACCCCACCAAAACCCCCTACATCAATACCTCATTTTCAATGCAAATAAGAAACCCTATAGTTTCAAAGTGCCTGACTCACGTAAAAGATTCTCAATTTAAAAAAACCCAAGAAATTCATTTTTAGTTGTCCTGACTTTGGAGAGCAGGTTTGCCTTCAGTTGTTGTATAATTACCAAGAATTTAACAGTCCTTCATTAAGAATATGGTGATTTCTGTAAAATATCTTTCTATGCATGAAGCGTGGGTCACAGCTGAATTAAGGACTCCCAGAAGCCGCTGCTACCTGGCACAACCCATCACATCAAGCCTAAGTCAAGGTACAAGTAGAGCAGAACTTCATTCCAGCCCCCGCAGTGACAACAATAAAACGCTGAGAAAACACACTATCAAATACTGAACTCAGCATCAATTTCTGTTAATTACAGCCTTGTCAGCAACGTGATTATTCAAACAGCTCATGCAAATGTTAATGAGTCCTTATTTGCATATTTATTTTTTCCTTTGTTGAAATGTCATTGATTATTACATTCTACAATGATGAATGCTGCTGATGATGTGCTCTGATATGTAATTAGTCATTAAGTGGAATGAATAGATCAATTATGAAAAAGGAGTGAGATTAAGAAATATCAAACAAGACCGCCCAATGTAACTATAGAATTTTTTTTAAAGGAGCTAAAATAATTTCTTGGCATTTAAAGTGCAACATCAGTGGTTTTCAATAAATAAACTACTACTTTTCTGAGGTTAAATAAGATCTTCCACATGCGCTGCTACTTGGGTAATCTAATTACAATAGTGGAGCGCTTTTGTAAAAACAGTCAGCAATCCGCAGAGTAACGTGCAGGTTTGGGGGTTCGGGTGTCGTATCCCCACGAGCACACCAGAGCCCATCTGAGCTCCCAGCAGAAAGGAGCCCAGCGCTCGCTGCACTTGCAGCAGCCCCACTTTGTTACGAAGGCAGAGGCTCGCGCTGCCGTTTGCCAGCGCCCGCTCCAACCCCCCAGCCAGCGCTCGCCGCCTGCAGATGAAGGGGAAACGGGAGAGAAGAGGAAGGAAGAGGAAAAAAAAAACCAAACAAAAACAACCAACCACCAACAAAAAAAACCCCCCACATTACTGCAGACCAGATGGGAACATTCCACATGACCAAACCAATCAATCACCTCGGTGGGGCGCAGGTGCAACACAGGCGTGTAGCAACACACCATTTCACAGTCTATCGGGCACAAACACATGGTCACCAATCAATGGCACCCCCAGGACTTGGGGGGGAGGCTCTCTCGAGCCTTACTGGTCCATGCCTGATGACTTCATAATCACACATCATTTCATTCACTGGAGGATACAAACCAGCATTCTAATAACCTTCCCCCGAAACCGGTCATGTTGTGCATATTAATAGAGTGCCGGGTAGAGCTGAACGACCGGCGCCACGCTGCAATCTGAGCTGAGCTGGCAGGAGGAAAGAACCTGAAGCTACGAACTTCTGCCCGAGGAAGGACAGCCGGCTCAGACCCCGATCAATGGCAGCGTTATTCATTTGGCCAAAAAAAACCGTGCACGACGCTTGCACCTTTCACAAAGCAACCCCTGAACAATAGCAAGCAAGCAGAGATAAAGGACAAAGCAGCATGAAAAATCAATGGAAGAGCATGCTCCTGTACGCAGTGATACGTTAGACAAAACTCTGACACAAACAGGACCACCGGTAACAAAAAAACCAAAAGTTAAAACTGTAAGAATTACCTATATGCTTACCAATACTCCCAGTGAAATAATTTTATTTCTTTTAAAGCAAGTATCGCAGATTAGTTTCAAAACGGGCAGATAAAAAAATTACACAACACGGTGTGATCACACCACCCTGAGACTCGAATCGGAGCACTGGCTGCTTTTGACTACTTTGCAAAAAAAGGCCAGTTACCAATGTCAATTTATGTTTGTGTTATTGATGACTTTGGAGTACAATAAACATTACAGACATAAGGATATGGAGATATTTTGGCCAGATCTTATCACACTATACTGTTCAGTATTTGCACTGTTAAAAAGATACTCGGGAAACAAACGTGACAAGGAGTGTATCTTCTCTTGAATTTACATTACGCCTTGGGGCTAAAAGTCAAATGAGTTGCAACTGAAATGCAAAAGACTAAACAAATTCTTAATACGCACTTCTCACGTTTAGAATGCTCTAAGTGCCCAGGTAGGCAGGACTGCACCATTTGGTATCAAAGCAGAGAGCTTAGCTTTGCTTTTGTTTTTCTTAAACTGATCATATGAAGAGCAGACACCTCTGAACTACACACTTAAATCAAGCAGGCCTAACATCTGCTGAACCACCTCAGCTTTGCTTTCGGGCATAAATTGCTAAGAACTACTTGGAGAAATAAGTATAGCAGGCATGATAAGAGTATAGTCGTTAGGTTGCATCTTCTAGCACTGCGTGTTGCTTCAGGTTGCTGCAGCAATTACTCCTCTCCCATCTGGGAGGCTACACAAAGCGATACTTTAATTCATTAATACAAGAAAGGGAAAAAAAAATCACATCAGAAGTAGAAAGCACTTTTTTTTTTTTTATAGTTAGAATCCAGATAATTTGGGGATCTGTACTGCTGCAGGCCCTTTTATCTTCTGTCCTTGGCTTCCTCCCTTCCCTATCTCAAAGATCTCACAAAAATGCACAAAAGCATTTGCATTTTGCTCTCTATTCAGTGTCTTAGTATGATTCACCTTTCCACAGGGCCAAATCTGAGTCCTGTACTCCAAAAACTCCTCACGACAAAAAGGTGGCAGACATGGTGTTGTTAGACAGAGAAGCACAGAAGGGCTAAAGAACAAACGTAAGTAACATCAAAGGAATATTCACATCCTCTTGCAGCATTATGTTGACCAGCAGCAGATGAGGAAGTGTTCTCCCTCACTAGAATACAAAAATCATTAATCAATAAATCATTACATTAAGGGCCTGACGACCATTTCTGTTCTGTGCACTTACAGAATGCTAATTACTGTAGTATCTGGGGAACCTACAGTGCTGAAATGAGAGTATCTTCTTCAATAAGATCAGTTTTCTAGATTAAATTCAGCGCTTCTTTTATTCTGAAAGCTCTTGAAAAGAAATGAAAAATGTCACGTAATGAATTAAGCACTAATACTAGTCACACTTCATATGCAACACAGGGCAAGCTGATGGCCATGCTACAGACTTGACACGTCTTAAGAGGCAAAGAACTAACAGCTGTCAGCATTCACAATGGAAACGGCTGGGAGAAGTTTGACAAAGAATCTCATCCAAAATGAAAATGCCTCAGTAAAGCTTACCCTTACCTGGAAACATTCAGCAAGAGGGATAACAAGAGGACAGTCAGCACAAGTGTCCCGGCCAGTCTGAGCACCTCACACGCCTTCCCCGTGCTAAAATGCTACATGCGTGCAACCAAGGACATGCATGTCTCTGGCAGGACACCAAACCTTCTTCTGGTCCGCAGACAAAACTGAGCCCCTCTTCTGACTAAGGTGGGAAAGGAGTGGGGGTTTGCCTGCTTGCAACATACCTAAAAAGGCCAAGACATAGAAAGCGAGGGTTCAGCTCAACATACTGGAACTAGAGCACAAAAGGGTAAGACCTACCAGAGGAACTTCAGATGAAAGGGTATTCCAAGATGGCAGCAGGTGGTACTGCTTGTGAGCAAGGGGCTTTCTACAAAGACAGCATCAAAGGCACCAGAGGCAAATTTTAACGAACTTCTGAAAATAATTTTTTAAAAGTGCATGGCATAGGTATCAGGGATCCAGCTGTTACATAAATTATACAGGCTGTAAGGACATCAAGAGAACAGCAACAGATTTTAATCAGTTTGTTCAAATCCGTGAAAGAGTCATGACAACAGTAACACGAATCTTAATCCATGCACTACACAATACATACGTCCCAAGATATTTCCTACAGCAAAGGACTCCAGTGAAAATTTGCTTATACTTCTTACCCCTATAATATACAGAAGCAAAGTGATCAATAAAATATTATATATAATTCACAAGTATATATTATATAAATGAGTAAAATTTATCTTGTGAGAAGTAGCCTTGATTTATTCATTCACTAAACATTAGACAAGCATCACCATTTGGAAAGCGGGAGCTAGAAGTTAATGAACAAAACAGTTATAAAAAAAAAGGTCTTCTCAGCACAATGATAACTGGTTACAAGGTTAACCAGAAATAGAGTTCTGCAAGAAGTACTCACAGTATCACAAGCATAGCAAAATCAGTATTTACAATAAAGAGAGGTAAAAATGTGTTGGAACTTCTGACAGGTGACTGAAAGGGCTTTGTGACTTCTTGAGTAAAAATGGTTAAATGCGACACAGTCAATGCAAACGTTATCTGGACAAGCAAAAGACGGGTTTGCTCAATACTAAAAAAGCTTTACAAAATTCATTCAACAAATAAAACTGAAAACATAGCTAAAATTAGGTATATGCTTCCCTTAGTAAATGCAATTCTTGCAAGCATTCAAATCCAAAGAAGATCTGTAACACTATTAGGAATGGTTTTTAGCTACTGTACCAACATACAAACCCAGCTAACTGGAATGCTTTGAAGTTTAGATGCAAGCTACTGCTTAACTGGTTCCTTTTATCTAACCCTCTGTAGTGACATTACTCAGCTTCACCCAAGGTCAACACAAACTACTCATTTTACCTTTTTCCTAACTGGATTCCTTACGATCAGCTGTGAGCATCAAGCTGTCTGATTTCGATTCAGACTTCACAGCTGGATTCATTATAAAAAAAAGGAATATTAAACCTTGGACAGGCATAACTGGCTTTGACTTCAAAATAAGCATTTTTGTAACCAATCATGCTACACTTTCAGGTATTAAATAAAACTCTCATTCCAATACAATTTTTTCAATGCGACGCAGACTGCATATATTTAAGAATTTCCAGTAGCTGTCAAAGTCGCAAATGCAAAAAAACTAACAGACCCAAAATTTTTAATGAGACATTAAAAAAAAAAAAAAAATCAGGAAAAGGACCAAGAATATATCTTCTTTCACTAAAAGTCTCATTGCAAAGAAGAGTTGGAATTACACTGAAGCTGATGGTTTTTGTTATTATTTTTAAAACTATGAGGAATGTTTTGGGGTTTGTTAGATACTAGATACCGAGTTGGATTTTAAGGTGCTGGTATCTTTTACATTCTCAACAAAAGGAAGGATTTTTAAAATACAACAGAGAGAATGCCTACACTACTTAGAGCTATTTTATATTTAAAGGCTGTTCTTGATAATGAAAATATTTTCCGCAAGATGGATAGTTATTCTAAAGAAAGAAAAAAGAAAATCGATATCCTCAGGGGAAAAAAGAGAAGTCTCTGGAAAATTTTTTATTTAGATTTGTCTTCCAAAATAGAAAATGGATGAGCAGCTCCCTCAACAATGCTTAAAGAAAGCTCAAATAAAATGTACTTGCTGTAGTTTGTCACTTCCTATGTCATATTGTTGACTTACTACTTCTAGAAATTCACAAAAAGGGGAAAGATGCATCCTGACACAACAAAACGGTCAACACGTACCATTTTAAACCACTGAATTTGAAAATGGAACAATCTGATATGAATTTAAGTTTACCTGCTACATATTCAAACTATTTAAAAAGCATGAATTGCATTAAATCCTAAAAACACTGGGATATATTTTAAAAATGTTCTTCATAGGGTGGTCCCCCAGGCTCCCCATAGCAAATTTAGGGACCTCTGCAAGGACACAGCTGACCAGATATCTATTCAGTATCTCGAAACTTCAGGTTTTATTACCAGCTGTCACGAACCCTGTCTTACAGGCCAATACAAAGAACGTATCCAAAGAGAGACACCATCAGGAAAGCTATGAAAACTCATTACTCACATTGGTTTGTAGCAATAAAGAAAAAAAAAGAAGGAAAAAATAGGAAAACACATTTTGGACAGTATCCTGCAGTTACAGCCACTTGACGTGATTCTTGTAACAAAATACAGAAATAAATAACCTTCAAATGAAGTTCAAAGTGACACTGCCTTTTTAAAGCCTAACCAGTTCTTTTTGCGCCTTATTTCTGATTTTGGTCAGCAGTGTCCCCTGCATATGTATTCATATATGACATGACCCCTTCTGTTATTTACAAGCAGAAATAAAATGTGAGAAAGATTGGTTTTAGTACTTTCTGCACTGGTCAGAGCAGAGTAAGCTCAGATGGCTGGTCAAACAGACCATCCGCAGGGAGACAGAGCCACCCCGGAGGCTCCGCGGGCAGAAAAATCTTTCGGCAAAGTGATTCATCCTGTGTGGCAAGATGACTGTGACATCTAAAGATTCTTGCCTTGAGCAGCATGGTACACACTACAAGGGATCAAGCCTTCTGAAAAGCATCCACGCACATCTCAGAAGCTCCAGTAAAAAGGACATGTTTTAAATAACAAAATACTGGACACTAAAAACGCATATGTGAATTTGCTTTTTGCCACGGAAAACCACGAAGTTCCCCTTCAGCGTGTCTGAACGCATGCTGTTGACCTCATGTAGAAACAAGCAAATGTTTACTCATTTGCATTCAAACTCACTCTTTCGAGTCGAACCGGAGGATGCTTTAACATCTGGCTCATATTCCTCCCTCCAGTGTAACTAAACCATAGCCTTGCAGGTTTGTTTAGAAGTTGGCTGTCAATAAATGATTATGTTTCCACTTCAAAACATGTTTTCCTACAGTGGCTTTTATTATCCTCTTGCCCATTCACCACAACTTCTAGACCTCTTCTAAGAGAGGATCAGAGAATGCATTACTACACCTCCACTGCAATATGAGGACAGTTTTGATCTTCCAAACCCAGTGCATAGTAATCTGTCCCGTGACAGCGAGTGCTTCCTGCACTACACAGCAGCCCCATTCTGAACCCGCCCTTCAACACCACTGAGAAGACACTGGGCTTGAATGTACAAATGTCTCACAAACACGCAGAGACCCACGCTGGAACAGCAGCAAGATGACTGTACCATGGCACCCCACCAACAGCACTGGCCAGTAACAGGCGCACAGAGGAAGAGGCACAAAGAACCAGAGCGAACGTGAAGAACGACATGCTCTAAATTTCAACGGTCCAGTGTTATAGCCAAGGAAGTACCACACTAAGTAACAACAGAGCATAATCACATTTAAAACTTTGTTTTCTTTATATTAATGATGAAGGAATCAAGAAGAAAAGATATCTACAAAGAGCAACACATCTGCACAAAACCACAAAAAATGGCCTTTCTCAAAACAGTCAAAGAAGCCAACTGCCCAAGGAAGACAGACAAGCCAGGTAAAGACAAGAAAAATCCCAAAGTGCAGCTGAGCATGAGCCTGATGGAAGTGCTCAGGTGGAACGGCGTACTGACCCAGACGGGTGCATTCAAGGGACACACGCACAGGTTCAAACCTGCAGAGTATAATTTTACTGTAGTTTTACTATGCGGTTAAAGACAGATGATTCTGTTGACTATTTCAGTGTAAATTAAAGTTTACATTATTTTCTACCTCTGGTGTTCTGGCATCTTCTGAAAAATAAATTGGACCAATGACACATAATTGTGTTGCATTAACAAACAAGAAAGCAACATAAAAGTACCATCAAGAAAATAGAAGAGATCGGATAAAAGGGGAGCGGCAACTTTAAAAACATAGCCTTCAGTTCAACAGCGGCGCTGAAATGGATTATCCAGGGAATAACGATGCTTTAGAGCACAAGTTAAAAGAGGAAGAAAAAAAGTTACTGGAGCCTGGGTAACATTTTCTCCCGATGAATCACTGCCTTTCAATTTGGTGTTTTATTTCACATTGGTTTACTGGCATTTGCACTATGTCTCTATCATGAGACCAAGCTGTGTCTATGCTGGGGGAAGAGGGGGAGGCACACAAAACAGAAACTCAGAGGAGTACAGTCCGCAGGGAAGCTTGCCTCCTTCCTATTGCAGAATGTCAACCAAGCATGAAACAGCCAGCTAAAGTCAGCATCTTGAGTTCAAGACATTTGTGCTCCAAATGTTCTTCTACGTAGGTAAAATGAGATATCAATACAGAAAATCCTCTATAATTAAAAAATTGTTCTTTACCTTTACTCTGTTCTAAATATATTGCTGAAAGCCCACTGATAGCAAACTACCCTACATAAAATGGTTACCAACTGGAGGAACACATGGGCTTTTTCCTTCTGCCATCAAACCATATTCCTTTTCACAGTTTGCAACTGTACCACTGACCCAGCAGCATTTGTCTTCTGACCCCTCTCCCTTTGCCCCTCGCTCCAAAATCCTGAAGGAAGAGGTTTGTACTCCACTCCTTCAAAGCTTTACAAAGTTGTTGGGTTTTTTTTACCATGTACCTTTTGAACCATGTTTCTAGGAATACATATCTCTAATGTAATGTCAAAAATATAAATGAAATAAAGAATATACACATATAATGGACAAAAATACTCATTACAATTGTGCACAGGGCTTAGTGCCAGATAGCTGTCAAACAAAGGAACAAAATCATACAGTTGTTTGGCACTGAAGGCTGGAATCATTGTGAAACATGCACTGTTTATAAATTGTCACTGATGAATAAAAGCAGTGAACAAAAAAATTAAAGGCAATGCAGCCAAGCACAAGAAAGACAAGCCAATCATCGCTCCTCCTCCCACCACTCTCGGTAATCAAACAAAACAAAATAACCTCCAAGCCCCCAGTGCGCTGGGCAAGCACAACGTAGCAGGGCAAGGTATGCTGAGTATTGCCTGAACTTCAGCTTGTGCTCTCACAGCTCAACCCAAAGTACCCAGAAAAGCGATATATTCAGACACCTGAAAAAAAAAAAAAAAAAAGGCACGTGT
>Ga0065711_1040939_pt1 | contig 16534 bp, 7 predicted proteins | sample Hoacrofraction12_FD_59098 | JGI IMG/M metagenome (GOLD analysis project Ga0065711, IMG submission 59098) | Hoatzin crop microbial communities from Cojedes, Venezuela - Epithelial fraction 12 v2 (version 2) | ecosystem: Host-associated > Birds > Digestive system > Esophagus > Crop | place... | reverse complement strand
CCCCCCCCCCCCCGCCTGATAAGCTGTGTGACTTCTCTGCACGTTATTTGGATTGTGGAATATACAAAAACAAATGCTACATCGTTCTCTGGTTTATTTTGTCTGATGGAGTATCAGAGTTAAGATTTCATGCAAAGAAAGACCATTTATCTTAGCTTGAGTAACACAATGCTTCACTGCAAAGAGATGTTCTTCATCTGGATTATTAGGCAGAATTTGGCAGCTTTACAGGATATGTGAGGTCCTTTTTGAGGCACCTCTTTTGACTATGCAGGGAAACTTTTTAAGGTCTTTATTACACCTAAGTTCATCACCTAAACTGATAGCACAAATACTTTTCTTACTTCTTCAAACTCTGAATGCAGGTTGCAAAATTATTTTTGTTTTTAGCCTAAAGACATTTAACTAATTTTTACTAAGTCCTTAAAAAACATGTCACTAAAATATTTAAAATGCCATTCTGTATGTTCAGTGCATAAAAATAACTGTAATTGTTTTTATGTAGTACAGTTTGGTTTTGCTCGGCTGGATTAGGCATTCCACTACCATATGTCACCGTTTCTTCTCTTCCATTCACCACCTGAGACAAGACTGGCCATTGCCAGTATTACAGGAACCCAGGTCCAGCACAAACAGATGGTCAAATTGTAGGAAATCCAAATTTGGAGGACCTGTCAAAAGAGGATTATTTTTTTAGTTCATAGAAATACTTTGACATTCCAAGGTCTCATAAAATTCAGTAGGAATCTTAAAGAACTGAAAGTCCTGATACTTCCATCTTATGCAAAATCAAAACAGATATGTTCACATTCTCTATGCTTCTTTCTAAACTGCCTTTAAAAAGAGCACTAATAAAATTTCATTATGCTTGTGCTGACAACCCCATTTCATTCTGAGATGGTAAACCTTAATTATACTATTTAAATATAAGATAAGACTCAGATTCTTGTAAAATTATTGTTGCTTAACAGATCACCATATATCACTTGTAATACCTGTCTGTACTTTCTTGGTGTGCTGTATAGGTAAATTAAAAAACACAGCTAAATATAAAATAAGAACAGGCTTACCAGTAAGCATTCACATCTTTTTCTGTTGCTACAGGCTGAAAAATGCACATATAGCAGATGACTTATTACTGAATAATTTGTTAAGCCACAGTAATACATTTGATGATTTTTTTTGTTGTTCTACATTTCTGTTACAAATTCAATATATTTCTGTATTTTACAAGAAATGACGAAGTGGTCCTAAATTCTCAATGTTTGTGTCTAGCATGAGAAACTTACGACATGCTGCTGGCGGATCTAAATTCTGCTCCTGAATCCTTAGGGCATGGACAAGTGCAGAATTCTTGGTCTGGAGAAACAAAAAGACTTTCTGAATGCACGTATGCCTCCAAGTCCTGTAGTCAATGCAAATTAAGATGATCCAAGGATCCTTGCCATTCTTAATACAAGATCTGGAAATATATTTCATATGTATGTCCCTAGGGCTTCTGGGAACAACCATGACTACAATAAAAAAAATGAAAGATGAGTGTATCAGTTACTCTAAAGATAAATGCAGTCAAAAGTTAGGCATTTGTGACTGGAAGAGTAATCCTAGATGAATTCCTCTACCCTATCTAACATCTACGTATAGAACAGTCTTTGCTGAGCTGAACTCTGGGAAATCAACCTTCAGTACAACATTTCTGCAAAATTTACTATGTAAAAAAAAGATTAACCCTCTCCAATTCTAATGTAGTCAATTCAAAATATATCAGTGTGATGCAATTCAAAACCTAACACATTTCCCTGGTTTTATGTCAAATCTTGTTCTTACAAGTTCTCTTCCCCCCTTCTCTCTCTCTCCCCTCCTCCTCTTCTCTCTGTCTTTTAGAGTTTTAATCAATATTCAGTAGAGTTTTAACTACTAAAAGGAGTTTTGCAGATGCTTAAAATGCATAGGATGTTGTTCTGTGATGCTGAAATGCTGAAACACAATGAGATGACTTGCTACAATGGTAATAGGTGAGGAGTGAGTTCATTATTTGAAAGCACTGTGACTAGAATTAGTAATCTTCTCCCAGAGATTTTCACACAAAATATCCACATTTTAGTTCTTGTTTTCCTAACATATTGCACTAAAAGATCAAGATGACAAAGTCTTCCTTCAAACAAAGTCAGAATCCTGAGCTGCAACGCCTGCAGTCAAATGGCCTCATCCTCTCAGATGCTATAAGGTTTTTATCCTGACACTTGGAAAGTTTTCTTGTGCCTCGAGAATGGGAAAAAGAAAAGGTAATCAAATGAAACAGAATAAAAGAGACAATTAGTACCTTATATTTATATGTGAATTAAGAATGCTTAAATTGGCTTTCTTTCCCCTAAAATACAGGCTCAGTATTACATCTAAAAGTAAAGTAGCTCAATTGTCTTTGAGCATTGCTGAAGACTAAGGGCATTTCTTCCTGAATAAAGAGAAACAAGCACAATACGAAAGTAAATAATTAAAGCTAAATAGGATGGATGGCCCATAGAGCTGGTAATAATATAGAGCATTACACCTCTAGGTCACTTTTTCACATCTGTACCAGATCAGTAGTGACAGAAGGTGTTACCCTCTGACAGCTATTCAATGCCCTGTGTGAAATTATTTACTAGGTTTAGTCCCATTTCTAATGGACAAGAATCCACATTGGAAATGACATTAATTGACATCTTTGTGTGGTAATGCAAGCAGAGAGGTCAATGCCTAAATGTTCTTGATGGCTTAAAAAAAGACATCTCCCCTCTGGAGGTTGTCAGTCACAGTCAGGGTTAAGGTCTATTGGCAGAATCTTATAGTCAGTGAGCTGTTTTTTCGAGACACGTGTTATAATTACACCAGTTGATGTGGGAAATAGACGTTTTGTTCAATTTTGATTTAATTTTAGTTTGATTTTGTTATATAGCTTTGCAGCCATATTGAGGCGAGGATTAAACCTCTGACATTTAGTTTGGTCCTATTCTTTGCAATCTTGCTAATAAGGACTGCTGAGAGCTCAAATGTAGATAACAAGGACTGGTGCAAGACAGGTAAAAGAGACAGGGACTGATAAGGACTGATAACCAGAACCCTATTGTGAAGCTTCCCTCTAGCTGAAACTGGTTTGGTGGATTGGAACTCAGCCAACACAGACAACTCAGTGGTTTTGGGCCAAAGGTGAAAAGTACGCAGCGAGGAAGACTACGAGCCTTCGCGAGGAAGACTATGAGCCTTCATCCAGAAGACCCCCACAGATGACCACCAGATGACATTGCGCAAGCGCTAAAGAGGGGCGGAGTATGATAATGAATTCCCAGAACTAATTGTAATAATCCAGCCCACTTAGATAAACTTTGTAATAAATAGGTGCATGCTTTGTGACTCGGTGTGCAAGTTAGGAGGAGCGATCCCCCTTGCACCTGGCACCGTAGTACAACGTACCTGCTTTATAACTCTCTGTGAGTTGTGGAGTTTGTTTCTGCATGTCACAGTTACACAGAAAATTGAAGTTTTCAGCATTACCATTCCAGATACATTCCCATGTATCTATTTATTTCCATAGGTTGTTAACAAAATATACTTCAGTAAATGCAGAAAGATTCACATATACAGAACGACTCACGCTCTAACAAACACAGAGACTCAGGCAGGCTCTCAGAGTGATATCAAGAAAAGTAAATCTCACCAGTAATTTTTCTACAGAATTTATCTATCTATCCATCTACCTTTTTAATAGGCTGCCCACATACATTTTCTCTTTTTTTGATGAAAAGTGGAAAATAAAAAGACATTCCAAATAGTAAGCTTATTCTTTTTGGGTTGACATTGCTAGCTTTATTCTTACAAAACAGTCACTCAGGCTTAGCTGCCCACTTTTCTTTCCCCATGTCTTGTTTATACACCCTCAGAAAGTCACGCGAGAGGAAGCATCCATCCCTTCAGACAGTAGACTAATGGTATTAGCATAAAGTTTAGCTAGCAGTCGAAATTTTTTATTATTTTCATAATAAAATTACTTTTATAAATAACTCTATGTTTTCAGACATTACAACTCTCTCCACATCTTTGTCTATTGCCGGTATGCAGTACTATTTGGACTTTATGTTGATGTTTACTGGTCAGCCTGTGTCCTGATATGTAGTCCAGCAGTAGTTAGAGCTAAATCAGGCACATTTGACAGATGCCATGTCTGATTAGGCTGTAATACAGTTAAACAGATTCCTCTGTGATGGCCCATTAGAAGCATGGTTGTGAAGAAATTACTGATCCATAAAGAACTGTCTGTAGCAAGCCACAGTGGTCTTTTTATATCACTTGTCTTTTTCAATGGAGAATGTTATCTAGTTCTTTGTAATGAATGGATATTCAGCTTAAAAGTAGCACTAAAGAGTATAAAATAAAAACTTTATTAAACCATTTTATCTTTTATATTGCACTGACTGGTCCTGTTAAAGGAATCATTAAAAACAGCTTCCAAAATAAAAAATGGAAGCCTGTTTAAAACACCTTTAGAATGACTGTTCTAACATTATAAGATAATCCAAATAATAACAAACAGTAAACATGTGCCTATAAGAAGTTTTGTTTAGTTAAATTTTATATCAGAAAAATAAATGAGAGAAAAATAAAAAGCAGGAAAAAAAAAGGAAGATAGATAAATTTTCTACAAGGAAACATGATGAGAATAAACATGCCTGTTTGAAAGATGCTTCTTCAACACAACCTGTTAAAATTTTATCTACGTTGTTACCAAAACTTTCCAAGAATGAAGTTTCAACAATTCCTTGAAAAGTCCAGAGGTGAACATGCATTTATTTTCAAAGAAGTTCATTGACAAGCACAAGATTTGTCATTCTATGTTGACTAAATACTTTCAGCTTGAAAGAGATACTTGCATTTTCTTACGGTCCACTATTTCAACAGTTTGAAACTATTGAATCTTCTGTGAGATGGGAGTTGTAGAAGTGAACTCAAACCACACCTTAGTTATGTTAGGTCTCCAACGACTTTAATGAGTGTTGTAAGCACTAAGGTATCTGAGCAAAACGCGACAATATAGCTTTTGGACTACCTATGGAAAATATTAGAAAAATGCAAGACTAATTTTCTTGAATTTTCCCATGTTTTTTAAGTGTTTGAAAAAATGCTTTGCATTTGCAGTTCTTACCCCGCCCCTTCCGATTTCAATTATTTAAGAAGAACTGATATATGTCTAATTCAGAGGGTGTTTAATGGATTTTTCTTCAGTCTTAGGCTTGTCTGTGCTGAAACATCAGTTATTCACAAAGATCCTTTGTCATTTTGATGCTCAAAGTTTCTTAGTACATACAGTACAACTTACTATGTCACAAAGGAGCAGACATGCATGTAAATACTTAGAGAATGTATGTGTTTCTAAACTATTCAGGTGTTTCTAAACTATTCAATATCAGCCTGTTTAACTGAATATTAGAATATTAATTTGCTGTCTAAGGAAATGAAACAGAATTTAATAGACAGAGATATATCTGCATATAAGGTTGACTACAAAGATTGTACAGAGGTTTTGATCAAGACCTAGACTTTACACATTGGCTTTGTATTTCTTAAGAGAATACCACTCAATGTATGAAAGAAAAACATACCTTTTTACACGTTTGCTCTAGGATATTTGAATACTGCATGTGGTTTGGGACTGTGAGATGCAGTGGAGCACGTAATGTGGAATCCGCTGACAGCAATATGATTATGATGCAAGAAGAGAAAGTTGGTGAAGAGAAAGTTGGTGAAGAGAAAGTATCAAAAAGGCACATTTTCACTACCTTATAAAACAGATTCTAAATGGCAGATATTCAGCAACTACTGTGATAGACTTGTTATAAATGTGAGGAATTGTTAAGAACAAAAGTATGTGCAATTTAACATGCTATTCGGTAGAGAGTAGGTATATCTTCAGCCATATTCTCAGCCGGCCACTTTGAAGGTAGGTTGCTTTCTGACAGAAAAGTTTTAATTTCTCCTGCTGTCTCAGTCTTTCTGTCTAAACTTCAAAGAAGATGGCTACTTACTGCTCTCTACTGGCAATACCAAAACAGTCATCTAAAGATTAGAATTCTGCATACAGCAACCTCTGTGGCCCCAAGGAGTCAGTCACATATTAAAGTGAATGCAAAAAAAAGATCAAACTGATATCAGAAAAAAAATGCAAATGACATTCTATTTTTTACAGTGGAAGAATAGGCTGGTAAAGACAAACATTATTAAATAATAATTTTAAAAATCTCATTATTTAAATGATTTGTAAGCTCAGACATCTATGCTAGGACTTTGTCCAGTTTCCATTGTCAAGGTATTGGCATTCGTAATATCTAGATCTGTAAGGGAACAAAGTACTTAGAATGCAGAAGATTGTAGCCCATTGCTTTTCTGTATGAGATTCTAAACTCACAGAAGCTAATTGTTAATTCATATAGAGTGCTGAGTGTATGATATTGAATATTACAAACTCATGAATGATATTGAATATTATCCCATGTTAGCAACCACCCCAAACTCTCATTTAAACTCAGATTAACTATCAGAAAATGTAATACAGGAATACAGCTTCTGGAGGATGCATTATTATCACATCTTTTCCTCATGGTCCACACACGAAAAGATGCATATGTTCAAACACATCCATAAAGACAGATACATAAGTAGATATATATAGTGTATATATAAAAGTTATTTGATGAATGTTAGTTAGCAAGCTGAATTTACTGCTCCTTTAGACTCCTTGGTGTTTTCATAACAGGGGTCTCAAAGATTGCTACCATACAACACAAAGGAACACTGTGTGTTATGCCTAAACCCAGGAACCCCACAAGTGCACTTTATTGCCAAACATATTTTCAAGAAAGAGAAAGAACTGTTTTTATTCTCCCAAATGAAAGTTACAGGCGTGAGTATGATGGTAAAAAAAAGAAAAAATATATTTTGGTGTATGGAGAAAACGTCCCATTTTACTCACTCTGCTTTTCACTCAGCTAGAATAGAACAACTGGTGACAGTGTGACACCTAGCTTGCACAAAATGATAGACAAACTTTAACACTAAACCTTTACAAAGATAACTTACAAAGATAATTTAGAATCTAATCCTACTTGAAATTATTATTGGAACCATGCAGACTCAGCCCTCCTTGACTAGCAGACATCAGAATCTTGTTGAAGCTTGTTCACCGGTCAGAATTCTCAAAAGCCTTTTTGAAGGCTGTTCAGAAGTGAGAAGGATCCTAGACTGATAGCCAAGCTACTCGGGACTTACAGGTTTGGAAGCACTAGGAAGTCTTTCTCCCAGGCACTCAGGTCTGTATTTCCTTACAGACCCCACAGTTTCTCTAGCTTCTGGTCATCCTTCAAGAAGGAAGCCTAGAAGACAGGTTTCACACCTGAAAACCTTCAAAATTCCATCTCTTAAAGCTCTTCTGAAATATTTTGAATGTGTCAGGAGATATTTTGACTTTATCAAGTTGAAATATCAAAATCAATATCCTCTAAAGAGATTCAAAGTTGGAGGTAGTAACCTGGATCCTTTCAAAATTATTTTATGTTAATTCCATTTTAGCTATGTCTCAGTAAATTTTCATGATGTGTCTGGTCCCTTTGAAACTATTTATAATGCATAAATATAAATTTAATTAGGTTTTTTTAAAAAGAGTTTTAATATCTTCTGAAGAAATATTATTTGCGGGTCTTTCTTTTCTTAATATTCTTTTCTATAATAAAAATAATTAAAAATATTATGAGGGAGACAATCAAAGTTTAAAACTTAAGTACTAATAAATTTAACTTTTTTTTGGTGCTTTCAGGATTGCCAAAAATTTGATATTTTACCAATCACTCCTTCCCATAATCTTAGTTGTTAAAAATGTTAGGAAAAAAAAAGAAATCTTTGCTAGCTAATATTCTGAAATACTTATATGACTGTTCATAGAGTATAATATGGTTTTGTGATAATAATTTTGCAGTACTTCTGGACATTCTTTTCACTTGCATTTCTTTTTTTACTAAAAAAAAAGGTGTATTTTACCTCGTTATTTTTCTTTTTGTGAATACAGTGCTAGTATGCATTTTAAGAAGGTCATTTTTGTGTGCTAAAACATTTATAAAATATTTTTGAATTATGAAGTACCATGCAATCTTTTCTGAGAAGTAAAATGACCACATTTTAAAAATATGCTTCGTCTTGCCTTTTTTAGAATAACAGTTATCAGTATGGTAACATGCACCTTAAAAGTTCATTTCTTTCGTATTTTGAATGTTCAGGTGAAGATAGCAGGTGCTTTAAACCAGGAATTTCCTACTGAGTTTTTACATATTTAAACATATTTAAAATTTTATGAAATCTACAGCTTTGAATTAGGGTGAAGGAGCAAGTTGTGACCTGTCAATTCTTGTTATGTCAGTTACTTATCATTAGTTGGAAAGTATTTTGGATTTTTTTTTTTAATGGAAATCCTCCTAGGGAGAGGAAAGCATTCTGTTCATAAATTCTGGTATCTTGGACAACTAACAAGATCCTTTCAAAACACCTGTGCCTAACTGTCTGTGTTAATTTATTGAGAAACTCCACACAGTGGTATTCAAAATAGAGCAGTTATTTGAGCATGGACTGCTTTTCTGCTGAATTATTATTTACACCATAGCGATACTAAAATGTCATGGTTAAGGAACTAAGCCCCACTAAACTGGGTGCTGTAGAAATCAGGATCAAATTTGTTCCTTGCTGATTTTAGCGTAAAGTTAGGAAGGTAATTGTAAAAATTTGTTTTTCTATTTCCTGCAGTCTAAAAGGATCGGATATTCATATTCATTTTCCTCTTTGCTCTTGATGTTGAGTCTTACGAGTAAAATGGACCTGATCCTCAGTTACCTATTACTGGCCACTTTAAGCTCAACATCCTGGAAGTGGAAAAAGACACATATCATGTCTGGAGAAACCTCCTCGCTTAATTTTTTTTCTGATTGCATAAAAGCTAAAAGCTGTGATACTATTCAGCACTCTGAATAATTTCTACACACATCATACATTGGAAATAGACCCCCTCATATCATCTACATATCTACCAGGGCACAAAGAACCCATTTAAATGATCATGAACAAGTTTATCATTATTCCTGTCACTGTGACAGAAGTATTTTAAGTTTTGCCCTTGGAGTTCAATGCAGATTATTTTTTTCTAGGAAACTATTGTAAAGAATGAACTCATATCTCTTCAACCTTTCTGTTTTACATTTCCAAATTTTTACTTGTGGTACTTACATAAAGTAGCTCTTGCTTTGTTGCAAAAGTTAACCATTTCTGCTCTGTCTTCTGTTATACTCTTAGATGAGATATAATTCTTTTAGAATCCTAAAATCGATGTTTTCGATCTGGTGGTGATGGTGGTGGTGGCAGAGGAAGGTTACAGTGTGTTGTCAGCACCTGGAGCACCAAAAGGAAGATGATGTTCATGTCAATGTTTTTTAATTCTTCCTTCAGAGATCCACTTCAGGTAGTTTTTATACGTTTTTTAACACTCTAAACTTTTTCTCTTCCTTCTTCAGTATGAAGTTCCATGTTACATTCAAACTTTCTGCATATGGAGTTTTTTAGATATGTTAGATACTATTTCCTTGTTATCTTTGTTACCCCTAGAACAAGCTTTGTCCTGCTCTAATTCTTTATTGTTTATTTCTGTGGGGTCTCCAGTACCAACCCTGTGCCTCATCTTTTATCATCTCATTCCACTATGCCCCACATACTGTGCCTCCCATCCTCAGGCTGCTGTTGCCATACTAGACTTGTATACCTCAACACAACGGTATTTAGATTTATGAATATCTCAATCTACATAGATAGACTGCTTGTTACGACTATCCCTGTAAAGCTGTGTGATACTAGCCAAAGATAAACACAGGGAAAACAAATTAGCCTTTGACATTCAGTAAGTTAGAGAAATTGCTGTCACAGTTAAACCAAGAAAAACAAAGCCAGAGGCAGGTCAATAAAATTTTGGAGAGAGCGAGGCTGACAAGCTTCGGTCATGGCAAACTCAGTACAAAGCTTATGCCCTGTTAGTAGCAATTGTAATAGATATTCCAGGTCTACATGGTTACATTTTGAAGATTTCAGGAAATGTCTTGGCCCTTACCTTGTGCTCATGCTGTAACCTTGTAGTTCTGCAAAGTTGCCATTGACAGCACCAATATTGAATTTGCAAGGCCTCAGACTTGCTCTTTCTGAACTTTTCTTGACTTGCTTGTAGCTTTGTTTGGAGCTGAGATGAAATCCAAGAAACAGATACTGCCTTTCAGATTTTACTAATTTTAGGAGAAAGGAGGGATTTCCAAAAGTAGAATGTCAATATTTAAATGGAATGATGTTCCAACTTAATTTAAATTCATTTCTGACAACCCCTGTTTATGCTGCTGTGTTTAAACTACTCTGCTATCAACATAATGACAGAGTGGAGCTCTTCTAGGACTTACGTTGGCTATCATCAGTTTTGAACTGAGAAGCAGCGAGAACTGGTTGGGGTACAAATTAGCAAAGCAATGAATAAGAAAGAAAGAATGTTCCAACACAAAGGAAATTCAAAGCTGGCAATATGAAATTGGTTTGTGGTCTCACTATCAGAAATGTTCACAAATAGGCCTGTGAACGAAGACTTACAAAGCTGAATATTGTTGAAAAATACATTTTAGCTTAGGTAAAATATATCACTTTCTATACACAAATGTAAGTAAAATCCAATTCTGGTAAGAACTACATACTCGAAAAAATAAATTAATTTATAAAGCAGTGGCATAATCTAGTTTATTGTCATGACTCATATGCCTCACTTGGGGCCGGAGGTTCACTGATAATGCTTACACAAAATAAGATTGTGTTCATGCAAAGCAAAGTACAATATTTTTTCACTGATTGATTGATTTGATTGATTAAGATTCTGACAGAACAGACAGTTATGGATGAGTTGTAGATACAGCAATGGAAAATTCAGAGGGCACAGGCTCTGTGAGAAAGGATGTACTTCTACAGCAGCTCTAGTGATGACTTTTTTTGCTCACAAAAGAAAGTTGTGGATCTCTATGGAGAAGTGCACGCAAGAGGCTGAAACAACAGAACTCTACCTCTTTCTCTCTTGAACCTGTTCCATGCAGAATTGTAAATTATTTCTGTTTATCTTTGAGGACCATAAAAATTTAAGCCTTAGTTCTGTCCTGTTATATGGATATTAGTCACAAGTTTCAGAGCAGTATCAGATCCCAGACCATGAAGTCCCCAGACTTTGACAATCTGTGAAGATGACAGCCAAAGCTCGTGATGTAACCCAAAAACATTGAAAGCATTTTATATGCATCACAATAATGTCCAATTCTGCTAAGAGTTATTCTTAAAGACATTTCTTTTTGCATAGGAAATGTTACTCGAGTCTTAGTTTTTATCACAGGGGTAAGTGCTAGCAACACAAGAGTCTGCAGAATTGGACTTGTGTATTGAGATATACACAGAAAATAATAATAAATAATGTGGTGTAGGAATTTCATTCCTATAGTGAATATTTCTATGCAAGCCAGTGCAATTATACAAGTCCTTACAGAGCTGTAAAGATGGATGAAAGACTTACTTTCAGAAATGCCCAATTCTGTTTTAAATCAAATCTTTGACTTCATCCTTTTGTATTTGCCTTCTTCTAAGACACCAAATAAGGCTCATTAAATCTTGTACACATGAAGTCTTGTACCTCAGAAATTAATAACTTTGTAGAAACCTAGCTTCACTGGGCACTATCCCACTGAGCTGGCTGCTTGCAGGCTGGGTAGCTATAATCAGACAGAAATATTCAGTGACACTGCAAGGTCCTTATCCTTTTAACAACTCTATTGCAACCTGTAGGGTAAATCTAAAGAGGAAACCTGAAAAGTTAGTGAAGTCACTAAAGCATTCTGGGAGGAAGTCAAGGAGGGTGAGAAGCTCTTCTAGAAGAATTGGGCCGCTACATAACCAGAAATAATTAATTAGGAGACAAAAAAGAAAGTATTCTCTCTCACAGTAAGGCCTAATGCTTTGGCTGATTTTCTAGGGTATAGATTAATCCCTCTCTTGAAGCAGATTCCCCTAGAACGCAGCCTCCCAGTTGAGAGCTATCTGTCCATAAGGCTATTTTGCAAAAGCTGAAGAGACTGAAATATTTCTCTTTTTTGAGCAGCAACTTTAACCCAGATTAATTTCAGAAGAGAACTGAGAGGATGAGAACCCCAATAGATGTAGTGTCTTTGCACACCACGCTGGCTGCTCATAGACTCAGCATATTCAAATCTCCTTGGCAGTACCTGTGTGAACTCAGACAATCTGAGAAGGAATGTATCGGTCTTCTGTTCTCAGACTATGCCAGGACTTTGTAGTCTAGTGGGGCATGTTGTCTTTGACCCAGAATTTTAGGTGTATAAGGGTAGAAATTAAATATAAAATTTTGATACTGAAATTTCATTTTGTTCTAGGTGTCCTCCATTCAGGAAACAGAGAAATATTGCATGATCCATATGCCCAATATATAAAAATAACTGCATCTTCCAGTGTTGAACACTGATAACAAACCGCCTGTGGTCGAGGCACAGAATAAGAATCATTTGCAGAAATTATTCAGCAAATAAATTCAAATAAGGGATGCATCTGAGAACATAATAATCTGCTCACTGACAAATGACAAACAGAAATAGAGGCAAAATTTGTCAGATAAATGACACATTATGAATTATTCACTCAGTTTTGCAACACATTGATTATACTCTGTAATCGAATACTATGCAACTCATTTAACCAGTGGGACTGAGGTCTGGAAAGAAAACACGGTTTCACAGCTCGCTATTAAGACAGGGATGAGGATAGTTTGTAAAACAGCTGGCTCCACAGATTTAACCCTTGTGAACATTTGTTTCACCAATCTGGCTCATTTGTCATGTAAGCCACAGCAATGATCATCATAAAGACTACTTTTCGTATTTTAGCTAGACTGTTTTTATCTTTTTTTATGTACTATACATTAAAGTTTATTTGATTTTCATCAGACATCATTTAACATGCTAAAGGAATTCCTCAGCAGGGGCCTCTGTTCTCACTTAGCGTTCATGAAAATAAGTTCCACATATTTCTGGAGATAAATCTACTTGATGCTAACATTAATACATTATAACATAACTGTACATTAGGCATAAATTTTATCTTCCAACACTAATTGAATGTCAGTATCATCATTCTGTCCTCAGAAAGATAAGTAAGCATATCCGAAGAGTATAGAGAAACTATGTAGTAGGGGAAAAGAAAGGAACAGACATAGGGCAGAGGAGACATGAAACAAAGCTCCATAAATGTATCCAGAAAACATGATGGATGGGAGACACATACCCTTGTAAAATGACTTGAGTATTACCTCTGTCCCTGAATGACAATTAGAGTCACTCCGGAGCTAAAGAGGAATATGAATGGACCATTTGACTGCTGTGAGCTGTACAGTGTGACAAATAGCATGATAAAGTAGGCACAGAGAGAGGGTTGTGCTGCTCTTCAAATGTAGATCAAAACTTAAAGGATCTGGAAAGAAGTTTTCTGCAAATATAGCATCAGTTCACTTCCCATAGCAGAAATAAGAGAATCCCTGATTTCATGTATCCCATAGCGTGTTGTGTTAAGACAAACATTAACTTAAGCAGCAAATGAGGGAATCTTACCCGCTTTCTCTGGCTTACACTAAAACAGAGCCTTTGATTATTCTGTACTTCACCACTCAAAGACATTACATGAGATGCAGTACACACCTCTTCCTACACAGACGTTTAAGCCTGGTTTGATACTATCTATCCTTAAGCCATCATATTAAAACCTTTGGTGCCATTCAGTATGGAATCACAGCTATCCTCATGCTGGGAGATACAGGATTTTTTAAAAAGTGAAACATCAGACTTTCCATAAGTGTACTGCAATGTTTTTAATTATCTCAGTATGGCCGTATGTCCTGAGTATTGAAAGTACAAGAAAATATACAAAGCTTTGGCTGTTAAATTAAAGTTTGGCAGAAGTTTGTGTTGTGGCTACTGGCATCAGTTCATGTGTACTATTATTCTTGTGCAACAGAAATAGTTTTAATTGTCATCATTTTAACAGAAGCTCAAATGTAACAAGAGGCTGATTGTTCTCAGTTCCGACCGCAGTTAGCAGGAGCCAAGATGGAGGTACACATGACCAGAACATTCAGTATAGAAAGGGTCTTCAATTAGCAAACAACAAATATAATAAAAAATCTGTCCTGTGTTCACTGAACTTTGTTGAAATATGTCTTGAAATTAGATAACACCTTTGGCTGAATAAAGATCTTTCTGCTGAGGGACTTTAAGGGCCTTCATAAGATATCTACTCTGATAAGATTAAATAATTCACTCCTATGAAAACATAGGGAAACTGTGTTTATAACCATCTCAGCTTTATTTATGACATCCACTACAGAAGAAAGTTATGGATTCTCTTCTGTCTTACAATGTCCAATGAACTTTCAGGCTAAAGGGAGGTACCCAATAAAATCAAGTTCTCAGAAGCTGAAGAAATCCTGAAGTCTAAATTGACCATATTACCATTTCTTTCACCTCTTATCTCCCAGTTTAAGAAAGTGTAATAAAAATTGGATCCCATTCCAACATCAGATGTTGCATTTGAGATTATTTTAATATAAGAAATCTAAAGCAAAAAAGAAAAGATGGCTTGCGGATATTCAGGAATAATTTCGACAGAACCCATGACAAGTAGAACAGAGTATTTGGAGTGAAAGCAAACAGACATTGGATTAGGATTTCTATTTAGACAAGTGGTTCTGTTATGAGGCAGAAAATCCTGCTTTTTTACCCACAAATTTACTTTGTTAGGAAGCATCTTGGAAGAGGTTACCTGTATTGAGTTTGCATGACAGGGTTTTGCTAGCAGGGTGCTACAGGGGTAGCTTCTGTGAGAAGCTGCTAAAACCTTCCACCATGTCCAACAGAGCCAATGCCAGCAAGCTTCAAGATGGAACTGCTGCTGGCCAAGGCGGAGCCCATCAGCGATGGTGGTAGTGCCTCTGGGATAACCTATTTAAGAAGGGGAAAAAAAGGAGAACATGTGAGAGAAACAGCTCTGCAGACACCAAGGTCAGGAAAGAAGCAGGGAGAGGAGGTGCTCCAGGTGCCGGAGAAGAGAGTTTTCCCTTGCAGCCCACAATGAAGACCATGATGAGGCAAGCTGTCCCCCTGCAGCCCATGGAGACCCATGGTGAAGCAGATCTCCAGCTACAGCCCATGGAGGACTCCATGCCGGAGCAGGTGGATGCACCCAAAGGAGGCTGTGACTCCGTGGAGACCCTGAGCTGGAACAGGCTCCTGGTAGGATCTGTGGACACATGGAGAGAGGACCCCACACCGGAGCAGGTTTGCTGGCAGGACTTGTGACCCATGGGGGACCCACGCTGGAGCAGTCTGTTCCTGAAGGACTGCACCCCGTGGAAAGGACCCATGCTGGAAGAGTTAGTGAATAACATCAGCCTGTGGAAAGGATTCACGTTGGAGAAGTTCATGGAGAGCTGTCTCCTGTGGGAAGGACCCCACACTGGAGCAAGGGGAGAGTGTGAGGAGGAAGGAGTGGCAGAGACAACATGTAACGAACTGACCGCAACCCCCATTCCCCGTCCCTCTGTGCCGCGCAGTGGGAGGAGGTAGAGAAATCAGGAGTGAACCTGAGCCCGGGAAGAAGGGAGGGGTGGGGAGAAGGTGTTTTAAGACTTAGTTTTTAGGTCTCATTATCCTACTCTGATTTGATTTGCAATAAATTAAAATAATTTTTCCCAAGTCAAGTCTGTTTTGCCCATGTGGTTAACTGGTGAGTGATCTCTCCCTGTCCTTATCTCGACCCACAAGCCTTTTGTTATACATTCTCTCCCTGGTGCAGCTGAGGAGGAGAGTGATAGAGCGGCTTTGGTGGGCACCTGGCATCCATCCAGGGCCAACCCACCACAATACCCAAAAAGGAAAACACTCTACAGGAGGAGAATGCATAGAGGGATCAGTGAACATTCTGAGAAGCAGCGATGTAGGTACCAGCACATACTGAGGACACATCTTCCTGCTCCTGGTTAGTTTTGTGAGGAGTTAATGAACAGTCACTTCAGAAATAGGAATATTTGTCAGCGTACTACCTGTGGAGGTACCCACGTGCCTTGGTGAAACGGCCTGGATAAAAAGATTGGGTTGTGAGTCAAACAGTGCATGTGAATGAAGCACCCCAACCTGCCTGTTCTGAGATGGTGTTTGCCCCAGAACTGGGAATGCTAAAGAGGAAGGGGTCTACGAATGACGTCTGGATTAAGCAGGTACCAAGAGAATAGCAAGATAATTTGAAGCACAGGAGTAGTTTTGAAAAGCCATATGAAAGAAACATGGAGATCTGTAATGGGGGAGAGACGCGGGGAGGGGAAAGGGGCGGACAGGGGGGCGGG
>Ga0065711_1040945_pt1 | contig 16538 bp, 14 predicted proteins | sample Hoacrofraction12_FD_59098 | JGI IMG/M metagenome (GOLD analysis project Ga0065711, IMG submission 59098) | Hoatzin crop microbial communities from Cojedes, Venezuela - Epithelial fraction 12 v2 (version 2) | ecosystem: Host-associated > Birds > Digestive system > Esophagus > Crop | place... | reverse complement strand
CAAGCCCAGCTCCCTCAGCCTCTCCTCGTAGGGGAGATGTTCCAGTCCCCTCATCATCCTTGTAGCCCTCCGCTGGACTCTCTCCAGTAGCTCTTCATCTTTCTTGAACTGGGGAGCCCAGAGCTGAATGCTATGGGTCTTTGAGTCATAAAAATAACCTGGAAGCACCGAATGCTGAGAACTGGTGAAGAGAAGTACTGTATCACGCTGGAGGGCAAGCAAATTTGTCCGTGAGTCCATTGAGTCCAAAAGTGTGCAGGAAGTGAAAAAAGCTTGGATAATTAGTTCTATTCTGTACATACAATTAAAATAGCAAAAAAATACCGAGCTCTGTAAGTCAAACTTGAGAGTCAATGTCTGGAGTTAAACAAATTCCTTTTTACTGGGGTCTGAGAAGGAAGCTTCTCATAAGGGAAAAAGGGCTTCAGCTGGCTTGCTGTGCTGCACCCGGTACTGGACTTCTGGGAAAGAAGTGTAGATGGGCTGCACGTGAAGCCTGTACTTTAGGGTGAGAATTGCTGCTTGACTAGGTTTTGGTTTTGTGTTTGGGGTTTTTGTCTTTGTTTTTTTTTCCTACAGAAGAGAGCAGCTGGGTAAGATCTGTGGAAGTCGTGCTTCCAACTCTGCTCCTTTTTTGCTGATGCCTTGTGTTGAACTCTTCCTGGAGGATGAAATGTCTCTTGGCACATTTGTTGCCATCTGCTGTTTGTCTTTGTTGATAAGGCTTAGTTAGCACTTTTCCTAGGAAAGTGCATGACATAGTGTCAAAAACTGCTCCATTTACCTGTTGCTGTGGAACTAGGCAGGCCCTCTTCTTAAATGTTTTCCAGCTGGTACATATCATTACAGTTTCACATGACTAACATGAAAAATGATAATTGAAGCCATAAGGCTATTACGTAATAAGCTTTAATTAGTTAAACTGCTTCGTATTCGTTTACTGTTGGTGCTAATGCTCTTGAAACTAATTGGCACTAAAGGGGGTTCAAAGTTTATATGCAATCATTGCTGTTATAATGTGCTGTATTACTAGGTAACTTGGCTTATTAGGTGATTTCATTCTCGATTATTGCTGCACCTTAACAAGGCCAGAGTAATTATCTCATAAACAATAGCCTTGCTCGCAAGACAGATGTGGACAGACCCTTCTCGAAGAGTTCAAGTGCCTGCTGTATTCTAGCAAATAGGCAAGGGAGGGTGATCTACGTATGTCACCCAGCAACAGACGGGGAAGATTTTTAGAAAGTGGGATAGCACACTTTTCAGATCTTCTGTTATGCTAATAAAGTTTTTGTGTGAGAATGGTAGCAATGTCAATAGCCATAATCTATCAATGACATCAACCCCTGGCATGTGCAAGCCATCAAAGCAAACACAGAATGCCTTTGTGTGCATAGCTGGACAGTATAAGCCAGTTGCTACTAGAATGAAGGTCGTCTCTCATTTTCCTAGAATAAACTAAATACCTAGCATACACATTCATTAACCATTTTTTGAAGAGAAGTTGTGGTTTAGTTAAAATGGAAAATTTAGAGTCATGGGAATTGCTAGACTCCATAGGAATTTAACCCCAAAACAGTTATTCTGTTTCTTGCCACTGGGGTACTAAAATGTGGCTTAATACTGGATTAATATTATCTAGTAAGTATAAAGCATTATTAAGTAATACATATTTAATACCTAAGCTCATATTTAAGATGGTAGGGTTTATGTCAGAAATTAATTACAAGTGAAGATGACTTTTATGAGTAGAAAAATGGAAAATTACGATGGTGAAACTGGAATAGCAGTATGACTGAGCAGTGCCAATGTGCACCTCCTGTTAGTCGCCCTACAGAATGCTATCAAGAAAAGGTTCAGGTGCTGAATCTCCAGATTTTTAAGTGTCTTGATCTGGATTCTGATACTATTTTAAGTCCCTCTTTACAGCCAGCATGCATACCTTTATTTAGGACCATCTTTCAGGAACTCCACACAGGTCAGGTATTTGTTCAATCCAGGAAACTCCTGTTTCCAGGGATGAAAAAGCCTAACCACTAGATCTGCTTGATTTTCTCTTTCAGTCACTTACATTCTTAGAGTAGAGATTGAGAAGAAATTTAACATATTCAGGAGTGTACTTTGTGAATGGACATCTCATGTATGAATTTTAAAGATGTCACTGTGTTTCAGGTGGAAAGGGTGGATAACTACTTTGCTTGGTAGGCTGCTTAGTATGTTTTATTAGAAGCTTCTGTGGAATTTTAGAGTGGGTAGTTCTTTGTAGCCATAGTAATTTTGCCCTTTTTGAGTAGTATCAGCTGACAAGTTAGAATCTGGAGTATGTGGAGACATTATAAAGATGTTAAACACTGATGCACATGCAGTGGGTCAACTTCATAGGAATAGTTCTGAAGACAGGACACAGTTTGGCATATTTTAAGCTAACATATTAAACCTGCGGTTTAGGGATTTTTGTTGTTGCTGTTCTTCTAATCTTTAGTATTTACAATTATGACATTTATTTCTTTCTTGTAAAGAGATTGTAGTTGTCCAGAATCAAAAAGATGAGGAGTGCAGAAACATACATCCTCATGACTTTCTCAACCATTACCCTTCAGGTGAGGAGTATATGAATGTGGAAGTATAGGGTACTGCAGCTTAATGTATGTGCAACCTGCGAAGACATAGAGGAACCTAAGTGTCCATTTCAATTGTTTTACACTTTTCAGTAAGGAAGGAAAAGTAAGGATACTTTGTTAAATCGTTATACTGTAGATGTGGTACTTCTAATGTTATCTATCAAGTGCGTCTACTTGCTAATGTAGAGGGTTCCTCAGCAGTGGATTCATTTTGATATTTCAGCCTTGAAATCGTTTCTGTGTTTGTCTACTAAAATTGTTGGTGTCATGAGTCTAATAACTCATCTGCTTGAATAATGATAGAGCCTCCTACTTAGTTTGTCTACCTCAAGGGAATAATCGAGCAGCCATTGTGACAATACACCTCTGAGCCAACAAAATACATTTTTCCCTAGGAGTTCCATTTGGAACATAAATTATTTTTAAGGCAGTAGTGATAGGGGCCCTGAAATGAGGCTCAGTGAGGAACAAATATCTATCTCAAGTTCTTTCATGGCCCGTGAAGTTTAAAAAAAAAAAAAAACAAAACACAAACCAAAATACAACAAAAAACCCACAACACAAAAAACTCCAACTTCATCTGATTTGAAAGGGAGCCAGATATCCTTATGAATAGGAGTGTATGACGTGTGTTTTTAGGGCACTGGGCTGGATGACTCAGTCCTTGATTTCTTAGTAGACCTTTTTGCCATGCAGCAGACTGCAGGCTGCTTGAGTTTTCCTCCGTAAAGTCTTGAAGCAGTTGTGGTGTTTGGGTTTACTGCTGTGGCAGAGACCATCACCAGTCAGAGGAGCCAAGAATCAAAATTCTGTAAATGTCTGTTGTCCCAAATGTATGTGGTTCAGCTTGGCATCTGTAATTCATCTCTTCCTCCTCTTTGCTCCTCACTGTTTGACGTGTCCTCTTACGTGATCAGTTTCCTCTGTTTGTTGGTGCAGGTTCAGAGTCACTGCAGCTGGCAGCACAAATGAGTCATGTTTCAGTTCTTCGTTAACTTCATGGCACAGGAGTTGCATAGAGGTGGTGGTGGGTTTCCCTTCATTTGTGTTAAATCAAGATCATATATCTTGCTTCTAAAAATCGTGCTGTCACTCAACTTGAAGTTACAGGCTTGAAGTGGAGACTATTTAGTAGAGTTTTACAGCCCATGTGTTATACAGCAAGGTCAGTAAGGAATCACTGCAGTCTTTTGCCACACTGAAATCTTGTAATTTGTGACAGATGAGTTGTATAGGATTTGAATGAATTGGATATCTTTGATAAAGGTAATTCTATGCAGTTACAAGAAGTCATGTGTGGTTAGCCAAAGAGGAACAGTGCATTACCTGTCTGGCACAAAATAAAAATATTTGTACTTAAAAATTGGTACTTAATAATCCCTTAAATTGGACCTTTCAGTATTTACCTTGTTTAATGCCCAGGGGATTCTTTGTTCATATACTCAATGTTTATAAGAGGTTTTCTGTAATTCTTTCCCAGGTGCGCATGATCTGGTATCTTTGGTTTGTTTTAAAGGAAATTGTTTGCTATAGTCTACACCTCTGTAAAGTGTTGTGCAAGGAGAAAGTGATGCTTTGCTTGTCTTGGTTCAGTCTTCAGATGTTTACTGTTTATTGTATCGTTGTAGCTCTGATCGTCAGTATCTCTTTTCCTCAGACTGTACTCCCTCCTAGGAGGGATCAAACTACCTGTGCTGTCATTAATTTCACCTCTGAATATGTTAAGAAATTTTGTGTGCTTTTGTATTTTCTGGTTTCTGGATAGTACCTCATGTCATGAATTTTTAAAGGGATTAAATAAATTTTCTAAGCAGAAAAAATCCTAATGGAGTAAACAGAAATATCTTAACATTTAGGAATCCCTGTAGGTTTTAACTGTTCTAATGCTTACTGCAAGTTGCCTATCTGTCAGGCTCTGAGATGAAATAGGAGGTTGTGACCAGAAGATACATTGGACTGCAGTCTGTTTAGATAAGCTTTCTTGTACAAGCTAGGGAATATTTTGGAGGTATGCATTGGAGACTCAAGAGCTTCTGCTGTAGGAATGGTCCAAGGTTTTCTGGGTAGCAGATACGTCCTTGTGAAAAAGGGTGAATTGCAGGGAGGGGACCCTGTGACATGGGTGGCTGAGTGCCCTGCTGTGACTAAGGACCGTGCTGTCCCACTGCAGTGGGCACAGCTCTCTCTGGCATAGCAGGTTGCATCTTCTGGGTGTAGTGGTTGGCCAGAGACATTTCCTCATGTGCAGCAAAGCATTACTATACCAGTGCCTGAACCCCAAAGGAAGGTCCCAAGGAGTTTGTTACAGTCTTTTCCTTTTATAAGACTCTGTTAATACTGAGAAAGTGGATGAGTTCAAGGTGTGTTCTTCAGGTATTTGTTCTTGTCTGTAGTTCAAAGTAATGTCTATATCCCTACAAAGCTCAGGGTCTTCTCAGGGGTGTGGTAAGTATACCTATTGCTAATCTATTAAAAAATGTGAATCAAGTATCTTTTTTTCATGCAGTGTTATTTATTATCACAATTCTGAGTGATTGCTTAAAAAGTACTTCTTTTGAGCATTTGCTCATTATGTTCCTTGCATGGAAGAATGTTGAGGTTTTACCTTTCTAGAAGATGCTTCTGAACTGACAGGCGGACTTTGGGGTTAATTTGTGACTTGTGTAGGTATTAGTACAACATCAAGGTGTGATTGTCTATTTCTTAATGTAAAAAAGCTTTTATAACTATTGGACTTGTGTGATTTTAATTTGCAGAGGTGTGGAACGGATAATACTTCATACTGATCAAAGTGTGCTTCAGTGACTTTTGTGGACAACATGTGTGCATATCAAAAACTGATTGCCTAGTAGCTAGTAGGAAAATGGCAAGATCTTGAATGTAGGAATGAAGTTATGTGTTCTGGCATAACTCCGCTTTTGCTGGACTGTGTTGCTGTTTACATTATCAGTACATAGTGTGACACAGTGTATAGCTGTTTTTGCTAGACAAAATGTTCCAATTGGATTCAGTTTCACTGAGGACAACTCACTTTAAAAATGTCTTCATGTACAAATTTACTTTATTAATTAAGAAAAAGTAAATAAATCAATCCCTTGCATCAAAACTGTTTGATAGGTGTGGCTGAGAACAAATGCTTGACAAAGTGATCGCAAGTTTCTTACTACTTTCCTTCACTTCCAGCAACTTGTGCTGGTGATCTCATATCAAAAAAACCCGCAGTATATAAAGAATGAAAGATGTTTGCTTCCTGATGTCAAACCCTGTGCTTGCAGTTTCTTTGTAAAACCCTGGAGTCTGCAAACCTTGAAATTTTCCTGCAGGTGAGTGACTGGAGATGGCATGTGTGCAGGCAGTTCTGTCTGGGAGGTAGGTCCAACTGGCCCAGGAGACTCCGTCTCTTTTGCATGCTCAGTCTGACCACCCTGGCTTCTCCATAGCGGGCCTGATGATGCAGGCATGGAGGGAGAGGCCTTATGGAGCGCAGGCATGACCAAGTTAAACTCCTAGTAATTGTAGTCTTTCAGATACTCCGCAGATGTGCTTTGCTTCAGGTTCCAGTATACTTTTGTTAAGCTGCTAAAAACTAAGAGTGGCCTGGGTAGATTGCCCCTCCTCAGTCAAGTGTCAGAGAGGCCTGAATGCCTGCCTGAGCACAGTTCAGAAAAAAAGAAAACAAAGGGCCCTCTTACCCAAAGTGTCACATAGTCAATATCTAGAAGAAAGTTGTTGTAACTGTATTTTTCCTCTTTCTGCTTCCCTCCTTTTCTTTTGCCTTAACGTACTTCAGTCAAGCGTGAACTCTTGAGGTGATGCTTTGACTCATATGTATAAATATATTGTTATAGGGTAATTTAGCCATGTCACTGTAGTATATGATGTTCTGGATGATGCTTGTTTGACATTGTTTTTTTGGGGTAGGTCTTTTGTGGTTTTGCTGTTGTTCCCAGTGTTCAGAATATTAAAAAAGAATAAGTAGGTAAAGGAATAAATGAAGAGTTGAAGACAGAAAAAAACACCTATAATAGATACAAAGGAGCCAAAACTCCCCCATGTATCTGCTTAATGGGCAGAAAAAGAAGATGATGCTGCTGACTCCATAGGGGTGGGATTTTTTTGTGGTGGGGGAAAGCCTGTTGGAGCAGGACTTAATGTACTTTCACATGTAGAAGGATACTGGAGACATATTGTACAACTGGATTTTGTTTCTTGCTAACTTGCCTTCCTTACAAATTCCGGTTTGTTTTAATAGCTCTCTTTTGCCTTCCTTCTCCTCTCCCACAACGTGTTAGGTGGCTTCACTGCCAAAGCATCCATATTTTGTGTTTCCAGTCACTTCCCAAATTTGTCATCACCGCTGCTCTTGGTTTTTGGCCTCTCTAGTTGAATACCATGTTACTTATAGATCAAGGTGGGAGCCTGGAATGGAGTTCCGAAAGTTGCTGTGTAAAATTAAACTCTCGCACCTGTTTGAGTTAGTGAGGTGTCTGGGGTGTGGGGTAGGTGAGGAGGGGATGCCAGAGGACAGGAGGGGAGGATGGGAGGCTGACAAACTCCGGGGTGATGCAGCCAGCAGCGTCCGCCTGGCTGCCTCAGACTGGCTTTTCTTTAAAGAGGAGGAAAGTGGGAGCTGCTGACCAGACTCTGGTTTGCTTTTCTGCCCGGAGAGCAAGGACCTGCCTCCCCCCGGCGGGGTGTTGTTCGGGACTTGTCCGGATGCTCTGCGGCTGCGCTGTACCCAGCAGCGTGTCCTGCCCCGGCCCTGCTTCTGTTCTTCCCCTGCGCCGCTCTTCCAGCCCAGCCGAGCCGTGCGCCAGCAGCTCCCTAATGAACTTGTGCCACTTGTGGCTTGTTGCCGTGGGAGCGGAGGGATGAGATGACTTGGACCACTGCGTGAAAGATTAAGCAGTGCCTTACTTCGATGAGTTTCTCCGTAGGCGGGTTTTTTGTTGTTTCTCCAAGTACTTCCACCACCTGTCTGCGTGTGGATGTCTGAGCTGCACCTCACCGCTCACCCTGTGGTTCTGAGGTGCGGTTTCCTGGCTGTCTCCCCACTGTGCACTGGGCAGGCTGGAGTGTCCTTGAACCTGCCCTCCCCTTTCCAAAGGGAAGAATGAGAAGCCTTTCGGCAGCTGACATGTCGGCCGTCTCGCAGCTGACGGGAAACCGATCTGCGGCCCGGCCCGGTGCCGGCGGCATGTGGCCGGGCTGGGCGAGCCCTGCGGGGGCCGGGGGTGCGCGCCGAGGGCCCCTCTGCGCCCCAGCGTGCTGGAGTTCCGCTGGCTGTCCGTCCCTAAATGTTGTGGCCGTTTGCCACAGCTGTCCGTCCTGTCAAAATAGCGGCTTGTTTCAGGGTTAAAGGTTGATGAAAACTGTTGCTAACTTGAGATGACTGATGTTGGAAAAACTAATTAGTGAGCAGGGGCAATTAATTTGATCACTTGTAGCGTAGTTTCTCTTCCAGGTTTTGAATAACTTTGCTGAGGAAGAATGTATCTTCAGTGGGCTGCTTCTGAGAGGAAAGACAGGGTAAATTAATACACAACACTTGATTTCAATTGTGAAGGATTCCTGTGTGATCTCCAAAGGGTGGCAGGGCTCTTTTTGCTTAGAGATGGGAATGTCAGATACCCTGGTGAAATTTTCTTATGGAATACCTTGTGATAGAGTTGGGAGCTCATTGTCTGTGCTCCGCGACAGGAGGTGTTCTCAGTAGTTGGGGAGCAAAAGTAGGAGCGCTAAAAGCGTATTCTGGTAACATTACTTTGGCTTATTCAATTGCTGATGACAAGACAATGTGTTTCCACTTTGGTCCATCCTGCTAAAGTGTAATATAATTATTTGTATTAGACACCAGCCACCTGTTAATATCGTTCTTCTAAAGGTCATTGTGTGGTGCCTTGCTGTCTGAATTTAACGGCCCTGTATCAGGTTTGTTGGTCACTCTTTTGTGTGACACTGGACAAGTGTTTGTGGGGAAAGAATGTGAACCCGATACCCCGGCAGCGACCGGGGGAGAGGGGAGGACCAGGGATGGGCTCTGCTGCTGCTGTTGTTGTTTGGCCACTGGGCCAGGGCTGGAAAACAAGCAGCTTCCTTCTGAGGTACTTTCATCTAACGTGGTCCTTGTTTGGAACAAAAGTAAATTGCAGTAATTTCCCAAGAGAAGCAGACTGATGTCTAAAAGCCTAACTTTTTGGTATCCATGGGTGTGTGGGGCACTGTGTTCGTGACCTGGGCTGTAAAGGAGGGGAGGGGGTGCTGCTCGAATGTCCGGCCTCCTAAGGCCACGAAAAGAAAGTGAGGTGGTAATAATGTAATTACGCCTGATGACAATGGGTAGATGCATGATAAGTTATTTTTAAGCATAGAGTGTTGGCAGTTAACCTTACTCCTGGTGTTGCATTCATTTATCGATGTTTGTACAGTGACCTGAAAACGCAAAGCACTGTATCATTGAGAAATGCATCATGTTGACCTTATTATCTGACAATTTTTAATTAATTTTGCTGAATATAAGGGTCGCGTGTGTTTAACTTGAACTATCGCTCTTCCCACCTGACCAGGTAGGACTTGCAGATGAGCATCTTCCGCGCCTGTATGCAGTGAATGAAGTAGATGCAAGTGACTGCTGCTGCAGGGGCTCAGCTGAATGACTTTGTTTTCCAGTTTCCAGAAAATGAAAGCTTCAGCTGCCAAAAGAACAAAACAAAGCACCTGGTTTGCCACATGGTGTAGGACATTCCAGCACTTGCAAAGAGGGAGGGTTGGCTTTAAGCCATCTGTATTCTAGCGTCATTAGTAACTGCTGCTAACTGTTGAATTGCTGGCTGAGAAAGAACAAGGGCTTTTAGAGTCTTCTCTGCAATTGAAAATAACCATATGAAAAACTCCATTACTGCCAGTTTTATGAGGAATAAGGATCTCACTTTTATCAGTTGCATATTTATTGGGTCAAACCATTTGAGCTGCTTTATGCATCTGTAGAGAGCTCGTTGTGTTTGTTTGAAATGGGTCATTAGGGTCTTGAAGCATTCTGGCTGTATAAAAATCTAATTGATTTTTTCCTGCCATGAAGGAGTTAATGAAGGATCACTTGTGGCTTTTAATTTTCAGCTAATTAAAAAGAGCGTCTGTTTTTGCCTTGGCACTCATAGTTAAAAGTGCCAAATATAGGATTTTTTGTGTGTGTGAGTTGAAGGGTGAGGAGGAGGGGGGAAAAGTTACATGTAAATCATTTAGCCATTAACCTAATGTGGTGGATTTATAAATCCTATTACTATAAGCCCTTTTCATTTCCACTGAGGCCTGACGTGTGCTTGATCCTGCTAATGTAAAATTCATTCTGTCTAAGTGATTACTGAAGTAAGACACTTTTAGTCAATTTTAATCAGATTGTGTGAAACTTGCTTGAACACTAATGTTAAGTAAGACATGGACACAGTTTGGCCATGTCTTAATTAGCCTTACAAATCAGTTAGACTAGGAATCAATCAGTGAGCTAAGTCTATGAACCTTTTGACACCTAATGCTTTCTGTGGGGAGAAAAAAAAAATCTACACTGAGGGCTGAAAATACAGGGCTTGGAAGCAAGATTAAGATTGTGATTTGGTGTTCTTGTTTTATAGTATGCTTGGCAGTCCCTCACAGTGTGCCAAGTCCTTTACGATGCAGCCCTCATCGGTGTTTCAGAGTTGAGGCCAGTGGGGTGCTTCCCGTAGTGCATCATAAATTCCCGTCTCCACAGCAGGAGCAGCAATTGGAGTATTTTTCTGAAGCTGCTTCTGCTCCAAGATACATCTGTTATTTTGGCAGAGCGGGGCAAGTGACAGCTTATCTTAAAGTGTTGTAACCTCCTTCTTACAAGCCTTCACTGGGAACTACTGACTTGGGTTCATGGGACATCTACGCTTCTTGGGTATAGTTGTCCCCGGTTTTTCTGTTGGGAGACATTAGTATGGAAGATGTCTGCCTCACAAGCCCCTCAGATATCGCTTGCTGTTGAGATTGGAGGTGGTTTTTGTGAAATGTCATTCTTTGAAAGACAAATAAAGAGTTTTCTGTTTTTAATGTTTCTCCTGGATCATTGCTTTTTAAGTAGGCTTGGCTGTGATGTGACCAATTGACCATGGACTTTCACTCCATGTTAGTTTACCCAGTTCTGAAGACATATTACTAGACAGTATCTTTACTATTCTCATCATGTAGAATTTCTGTATTGGTAACAACTTTTGGTATTTTCTTCTAATGAATAAACCATTTCCTTTTATTACCAAGATGCTTGGAAAACTTGTCATGTCCAGGGGGATCCCATAGAAGTGTGTGGTCATTTTGTTTTCCTACTGTTGCTTATGTCGTCTTCTGCAGCACAGTGAAAAACCTTAGGAGAAATGGATGCTTGCAGTATATGAAAATAAAAATCTTTGATACCAGAGACAGCAGATGTTCCCTCAAAGCAGGCAACATCTTTTGCAGAACTCCCAACTGCATGTGTGTTGTGGCATTCTGGGGGGCTTGACTCTGTAACCTGGTGGAAGACAGGCCCATTGTAAATGACCAGCTTAGACTGTTCTGCCGTTGTAGAAGAATTACCTGCACAATGATTTTGTTTTTAAGCTTGAGAGTTCAGCCACCAGCAGTGTCAGCAAACCCTTTTCAAAAGTCACTCCAGAAGTCTGGATACGACCGGCTTTGTAAGTTTTTATTGCTCAACTTCCAGGCAATTTAAATGTCTTTTCTCCTCTAACCTGTTAAATTGCCTCTCTCTGTTAGGGTGAGTGTACCTCATTTAGTCAGATGCTACTTAGTTCATGCTATGACTGCAAGCACATGTGGAAGAGAGTGGGGAACATGTTTTTTGCTTGATCTGAATGCCTTTTTGTCTTCTGTTTTCTCTTTCGTACAGTTACTGTTGGTCTGCCAGGTGTGCCTTTTTGAATGAAAATGAGAAAATTCTTTAGTGTATAACTCTTACAGTGTGGTTGGGATGAGGCTCGTTTGAAAAGCTTTGAAATTAGATGTTAATTACCTTTCTCTTCTACTGGATAATCTTCTGTGCTTTAACCAAATAAGGATAATCTTCTATACTTTAATCAAATAAATATTCAAATACTTTGAATTTGCCATATTTCAGCTTTGTGACAGTCGTCTTATGTGATGGATTGTAGCAGTGCAACTGTTCATGAAAAGGGAGAACTGAAACAGAAAAATCATAGTAGCTTAGGTGGATGGGCCATCTGATCCGTTATAGATATGTAGCTAAATGTGGTTGATCTGAATAACCATACGGTGATGGGCTGGTAGATGAACCGTCAAGGTTCACTTCAGCCTTCCTTCCCCCCCCCTTGTTTTTTTCAGGTGGTAGCTGCCAGTATCATAAGATCATAGCTTGAGAAAGATGTAATAAAGTCCATTCTAGATAATATTTAAGGGTAATGTTTTTATTGATTTCGGTCACATTGTGGTTGGTTCTTGACTTTGTGTATCTTCTTCTAAATGTTTTTTTGTACATATGGTCAAAATAAATGTCTAGGTTGATAAATATGAAGGACTCCAGGTACCCTGCCTCAGAAAAGAACATGACCTGTAAAAGAGAACAGATGTCTCTTATCAGCCATAAGCATGTATGTTTCCTGGTAAAATCCTTCCAAATCTTTTGTTTTGCAGCTCATCAGGACATACTAAAATTAGTGTTACCTATGTCAGAAAGCGGCAGCATCACTGCAATGTGCTGGAAGTTGATGGGCAGGTGATTTTTTATTTTTTTTTTTTACCCAGCTGGTTGAATGTATTTTTTAGTAAGTAAAAATTTTAGTATTCTTGATTTTTTTTTATGGGCACTTGGTGTTCTTCTGTTCTCTAAAGGGAATGTGCATGGGCTTTGTTCATGGTGTTTTGTCATTTTAATGGTAAGACTGATAGATTTTGTGTGTGTGTGTATTTACTGAAACACAGGAGGCTTTGTCTGAACATCAGGAAATGTTTTTTTTACTGTGAAAGTGACTGAGCCCTGGCACAAGTTGCCCAGAGAGGTTGTGGAGTCCTCATCTTTGGAGATACTCAAAGGTGTCTGGACACAGTGCTAGGTAATCTGCTTTAGATGATCCTGCCCGAGCTGGGGGGTTGTACTAGATGACCTCAGAGGTCCCTTCAAACCTCAGCCAGCCTGTGATATTATGATGTTGCTTATATTTTTTTTTTTAGTTCAAACCAGATCTTAGAATACCAGAAAATTCCTACAGGTATTTCTATTCTTATAATGTATCCCTATCTTTCCTTCTGTTTTCGGGGTTGGTTGGTTGTGTTTTTGGGGGGCACCTGTAGTAATCAAAAGGCATTAAAAAGAAGCTTAGCAACATTTGTATCTGTGATAGCAGTGGATGAAATCAAGCCACTGTCAACCAGTACTTGTGGTTGCATTATTATGTTGGCACTAAAACTTCTTTCAGGGCCCTGCAGGTCTCATTTCAGATATAATTCTAATGAGGATATTGAATGACTGGTGTGACAATAATGTAAATTAGTGCTGGTGCCTTCTATTTAAACTGAAAAGTAAGAGCAAGAGAGAGCTTTCAAAGAAGACTTCCTTGGCATATGAGTGAAAGCTGAGTTTTTTATTAATGATTCAAACTCCTGTAATAAGAAGTAAGAAAACTTGTTAGCTGTGTTTTTAGATTAAACAAAACCTTTAGGTTGTGATGTTCTTTAACAGAGTTTGTGGGATGAAGAATTTAAATGAAAATTTCCGAAGTCAAAGACTGATTGAGTTAAAGTATGTAGCACAAAATCAATCCTGTCAAATTGTAGGGAAATAAGTGAGAGATTTATAAACATTGTTAATGTTTTAGAAATCTAGTTTTGTGCAAATGTGTTTTGAATTCTTCACAAATGAGATAACAGTAGGTCTAAATGACAAATTAAGGATTTAAAAAAATAATCAGCATGCCTATCTTGCAGTAATGGATTTATGGAGGTAGCATGCTTTAGTTGCATTTGTAATTAAGGTTTTTCCATCATTAGAATACAAATGTAGTCCTGTTGAGCAATATCATTTTAGGTGAATTATGTAGATTCAATGAGTGGCAAACTCCACTACTTTAATCCGATATGTGGCTAAAAGTCAGTATTTGGATTGGATTCCTAGAGGGTCACGTTGAAAGGTTAAATACATTTGTTTGTTTTCCTAGTCTTCATATTTTCATATTCTTTACAAGTAACAAACAAATCCATATCCTGTGGTATTATATAATGACAACTTAACAACTTGGCTTCATTAGTAATGAAGCCACACTGCTATTAATTTTGAAACTCTAAATACTGAAATGGGTGGGCTCTATGTGGTGTACTTAGCGACAGACTAATGCATAAAAGTAACTTCTGAAACTGTCATTTCTTTGCATGAGTTCATAGTCCTGAAAAATTAAATTGAATGCTTTGATAAGCCTCGAACTTTGTTCTGTTTCTGTAAACAGTGTAAGTGTCCTGGGTTGTGAGACAGGCTACAAATGGTATTAAAAATGCCCTAGACTGTAATTTCAGGTAATTGACCAATTGACCATTAACTGCTGAAATCTTGAAGGCTGATAATAAGGTGGTGCCTTTCAGGAATTTGTGTTTGCATGAAGCTCAGCTTTTCTCAATTGGACTACATTCAAAATTGTGTCATGGGGCGTGTTTCTGTTTCTACAGGAGCTCCATGACATCAAATATGGTTCCATCCTTAGCTCCTTTAAGTGTCTATAATATGTATATTATTGTGGATGTCTATGGATAGGCAATAGTTTCCATTGACATGGGCTCTTTTTTCCTCTGCGTTCTTAAAGGAAAAGTCAGGAGGGTGAAGTTGCCCCATCCCATCCTACAGTTCCTATTCCTGACTTACAGATGCAAGCCCTATTTAACAAGCAATTTAGGATTGTTAACTAGTAATTTTCTTTTGTAGTTAGTTTAAAAATAGCTAAAAACCTTAAATGAGCTCTTTTTAAAAAAAAAAAATTATTTCTACATTGAGATCGAAGTGTATGGTAGAAATTAGCCATACATCATCTGGTAGGCCAGTAGATTTTATTTCTGACATGCTTTGTAAATGCTTACTTTGTTTTTTTGGGGTCTTTTATGCCCTGAGGAGCTCCATCTTAATTTTTTTTTTTTCGTCAGACATATCTAGAGAATTCAGGAAGCCTATACTGAAGAGATAATCTGAAAAGACTGTGTCTGACTGATGGACTCTCAGGAGCTCTTTCCATCTGTATCCCAGCCAGCTTCATCAAGTGCTGTACAGAGGTCACACCAAACAAATAGGAAATGTCACTGAGACTTCATGCTGTTAACCACGCGTGTTCCTCGTTGTCTTTTCACATCCTTGGAGCGATCACTAGGTCCTGCCTGAAGCAGGAAAGGTGAAGTGTGCTATGCAGAGTTGAAACTGTTTTCTTTCCCTGATACCACCTAAGAAGGCAGTTAAGAGCTGCCACAGGGGATAGTCTGAAGAGACTGTGTAGGAGCCACATCAATACAGGGCCTGGTGTTTGGACATATTGGAGATGGTACCTGCCCTGCTCCTACTTTTTCACTACCTTGATCGGTACCAAATGTGGTTGTGAGTTTCTGAGACTTGAGCGCTGGTAGTTGTTTAGTCCTGCATAGGTACCTTGGTAAAAATCTTCATTTGTTACAAGTGCTCATTTGATTCAGGTTTCATCGTTCTTTGGAATTGGAATTATCTTTGTTGATTTTTTTTCACTTATCTGTTGCAACCAGGAAAGGTGGCACGATGTCAAAGACTAAGGTTTCGCTGCTTGCAGCAACAGTTTTCCTGGTTTCCAGCACTTCATGTATATGCCCCTGCATGATGAAAAACTTCCTCTGTTACTTCTCTTTGCAGCAAGGTTCATTTTATAGCAGATTCTCTTTTTTCTTTTGCCTGTTTGGGCTGTTCTAAAGTGACTTTCTTTCACCACATGCTTTGTTTTTTTAAGTACAGTTGTGAACCCATTAGGCATTTGTATAGACCCACTCCTCCACCTTTGGCGTTCAAGTAGCTCGGTTGAAACCTGAACATCTTAGTGTAGTTAGGACACTGAATGTACAGGAGCTTTTCCTTCCTTAATGAAAGAGGCTTACAACATATCAAGTCTGGAGCAGATTGTTTTGGTGGCTTTCAGAATGATTCTTATTTTGAGAATAGGGAGATGACCTAACTTAAAGGTGGCACCGAGTCACTCAGGGTGTGTGTCCATCAGGAGATGCTGTGTTCTGTCAGACTTGGCTCTATGTGAGACTCAAAATTGCATGCACCGAGTTCCCTTAGTTGAGGGATAAGCATGTTTTTACATTACTTGATTCTTAAAATGGTACCTGTAAAACACAATCTAAGCTATTTACTCTTAACTGTAAAGAGTATGTAAGGACAGATCTTTGTGGATCACAGACTCATAGAATAGCTGAGGTTGCGAGGCACCTCTCAAGATTTAGTTCAATCTTCCTTGCTCAGCTAGAGCAGGTTGGTCAAGACCATGTCCAGTTGGGAACTGAATGTCTCCAAGCATGGAGACTCCACAGCCTCTCTGGGCAATCTGCAATCCTTACAGTAAAAAAGCTTTTTCTTGTATTTAAACAATGAAAGACTTTGTATTTCAAGGGAATTTTTTGTATTCAATTTATGCCTATTCCTTCTTGTCTTTTCACTAGGCACCAATGAGGAGAGTCTGCCACAGTCATCTTTACTCCCACCTATCGGATATATATATACACACAGTGGTAAGGCCCTCCCGCAAGTCTTCTCTCCTCTAGGCTGAGCAGTCCCAGCTCTCTCAGCCTCTCCTCACATGGCAGATGGTCCACGCCCTGTAATTATCTTTGTGGTCTTGTGGTGGACTTGCTCCTTTTCTTGCTCCCTTTCTCATACAGAGGAGCTCA
>Ga0065711_1009615_pt1 | contig 16538 bp, 7 predicted proteins | sample Hoacrofraction12_FD_59098 | JGI IMG/M metagenome (GOLD analysis project Ga0065711, IMG submission 59098) | Hoatzin crop microbial communities from Cojedes, Venezuela - Epithelial fraction 12 v2 (version 2) | ecosystem: Host-associated > Birds > Digestive system > Esophagus > Crop | place... | reverse complement strand
GGCTTACAAGCCTGACCCGAGGGCCAGATCCAGAGCTCGCGGATCTGGGTGCTGTGTCAGCAGAACGAGCCGAACGTTTGCTGCGTATCGCGCTCTGCAGAGCCCCTGCAGCGTCTGCCAGTGCTGGTCCTGTTACTACAGGTGTTGAGGCTGTTGCAGCACGCTAATGGTGATGAAGATTTTACAGGTGCCATGGAGTGCTGTAGAGAAAATCGGTGGCACAGATAGGAGTAAGTGTTGCTTCTCTTCTATTTATTTTTTTAAGCAAACTATGTAACTTTCAAATGTACACAGAAGACCAAATATTTGTCAGAAAAAGAAAAATATCAACATAAGTTGAAAATAACAATGACAAAAATAAATCTTAAATTGTTACTTGTTGTTTGACACAAGCACCTGTGCTGAGCCTGAAATTTGAAAAGGAATAAAACTTGAAAAGGAATAAAACTTGAAACTATGTTGCTTTATGACAATGGTTTTTTTTTTTTCCTTTTTCTCAGCAGTGGAGTCCATCCTGCAGACTTTCAGTTCCACAAACCTGGAAGATTTAGTGCTAGAAATCACCTTACTTTTTTTTTTTTAACTGAGATCTGGCATATGGACATTAAAAGTGTAATTGTGCTAATATGCCAGATATCTGCCAAATCATTTTTACTGGATCTGGAAAAGTAATTGCTGCTGAAATATAAATGTTTGAAAACCCCTAGAAGTTTTCAAAGCCCTACTAAAGCAGAAATGTGTGTTCTGGCTCTTTATTTTTACAAGGACTGCGCTTCCATTGAAGTCAGGTGAAATAATCAGTGTTACTCAACACCTGAAATCAGGAGTGGCATTTGTGCTGCAGTTAAATTGTTCTTAAACTCTGAGAACTTCAAACCCTTGGCTATTTTTCTGCAAACTGATACTGTCCCAACTTGTGCAGGCCAAATAAAAACTGGTGTCCTTTTAAGCAGAAAAGAAAGTGAGAAGAATCAGGTGTCCTCATTTTGTAAAGAAGTAGTAAAGCAGATATTCCAGAGACTTTACCAGAACTCTATTTTTCACAGGTATAGTTCCCCAGATAAAGGAGCATACTTGTAGGTCCTGTTCAAACAGCGTTAAAGAAAAGCCGTAAGTGAAGGTGATACATGACCTAGATTTTGCTTTGATACCTCTCCACTTCACTGCTAGTGGACAGGCAGAAAGCCATCAACCCTGTCAGCGTTATTAATGCCTGTGAGAGATATGAGAAGTGACTGATAATGGACTTCTCTCCTCACCTTTACAGGCTTCCCCAGCGTGCTCTTGGACATGCTCGCACCAGTAACTCCTGTAACGTCTATCTTGAACAGCTTCATACTCCAAGGAAAGAAATTGGGCACGGAGGGGCTGATGCTCAGCAGCCACAGGCTGGGGAAGCTCTACTGAGGGACGCTGATTTATGCTGCCTGCAGCTGCTGGAAATCCAGCAGCACTGAAATCGGTGTCACAGCAATTCATATTAGTTCAGGATCTGCTGGGTTTTTTCCTTCTATAAGGAACCGGGCTTTCCGAAGTTGGTGATTTTATGCAGATTTGTGTGAATGACTTCTTCAAGAAATTACTGTACACTGCCCAAAATCACTGCAGTTCATCTCGCCTCCTTAGTAGCTGGTAGTTGCTATCGTCTTTTCTGCATACCACTTATCTCATCACACGGGATTGGGCACTTCATATAATGTAGGATCTGCACAACTGACTCTGTCTTAGGGCGATTCTGATCTGATTGGGGGTCCCATGGCTATAGGAGGAATTCTGAGGATAAATGCTATGGAAATACAGAGAAAGGGTCTAGAAAAATGTGACTTTAGATTTTCTTAGAAAGCTGATAGCTTCTTTTGTTAAACCTAACCTGAAAGAATAACTGAAATATAAACAAATTATATCAAAAGACTATAAATAGCCCATTTTAAAGCCCATACATTGAATGGGTTTTTTTCCCTGTGTAGAATTTGGTGCAAAGGTTTCTACATTTTTTTTTCTTTATAAAAAGCCAATGTAAGTCTCCAGTGCTTAGTAGTGCCAGAAAACTAGCCTTTCTTATTAGAGCCGTAAAACCCACCTAAACTCAATTGCTTATTGAAGCAGTTGAAATACATCAACCTTAAGACATATTACTTCCCAACATTATACTTCTACCATTTTGTTATAAAAGACTGGGTGGTATCTATCCCCAGCCACGCCCTAATGCATTTGTCTTAACTGTTCCTCCCTTCTTTTATTCTGGGTAGAATTCTAGGATTTGAAGAGCCCTGTTAAATGAAACTTTTTTTTTTTAACATCTTTTGTTTTTTTTCTCACCCAGATTATCTGTGTAAGAGCATCTATAAATATCAGAACAAGTTAGGCATGAAGCAGCCGGAGACTAAATAGAAAGCCTAAGAAAAATATACAGGCAAAGAAGAATACCATCAAGAGAACACCTTGACTTTGTGTGACAGATGTTCCATGTATCCGCAGCAGGGATCTGTTCACTTCTCCACCATGGGCCAGGTCTTGGTCTCACCGAGGTGTCAAAAGCTTCAGTAAGAGTTAGATCACGCATGAAGAGCCAAATTAATTTTTAAACTTTCTTCACTAGGGCTAGATTTTCAAAAGATTTGAGCCCTATCAGACACCAAAAAGGGATGTATCTCTTCAAAGAGCTCTTTGCCAGCGCTAATGTTCAAATTTAATATTGTAAGAAGCAATGGGAGGAGCTTGAAACCTTTCTGTTAGGACTGCAGGATCAGCTTCACCCGGAACAGATCCTTTAAAAGTATATGTCACTGATGTGTAGCTGTGCTTTTCAAAAGCCATAAATTTGCCCTCAGAAATTATTCTCGGAAGTAGAGGAGTGTTTGAAGACTTGGTGGGATCCGGAGAGGGGACTGGACTGTTGTTTGTCACATAGATCCAAAGCAGGGATGTGCCGCACCAGAGGAAGTGAAATGCAATTAATATCTAGAGTACTGTAGTGAGGTTTGATAAATGCTTTGGAAGGAATAGTAAATCTCATATTTCAGGGTTTGTTTCGATCTTTATTTGAAGGTCATGACAGGGCTTGCAGAGCCTGAGACCTGGGAGTAGGGTGTGAGATGAGATGAGACACCCCAGCCACAGCATCCAAAAATCCAGTGCAGCTGATGATGTAATTGCTTTTGTAATTGTTTTTAAGACCATTAGATAAAACTCTTATTAGAAATATATACCTTCGTGTCCTTCATTTGTATACCCTGTGTTGAGTCTAAAAATATGAAGAAATAAAGACAGAATTTATCCAATTCCTCTGATCCTGAGATGCCTCAGAGGTTTTTTTAATAACAGAAGTAAAACAGATTGATGTGTATTTCACCACCTACTAAATTCAATGGGTTTGTTTATATCTGGGATAAATTAGCAAAGGCCTCATATGAATAAGGTATTGGAACTGGCAGCTTGCAAAAAATGCATGATACAAGAGGATTAATGTGCTTTTAAATTTGTTTTGAAAATGACATGGACGTTAAACTGATCAACTCAGCTGCGATGTTCTTGTCCAGAGGGTTTTGCAATCCAATAATCCCATGAAAGATTTTCCTGGCGACCTTAACCAGTGCCAGATAGCAACAGGTGAACAAAGAGGAAGGCAAGGTGTGAGATGAAGGCTCAATGCAGTCCTACGCTCTCGTACCAGCAACAGGACAAGGGGGGGAGAAAATCAGATGAAAAAACTTATAGATTGAGATCAAGACAGGAAGATCACCAACCGATCACTGCCGTGGGCAAAACAGACTCGACTCGGGGAAAATTAATGTATTTTATCACTAACTATAAAAGATTTGGATGGTGAGAAGCAAAGATAAACACTAAAATAGAGCGGTGTGTTTGAAAGCCATAGGGCAGGCGTTTTGGCGTTTTGAGGTCTTGAGCAGCTCGGGGTGTGCCAGAGCCGGTGAGCAGGACAGCTGCGAGCTGCCTCCTCCTCCTCTTCGTCGTTGGACATCAGCTCTGTGCCCCTACTCTGTCTCTTGGACTCCGGCACTTCTGTTTTCCCTAACAAAATAGTGTTATCTCGGGGATGATTCCAGGCAAGAGGATAGCTGAAAAACTTCGGCAGGCCCCCGGGCTCTGCGTTGCCTGCCCTGGCCAGGCTGCTCTGTTTACACACGTGAGGCGTGCCTCTGTCTGGAAGGTGCTCGTTACTGGAGCTGTCAAAATCGCTTTTGACTCGCTTACAAAAATACACGGTGCCTTTCATTAAATGGACAGAAAGGCAAAGCTTGCATTGAAGACCCAGGTTGGTAATTTATCCAAAGATGGCTGCAGCCAGATCAGCTGCGTAAGAAGGTGTGATTGGTTTGGCAGAAAATGTTCTGCTGATTGATCTTCCGGGATTCATTCCATTTTGCAGGGGAAACAGGTTTGTAATTTTGAAGAAAAGTTGTTACACAGCTGGCTTATCTGTTCTGGGTGTTTTAGGACCTGCAGTAACTACGGGCCAACACCTCAGCCTCTACAAATTAGCTAATCTGCATCAGGGCCCAGTGATTTCAACAGCCCCTCCCATCCCCCTGGGATTAATAAAGAGCTATTTAAGGCTGTAATTGCCCCTTAATTTCCAAACAAGGAAATAAGATGTGGGAGGAGTACTGCCCTAATTTATTTGACCTGGCTTCCTTTTAGTCACACCTTGGGTCAGCTTTGAAGAGCCAACGTTTTCCCTGGATGTTCTTCTTTATGTGGATGAAAGAGGCTTAAAAATGGATAGCACACCTATTCTGCTGCTGTAATGTAATTACTTTGATTACATTGTTGGTTGCCTAGAGGCAGGAGAGTGAGCTGGAGTCCCTTCAAGGGCCCAGCGTTAAGTCCAACCTCGCTGGGTTTCCATGTGTTCCCCAGTATCTTCAGAGCTGGCTTTACCCCTGTGGATGCTACTGGAGAGTGCTGACCTGGGAGAAGACCAGATACAGGGAGATGAAATGGGGGAAAACACTCTTCCAGCCTTCCCACTGCCTGTCTGCAGCCAGAATGTAAGTGCCTGCGCCTTCGCTGACTGCTGTGAGTTGCAGCTCCGTGATGTTCTCGGGGTCCCAGTGGTGTGCTGCACTCTCTCCCTCCCTGTCTATGGAGTTTATTTGCTCTCGCTGCTACTGCTAACCCCTGGAGGGGGTTTGAGACGTTCGCTCGTTAGCAGTGTTCTGGTCCTGGAGGGATATGTTTCAGTTGTCTAAAAAAGTAATGAAATAATTCTGTGGGTGGCACCTTGTGCAGAACAGCACTGAGCAGGTGTCTGGCCTGAGGGGCACCGGGAGCAGGGCAGGGATGCGGGCGCAGTGGGCTGTGCTTTGGTGCTGTGATCAGGGCCAGGAAGGAACTGGAGTGAAAGCCCGTTGTTATTCTCTTCAGCGCTCAGTTTTGCTAAGGCAGCACAGCCTACGCCTCTGACTCACTGGTCTCTGCTGAGCAGAGGGCTTCCTTCCAAGCAGAGCTGCTTGACTCCAAGTCTGATCAGAGCAATCGGGAGTGTTTCTGGGGCTACCCTATGGGCAGCTGCCATTACTTCTTCCTCGCCTCTCGCTTTGCCTCTGGACAGTTTGTCCTTCAGTTTTATGAAGCAGGCGGTGAGGGAGGGTGGTCGCCAGCCAGGGCTGACTTGTTTCTGTTCATTTATTGAGTTTTCAAAGGCATCCGAAATAGGAATGTCAAGATTAGAAGGTCCTAGATCACGTGATGTGTAGAAGTCAGCCAAACTGGCAATGCTTGTGCTCTGTGCCCTGTTTGGTTCAGCAAGAGGTATTTTTTCAGTATTGCAGAGGTATCTGTGTCTCTGCTACCCTGAGCTGGCTGCCTGCCTGCCAGGAGAGCGAGAGCAGGTTAATCTGTGCGTAGGAGGGCGAAGCTGTGAGAGGGACCAGCTGTGCCCCCGCGAGCACATGGTAACTGTGCCTTCAATCCCTTTTCTGCGGAGGACAGTTTCAGTGTGGATATGTCTCGCAGGTTAGCATATCACCTCTTTTGTTAGTAAGATTTGCTATCTGACACTTCTGAAAGTGTTATCTGGGGGCCTTCTGTGCTGTGAAAGTAGTTGTCTTGATGCCAGGAGGTAATCCACAACTGGTGTAACTGGTCCACTGATGTACAGAGCAACACCGATTTGTATCAGCTGAATATCCAGCTGAGAGCTCCAATGGTTTTTCTCAAGTGTGACTAGAACTTGTAGTTAACAAGAAGTGGAGATACCTCTAAGCTGTCATCACAGGCTCAAAGACTGGAATAATAGTAAAACAGGGATGGTGTGATGTCGTTTCCCAGGGGAATTTTTCCTCTTGGTTTCTGTGTCAGGAATTCTTCTCTGTGCATTGTGAACAGCAAAACAGAGAGGCTTGCTCACACTTTAATGTGAAATTCACTCATTTAGTCTTATAATTAGCTGTATCTGTGGGGTTGATGCTTCTAACACCTACTGTAGAAACTGGGAGTCACAGGCTGAGCTGCAGCAATTTAGATGTGATCTGAATCCGTGGTGTTTCAGCACAGTGGTACCAGTAAGCAGAACTGAATGTCGAGTGCCTGATTTCAAGCTGTTGAAACAGCGAGGCCATACTGGAGGAGATGTGCCGTTCCCTGACAGGACTGGACAAGGCTTTATAAGGCTGCTGATTGCAATGATGTGAAATTCCATCTCTGCTCCAGGGAATTGCAAAACTGATTATGATACAGCAATAATACCTCTTTGCCAGAGGTCTGAGAGCTCTATGAATATTCATTATGCCTCTCGTGCGATAAGTGAGAATAATTGTGTTTCATAAAGGGAAAACCAGCAGACAGGGTGGCTACGACAGGCAAAGGGTGGGTTTCTCACAGTGAACCCCAATCCTTTCACATAAGATTATGTTTGGAGGGATTTCAGCGCGATGCAGGGCGATGGTCGTTTTGTCTCCTTGGGGCCCACTTTAACCTGCATTGAGAGAGATTCTGTAGGGTGTGTTGCAGGACCATCTTCACTGCATTTGCCACTGGTTTTATAGGGATGTACTTTGTGAAAATGGATTGGTCTAAATGAGAATGGAGAAGGGGATTTTGGTGGTTACATTTCTTGTCGTTATTCTCCTGAGCGCAAAACTGAATGCAATGTATTTTAAAAGTCGTAGCCATATTGCTATGCTGTAATTTGGTCGCCATTTTCCTTTTGGTATTGTGTTTTGGGTAGCTAAACAACTCCCTTTAGAATGATTTTCTTGCTATTACACAGAATATTTTCTCTACTAAGAAAGACTACCTTGGACTTGGCAGCAGGTATTTCTTGGGGCAAAAAGTTTTCGCTGTGTGCACGTGCAATGTTGAACAGGGACCTCGTGACTCGTCTGCCTAAGCATGCCGGTGTTTTGAGGTTTACCTCGCATACAGTCTGTCAAAGCCCTTTAAAAATGAAAAAAACATGTTATTATGCAATCAGAGGGCTAAATGCTTAAACATTTATTGGGACAGTTCATTGCCTCGAGGTAGAAAATCTGGAGTAGAACTAAGTGAGTCTGAGTAACGTCAGTGACTGCTAGCAATGGTCAATATGTTATTATGTTTGTATGTAGCGAGCTGTGTGTGATTCTGTTCCGGTTATGAGTGCCAGATCTCCTGCTTTAGCCTCTGAGCAATGAGATGCCTTGCAAAGGGACAGTGTTAACTGGAGATCAGCAATTCTGACATGGCCCTGTGGAGATTTTTACTTTTGTTTGCTTCTTTTGATAAGAAAGAGAGTGGAAAAATGAGGGAGAGGAGTCTTTGCCCTACAAAATGATGGTGGAAAAACTCTGCAATAAGACTTGTACAGGCCCCACTTTCTCTGAAGGACCTGGAAGGACATGAGGTAGCAGAAGAGCCTTTTCTTAAATTGGTTTGGTCTCCTAATACCTTTGAAAAGATCTGGGCCAGAAAGTGTTAGTGCTGGTAAAAGAAGCTGATGAAATAACCTGAGGTGGATAAACCAAAATCAGATTCTCACCTGCACAAGTGTTCTTCTGAAGTGATCTAAATGACCAGAAATCCTTTGTAAGGAAGTCTAGAATAAGATTACAGAAATTGTGTAATTTGGAAAAGTGACAAAAACACCAGTTTTTCTGAAGAGTGGGCTGGGCGAGAACCTTAGGAGGAAAACTGTTCTTTCTGTCCTAGCTGGAAGCAGAGGATTTACTAACACAAAAGTCTGGGGTTTATTCTGTATTATGTATTCAATTACTGACAGGGAAGAGTCTGAGTCAAACCAAACCCGATGTTATTGACTAGGCATATTTTAAAGACTTATTTCCAGCGTCTTAATAGGCACAGGTATATACCAGCTGCTCCCAGCCAATATGTCTCTTTGGGGAAAATCCTCAGCTGGTGCGAAGTAAGAACCATCTCCTTCAAGGAACTGGTGCTGGGTTTCAATAGCTTATAGCTAATGAGCCTGTTCTTGGGACATCCTCAAAAATTAGGTGTATCTGTCTACTGTAATCAGTGTCCTCTCAGCTTCCTCCCTGCTCTTGCAGGGGAGTAGAAATTTAATACTGATTAATGCCTGCAATAGACTGCAGCTGGCTTCTGTACACTGAGTTTCTACGCTGGTCAGCAAATACTGGACAAGACACACAGGTGTCGATGCCTTGCCCACTTTTCACCTACTCCTTGTCACAAATGAGCCCTCAGCACAGAAGTTCAGCTTGGAGCTGTGCTGCTGTTCTCTGCTCATTCATCTCCAGGGGCAGGAGGTTAATCTGGGTAGCCAAAGGAATAAATACCCACTCTTGGACATGTTTGGGGAGCTACTCTGGCACTGGAAATAAGCTAGCTGCTGCCAGCACTGTCCACTGCCGTTCCTTTCACTGTGTTCCTGGTTTGCAGAGCACAAAATTCAGCAGGTACAAAAAAACCGCTGCTGCAGTGCGGGGCGAGGGCTGATGGAGCGGGCAGGAAGCTGAGCACCCACAACCCTTGTGACACACAGCATCCCCCCAGCTGAGACGGCTCCTTGGCCATATGCTTGTACTTGGCTACGGCACAAAACGGCTCAGAGGCAGTCACCGAGGAGAGATAACAAGCCTGTAGTGATATGGAGGGGAGGATAGCGACATGTGAGAACTAATAAAGTCTTCTGAGAAATTGATTTAACTCCTGCCATACTCTCTTTGTTCCTCTAAATCCTCGTAAAGTATCCATTTTCTAGCAGTATTCATGTCACTGTTCCCCAGGGAAGAATGCCAAATTTCTCTAGCGTAACCTGTACACCAGTTGACTTCAGTCTTTGCACAGAACTGAAGCTGAGTAATGAAGGCTAGACTCTTACTCCTTTTTTACAGACGTTGTCAGGAATTGGGATTTTGGGCTACAAAGCAAATGTTTGGAGTATATCAAATCCCTAAAACGGATAGCACAGGAATTAAGCAGCAGATATCAGCTCTGACAGAAACCTCCTTTGTGATCCTGAGCAACTTAAATCCATATTTATAAAACTGTCCCAGAGAGGTTTCTGTCTTCCATGGCTTTGAATGAGATTGTGGTGCCTAGAGAGTTTTGCATTTTGGGGCATCAGTTTATTGGTTGTTAAACTCTAGAGATCAGTGGCAGTTCAGAGCCAAAGTAGTTTTCTGGCTGAGGGCTTTTGTCTCTCTAGACTTTCTTTATCTGTAAAATGGACCTCCTAATTCTCCACTTCTCCCCCCATCACACCTGTAATTCTCTGACCTGTTTAGCCTGGCCTTTCTTTGGGAGAGCAATTGTTTCTGTTGATGTGAGGGTCTTTTCTCAGCAGTTTAGCAGTGAAAAAGGGCTTATTGTGAGGAGAGCTGTGCTGTGAGCTGCCCAGTGCCACGCGGTGCAGACGCTAGCTGCTCCTCTGGGGCAGCAGGACTGTCCGCAGGCTTGGCAACTCAAACTTCCTCGTGGAAAGGCTTGCCAGACCAGTGCAAGGAGGAGGTAAGTTTTCCATGCCATGGATAGAAAAAGGCTTTGGGTAAAGAGTTTTTAAAGAGAAGTTGTGTTTGGCTGGGCTATCGCCATTATGTAACGTAATGCATTGCAGCAGCATGACTCTCCAGTTCTGTTACACCTCTCTGCTGGTCGCAACATTTTATTACCCCCTGGATGCCAGGACTGGGAGATGGGGTTTTACTGATTGCTGTTACAGCACGCTGGTGTTCAGCCAGTTCAAAGTGATTTCAAAGAAAGCTCATTTTTCTGATGTGTGTGGGGGTTTTTTTGTATTAAATCTCATCTCAGTCTGGTGTGCTTATGCTAGGCTTGAACACCGCAAGAAACCTTCGTATCGAGTTGGCTGGTGTCAAGGAATTGGTATAAATAATGCTTGAAGTTTGCTTTATGACAGTAGATAAGGGAATCTGGCACGAGGCATTGCACAGAATACTGGAAAAGGCAGACAGAAGGGTTGACTTTGCAATTTTTACACCTTCAAAGAGAGCTTCAGTTAGAACATCACATAAATAGAATCAAATCCATGGAGCAGAGCATTCGTGGTAGCTTGGGGAGGAGTGGGAGCTCAGCCCTGAAGCTTTTAATGAGTCCAGGCTAGCGCTGAGCGCATGAGGGTGCAACAGCAGGACGGGTCCGTCGCTATAAATCCTCTGCATGCCCAATAGCGTTCAGAATTTGAACAAATGATAAAAACTTCAGTGCTAGTGAACATTTCTTCTTCTGTTATTATTAAGCTGTGCTGTGTAACGTGAGATTTCAACACTAGGCAAAAAACCTCCCCACCATCACACTTTGCCAAATTTGGAACTTGCCAGGCCGTTCAGTTACTCCGATTTCAAAAATTACTATGACTGCCTTTAGTTCTGAAACAATAGCTCTGACAGGTGTCACAATATGGGAAAGATTTTTTTTTTAATGGTGGATCTATTTTTCTCAAATTCTCAGTCTTGCTCATTTGTTTCCAAGAGGCAAGAAATCAAGTATAGAAGTGAGGAAAGAGTAAGATTTTTTTTTTTCTCTAAGAAAACATTTTTAGCTACAACGAAAAGGATGTATATTTTCAGATCATCAGTTTTGTTCCAGCACATTGTGACGCTACGTATGAAATGCAGAGCTGACCTCTAGATGTAGGTCTGGATTCAGGGTTTCACTGAATTCACTGGAGAACTGTAGGGAGCACTGATGCTTTCCAGGGAAAAACTGATGTTCTTAAACTTGAAATCTTGCAAGATGACTGAAGTTTCATGTGTTTTTCTGATTAAGTAGCAAAAATCACTTAGGAGGCATAAGTGTGAAGCTTTTTTAAAAAATAAAAAAGCGAAGGGTGAAATACAAATATGAAACGTTTCAGCAGCCCTAAGATTTCTCCACTACATTCAGCTCTGAATCCAGAGTCTTGATGGACAACACTCTCCTCTGACAGTAACAATAGTTTGAATATTTGGTTCCTTTGGGGTTTGCAAAGTTGGGGCTGGAAATGCTGCAGAGTAGCCTTTGAAATTAAACTTTCAAGCTCTACTCAGGCCTACGCATTGGGAAAGTAAAGTGCTTTTAGGAACAAATTATCCTGAGCCAAAGAGCTTTGAATAAGCCTGTTTCAGTCTGATTTATGAAAGATTGTGTGGGACCTGACTTCGTGCCATAAGCTGTTTGCTCATGCCAGGTGCTGTGGAGTCAGAGCAGCATTCCCTAGGGCCAGCACGGCTTGTGGAGATGCTAGAAGTTGTCTTCATCCCAATCCAAGCAACACTGGAGAACCTAAATCCATATTCGCTTTCTCACCAAGTGGCTTCACTCTAACTAGGGAGGCAACGCGATCCAGAGACCGAATGGAAAAGCTGGTGCGAGTCATGTTATCTGTTCTCTTTACCTGTCTCCTGGGACCTTCTTCCTATTAATATTGGTAAATTTTGCCTCTGAATTCAGTGACAGCGTGCTCAGGCTGTTTGTGGGACCCTGGATGGGACTGTAGCGTCATCTGTATTCGCTTGTCTTGGCTTCCCAGTGTGTGCGGTACGGCTAAAGATACTTTTGCACTGTCTACTGAAACATGCAGTTAGCTGCTATATAAATGATAAAATGGACAATTAATATGATAATATAGGAATGTTGCCTAATGAAATGATTATATCTCTTCTAAAGATGGAGTATTTACATTAATATGAAAGGAAAGCAGGACTGAATACGTAAAAAGTCCAAGCTCTGTAAAATGGCTATAGGGTACTTGCACACATGTATTTTCTAAACCCAATCTTTGGTATTTAAAAAAATTTTGGCCATGTGGGACAAGAAAGGGAGGAGAAGCAGGAACATATGTGTTTCCACGCCAGAGACAGAACTCCTGCTCTCCACTCCAGCAGGCTTGCTGCCAAAACAGCTCGGCTGATCTACATTTTATCTGCAATGCATCAATAGTTTCTGCAGCCCTTTTTTGGCACTATTCTGATTGCCTGTGCATAGATGCAACCTCACCAGCCCGCCCCTACAGAACGCTGCATTCATCTGTAACTCTTGGATTGCTGCGCGTCAGCCAACTGATGCTCTCCTGCCCTGAAATTGCTGTGCCCTAGAAAATCCAAAGGGCAGGCATCTTTACCTGAAGGAAAACGTTTTGTGTTGAGGTTATCTGAAAATTCCAGTAGCTGTGAGGAGACGCTGTTTCTGTACAAGTATTTTCAAGGTAGAGCACAGAAAGGCGAAAATGAAAGGCTACCCAATGCTTCAAAGTCCTTGAATTGCTCCGTCGGAACGATGGCATGGTTTACATGGTTTGCGGAGATAAATGTAAATCTTTGGTTGATGCTTCTGTGCACCTAAATCTGCTGGCATTTGAAGACTTTGTCCTCATCTGTTTTGCACAAGGTGTGTCTGCATTGCTGCTGAGAGATGGGACTGCAACAGTGTGTGGAACCGCCTAGATAAGCTCAGTTTTTAGGATTGGTTAGTTCTGGGGGTCGATGAAACTGTAGCACAAGAACTTGGGGTAAAAGTTAGAGGTAGAAAATCATAAGGCAGGTTTGTCTAATATCCTGTATCTTGTTTTACATCTTATGCTGCTACNGAGACAGACCCAGCTGCGTTTTACATGNCACTGCACTAATATTAAAACCATGTGCTAAATAGAGGCAATAAAGAAAAAGTTTCTGTGTATAGGTCTTCATAGCTTGTGGTGGGGACCAGGCAGAGCTCAGTGCAAATGCCATGGGCTTCATCAAGACTGTTTACAAATGTCCATGAGATGTAAGCAGCCTAGACTTTGTTTCAACTACATAGTGATATGGAAAAATNGTTTAGAGAAGCTGATATTGCCGTTGAAGTAAAAATGGGAAGTCTTCTGCCCACGAGATCATCCGGGTTATATTTTGCTAATAGATATTAATGCCTAATTGCAATGTTTGGCATAAACCAGAAAGCAAGCTGTGTGTTNAGCTGTTCCCCACTGAGGAGGGATGAGGTATAAAACAAGAAGGAATTGAACCCTGGTACGCTTTCAGTCACTGTAACACCAAACAGTGCAGCGCTCTGCTTGGTCCGAGTGGCTTTAACCGCTTAGGGTTGTGAAGAACCTGGAAGCTGTTGAGCTGTGTTTGGGTAGCTGACCTGCTTCTTCCCACCTCACCAAGGTGTTTAATGAGGATACAGAAAACTGAGAGCTTCAGAGCAGCCCTTGGGGTGTGATGTGAGAAAATCGGATTGCTGTAGTGCAACACAGAGCTGTTCCAAAGGCAACGTCCTGGCGTCCCAGGAATTTGACTGAGGTGCTTAGGGAGGTATTAGACTGTTTATAGATAGCAGAGGAGGTTACTCGGAGAGGGTGTTGACTTTGGCGTTGCTGTTAAGAGGTGATGCAGCCCCAACCATAGAGCAGAAAATGGGTTGCATCGTGATCTGTGATTGACCTGCTGGCAGTGTTTATCGTAAGCGATGTGGTCAGAAATCTTTGTCAAACTGGAGGAAGGACAGGCAGGTTTTTGGCAGGTGTCTTGCATGCTAATTCTGTGCCCTGCTTTGGATCCATTTCCCTGAACAAATGAACGATTTCATGACCATTCATGAGGTCACCCATAAAGCAATTCAGCAAGTCTAGATGAGAAAATCAAAGCAAAGAGAGTCCTGTTTTGTAAAGGTACCAAATGATAAAGGTAATAAGACTTACCAGAAAAAGCTGCAAGAATTAGTTGCCTAAGTGGTTTTGTAAATTCAGCAAAATAACCTATGATATATCTAGATGGAGATGTGAGCTCTTTAGCCAAGATTTACTGAAGGCTTTTGCTATTCAACAGAAACCTTGAACTTGAGCAAAAAAAGTCTTCAGCAGACAGTCCCAATCCAACCAACACACCTCTTCTGCCTCTTGCAAAACTCGGTGTCCTTTCAGAAAATTCACTGTATTTAGTGTAAAGACAGTTTTATTTAAAAAGAAATGACCAAAATTGTACTGGAGGCTGTAGAGGTAGGAGAGGCTAACATCAGAGAGGCCCTAACCAGTATTTCTTTCCTTTCCTGAAGGCTGCATAATTTGCAGGTAGATGAATCTGTAACGAATTAGGCTAATTTAACAGAAGGTGCAGAAAGCACAGAATCTAAGTGCCATATTCAATGTCTAGGATGACTTGGGAACAATTACATGCAATCCATACCTAAAATAATAAGGAGCATATCCCAAGGTGGTGTAAATCAGTCCTGATATAGATACTTTTCTACATCATACCATGAAGTCTTTGAAAATTCTTTTTTTCAATTATAAGTCTGAATATTTTTCTTGTGTGTTGCCAGTCAGTCGCTACAGTGGTATTTCCAAAATGCCTCTTTAGGAAAAAGCGATGCATTCGCTTACGGCCTTCCCAAGGAAATATCCTGTGGTTTCCTTATAGGTGCAGCAACTTGATCTTCAGAACCCTTGAGCATTTCAAAGCCAAGCTGAAATTAATGGCAAAGGACACTGAAGATCAAAAAATGTTTAAGGCTATTAAGATTTATGATCTTATGATACAAGAAAAAACCTATGTATTTTTTGCACGGTTAACATTTTTCCTAACTGGAAGAGTTAATGACTGACTTAGAGGTTGTTCATTAGGTATTTCTGGAGATGGAAGAAACAATGAGTGATTTAGCAAGATTAAGAAAAATGGCAGCAATAAATTTGAACATTGTCTAGATTTAAACTATCATATATTGTGGAGATAATGGCATATTAATGCACAAATCAATATACAGAATTAAAGCCAAATTCCCAGTTAGGCTTCTTAAAGCTCTGGGAACCTTAACCCTTTTTATTCTCTGCTGTTAGAGAAAGAGTAAGGCCTCGTGGAAGGAGGATGTAGAATGTCCTGCTGGTATGGATTCTCTCATACTTAGCAAATAATTCTATTTTCTTCATAATTATATCAGGAAATAAGCATTTTTGTCGACACACAGGTACGGCAATGAAAATTGTGACCTCCTGTGTTCTGAGCCTTAACCAGGTATCTTGCTGCACAAATCATTTTCAGATTGATGCTGGCAGCAGAGTATCATTTAGCATTCATTTGATTAAATGGAGCACATCTGAGCAAGACATGAAGCAGCTTTAATAAGAATCTGTGGAGAAGATTGTCTTCATGCATGGCTTCTAATCCCCTCTTATGCTGAAAGCAGTTCATGTTGGGCCAAGATCTCCATTTTTGGCAATATGGCTCATCATTTCTTTAAGTGCTTAACTGTTTATGACTAAACCACTGCTCTATTTTGTCCCTAAGTGGGAGCAAAGGAGGTAAAGTGAGGGACCAGACAGTGGATGGAAATTACACAAGCTTTATCTGGCCTCAAAGCACCAAAACTCATAAGCAGCTGTTGTACGAGCGGTCTGTCCTGGGCTGTTTGCACGATAGCCGGTGAAGTGCTCCGCTGTTGTTTTTGACATGGCACGCTTCTAGAAAGCAAGGGCACTGTTTAAACCGTTGGAAATTTGCCCCTGTATGTATGAAAACCATATCAAATACCTGCATCACATGTTTAGACTTTTGGAGATGTATAGGTGCCTTGATATACATTAGAGAATGGGACTTTCTAGTTCAAGCGTGTCTCATTCCTCCATCTCGCTTTCCATCTCGGAGAGGTGTGGTGAAGTGATGGACAGAGCTGTGTAGTTAATGAAGGACCGATGAATTGGGCAACCTGAGACCTATTCCTAGTCTGGCTTCTGCTTTCTCAGTTTGAGAAGTGTGCCTTTGACTTCGAGCCATCTGTACCGCTCCCACCTGGCACAAGCTTTTGTCCTTTACCTGGGCTAGGAAAGTATCTATCAGATGGGACAGCCCTGGGCCTGGGAAACTTCAAGATGAAAGAAACCCTGAACAGGCTGGGTTTGGGAGACAGATTCCTTGTCTAGAACTTCACTTCTCCCACCACAAACTAGCACACCACTTATTTCTATTTTTCAGTCTCTTCCACTAAAAAATAGCGTCATTTGTGTTGGAGTTCATCAGAGAATGCAGCCACCTGTGTGCTGAGCTGCCTGTTGCATGCAATTCTGGAGCTCCCCCAGCCCAGCTTATTCTTGCTTTGGGGCTCTTTGTGATTTTTTTTTTTTTTTTTTTTTTTTTTTTTTTTTT
>Ga0065711_1040944_pt1 | contig 16539 bp, 9 predicted proteins | sample Hoacrofraction12_FD_59098 | JGI IMG/M metagenome (GOLD analysis project Ga0065711, IMG submission 59098) | Hoatzin crop microbial communities from Cojedes, Venezuela - Epithelial fraction 12 v2 (version 2) | ecosystem: Host-associated > Birds > Digestive system > Esophagus > Crop | place... | reverse complement strand
AGGTAGACAACAGCCACAGCTCTCCCCTCATCTACCCAGCCAGTCATGTCATCGTAGAAAGCTATCAGATTGGTCAGGCATGATTTCCCCTTGGTGAATCCATGCTGACTACTCCTGATAACCTTCTTTTCCTCCATTTGCTTGTTGATGACCTCCAGGATAAGCTGCTCCTGCCTCGACCTGCTGGCGACACTTCTCTTGATGCAGCCCAGGATACAGTCCCAAGGATACAGCCAGAAGATAGCTGAGAAGGGATCTGTTCGGCTTCCCCCCCAAAAAAAACCCCAACTAACCCTATTTTCCTACCTCCTGGACCACCAAAGTTGTAAAATCAATGTAAACAAAGTCATTTTAAGACCACTGCGCTCTCCTCCCCCACTCCCCATTGAAAAAATGTATTCAATGTAACATCTGACACACACTTTGGAAGTAAACCTGTGCCGATACAAGGGAAATTCTAGGGAACGGGGGTGAATTCCTATTGTTCTAGGTTAGTCCTGTAACTAAGTGCTTCTAGAGACACAGAGCAATCCGGGCATGTTCCTGAAGGACCAGTGTGCACGAGGGCCAGGAGAAGGAGGGTAGAGGGAGAAGGGGAAGTGAAATTTTTGCAGGAGATTGCGTGGCTGGGACGTGTTTCATTACTCTGCCAGCTAATTAGAACAGGTAGTATGGGCCTGAGAGGTCTGAGTGATGCTCCATAAAGCTTCAGGAAACAGAAACTCTTCTTCCCTTACACTAAATGTGAGTCAGGAATGAGGTTTGGTTAAACGTGAGCTCTAACCAGCTGTGGTGTGAGACACTTTAATTTGCAAAGTGTTAATGAAGTACAAATGCAATTGTGAGAAAGATGCCAGATAAAACAGCCTGAGGTTCAGGCCCGTAGTGTGTTTTGTTGAACATGCAAAAAAGCTAGCATCATCCTTTAACTGCCGCCCTGTTCTGTAGAGAGCAGTTTTTTGGATGAGGAAAAAAGATGATTATCCTTTATGACTCCTAATCAGCCCTTGATCGCAGCTAATTTAGTGACTTTTGACAGCACGAGAAGCATTTGCATGCTGTGAATCTGTATTTATCCACTAAGAAATGGAATGAGATACTCTGCTCATGCCCTACTAGATTTCTGAGCAAGCATCAGATAGATAATGATTTTTGTTTGCTGCCGTCTGAACTGGTGATGAGAAGCTTTCTCAGTCTGAGGTCATGTTAGCAGTAGGTTAACTTCCTAACTACTGTCACTGGCATGATGGTTTTCTCAAAGATAGTTTTTCCCTCAGTCATCCTAAAAGAAGAATATGAAACAATGATTTTTTATGAGATATGCCAGAAAAACTCTGGCTTAAACAAATAAACAAAAATCTAATGGCCGTGCAAACCTGTGGACACGAACTGGTGAGGAAGGAGAATTCCGCGTGCCTGTGTCATTTATGAGGTGCGTGGGGATAAACTTATGCATAGGGATACGTATGTGCCTGTTCCCTACACACCCACAATCTCCGGTTTACACATCTGTGCAAAAGCACGTGACTGAAAATCTGCGCCGTCTCTTTGTTACCCGTGTACTGATTAAAGGCAGCTGGGGTTTCCCTTACTTGGAGTAAATAGTGTTGGTTTCTGGTTTCTTTTCACTTTTTAAGAGAGGCTTTGTTTGCAGAAAGAAATCCTCAGCAGAGCATGATTTGACAGTCTACTCTTCAAAACCAGCGAGCTTTGCACCTTGAAAGGCAAACTTAGAAGGGTGATAAATACTTTGGTAGACCCAAAGATTAACTGAATACAGTTCTCAGTCTCGATTACCGAAGGCTGTAGTGGGAAGAGATGACAGGATTTTCCCAAAATGTTGTTTGGGATTAGAAGACCCACGGGGATTTTCCCTTGGACGACAGGCTGTTAAAGTCTGCTTAGAAAGTGCAAAATTTTCATTGCTTTCCAAAATACATGCTTCACTAAGTGTCTGATTTTTTTCATTCTCTGCATATCTGTGACAGTGTCTTACAGTTCAGTGGTGAATCAAGGGGAAACAAAAAGCTAGTTGAATTATCATGAATTATTTTCTGTAAATGGTATATTTATAACAGTTCTTTGGTCTAGGCATCAAATCTTATTTAATGTATGTTTATTTAAAGTCAATCTACATAAACAATGCAAATATTATTATTACTAATTTAAAAAAAGGTTTTCATAACAATGCTTTCCAACTCCCTCTCTCAACAGCGAGGGCAAGCACTGCCAAGTGGTCTTTGAAAAGATGACTGGAAATCAGAAAAAGGCCTGAAGAACATTATCTCACTGGGATCTTTCTCAAGCAGAGCAAGTGAGTTTCAGGCAGAATACTTCTCAATAGAACAACTGAGCTTTTCCAATGTATGTCAGATAAGGATGATCAACATTTTTTGTTTCCAAAATGGTTTTGTGTTGGAAGTTATTTTAGATTGGAAGATATTTAAGCAAATGTTCCAGAAAAAAAAGAAAAAGTCTCATGTCACAAAAATCTATCCATCCTTCAAAAAAAACCTGTATTTTGATATTGCTGGCTTGATTACCGTATTCTGCTATTGTCCTCTCTGGATTGGATCCTCTGTCTGAAATGCTTCACCCATGAATGCCCAAATCTGCCCAGGACTGACCATTGCAATGTAGTGAGGGGCTGAGCAAGAGGGGAATCTGTAAGCGTCATGGCAGCTGCTGTCACAGAAGCAAGACTTCTCTTTTGCAATGCCTCATTTCTACGATTCTTAAATTTGCTTTGATTTAGTGCTTGTCTTTTTATTTTCCTGTGTACAGAACTTAAAAAAAATGCACTGAACTTTCTAGCTGCTTTCCGAATTGTTGGGAAATAGTGTCCACTGCATTTTCTTGAGTGAGAGCTAGGCTGCTGGGTTATCTTTACCATCCAGACTTTGTCTAAAGCTATGGTGTTATCATATGCTAATCGCCGTATTCCAATATACTCACGCCATCTATCATGGAGCAGTCAGTGAATATTTTATCATACACTCAGTTGCCTTAGGCATTTAAAACATTTTTAGAACATATTTACTAATACATGTCAGCCACATTCCTTTTCTCGGCTTTGAAGCAATGCCATACATGGCCATGAAACGGAAGGTGGGTTGGTGCTGAGCTCATCTTGGAGTCTGATCCCGGGTGGTTTTCTATGTTGCATGTTAGCTGCAGCTTTCTTGAGAGTTTATATTGACTTCATTACACTTCACTGCAGTCTATTTGAAAAATACAAACATTACTTATTTCTCAAGAACATTTAAGTGACACACTGAAAAGTAAATGGTTGGATCTAGGCCTGTCAATTATATGCTGCTTAGTCTTCTATTTGGAATAGCTATATATTAAAGATCATGCAAGATCATATAAGGTAAGGCTGTATCTAACCTTGATGGACAATAACGGTGCCCTCGCAAGCACATTCCAGAGTGATCAGTTGCCTCTGGCACTCCTCTTGTTTTAACGGTAGTGTTTTTCTCACTCCTGAGAACTCCCTATGTTGACGGTGTCAACAATAAAGTCTTCACAAAAGAACCGCTGCGACTTCAAAGAGCAGCTCCCTGGCCCCTGGCTTGCTGGAAAATTGTTCCCTTCCTTTCTTCATTTTAACTCTGACCTTGAGTTTAAAATCTTGCTTACAAGAGTCCGCGGAGCAGCGTTGCCACTTAACACCTGCTTGCCAGTGCCTTTATTAGTAGGTGAGTGTTCCTGATGCCTACACATCTCCATGGCAGTTACTAAAAAAACTCAGCTGCTTAGAACTGAACAAGCAGAGGTGAGGCCCATGGTCTCCATCCAATTCTGTCACGAGCTAACATTTCTCTTATTCCAGAGAGATCGCTTCCCGTTTCACAGAACTGCAGTTATGGCACAACAGCAGAGAATTATTTTTCTGGCCAGAAGTGGAAGAGAATATAATTCTGCTCTTTTCTGCTTTTTGTATATTCCTTTGCAGACACCAAGACTCCTCTTCGGGGTGGTCATTTAAGTCTCTGTTTGTCTTTAAGGAAAGATGTAAACTTAGTCAGCAAAACTCCAAGATTTCTGCTGAAGAGGACTAAATGGTTTATATGAAAGCCCTTGTTGTTCAGCCACACTCTCACACCTAGTGGCACTACTCCTCTACAGAAATTAGGCACAAAAAGAAGTATTTTGTAGGATTAGGACCTACATACATAGACCTCTCAATAGGACTCTTCACCCACTGGAAAAAAAGTAGAATAAGGTGTCACAGATGATAGTAATTAGAGGAGAAAAGGGTATTTTTCCACTCATTTGCCTGGTTTGCCAATGAAAGGCTGTGTTGAAAGACAACAGTGTGCTTCAATTAGGTATGAACATTGTTTAAAGCTTTTTTATGCTCTGTATGTGGGTGTGTGTGCCAAGCAAATTCTAACCGCATGTATAGGAGTGCTTTTAAGCAGTTTCTGAAGTTAATGAAATAATTGATTTGAGTCATTAGAGCAAAATCTCATAACATTTTTGATGTGTAGGTGAGCGTTGATATTGACTAGAAAAATTGTTTTAAATTTGTGAAAAGGAAAACAGAGAGGCGGCAGGTTTTAGATTACTGCAGGAGGTTCCATTACCTTGTCCAAGTCTACATCTACAAGCGCAGCATGGAAAGATGACTGACATCAAGGGCTGCAGAGGGAGTAACATCTCTGATACAGCCCACCTCTAAATTACAGTAGTACACCTGGAGGCTGTACTGTCTATGGGAAGCACAGGCACGTGAGCTGGTGTGGAGACATTCCGTTGGTTTCAGTGAAGATAGAGGTGATTTTGCCAAGCTCAGATTTTCCAGGACAGCTTAGAGGGTGATAGCTGAGATCTGAGGGCCTCTTCGGTCAGCATCAGCTGGGCTTATAACGTTTATGCAGCCTTCCTTGCACACAACCACAGCACAGCAGATTCTGGCCTGAGGTTTATAATAGGTGAGGATGTGGGTCTGGGCCTCCTAACTGCTCACAATTGTTTGGTAATTGCATATATAAAAGGAAAATTTAAGGAAGAGAAATGTCTGTGTTTTGAAGTACGGAATTCTGCTGACACTACGGATTCGGAAAACACAGTGTGCTCAGTGAAAGTACTTGAACCTTGAAATAGAAATACAGACCTCTTAATTAATCTCTCTGTTATTCTATAAAGTGCAGGGAAAACTAATACAGAGAATTTTCCTTTTAATTACAAATGGAATCTCCGTGTGTTTGAGTGTGTGACAGGAAGGAGAATGTTGGACCAGGGCAAGACAATATTACACTTCCTACATAATTATGTAGGAGGAGTAGGTTTATTAGGCTGCAGTAAGCCATGATTTGTGCGGGTGGAACCTTTATTAGAAAGCTACCTTTTAACATTGCTCTTGTTCAAGTTGTAGCAGAATATCTCATCTAAATCTGTTATTTCATGAATGGATGTATAGGCTTGAATTGTTTTCCTTATGGAGAAATTGGCCATGCAAAAAAAAAGTGGCATGTGCTTTCTTTAATCTTCGGGGTTATGGATTTAGTTGTGCTGGATCATTTTTCAGTTGCTCAGAATGTTAAAATTGCTTCCTTTTAAGGTGTTGCTGTTAAGGCTGGGAAACGTGATTCGGAGCATCTCCTTTGTTTTGTTGGTCAACATATGGAGGCATTGTTCACTTTCTTTCTCTTCGTGTTGCCTAACTGACTCTTGTAGCACAAAATGAGGATTTTCTTGCTGCCCTCGAGACACCGCTCATCTTCTCCAAGGTAAAAGTGGCAGGTCAGTGAAAGAAGTCTACTGGCTATCTCTAGTTTGTGGGTCATCATTTAGTCCTAATGGTCACACTGACACTGGCTGGGGGTCTCCACCAGTGATTGTTCCCTGAGCTGCAACTCACTTGGAAATTCAACCTTTTAGGACAGCTACCTACCCAAAGTGAATCCCATCTACATATCACATGGGTAGCCAGACCTTTCAATGGCTAAGTTCTTTAAGCTCCCTCAGCAAGTTCCTTCTAGGTTTCACCTGTGCTTCACTTATCTGCCTAATACACGCTTTGTGACATCTAGTAGTCCCTGCCCACTTCTATCCTTTATTTTTCTACACTGATTTCCCCTCCCCAAAAGGGCATGCAAACAGATGTTTTCCAGGAACACAAGGGTGCCTTGTGCCACTGTCACAATCTATTCTCTCTCTGCTTGATGACTTCCATGACCCTGCTGCATTCAACCCAGTCCTCCTTGGCTGTTTCTGAAAATATGTGATTTACTGAAAAGATGTGACAATGTAGTCATCAATTACCATGACAAAGGCTGCATCAAGTGAAAATGTTTTGCCCTGTGCCAAGAGGCTGAATGATAGATGATGCTCCGGTTTGGACCTAAACACAGAAGTCCCTTCCCCTACCCGCTTTTCTATAACCAATATTTGGTTCAAAATCAAATCCCATTTCTAATCTTACCCTTTTTGAGAGCAGAATAACCCAGAAAATTCACTGGCATCCTGCACTACTCCTTATTTGTTGCTGAGGTTTTTCCAAGAAGATGGAAGGGGTTTTCTACTGGGAAGGTATTACTCAGACAAGATACAGCAAGGGAGCCTTAATCAAGACTTCCAGCTCACAGCAGCCAGCTGTCACTCAGACACAAGGAAGCACTGGCATGCCTGCTGCAGGGGATGACCTACATCCACCTGAAGTAGCCCTGGTCATTAAATGGACCACAGACTGATGGATGATGTGCCCTGTTGGCCAAATACATAGTGCTAAATAGCACTTCTTGCTGGAGTGAAATCTGTGGTCATCCTTGGGAGGACAGACATACTACACAGGCTACGTAAAATGGGCATGGGCCAGGCTATCAAAAGCTTTCTTTGGGCTGGTGGCCATTCTCTAGTTGGAGCAGGCCAACAGCCACATCAGTGTTCCAGATGTTTCAGTATTCTTTTCCCTGGAAATACCAGTCAAAATACAGGATACCTGTCCTCCTCTTTTGGGATCATGTACCATCCTAAGCTCTACAACAACTCCCCTGATAATGATCTGCAGTGGTTGCTCATTCCTGAGGCAGGAATGCTTCCAAATCTAAGTAAGATTGACTATTCATAGCTTTATTGTCGATTTTACCCTGTCTATAGCCCTGATACAAAACTGCTGTTCATCAAAGACTCTAAACCAAGTTAGTCCATGTATGAAAGTGGCTGTTTTGGAAAAGCTCTCCGAAATATGTGCTCAGGAGTAATATACCTTGTTGAGGAGAAGTACCTACACCACCTCCTGCCTCAAAAGTGCCTCCCATCCCTTGGACAAGAAGCTGACAGTGGACCTAGATGCCGATGTGACAATCAGATGTGTGAAAAGGGTGCATGTTCTGCCTGTGCCATAGAGCCGTTGAAAAGACTGTGTGATTGGGAGTGGCAGGACATTTTGTGAAGACCCAGTGGTGAGGGCCATGCCACAAACACCTGTGGGACAGGGACTGGTGGATTCAGGCAGCCCTCACCAGGGACACTCTGCGATATGGTTCATCCAACCCTGGAGCACTGTTTAAAGGCCCGGTGTTACATTTCCTGGACTTCCAGCTAGGAAGCGTGCAAGAATCCTGAAGATTGTTCCACAGACTAGGTATGGTTAGGGCATTTGGCCCAGAGGGTACCATCAGAGATGCTATAAAGGGGCAGATGGGACACAGCCAGAGCCTAGGTTCCCGTCTCAGTTAAAGGGCTGAGGCTGGGCAGTGTCAGGGACTAGGCAAATATCGCAGAAGTGGAAGCTGTAAGAGCTGTATACCTCCTTCTATAGTATATACCCTGGACAGGACAGCATTAATGGAGGGGGAGGTCAGGCCCTTTTTCTCTTCTAGCAAATCTGTGCCTGCTCTTCTTTCCTGTCCCTTCAGCAGTGCTTTGTTCCAAGTTCTGTTGCACAATTTTGCCGTAGATCTGAATTTCGTCCTATCAGAATGTCTCACAGTCACGAATTCTGTGACCTGTGTCCATTCCTCAGGATAACAATATAAAACAATCAAGGAGGGGAAAAAAAAGGTAAATGTAATGTGCCTTCTGAATGAAATATTGGCAGAATGGGATGTGTTGAATCTTGCTTTTCTTCTGCCCCACAGGGGAGAAACTGAATTAATTCATCATTTTGCTTAAGCATGGAAGAGGGTACCATTAAAGAAAGCTTAGAGGAAAGAGAATTAAAATGATCGGGTACAATCATTTTAATCACTTGGGCTCAGCTTCATAAAAAGAGGTGAAATTCCTTTTCATTGGTCTGCAGAGTACATGGATTTCATGCATGATTCCTCATTGACTTGTCTGCAGTACATAATTAAAAACTTTGCGAATATTTTTAATATGCCCTATATAACTCAGTGAATGCTATATGGAGAAAGATTTGCATTGTTTTGGTATTTTGATTCTGTCTTTTCTTCACTGTTACCCTCCAAGAAAGTAACAATTATTTAAATAAACACATATATGCCAGAGTAAGACAACCTCCGGTGCAGCGATACAAGCTGTTCCTGACCTGGCAAGCAAATCTGCTAGAATCAAGAAACACATTCTTATGAAATAGAAAGGGGGTGAGAAGTGGAAGGGATAAAAAAGCAACACCCAGAGTTCTACTGAAAAAAAAAAACCCTGGGCTGTTTGTAAAAAATGAACAGCAGTGGAAGGAGGAGAGAGAGATTTCTTTAAACAGGTGATCTCTGAGCTCTGTTGGAGGAGGTGGACCTTGTCCCTGCAGTAGAGCTCAGGTATTTCTAGTCCTCTGGCCTTCTCCTGAACCAAAGTGACCGCTACTGCTTTGTGACTTGCTTTACCAGCCGCTAAACTGGGACATGGAAATAAAAGGATTAGTTATGCAGAAGACATAGTTACACAGAAGCTGGCACAGAGGGTGCTCCTTATGTAGGATATAATGTCAGAATGGATGAGTGAGCATCAGATCCTGAACCGGGGTTAGTGCTGGCCTTTGTCTTTTGTTATTTGCCATCATGAGTCTTCCTCAGCTACTACACTGTCCTAAGCAAGTCTCTGAAAAGGGGTTCTCAATAAGAGGGCTGGACGGTACACAGTAACCCCAACTGGAAAAAGAAAGACTATCTTGATGTCCCTCCAAAAGAGGGGTGGGCAACAGCAAGCCATCAAACTTATTGTCAGCCTCACTTGCCATCCTACAAGTCAAACATGAGCCAGTAACCGCTATATGCATACAGCATAGCTTTATGAAAGTGTTAAATATGACTAGCAGGTAGATAAATTTTTTTGAAATCTAAGCGTTATTGTGTCATAAACAAAAAAAAAAACCACTCTGGGGTTTGAAAGTCCGATGAGAAGAGCACATGCTTTGTCACGAAGGACCAAAACTCTGTTCAAGGCTTAGTGAAGCACCCAGCAATCGTTAGGTGACTCCTTTTGCTACCTTGGCAAGAGTTAACATTAAAGCGGCATAGGCAGAGCCATGCTAGGCAGGGACAGCCACTGGGAAGAAGGTGAAAATTGTGAAAATTCCTTCCTGTCCCAGTTAAGATGGGTCAGTGGGGTAAGAGAAGCCTTGGATCTGGATGGGGCCCCATGGGGGCTGCGCTCAAGCCCTGCCCAGCCGCTCTCCCAAGGGTCTCTCTCGTCTTTGTACCCTGAAGCACGGGGAGCCAGTCCTGAAAACACAGTCTGGGTGAGAACATCAGTCAGGTACCATGGTTGACAGAAAGGTCTTTAGGATTTCATCTCAGTGCAGGGGGATTCACTGGGGGGTTTTTACTTTTCTGTAATGTGTGTTGTCAACAAAGTAAGTGTTTCCATTATTTTAGGGTAAAGACAGACTTGTCTTTCCTTTTACCTAAATCAGTTTCATGGCAATGGAAACTCAGGGCAAGAGGGGAAAAACCAAGGTCTTGATCCTCAAATCCATCACTGTCAGTAGGAGTCTTCCCGTTCCTGTAGAAAGATTCCAGAATCAGGCCCTGAGCTGTTGTGTCTTTGTGTACAAACACATTTCTGTATCTGTGTGACTGTGTGCTGATGCGCGGCTGTGTACAATGCTTTGTGTATGTGAGCATATGTGTGGGTATTTACATACACGTTCTCACAAACACAAATATATATTTAAGATTTGCAGTGCTGGAAAACCTAGTGAATAATGTAAATGATTAAAGCAGATGCCTCGCAGAAAATATTGTTCAGACCTCCTCATTTAAATTCAGCCTCTTATTCACACTTGGTAATACACTCTGCCGTATGAATTATGGATTCCTGTTTTTATCTCTCATGCTACACATGAATGTTTGATAAAGATTGTTTCCAATATTATACTTTGTCAAAATGCTCATCTAAAATTCAGTCAGAAATGCTTTCCAGTAATTATGCATTGACTTACCACTATAAAAAAGAAGAAAAAGAAAAAAAAAAAAGCCAAATGATATTATCATTGTTTTTCCTGAATATTTGTGCTAAATAAGACTAAGAGACTGACAGGATTTGCAGCCAAAATTCCTTATTTATACTCCATCCAAATGGAGCCAAGGCAGCTTTGGTATGTTTTTCACACCGCTCTACAAATGCTTCAGCCTCAGCGCTTTGTCTTGTGAGGAAAAAGCCTGCTTTTATGCTAAGTTATTCGTAATGACTTTGTGAAGCGGGTTAATATCCAGAAGGGGTCTGGATTCACACTGGAGAAATATCAAATTTACCTCCTTAGGGAATCAGGATAGTCTTATTAGAAGGTTCGTAGGAAAGAAAAAAAAACTAAAAAGAAAGATGTGTTAGTGTCCACAAGAATTTTTGCATTTATTTTCTTTTGCTCTGTGTGAATTTGCAGCTCCTGAGGAAAGATCCAACTAGAGAAAAATAATATGCGTTTTCCCATTTTAGCTGGAAACCTGTGTCGTGATTTATAATGCTGCCCAATCTTCCCCTTCTTTTGTGCAGGGTTCTCTTCAATTTTACCAGGTCAGGTGTCCAGCAGGGCTCGCTTTGGCTGTGTCTGCATTCACGAGGAGGGCAGCACAGCAGGCTCCTACCTGCAGCTTCAGACGCTGGCTGCTGAGGACCCGGTGCCGACGGCATGAGTGTCTGGGAGAGGAGGGTAGCTTGAGATTAGCTCCAGGCTGGTGTCACGAGCTGACCTCCTACCACGAGCTGGCGTGCATGGGTACACTCCTGGAGTGCATTGCCTGTTTCGTTTCATTTGACAGGAATCCAGTGCTCTCCAAGAGCAAACTAAAGCGCAGTAAGTGGAAATTTTTTTTTAAAAGGACAAGTCTTATCTCATCTGAAATGCAAACGTAAGTACAGACGTTGAATTCAGTGGGCTCTGGATCAGTCCTCAGATAAGGCAATCACTCGTCCTTTTCTGTGCAAGAGAATTGAGTTAGGAGAGACCGAGCCTCGAAGCAAGTGTGGTTGCTGGTGTGCGCTTTCTGTAGATTAAGTGTTATAATCAAGTGTACAGTAACTGAGCTGCTTGATTACATGTTACTCTTGGTAGGGGGAAACCTCCTGGAAAATTGTCCATACTGGAAACATAGTCATTTTAATTCTCTCTCTCAAGCGGTGGTGCAACAAATCCCAAACCCCTGTGCATCTTTTAAAGAACTAGAGGAACCGTAGACCAATGCAAGGAAAGTTATGTTACCCCTCTAAAAAATTAGCTGTAGTAATGGATTCATTTTTATCTTTCTATCTACCACTCCCTGCTGCACGTTTAGCTGGGGAGTAGCCAGCACTCCTCAGCGTGTGGTCAGCTGTGAGGAGATACAAGCCAGACTGCAGAAAGACCCCACTTCCTTTTCCAAGTGCGATTCCCATTCCTTCATTTCTGTTCACCTGCGTTTTCTCCCAGTGTTATTTGAAATGCTTTCATGATCGTATTGAAAGCTCGAAATGCAATGATAAGGAAAAGATTGATCCCTAATGGAGCAGTCCAGTGTCGACAAATTCCGAACATGTTTTATGTAATATATCACATAAAGCACGTCATTATTAATCTCTCTGAGATACATATGTGCTCCATACTACCGGAGATACTAGCCATTTCCCAGTTTTTCTTCAGAGTTGGTCCTCACAACATGCTAGTGCTATAAATGCTTTTACCTTACATAGCTGGTGGGAAAATGCCATACAAGGAGTGGCTTGTCCAAGTTCACACGTGTAGATCACCCCCAAAAAAGTGCTTTGTACAGTGGAACGAAGTTGTGAATAACTGAAAATGTTTACAGCTTAATATCACATATGACTTGTTCTGAAGAAGACAAAGTAAGAGGAGAACACAAGCGCTCTGTTTTGTCAGCAGTGCTTTGCAGCGTGGTGGCGTGCACACCTGCGGAACACGAAAAAGCTTAAATTTGTGTCAGGCTCTGCAACTGCAGTTCTGCGAAGCAGAATGAAAAATTTCAGCCACTCCCTTCCGCCTGATGTATCACATTGTCTTTGCAACTGCTGCGGTATTTTGCAAAAGTTTTTCAAGTTGCGTCATGATGTGTTGTCTTCTCTTAAAATCGGATTTGTGAGTAAGCAAATAGAGAGCAATCACCATTTGTTTCTCACGAGTTTAATTTGTTGATGATGATTTGGTTGTGGATTTTTGTTGCTGTTTCTTGTTCTTTACAGTCAGTGAAACCCTAGACACCTGCCACAGTAGAAAAAGAATAATCTTTTACATTGTGATGAAGTGTGAAGGGTTATCCTAAATGTACGAGGCACACACGTTGTACCTGCTAAGGCCTGCTTCCTTAAGAAGAGGGGACAACAACTTCTAGCTCTGGGTTTCTCAGCTGAGGTGTTTCTATCCTATCCGCCAATACTTCGGCCACTTCTTCACAGGGCACTTAGCAATCTCAGTTGAATCCAGCTGCTTAGACAGAATTTCCCCCTCGCTTCCCTTGACTTTACGCCTGGGAAACGCCTGCTGCAAGGCTCCTTTGGGTCCCTGGGGTTGCAAAGATAGTCGGATTGCTCTTCCTTCAGCGGCTGCTGCGATGGAAAGTTCAGAAATTTCTAAGACAAGAACAAGTGCTGAAGTGGTGCGACAGCCCTGTTGGCTTTTGAGACTACTATACTGTCTGCTGAACTTTTTTTATAGGATTTTATTAGAAGCTCCATTATGGAAGCCATTAGCACCTTTCTACGTAACAATATGATGACAGGATTTCTGCCTGTGATTTCCAGAGGCGTGTCCTTCAGGGAGAGCCACGACTAACATAATGTTAGCAGATCTGTGTGTGAGTGTACATGTGTCTATCCATCTGTTTAATAAATGCTACACATCAGTTACTCCAGCTAAGGGAATTATTCTGCCCCATATGGCCATCACTATGACATATTTCAAGACAAAATACTACATATTTGAAGTGTCAAGTCCTTTAAAAAAGACACACTTGGTACTAGTTTTGGATATCCATGGATACAAGCACAGATGCTATCAGCATCTCTTAGGAAATAATTAAAGCATGAAAATACTTACTGAAGTCGGTAATTTCACCTTGCATCCAAGAGAAATCATCACCTCTACTTCTTAGGCCAGACCTACCCTAGTGATCATATGGGAAAGCTTTGCATTAAATGGCTGTTACGTTTGCTGAAGGCATTATTGGCATTAATCAGATGTATGCCATCAAAGCAAAGCATCCCAGGGCATGACATGTAATGCCTAGCCTGACAACATTTTAAGGTCAGCAAATGCTTCGGTGACAATCTAGTTGTACGTGGGTCTTATGTATCTGAATGGATGACCTGAATATACCCAGAGTTCACTGGTGGGAAAAAAGGTCAGAACATTCTGTTTCTTGTATTTTTTTTGTTGCATCGCTCCATGTTTTCCTCTTTTATTTTGGAAATGAGTAAAATATTTCTGATATCAGGCCAGATCCTCAGCTGGAGTCCATCCACACCGTTCCAGGTAGTAGTAAAATAGAATTATGGAATATTACACCAGAAAGAATCTTGCCCTGTACACCAGTAATTTATCTGCTATATTTTTTGCATCAGTAACCATAAGAAATCATTACTGGTTCCTCTTCTACTGCATATTTGTACTGTGGTTAAAGATGAGTTACTGCACGGTTTGGGTTAATGGAGGCATATTCCCCTGAGACAGAAGTACACACTAGCTTTAAGATGGGGATGGGTACTTTATTATGGTCTATGACTGATTTCAATGCTGCTTTATCATCTGCCAGCATGCACACACAAACTAATAAGCTATTCACTGCTTTTTGCCCCTGAGGGCACCTTTCAATAAGGCAAGTCATTGATTTTTTCCATCAGACACACAGACCATAAGCCATTCCCTGTATCATTCTATCCCCAGTGGTGCATTCTGCAGGGGAAACCGGTCATTTCAGCCACACGCGTGCACCTTCACACCTGCACACACACACTAGCCGGCAAGAATCTAGCTCCGATGCCCAGATATTTACTTTGCCTCCATTAACAGAACTATGGATATTAACCTCTTCTGCAATCCTGTCAGCATAATTTTTATTAAAGATACTTTAATGTAATGCTGAGGCCTTATACAAAGAGCAGAATATACTTTTTTTTCACCTGACAGGGTGCTTCTACTACATAAATCAGCAACTGGCCATCACTGCCACTCTTTCAAGTATTTCTAGCAGGGGGCCTGAAGGCCAAATTGCAGTAATGTGTATAATCGTAGCCAGTGCCTTTTAGGTTACTTATATTTCTCCTAGGTGTGAGAGGGTCTTTCTCATGGCATTCTGTGGTGCTCCCTTAAAAGTTTTTTGTGTTTCAGAGAGCAAACTTTGTGACCTAGCTCACCCTATTTAAAATATAAAAGGCACAATGTGGATCACTCTGGTTTTAATCACTGCCACTGTCTTCTCTTGCTCTAATAATGTGCTTTAAATCTATCAATGTAGTTTCTTAAAGCTGATCAGACCAAAAGAACACAGATGCTTGGTAGTATAGATTAGATATTAGGAAAATATTAGGAATATATAGATATTAGGTAGTTTAGATTAGATATTAGGAAAAATTTCTTTACTGAAAGAGTGGTCAGGCATTGGAACAGGCTGCCCAAGGAGGTGATGGAGTCACCATCCCTGGGGGTGTTTAAAAACCGTGTAGATGTGGCACTTCAGGATATGGTTTAGTAGGAATGGTGGTGTTGGGTGGATGATTGGACTTGATGACCTTGGAGGTCTTTTCCAACCTGTGATTCTATGATTCTATGGTTCTATAATTCTAGTATCATGCAAAATAATTCAAATTTCAATGGGAGCATACTGATGTCCTGCCATTGAGGATCTGCCCATTTACCTCCCTCTTCAGCAAGCTGTCCTTGGGAAAATAGCTGACATACCAGTTAGTGCCTCCTTCCCAGCTACAAAGCTGCAAGGAAGAGAGCCAGCGCAGCAGCTCATCTTTCCCTCCCATTCCCTGCTCAGCCACCTGGCCAAAGCAGCAAAGAGAAGGGTTGGTTCCGTACCTGGTACTCCGTGATGCTTGGGATGCTGAAAGCATCCTGGCCTGTCTAGAAAAGTGACCTATAATGGCCTTGAACCATCTTAACTTCATCTGAAATCCTAGTGGCAATTTCCTCCAGGCCACTTGGGCACAGAGCCCGTGCTATCCCAGAGGCCTCACCTCCAGTGAAGTAAAGCAGTTTTTAGCAGCTTTAGTGCTTCATGAAAAAAAAGGCCTTAAAGCCATATGATGCAGATTATACTTTTTTATCTGTGCTATGTATGATACTTCACAATATCTATAGCATATCTAAACTTTAATAATCAGAAGTATCACAGTTTAAAATCTTTTAGGCAGTAAGTTTTATCAGCAGCAAATAAGGATTCCCTAAAAGAAAGTTTTCCATAAGTAACAGTCAATTATATTTCTGATGAAACTAAATATTGCAATGAGGTACTTCGAAGCTTCTCATTCAGAGCTTTCTGGATTTTTCTTAAAATATTTCTCAGCAGCCTTTCAGATTATACCTTTCAGATTATACCCTTGCATTAAAAGGCTCACAACAGAAAATAATTTGCCATGTCAACATTACTGCAGGAGGTAAGCTAGCATTTATCTTTCAGCTATCTCTAAGCATTAATTAACTAGCTTCATGAGTTGTGTTTCCATAGTATGCATAGCCTTGTTTAAAATTCAAAATCTACATATAGTCTGTATGAAAATCTACAATATTAAATTGATAACTATACTGTCAAATCTTCTGCGTGAACACTATACGCGTTGAAACAAAGCAGCCTCATCCAGTCTGTGGATGTGCCGTGAACCTTGATCCCTGTCCTCCCACAGGGGAAGGGCTCTACGTATTAAAGTCAAGAGTTCGAAATATAAAGATTTTCAGATGAAAATCGGTTTCTTCAACAGAGGGAAAGGTGCTTTGAAGTGCTTCAGGTACATACATCTGAAGAAGAGAAGGCTGAGAGAGGACCTTAGAAAAGCTTACAAATATCTGAAGGGTGGGGGTCAGGAGGATGGGGCCAGACTCTTTCCAGTGGTGCCCAGCAACAGGACAAGGGGCAACGGGCACAAACTGAAGCAGAGGAAGTTCCAGCTGAACATGAGGAAGAACTTCTTCCCTCTGAG
>Ga0065711_1040943_pt1 | contig 16539 bp, 10 predicted proteins | sample Hoacrofraction12_FD_59098 | JGI IMG/M metagenome (GOLD analysis project Ga0065711, IMG submission 59098) | Hoatzin crop microbial communities from Cojedes, Venezuela - Epithelial fraction 12 v2 (version 2) | ecosystem: Host-associated > Birds > Digestive system > Esophagus > Crop | place... | reverse complement strand
TTTTTTTTTTTTTTTTTTTTTTTTTTTTTTTTTTTTTTTTTGTGGTTGGATGGATTTTTGGGAGCCGGGGTACAACAAAACGTGTTACTTTTACTCTATGCCAAACGCAAGAAATGACAATGAAAAAGTTCTACTGGTGATGTAGGTGGGGTACCCAGGCACGTGTGGATTCTTGTTCTTTGTTTTACTTACACTTGTTTTGACTTAACTTTAAGGAAATATGATTTCAGTTAGCTGGCTTGGATCTAGCTCATTGATTGTATGCTTCTTGATTTAAGAATAACACAAATTTTTTGAAAAGTATCCAAAGCCCACCTTACGTAGGCTTAAAATGGTTGTGTTGTTTACTGCCAAATAGGTTGGATGGACTTTGAACTGGTCCTGTGTGACTATTTGGGCTTGTGTGTTGTCTCATTCTCATGTGTGTTTCAGATTTTATTATTTTCTCTTAGTTGCTTGTTTGCATAAATGGGAGCTTGTGGGTGTAGTGGGAGAGAGGGAGAGATCAGCAATTGTTTTTGTGGATTTGCTATGCTCTGTGGTGATCTGGAACACATCTGCAGATGGAAAACATTAATTTAAGCAGTTGTTTTGTACAAAAAACCGCAACGGTTGCTTGAAGTCAGAATGATGCTCTTAAGTCAGAGCAGAGATGTTAAGCAGCAAGCGTTATAGCCTGTTATGTGCTCTGCTCTTCAGTCTGTTTTGTAAATATGCTTCCTGTCGGGCAACATCTCTGCTTCCTTGGGTTGTGGTGACATTGAACAAAGGGGATACTTCAAATTCACAGTGGTATCATGTTGCTCCGTGTTACTGTAGATTGTGTGCATTCTAAATCCATAGATTGTGGCTCATTGTTCTAGGGCAAACTTTCACTATCAAATAGTCACTGTGGTGCTTGTACAGATTAGAACTCTTGAGAGCTTAACGTTGGTCGAGAAGTAGAGAGTTGCAGGTGGTGACAAGTTCTTGCTTTGTATTCTTAGGTAGATGCCTGGTCTTGTGCTTGAATTCTGAAATCTAACTGGTGTTTTACTTCTGTCCATTTTCTCTATGTTAATATCTTCATCAGAACATAAATTAATTCTGTGTGTGAAAGTATATACTTAAAAAATTGTGTGTGTATGTGTATATAAAAATTTCCTATAGATACGAAAAGCTTGTAAAGGTAAGTGAAGGAGTGTAGGTTTAGCAAGAGTTAAAATATGAAATAGGTGGTATAAACAAGGAAGACCTATAGCAGAGAGTTATGTGTGTACTGTGTGTCTGCAGTATTTCACAGCACAGTCTCATCTGCAGGTTGAGTATTTTACTTCTTAAGAGAATATCTTCTAAAATATTATAGCTGGTCTCCTTCTTCAGTCTAGACGTATATAATACACGCATTTCAGTGTCTGTCCATGTCAGGAAACCAGACTTTAGTAAACTTTAAATTTTGCGCTTTGTAAAAACTTCATTATATTGTTGCATTATGAATGATAACGATGAGGTTTGACAAAGCAGATACATCAGAAAAGAGGTTAAAAGACTCTTTGTGTAGGACCTACAAAAATGTAATAAAATATGAAGCATCTCATTGTATTTGAAAAATGTTTTCTTCTTTTTTCTAGAAAACGGAATAAATGGAACAGTAACCTCAAATGGAGCAGACTCGCCTCGTAGCAGGAAGGATAAATCCTCGTAAAACTGGGTTTTATTAAGTTAATTGACTAATGTCCCCAAAGAATCAGCTTTTTACATGGATGGCCCTTCAGCACTAGAGATGTTATGGATTAAAGAAAATACAATTCATGTTTTTTGATTATTGCTGTTGTTTTGAGAAACTTTTTTTAAAAGCCATTTTGACTAGAGAAAAAGGTTTATCTGTCTTCAAATACTTGGGGGGTGGGGATACAACACTTTTTAAATAACATTGACAGTTTTTTAAACATTTATTGTGATGAAATAATTTCACTTAATGAGGATCACTGTTGCCATGTATTATTTCCTTCCAGTTTTTGTAATCTTGGTGATATATACTGTTCTATCAACTTCACTTTTTCCAAGGTCTTCAGGAAGTAATGCAAAATTGAAGTAAAACCTTATTATGCATTTTCAGATACTCTGGCTCTTCAGTTAATTACCTTGATTCAAATTTACAGTTCAAATTGGGACTCCAAGACCACACCAGTAAACCTCTTTATTTTGTAGTTATTAGCTACACGACATCTGCTCTAAGAGTTACCCTATATCATTAAAACAAAACTGAACTAATTGGAAATGTTGCAGAGTCTTATTGTTTGTTGGTTAGAAATCTCTTACAAGGAGCAAAAAACCTTTTTGAGATGTAGCTTTAGCACTTGAAAATTAGAAGGGAGTGTGTGTGGTCATAGAAAGAGTTGATTTGAGTAGCACTGTTAACGCCTGTCTGTGCTTTTAAAGTGTACGTATCTTGGAGAATTAGTGTGCGTTGGATCTTCTTTGAGAACTTGTCTGTCTGATTTTAGAGGGTGGAGGGTCTTACAGTGTGGTGTTGTGATTGTTTTAGGAGGCATCTAATGCTCCGTGAAGAGGGAATTTGTTAGATAAATGGATCAAGTTATGAAAAACATTCCTTCATTCTAACTGCTTTGCTTTGTTTCACCTCTGTTAGGAAATAGTTTGATTTCTCCTGTATATATTTTAATGAAAAAATATTTTAAGACCACAACTTGTTAAAATTGATTTATTGTGCCCTTTGCTACAACTGGAAAAATCTTAAGATTTTTTTTTTTCTGTTATCCATCTCTCATAATTGTATTAAATGTGAAGCTTTGTCCAGTTAATTTTCCAGTTTAATATGCAGTTAATGTTTCCTCTGTACCCTTTTGTAATGGGTATAATTCAATCTATTTCACTTGAGAGAATGAGTTAGAGGTTTAATTCAGTCGTAAGAAGAAGTTGCTAAATTAGTCTTTCAAGTTAACCGAAGTATTGGACTGCTTATTGATTGAGAGGAGTAATTATGAGCAATCAAGCTGATAAATAAAATAGTTTTAATTAAAGACTGTTACTACAGTTGAGTTTATACCCAACAAAATAATAAATCTGCATTCTGTATCTTCTGCAGTTCGGTTGCTTACTGTACAGAATAAATGTTTCTAGTACAAAATCTTGACTACAAGTAACTATTCATCCTTCAGTTGTTTAGTGCTATTTAGAGTTATTGCAGTATAATTTATTATATGTTTCAGCTAATTTCAGTCACAGTTCCCAACTGCTTGCTTCACAGCTCCTGAAGTGGACCTGACAGACTTGGAGTTGCTTAACTTAAGTACTCTGGGGCAGCATGCCCGGTAATATGCTTCAGTGGCCGTAGCTATACCATATCTTGATTTGAAGAAATAAAACTCAAGTGGGGAGACTGTGAATCTGTCTGATCTGACCATGAAACTGGAAAGTTGGAACTCGGAAATTTTGAGGGCATTGTATGCATTAAATACTCGCTGCACAAAATCACGTTTCATGTCTGTTGTGTCTAAAAAGACCTTCATGGATTCTGTGTGCCTTGCTCTCAAGTTGTACCTGAAGCCAAAACGGGCAATCTTTTGAAGTTTCTAGTCTGGTACTTTAAATCATTTTGCTTGTGATACCTGGTTGTTGTGGGGCTCTCAAAATTGTGCAGGGTGGAGGAACATATTATGAAGGGAGTGTTTAAGGTTCTGCTTGAGATCCTTTAGACTTACTGAAGTCTGAGGGTTGTACTAGTTGTTTCCCTAAGGCAAACTGTTTCCTTGTAAACCTCATTCTTTGTCACAGTAGTCTTGGAATGTAAACTTTGGTTTGACTTCCAAAAACTTCAAGAGAAAGTGTGTTCTTGCCTGTTAATCCTGATGTTGCTTTTTGTCTCCTTTTGGCCTTATGGATGTTCTTGGCCTGTGGACTTTGAAAAAAACACTTTTGTTTCCACAATGGCTTAATTGTCATCCTGCCTTATAGGAGTTGTTGCTTTCTGGCAAGTAATGGGGAATAATTTCAGTTGTTCTAGAATCTGGGTAGACTATTGAAAGCCAGATTCTTTTGTCTTGTGTCATAGCTAAAAATACCCATTTATGATTTTGGATGAGGCAAAAAGCAATAATTTTTAATTTTTCTAATGTGGGGCAGAAACCCCCATGAATTTAGAAGATTTTGAGACTTCTGTTTCCAGTATAATATTACTTGTTTTGGCATAAGAATGTTGTTTGCCTGGATAACTTCTTTTGAGTCGCTTAAAACTGACTTTCAAATGTTACTGCATTTTGGCTCTTTGTAATCTGGGATTCAGTAAGATGGAGGATTAGTTGTCTAATCATACCTTCTTAATTATGAAATCAGGAAAATTAGAAATGGAAATGACTGAAGAGCTCATTATATTCCTGTGCCTAATAAAATAATTTTTGCTTAGTCTGTAGTAATTTATCCTGGTCAATTACCGGGTCCCACAAATTGCCCTGTAGATGGATTTGAACTGAGTAATTCATACAGACTGTGGGTGGGGCTTGTTGTGTTTGGTTTTTTCTTAAACCCTCTCCTCCCTGCCCCATCTTGTCAGAATTTTTCAAGACTTACAACAGATGATTTCAAGCACACACACACCCCCCCAACAATGTATGTTTGGTTTATGTGCTAGAATCTACTGTCAAACCCAGTATTTTACTTCTAAGTAATTATATGTAGCTTCAAAGCACAAACAAGGAATGCAGAGCAGCTGAAATTAATTTTCAGAGTTTCTGCTTTTATCTGGATGCTTTCTCCTCTTGACTAGTTGCAAAGATTGATTTCTCCTGTGTGAATTATTCATGAACGTGGCTCTTTGGAAATAAGGGCTTCTCAGGTGATCCCATGCCCAAACTTAAGAATGATCAAGGGGTTTGCTGTGCAGAGAAAATGTGTGGGCTATTTCTGCTGATTTTAGAATATGCTGAAAGTAAATGAAGTGGGTTGGGATGATGCATGTGGAAAGTCAGTTACTGGTAAGCATTTGATAATTTTCCTAAATATGTTTCTCTTTGATCATTTTAGTTGTGCTTATGGAGTTACGTTATCCAGAAATGTAATAAGCGCTGTGGTACCTCAGTACAAGTCATCGGACTTGTCTAAAGAGGGTTAATACACATCTGCAGTCCCTTTGCTCTGTGCAGATTTCTGACTAGCTACACCTGAGGTGATTTTTGTCAGGGGCAAAATTTCAAGAGAAGGGAGCGCTTTCACGGTCATGCGAAGCTGAAAGTAACGTAGGTTGCTGCCAGAATTGGGGTTCTGTCCCTTGCCTTGTCCAGCAGAAGCCTTTCTGGGTGCATGGTGAGCTAGGTCAGGGGCTGCTGCAGCTGGCTTGTTCGCTTAGTGGCTTTTCTGCTGGATTAGTTGCCTGGTAGTAACCCTGGAGGTACTCAAGTATTTATGTATAAGCCAGAAGAAAAGATGCAGGGGAAAGGTGAATCAAGCTCTAAGGCAGCTACCTCTTTCAGCTGCACGTTTGGTTGAAAATTACAGAAGATTGCAGTATGAGTTGGGAGATTTCATTGAAGGGCTTCCAGTCATCAATGCCAGAAGGGGGCTGGTCTCTCTGGTAGTTCCTGCATGCCAAACTATTGAAGTGCTAATGGATTTTTGGCAGATGTTGTGGGGGGAAGGGGAAATACTCCATATGCATGACTGTACTGACATAACTTCTATCTGTCATAGTTTTGAGGTTTCCAAGCAGTGCAAGGTGATACTAGTGGTGTAGAAATAGGAATTCTGAAAATGTAGTTGCTCTTGGGTCAAAAAAACAAGATTACTTTCTTAACAGCCAGGAAACTGCAGCTTTTGTTGTGGGATTTTTTTTTCTTTCCATGTGAACCCTTTATGTGTTGAAGTGGGTCTTCCAGAGAGCTCTGCAAGAATTGCACTCCGTGCCTGTCTAGGTACGTGGAGGGGGGGGTGGTTGCTTTGTTTCTTTCATTTCGTTTTCCTGTTTGCTAGAAGTTCACCAGCTGATTCCTCGGTCATGCTTGGGTTTGGTTCCATCTGTGACTCAGCCCTTTGGGCCCGTGTTGTAGAAGATGGAGACTGGCAGCTTTGGTAGGCTCCCTGCGCAGTGTTGGTCGTTGCGGTCCTAGTTGTTCTCAGTGGAAAACGTTGGTCTTGAAGGGACTCTAACATGAAGTAGAGACAGTCGTAACGTTCGCAGGCCGAAGAGATGCTGCATTGCAGGGGGCTGTGGTTTGGTGCCCGGAGACTGTAGTAACAGGTGTCTTCGTGTGCAAACCCTTCGGTTACTGCTTGTGCAGGGTATAAGTGTGTCCTACAGAATTAAGGCTTGGGGAAAGCTTAGGAGATCCTTTAAAAAGAATAAGACTCTTGAAAGGACTGATGTCAGTTATCTGTTCATCGTATTTGAATTTCTCACATTGCTAGTTGTGAATTCTCTTCAGAGGACTGGATTAGCCCATGCTTGTGGGTGGTTTTTTATTTTTGGGGTTTTTTTACTCTGTACTGCAGGTTGTTGTGGTGGGTGTCTGGTGGGTATCCCCTCTTCTCATTGCTCCCTGAACTACTTGCTTCAGGATCTGATGTACAGCCTAGTTCTGTATACGTGAAGGAATTTGGCACTCTCTTCAGGACTGAAATAGAAACAGTGCTGGAGTGTTTTTGGATCAGACATGCGCGAAATAAGCGCATCAGTATGCCTGCCGGGTGTCATCAGACCCGCTTAGTGGGAACTGAAACTCTGCAGGATGAATACATGACGATACAACTTGCATTGCAGTGTGGCGTTTGGGTATAGCGCCCGTCCAGACAGCAAGTGCCTTCGAGTGAGGTGGAACTGCTGTTAGCATCTCCAGCTGTCGCTGCTTCCCCTGCTGGGAGTGCTGGGTGAGGAGCACTGGGCTGCAGCTGCAGCAGGCTCCTGCCTCCTAGAAGTTCTTTTGATGTTGACAAAAGGCAACAGCTTTTATTTCAGGTTTAAAAAAAAATAAAACATGCTACCTAGTTTTGAATCCAATACACTTGATCTCTTTCTGTGTGTCCTGTCACTTTTATTTTAGGTTTCCACAAATACTTCACTTTTATCCAGCTCAAGGATGGCAAATCTGTGATGCGAGTGCCAGAAATGACAACTCCTTTTTCTTCTTTTTGTGTTTGAAACTTTTTGCAGAATCAGAGCAGCTAAAGTGTAGCTTTATAATTTGAAAGCACTTCAGTATTTATGCTTTCTCCTTATTTATTGTGGTTAAAGGTCAGGCACTGTCACGCAGCACAACACAGTTGTCACCTCTTCATTCCAAACACAAGAGTGTTAGGCAATTTGATATTCTGAAGTGAAAAAATGTTAGTAAGTCTTGACTGGTGTAGCAGAAATTGGTGTTCCTGAATGGTTGTGTTCTCCATGTTGCAGTGCACTATTACTGCCTTTCGCATTTGGGAAAGCGGGCACTTAAGAGCTCTCTGGACTGTAGTTTTGCTATATACCACTTGACAAGTTATGGTCTAGAACTTAAGCTTTGTGTGTCCTCATGTCAGTTATAAATGTTGAAGAATGTATTTTGCATTGTAATTAACAGATAAAAAGTTCAGCCCATGGTGATATGAATTCTGTAGCGGGATGGGAATTTCAGCTCTTGAACTCGAGGCTAGAAGGCAAGCCAAGACTGTCTGGTGTGTTCTCACGCAGGCGATTCCTCCTCTTTGTTTCTCAGTTAATCATTATCTTTGTTTATTTAGATTGTAAGTTCTTTGTGGCAAGGGTTGTCTCTTGTATGCGAGTGTGTGTGCGTGTGTGTACCCAGGACAATTAGGCCTGGAGCCCCAGCCTGTGGAAGCTGTAATAAGCAATCACCTTGTTACTGTTTTCCTGGATATCATAATAAAGAGTATCAAATTAAAACTATGCTTGAATAGTCTGTTACAAAAACGGAGGCATGTAAATTGCATCTGGCCTTGCTTACAGTCGAGCAGCATCAGGAGCAGGGAGATCCTGGGCAAAGACGAATACAATGTTCAGTCTGGGGATACTCGCTTGAACCGGCAAACAGAGAGCCAGGACATCATCTTAGGCTGAAGAGCGATGCCTTGTAACTCGGGCTGGAGCTTGGATAAAGTTACCAGGAATTCTGAGTTTCTCATCTTCTGTCAGCTTGAGAAACCATTGGTCCTCCCTCTGGGGAAGGTGGGGGTTGTGTGCTGTAATGCTTGCCTATCCTTTGGGTGATGCTTTCAAGCTTAACCATGAACTTGGAGAATAACAAAAATTGCACTGCACAGTGTCTGGTGTGGCCTGGGAGATGACAATTCAAATTCAAGTGTGTCCACTCTCTCCAGCTAAGCAGCTATTAAAGCATTCGTAGACTTCAGCTTTAGTAGAATTTCATCCAGTCTGAAAGTGAACCTCTACACCGATGCGCTGGTGATCGAGGCAAGGTGGTAGGGAACGGAGTGAGGGCTCTTACCCTGGTTAGGGAAAGGTAGACTGCTTCCAGCAAACTTTGGCCGGCAATGTTACCTTCCCATGGGTGGTGGGGGCTTGGCTACAGATCCCTGAATGCAGGATCTCTGTGATCACCTCAAGATAAGCAGATGGTTGCTTTTGAAGAACTAATGAAGTACTTAATCGTTCTTAAAAGTTGCATTCATAATGTGTAAATCCTCAAGTTAATTGAAAGAAAATGGTAAGTGCAGATCAGTCTGCCATGAATACGGATCTGGTTTTTGGCTTCCTTGTTAGACAGTGTAGGTTAAGCTGTAGCTTAAAATGTGTTAGAGTACCGATGGAAAACATCCAATTTTAAGAACAGAGCTCACTTACCAGTGGGTGTCCTTGTCGGGTGACGAACTCCGCCATAGCTGGTGAGGACAGGCAGATACTGATGCGTAAATGGTATCTAAGCCGATTGTAACAAGCCCTGCCCTATCTTTCCCCTGCTGTGCCTCCCCAGACCATCATCTCGCCCTGCTGCGGCTTTCGGAATGATCCAGCAGATGCTGGTGAGAAGGGGAGCAGCCGCCGTCTCGCAAGACGACTCGGGCGGCGATGAGTTTGGGCGACTTGTGCGATGATGATGAGTTTGGGACACGGGAAGAGCAGCCACTAGAGGCCACCGCAGCCTGGCCGAGCCCGGGCGTCCAGTAACCAGCAGAAACCCACCCACAGGCCCAGGGCTGTGCTGCGCTCCCAGCAGAAACTACTTGCTTCCTATTAAGCGGTATCTCTGCTGTAACTCGGAAAACAGAGCATCAAATTAAATTAGACTCGACTCCTTGTAGTTTTGGATTTTGGTGGTGACATCATGATGAAACCCATGTTATATTTTGCAGGGGTTGGAAGATGTTCTTATTTGGCCAGTAGCTACTTCCTCGCTTCTGGCTGAGAGAGCAGGATGTAGACCTCCAGCATTAAAGCTTTATCTTAACCCCAAAGCGCAACATCTTCGATTAAAAACAGTGCTGAGAATGCAAAGCAAGCCTCAGATTACATCTGCGGGCTGTGTTCAGCTTTGCAGGCAAGCACGCGGTGCTGTGGCAGATGCTGATTTCTTTGCTTAATCCTTTGGGCGGAGGGCAGCACGGGAGACCTGCTCTCTGTATTTCCACCAGTTTTAGATGCTTTCCAAACAAAGTTAGTGTTAGAGGTGCTTATAAAATTCTTTCCTACACTGAAAAGAAATGTCAGCTTTTGTCTGCCAGTAGGAGACCTGTATTTTGTGGGAGCGTTGCTTGTGGACATCTCCCTTCAGATGCTGCAGGAGCTGCAGTAGTTAAAGCAACTTATCAGAAATTATAAATTAAAGTTGGCAGCTTATAGATTTTTGTCTTCAATAAGAAGGAAGCTGCTTGTTCCTTTAGCATATGCGCCCTTTTACATAGAAGAAAGAGGTTTGGGGTAGCACATTGTGTGCTACGCTAATTTTTGGTGTTGTCTTTGGGGTAACTTTACCCTAGTCTGCCTGGAAGAAAACATCAGGCACTGGCTTCCGCTGTTCTGGGCCCTGATAGGATCGTTTTTGCTGCTGGAAAGCGTTGCAGCGCAGGGTAATCTAGCTCTGGAAGAGTAATAAGGAATGTGGCTCTCCTTCAGGAATGTCGTGGGACTTTGGTGGAGTCCGGGCAGAATTTTCCTGAACATCTGGATTTGAGTAGTCCTGGTAGGAGATGGCAAACTAGCTGAATCACGTTATGAGCTGTGAATGTGCTTTGATTTGTAATTCGCTAAATTGCCGTCGACAGGTTGAACGTCTGCCTGGCCCGATCACCAGCGCGGTGTTGCTACACCGACCTCCGAGACAGGCGTTGTGCAAAAAGCCGGTTTGTGTGGCTCCACGCCTGCGGAAACGCGTTTGAAAGCGGGTCGCAAGACTTGGGGTGCTTGCACTGAGAAGGTGCAGTGGCGAGCACTCTCCCCTTGCTCCGGCCGTCGCTTTTGGGACGGACGGCTGCGCGGAGACCTGCAGGAGTGCAGCAGGAGCCAGGAGCTACGGCTGTGCTGGAAGCAGCTGATTCCCTTAGGTCTGGAATATGTGCCCCCGCTTCCCCACCACCAAGTCTGCCCTGCTTCGAGAACTGAGGAGATCTCAAATGGAAACCTTTTAACTTACAGCGATAAACGCAGCTCAGCAGCTCAGGGGATATTAGGAGCCTTGAACTGAACAGAGGAGAGAGTGTGCCCCACCCTGGAGAGAATGATGTAAATCACTCTAATTCTTGGCACTGGTATTTAAATTTTGTTCATAGCATGCCATAAAAAAAACCTTTCAGACATTGTAAACTGTCTGTGCTGTCAAGAAAACTCTCAGAAGCTTTCTAGAGGAAAATTTTTTAGAAGGTGGAGGGAATGTTGGTGTAGTTTCTAGATGCGGCATGAATGGTGCCATAGTTCTCTTGATCTTCTCTGCTCCTGCTCGCTCGCTCTCCCCTCTTCCCCTTCTCTGCCCCACAAGTCAGTGAAGTCATGGGAATGAGCTGCAGTGAGGGCCGAAAGAAACTATGGTTAACCCTGGAGGTTCCTCTTGCAGGGGAGCCTGGCAGACTTCTTGTCTCCGCGGCTGTAAGGCTCCTTCGCAAAGTGCTGCTGTCCTGGACGAACCCAGGAGACCACGCGCTCCAGTGCCTTGCCTTCGTGGCTCTTCAGGGAAGGGACACGTGGCTGAGAGAAGCGTCATCCCGTTTCATCCACCCAGTTTCTGGCAGTCATCAGCTTAGGGACTTCTGAAGCATCTGGTTGCATCAAAACTTTTGTTGTGTTGTGTCTTTTTTGCCCTTTTTTTTTTTTTTTTATAGCCACCAATGGAAGTATTCTACACGCATTTATATAATCCCTCTTGAACCCATTTAAATACTTGGCATCCACAACACTCAGTAAGTTACACAATTTAACTATGCCTTGTTTGGAAAAAGTATTTCCTTTGGCTTGTGTTTTAAACCTGATGATTTCCTTGTGTGAGTCTCAAGTAGTGAATAATCATTCCCTCCTCATCTCTCTCGTGCTACGCGTGATTTTATAGACCTCTCTGTTTCAAGCCTGAGGCTTCCCAGCCTGCTGAGTGTTTTCTTGTGCAGAAACTGTTGTGTACATCTGATGATCTGTGCTTTTATATACCTTTCCTAGTTCACCTAAATGGATGCTTCATCTCTGGGCTTATATTTTAGGTGCATCAGAAAGAAGCTCGTAACAGTGCATTCACTTCTAAATGTGATTCTTTTTTTAATTTTAAACTTCATTTCCTGATATATATTTCACATTATCTTTTCCAGTTTTGCCACATGCTTTTGCATGTTAGTTTAGTTGTGTAATTACATTCCTAGAACAGAGATATTACGATACTGGTTTTAGGACATTGATCAGTGGTACAATAGTTCCTCACAAGGAAAATAAACAGTAACTTGCCAACATCGAAGCGAAAGGTTTGGTCTTGAGCACAGCCTGGTCTACCTTGGCTTGTTGGTTTTGTTTCTAGCGTAGTGCCCGTGCACTGGTGGTTCTCTGCTGCTGTTCTTGCTGATGCTATTAAAACATTTTTCAGATGATTCAGGAAAATGCTTTTCAACAGTAGCAATTGCCTGCAAGCATATGGCTGAAACTGGCCATAGCACCTTAGTTCTGCAATGTTTCGAAAGCAAACACTGGCCGTTTCAAAGGTCTGGGATCAGGAGGTCTGGAAAGAAGGCAGGGTAACAAATTAACCCCTCTTGGCAGGAGGGCTGCTGGCCTGCCCCCATCGCTGGCAGCAGCCTGGATCTCTTTCACTGGAGATCAGCTAGTGCCTAAAGGGTCGTAACTAATCACGAGGCATCATTTTTAGAAACAAAAATCTGCAGGGTAGAGGTACTTGATTAGTTGTTATGCCACTTTGTTTTGTCCTTTTCCCATTTTATCAGTTACTTATCTTTGCCCATGGTAATTTCAGAAAACGTGAAGTTGTTCTCTGCCAGCGAGGAGCTGTCTTCTGGAGTTCAGAGCAGAATGGTTTGATCACCCCAACAGCAGCCTGCTCATGCTTCCAAGGGTGGACTTTGAGCTGATACCAAACTGAGCTGCTGCATAGTGTGGTTAAGACGTTAACTTGAAAGCCAGGGCGGGTTAGGTTCAGTTTCTGAATCTGAGTCTTTTGGTGAACCTTGGACTAGTCATTTTAAACTTTCTACCTGTTTCTCTTTAAATAGTGGATCATATTTAGCACACAGAGATACTGGGATGCTGACTTAAGGATCTGTGACCTACAAATATATTTGTATCTGCTGTGCCTTGCAGTTGCTGCTTTAAAGAACAATGGTAACACGTTGGGTTCTGCATGGCCAGGTGACTCAGCTGCATGGGGAAAGCTGTCAAAAATCATCCATAATTTCAAAAGCAGGTTTTTCTACTCAAGACTTGCTGTGATGACAACAAAATACTGTGCTGTAGCACTTTGGATTTTCCATACTTTTAACTCAGAGTCCTTTGACCTGGATATCTGAACGACACTGCGAGTTAAAATAACATGTCTGCTCTAGAATTGCTAACAGCTCCAGGACTTGCATCTAGATGTGATAAAAGATGGTCTGTGTATCAGACGAGGAGAACTGGAGAAGCAATATGTTCTCATCTTGCAGCAGAAGAGCTGGAGCTGATGGCCCAAAGGCTGCTGTGGTACCATGGAGAGCCCGGCCTGAATTATGGTTCAATGTGTGACGTGGTGGGACCCTTCTTCCTCCTACCACTGCGTGTGTGCCTTGGAAAGGTTGCCTTAGGTGCATTGTTAAAATTTATCTGAAGCCAGCAGATCTGTTGATATTTGTGGGTTTTTTTAAAAAAAGAATGAACTCAAAAGAAGAACTAAAGAAAGTCTGGGGTTTGAGAGGCCTTCTGGTAACCCAGCCCTAGAGACTGTGGAGTGCCAATGTTTAGATGAGCTTGCAAGCGCCTACAACGAAAAGAAGAACTTTGTTCTGGAAGTCACGTGCCCACGAGGGAGCTGCTGACTCCAGCAGTCGGGCTCTGAGGTACAGTGTAGCCATTTATGCTGTTTCAGAAGCGTCCCCAGGGGGCTGAAAACTTTTTCAGGGTGTTCTAGCCCGCTCTGGCACACAGTCCCTTTTCCATGCCTGCAGCTATGAGCAGCGTTTGTACCTGGGCCTGTAATTTGGTGCGGTCTGGGACTTCCAAGGTCGGCGGTGTCCCCATGGTTCTTGGCAGCAGCAGAGCCGCTAAGCAGGCAAACCCTTTGATCTCCGCTCAGACTGCTGATGAACATTTCGTCTAGCACCTCCGTACCTGTGTTCCCCAGAACAATCAGACTCTTGATTGCCTCCTCCCTCCCTCCCTCCCAAACCGGAGTACAGCGGAGTAGCTCCGCAATGGATGACTACACTTCCAGCAGCGTCTGGAGGACTATAAATAGCCTTAAATAAATGCGCGTAAGGATCCAGCGTATTGTCTGAATGGTCTAAAATTAGATTGCTCTAATGTTTGTGCATCAGTCTTCCTCTGCTGCAGGAAAATGGAATTTCTTTCCAAAGTATTTAAACTTGAATTATGGTTCCTTAATGATGGGGGAGAGTGGGGAGGCTGTTTGAGGGGAAACTCCTGCTGTAGGGATGGGTCTACTTTTCTTAAAAGAATGAGATCAGCTGCAGGCACTCCTGAGGGAAAAAAAAAAACAGCTGCAAGTTCCTGGAAAGCATGGACATACATAGCTTCAGTTTGCTCCCAAAATATCACCTTTATGCTCTCTTTATTTTTCTCTTTCAAGGGCATTTGCACCTTGATTGCAATGAACAGTTGGAAAGACGTTTACAGAGGGTGGGGTGGAAAAATCCCAGAGCTCACATTTGCTTTTTTTGTCTGGGTTTAAATGACATTGTATGTCCTATGTTCAAAGTATTTTAGTTCTTGGTCTCCAACCATTCTTTGCAACAAAGAACAGTAGCTATGTATTTTAGATAAATTTGAACGTTTAGTGATATCGGCTGAAAATACCTGAGTTAGCTGTTACTTCTGTGAATAATCATGTTACTTATTCTGTGTAATGAAATAATGCTTTCTTGTTTAAATAACTTACTACTAGGTTAAAAGAGAACACAAATATTAGTAATTCCATAATCTTCTGTTCTTATCTTCACACTGCAATGTTGGGGGTGGAATTTATTGTACAGTAATATTTCATACAAAAATTCTAATATATTTGGCTTTTTATATAAGTTGTGATTTGTTAGCAATGAAAGTATAGAAAATAATTCATTGTTCTGTTGATGAAACTGCAGCTTGACTGGAAGTAGTACTACTTATTTTATTTTTTGTCTTTGGGGATCTGGTTATGCAAGTTTGTTACGGAAATCTGCATAAAGAAGGGTCCACGGCATTAAGACAAAATGACAGGCCATCCTCTGTTTTGCTGTCAAGTTGGAAACTGGGGCGAGGGAGGGGGCTTCAAGCCATTAGAGTGCATTGGTACAGCTCTGTTAAACAGCACTAAGAACACATCTCATACCTAATTGGTAAGGGACTGTGTCATTGCACTCTATGTTGGACTTACAGTGGCCATTCAGGTGAATTAAAAAATAAATTGTTGAGGTCTCTGGAGCCGCCAAAGTCTTGAAATCACAGAATCATAGGGGCTGGAAGGGACCTCTGTGGGTCATCCAGTCCAACCCCCCCTGCCAAAGCAGGGTCACCCAGAGCAGGCTGCACAGGACCTTGTCCACATTGCTCACAGAAAGTCTTGTATCGGATCCTGCACACCCCGAGAAGAGATTTAAGGGGTTGTATTAATTCTGTGAAGGAATCCAGTAGTTTTACATCTTTGATTTCCAAGCTAGTCTGTGAGTTTAACTCTTTGTTATCTAGAAGGCAACAGTTCAGTCAGTGTTTGGATGTGAAGAACTCGATCGCGTACAGCCTCTTTTGTGTGGAGTTGTAGATTTCTGCATATCAGATCCCTGGTAAGTTTTCTTTTCTGGTTTTATCAGCCTTTTGAAGGAGTTGTTTTTTTTGTAGCCTTTTAACACAGAGATGCTAGGTGAAATTTTATGTCCGATATGAACTCTGTGCATGGCGTATTATTATACTTCTACTTCTGCATGTGCGAACGTGTCTGTGACTGCGCATTGAGCTGCAAATGTAGGCGAATAAGCTGTTATTTCGTGAATTTTTGTGACGAGCTGTGGAGCACGGCAGGTTCGCGACAGTCAGCCGTAGCTACGAGAGGGAGCGGTGTTTGGCTTCCCCAGGAGCGATGCTGTCTGCAGGAAGTCTGGGCGCTTACAGGGTTAAAAGCCTTTCTTTTCCCTGCTTATCACTGCTCTGTCTTCAGGTTTCAGTGTCTCTTGGCAAAGTGCGTGATACACAGAATGTGAAGTAAAAAGCATAAAGCGCAACGTCATCAATTACAAACCTTCGACGACATCAGCTTTCACCTGAGAACTGCAAAGTGGAGTTGATCAGAGCACGTCCACCACACCCTGGTTAATTAACGCCGAACCTATGGCCTGGATGAGGCACAGCTCATGTCGGAGGATTTCTCTAGCAGAGCTGAAAACTGAAGAGAAGGCACCGGGGAGACCTTATAGCAGCCTTCCAGTACCTGAAGGGGGCCTACAGGAAGGATGGAGAGGGACTTTTCACAAGAGTGTCTAGTGATAGGACAAGGGGGGATGGCTCTAAACTAAAAGAGGGCAGATTTAGATTAGATATTGGGAAGAAATTCTTCACCATGAGGTTGGTGAAACACCGGAACAGGTTTCCCAGAGAAGCTGTGGCTGCCCCCTCCCTGGCAGTGTTCAAGGTCAGGTTGGATGGGGCTCTGAGCAACCTGGTCTAGTGGAAGATGTCCCTGCCCATGGCAGGGGGGTTGGATCTAGGTGATCTTTAAGGTCCCTTCCAACCCAAACCATTCTATAATTCTATGATCTCCTCATTCGCTGGAGCTATGCTTTTCTCTCCAATTCCCTTCTGCTCCCTCGGAGGCAGCAATTGGAAGTATAATTTTATTTCATAATTTACTCAACAGCAAATGAGTTCGGAAAGCAAATGGCTGTGTTTTGTTGCTGCGGGCTGCTGGTGCATTTTTTCCATGTGTATTTCCC
>Ga0065711_1040942_pt1 | contig 16540 bp, 5 predicted proteins | sample Hoacrofraction12_FD_59098 | JGI IMG/M metagenome (GOLD analysis project Ga0065711, IMG submission 59098) | Hoatzin crop microbial communities from Cojedes, Venezuela - Epithelial fraction 12 v2 (version 2) | ecosystem: Host-associated > Birds > Digestive system > Esophagus > Crop | place... | reverse complement strand
CTGGGCCGCGGCAGAGGGCTGGCAGCAGGGGCTCGTCGGATCAGGAGAGCAAGGGTGATGGGAGAAACTTTCTGGGCAAAAGGGATTTTGAGTAGGTTGGGTGTTGTAGCTGGGTGGCGGGCGTCGGTGCTGTGTCTGAGCCGCTGCGAGCAGTGCGATACGCTTCCCTCGGATTAACAGCCTTGCTTTGGACGGAAACAAAACCTAAACTAACAGCACAGAAGTGAATTTCTCGGAAAAAAAGGATTTGCTCTGAAAGTGGCTGATCTGCGTTGCTCTGCTGAGGAGCATCACCCCATCTCGGGTTGCACAGCTCCTGCTGCCGGACTTTGCCTGAATCAATGGAGGGACACCGCTGTACAGTCCCCAACGCGAGAAGGGGCACTGGCGTGACAGGGGCCACCGGCTGACCGTGGGTACGGAGATTGGGAATGTGCGGAGACCGGGACTTAACGCTGCAGACAGGGCACTTACAAAGCCATTGCCTTAGCAGCTCTGATGGTCGAGTCTGTTCGAGGAGCCAAACGGCTGGAGCTTTTTGCTAGATTGTATGAAGAAGTTAAATGCGGGGTTTTCAGGGGTGTAGCAGTTGATTTAACAAAGCCAGTAAATAAGAAGAAATTGTGAAGCTGGGCTGCTGTTGTGTCCCTGTCATTCTTGGGGCTTACAAATAAAGACTTTGTATTGTGCCCTGCTTTTACTGTCGTTTTTGATTCATAACCTCCTCCCCCTGCCATTTACAGCAGCAGCACTCGGTGATAAGACCACTCCCAGTGCTGTCAGAGCACCAGAGAAGCAGAGGCAGAGCAGCCATCCAGGCAGAGGGCTGGCTTTGGAGCATCAGAAGAGAGCCTTCCAAGTAAAGGGGGCTCGTGGGTAAACCTCCAGCCTCAGTACCTCCACGCTGATGTATCACTCAGTGCTGTGGGGTTGCGTGGTCTTTTTCATCTGCCTCAGCAGCCTGATAAGCCTGTGAATACAGCAGTGGAACTTAGCCTACACTGTACTTGCAGCGTGCAGAGTGATCTAGTGAGCACTGCTTTGGTCTTAAGTGCATGCGTCTTGTTGTCGCCTTGTTTGCATTGTTGAGATTTAGGGCCCAGTCCATTAACTGCTATCTGTATATGTCTACTTGTGATGTTGGTGTGAGTTCCCTTTATGGGCTATATGTAAGACTAGATCCTTTAAATCAACTAACGGAAGAGACCTCTTTTTGCAGTTGATGATGTTTGTTTTTCACACTCAGAAGGAAATTATAGTGCTTATCGTTCTCTTAGGAACTTTATAAATGTTCTACAGTCCCTGTGATGCCCCCTTTTTGTTGTACTTGAAAAGAATAGCAAGGAACAGAAAAACAGTGATTTGCTTAAGGTTTTAGAATTTACCCGTGCCAAAGCCTTAACTTAGAATCTAAGATTTTCTTGGCTTTATCTCTGTGCTCCAGCCATGAGAAATTGTGCCTTCCTTCCAAATTTGAAGTACAAAATTGTGTTTAGGTATGTTCCAGTAATTATGCAAGGCATCAAGAGAAAAATGTTAGGTTGTACGAAACTTCCTTCTCCTCTCTCAACCCAGCTCTCCATTTTTGAATTCTTTTTTAGTGAAATGCAACTATAATTGTGCATTTGTATCTATTTCTTTCAGATTTGCAACCAACATAATGCTGAAGCTCCCAACTTGGAACAAACATTTCACAGAATGGCACAAACGGAACCTAATCTGGACCATGATGTATCATGGTTCCTCCTTCCGCCATACTGGGCAAAAGCGATTGTGGCATTAATTTCCTTCCTCTGTTTTGCTAACAGCTATGATGGAGATTTTGTCTTTGATGATTCTGAAGCCATCATCAATAATAAGGTTTGTCTCTCTTCTTTGCCCCCCCCCGCGCTCTTTGACATGAATGGTAATAGAAGAAATAGTGACAACAATTGATCTCAGTAGGCCCAAAATATTCATCATAGCAAGAGCTTCCTTCTGGTACTCTTTCTTTGAACTTCATTTTTCAGTTTTGTTTTATTGGGGTTTTTTTTTTAAGTGAGCCTTATTGAAGGTTGACAAACAAGCTGTACAGCAGTGCTCTACTGAAAAGCTAGAAGCATGTGTGCTTAACAAAATCTTATTCCTAAAGCTATTTGAAGAACATGACTTGGGTTCTAATGCATAAATAAAAGAGTGAACAAATTAAACAGCTTTTTTTTTTTTTTCCATCAGAATGTGTCCCCTCTGATTCTTTTGCAAGCAAGATGCTCTGCTTACAAGTGTTGATATCTGGTCAAGGGGAAGGGATCTCTTTTTGCCATACCAAATGGGCTTTGTCTGCTTGCCATGTAAGAAAGCATTAACTAGGGTTGCAGCAAATTTGGATGTGATGTTTAGTAACACTTATTCACAGGGTACCTGTACATCAAGACTGCATATAGATCTAATTTTATGCTTTGTTTCCCAGTCAGTGAGAGTATGCAGTAGACTTTTCTAATACCTGCTGATGTTAACAGGATATTTTTTTTCATTATCTTCTCAGGGTGACAGATGAATAAGCCCAATGAATAAACTTACTCTGTTTGCAGGATACACGATGCATCACTAAGTGAGGGTGCAGGCGTTCTCCAGCTGTGGTTTATACCATAAAAATGTTATAGGAGCAAGGAAAGCTTCCTTTTCCTATGCGCCTTCCCCAGCTAAAGTTCCTGTGATAACAGTATATTTTTTTAAATAGAGGCAGAGTGTTCTTGTGCTCTGTTTTAAAATGATCATACGTGCAATGAACAGTCCTTGAAATGCTTGGAAATTAACATGTGACTCAAACCTCTAGCTAAGATTCTTTTGATTTTGAGTTGAGTGTCTTCAGTTGCTGAGACACTGCATAGAATCACGTGTGGCAGTGAGTGAGTGAGTTAGTGAGCCTGTGCTCATAGGTGAGTCCTGGTGTGACAGCTCTTAAGCTGTTCTGAAAGGTACTTGTTAAATGCTTGGAAAGAGAAGCACAGGGTAAAAAGAGCCACCCTCATCTGTTGGTTCTGTTTTCCTGAAGCCATGGGGTTACAGGGAGGATAATCGGGAGACTCAAACTGCTAGAAGAACACAGTTCACTTTTTTTTTGGCCTTGCATGAGATTTAGAGGCAGCTTACCGCAATGTGCCTTTTAGAATCCCGCAGAATTACTGTTTCCTTAGACAAATTTGTATTATGCTTATGTAAGTCATCATACCTTGAGTTATAGATGTATGGGCGGAAAATACATCTGCCAAATCAGAAATAAATTTCAACACTTCTAAGAGAATACTATAGACAAATTAAAAACTACAGCAATTTTTTTTTTTTTTTTGAGAAGCATTATATTTTAAATTACACAGCTCTTGGCAATGTTTCATTCTGCAAAGTTTTATTTGGGGCACAGTTATAATATTTCAATTTCCTGAAAGAATGAACAGAAGACTGATGTTGAAACAAGGCAGGTTGTTTTGTTCATGCGCAATTTCCACACTTGTAATCTTTCTCCATTTCTTGTGGTCTTCACTTTTGAAGTGTTTCAATTTATCTGTGCAACACAGCAGCCTGCACCAGGATTATAGCTGTTGGCAATGCTGAGAAATTCAACCAATGCTTACATAGATTACTTCATACCTAGTCTGTAGGTTTGAAAAACTGTGAGGCTTATTCTGTTTTTCACATCAAAATCGTGTATTATTCCCTAGAAATCAAATGAGATTTTTGTGACGATATCATTTTAACACAGGGGTCATATGAATAAAAAAATGGAATATGGTAATACAAAATCCACAAGAAAAATGCAGAGACGATGAGTTTACCATTTTAATGGGAAGAGAGAGTTTCTAGCAAAGGCACAGTTTATTAAACAAAGTATAGCATATTTTATACCCATTCAATAGGAGAGACAGCAGGTGAAGTAATTTTGTAGATTTACTGAGCATTACTATACCAGTATTTTCTTGGGTACCACACAGTGACCTTTTTGTTAAGCTACTAGTTCCCACCACCACACCAATCTTTCAGGATTTTCTTTTAGCAAAAGATACAGTGTTAATTGACCCCATGCTTGCTGTATTGTGGAACATTCTGGTATTAGATTTTGTTGGGGCTCAAGGCTGTTTTCCAGATGCTTTCTTGTCATTTTAAGCAGCATTTTGACTGATATACAACAGTAACTTTAATCTTTGTTTATTTACTAGCTTGGCAAGACGGAACAGTTGAATTAGGAGGAGCTTCAGACACAATGTGTCATTTCCGTAAGCCTTTATATAGAAAAACTGACCTTTCTTCAAGTATTGAACTCTGCTGTCTGTAAGCTGCTGCTAATCAAATATTTAGAGATTCTTTGATATCTGCTTGCAGTTCTTAAAGAGAAAATCATATGTAACTTTTAAACAGCTGTGTCTCTTAGAGCTAACCATTCCTGGTTTAGGGTAAGTTCACTGAGAGGGGAAAATTAATGTAAGAAACTTTTTCTCACAGAACTGGGATACAAGGGCAAGATACATGACTGAAGATTTTTAGGTCATATGGAAGTATAATCTAATCACTAAGTAATTCCATGTATTCAGCTTTTCCTGCGTTCTTCCTATGGAGTACAAAAGAAGACTGATTTTGATGAAAGGGGAAATCTAGCCTTGCACATCTGAAATACATTTCCCATCTCAAGTTATTGAAGACCATCTGTGTCATAGAAGACATACTTTTAAAATTTTAATATTAGAATAAAAGTCTCTCTTTCACAGTCCCTTTCTTTGGCATATGTACTTAAGGGGCAGTGCTGTTGGTTGCAAAAACCATCTGAGTGCCACAACGCCCACTAACACTGTCTCCTGCAGAGCATAGAGACTTCAGCAGATGCTGGTGTACAACCCAGTCCCAGCTTGCCCCTGGGAAAGCAGGGTGTGTTGATTGATTTAGTGGGCTGCTGGTTGAGTGCAATTCTGCTCTGAGAGTCAGATTAAGACCCTTAGGGCTTGTGCATACCAGGGAGGAATGGAACAGGAATTTAGGTGCCCAAGGCCAAAATTGCAGTGCTGGAAGGAGAAAGAAATTTGTAGCTCTTGCATGGTAGTAGAAACATCTGTGAGAAAGTGAAGAAATTTTGCACCTTCCTAATTCTTAAGCCCAAATATGATCCCCTGTGAGTCTTGGTTTCTTAAGATTTCTTCCTGAGAATGCCTTAATTCACAGCTGCAGTACAGGACTTTTCCAAGACTACAGTGCTACCTGCTTTGTTTTCTTCCTGTAGATTAGTAAACTATTAGAGAATTCTTCACTTCATTTGACAGTGTGCTGGGATTTTTAGCCTACTTCCTTGTTCTAATTTTTTTTTTGAGTGGTTGTCTAATACTGGCCAAATATGGTCAAGTGATAAAAATAAATCTCTTCCTGGATATTTTTTTTATTTTTGGATGGATGAAAAGTAGAATGTGTGAAGAGAGAAGCAAGAAAAATTGAGTTATTTTAAGTTCAGTTTAGCAGCAGCCGGTGAGCATGGCCCAGACATTTGGCTGTACCTTGGGACTAGCAGTGGCGTGTGTTCTCTCTTGCCTTGGCAGACCAGAAATGCTAGCTAAGGATGGGATGGAAGGTGCTGGAGACCACAGGAGGTACTCAAGGTAGTATAGAAGCAAGTGAGATGGTAGCACCATTTGAGAGGAACTGGAGTTAGTGAACCAAGGGTATTGTGATGTGAGAAGCTTGTAAGTAGATGAAGATGTAGGAGGAATAAGACATGGGACACCTGGCTTTGTAAGACCTTTCATGGGTTTAGCAACCCGGTTTGTCTGCTTACTTATGTTTGTATTGGCTTACTAATCTGCTTTGGTTTGTTGGTCTCTTGAACAATTTCAAGGGAGAAGGTAGGGGTAGAGTAACTTGTGGTTGATTGCAGGTATAGTACCAGCACTCGTACGAAAGCTGTTCATTCACTAGTACAATTTTGTTCTTAGGTTCTGTCTTAAATGTATTGAACCTGCACATTTTCTATAGCATAAATTGGTATTTAATTGCCTCAGGGAATCAGGAGAAGAGGCTCAAATAGAAGATGAATGTATTAGTTTGAGCTTCCTAGCTTGTCCTTGCAGAACACTGAGGCAGGTGTTACCAAGGTCCTTATTTTTTCCTCTCCGAAGTGTATGTTTTTCATTCAGTAGTCTAGGTTATTTGGATTTTTTCCATTATCAGCTTGTCTTTAAGATAAAAGGTAAGCGTAGACTTTGCAGTGTTTTTTTTAATAGTCTCCTACTCCACCCCAAATTAAAATAATTCATTACTTTTCTGTCTTCCACTATCAGTCTTCTAGAGCAGTATATAGAGATATTGATACTTGATTTCGTGTATTAATTTTTTTTTTTTTTAAAAAAGCTATTTGAGTAGTGCCCTGTGCAAAGTAAGGCTTCAAAAAGAGCTAGTTGTTGTTTTCTATCTTTAGTCTGCTTGCTTTCATGCTTTTGTTAGTAGTTGTGCTACTGACACTGGTAAAAAAACGGCTATTTGTAGCAGTGTGTAGTTGACCTTCTTCACAAGATAACCTAGACCTAAAATTAAAGAATTTTTACAAAACTGTAAGATAAAGGGGGTTTTTTATGTGTTTCATATCTCGGCTATTGACCAGATCATCAAGTGATATGAATACACGTAGCTCTACTAAGTTTCATGTGGTTACACCTACTTACAGAGCCCAAGCATCTTGGCCCTTATGATGACGTGCATCCAAGATGTGATCTTTGTTGCCGACTTGGATACCTTGTCCAATGTCAGTAGTGGGCCAACAGAACACCTTCTGTGTCTGTGTTAGCATGAGCTTGTATTAGTTAGAACTTGTTTGTATGTTAGCTGCTCTGAACAAAACAGAAATGTTAAGAATCTGATAATTTATGATGTTTCCTTTCAGGACCTCAGGGCAGAAACCCCACTTGGTGACCTGTGGCATCATGACTTTTGGGGTAGCAAACTCAGCAGCAATACCAGTCATAAGTCATATAGACCACTAACTGTCCTAACTTTCAGGTAAGACCTGTCTTTTTGCTCAAGCTCTGAATTTTTTTAACATATATTGGCTCAACTGATTATTGGGAGGAGGCAACAGGAAAGGAGAGAGACAAAGTATCTGAAAGGTACCTCTGCTGAATACAGTTTTCCTGTTCACTACCTTAACCTCAAATTGAGTTTTAATTTTCAGATTGTTTCTTTTCCAAAGTATACATTATTTTGACATTCTGTATTTCAGTGTACCTTTCAGAGATTCCATCTTATACTCTTATATACCTTGGTTCTAGGGGCAGTATGGTTCAGTATGTAGGTCACAACATCAAAGAACTAGGAGGTGTACATTCCTTTCACTTCACCATGCTGCCACATACACTGCTATTGTAGTTTCTGTTCTCTGTTTTCCTCGTGACCTGTCAAATGATTTTTTATAAATAGCATCCATCTGCTGCAGCCTTTTGCCGCTAGGTCACTGAATAGTCTTCCCATCTCTTCCCCCCTGATATTCTAACTTCAAGTGAGTGTTTGTGTCAGAGAATCCTAGTGAGAGAGATGTCTGCCTGTATATATAGCTTGCTGGTTTTCTCAGATAACTAACGGTTTGAGGATTACTTCTGTAGATACTTAGCTCATGTTTTTTGCACAAAGATTTGAGCAAGCAGTAAACTGTGTAGAAATTTGCCACAGTAATGCAGAGAATCTTTGCAGACTCAGTCTTAAGCTTCTTTATTTTCCCCATGTGACTCAGTGTTGTGGATGGGGACCTGACACTGGTTCTGCAGTTGTCTGGTCTAAGCCAGGGACTAAGTGATGGTGGAAGAAGTATTCCCACTCTTAGTCCTCATATTCAAGCAAAAACTTTGACTCTTGAGTGCAGTGTCAGTGTTTTAAGTACTTAGCACTGTGGGTTTCACTGTCTGTTGGGCTTTCTTCACATTTTCATAAAGGAAAATACACAACTGAATAGAATGTGTCAGTCTTAAACCTATTAACGCTTTCAGTACATTACATAGCACATGCTTTCCTTTCTTTTCAAGGTCTCAGTGGTATATTCCATCTCTAGTAACATCTTGGTTAGTTTAAAGAGTGAACTAGGATACAGTCATTACTATATCTGAAAATGTAGATGAACATGTGGAGATGGTCCATAAAATGCTATTTTCACAAGTAAGAAATTGTTTTTCTTAATTTCCCTAAGCTCCAACTTTTATGTGTATCACATTTATAGTAGGTTAGGGTTTTTTAATAGATTTCACTTAAGCTAGGTACAGGCTGACCAAATGAAGTATATAAAATCCCCTATCCAAACTAAGTTTCTCTATATGTCACGTACTGATAGAAGTATACAGATAATAGCAAGGTGTTTCTCCCTTTTCTTCTCCCTCTCCATTTTACCACAGAGTTCCTATCTTGAATAGGATTTTAGACTAAATTTTCACTTACACTTCCTTCTGGTTCTAATACTTGCATGAAACCTCTCTAACCAGTCTCACAAATTAGTTACTAAGATGTGCTAAGTAATTACTTTCTGGATTGATACTGGATTTTACACAGGTGGTTTCCGTATCGTCAGTGCAAATGCTAGGATGTTTTTCAGCTAGAATGTCAGTGGAAATCATAGTCTCAGTACGTATTACTTTCCTCACTGTGTGGATTTTAATTAAAATGATTTCATCGGATTGTTTTTGGACATAGTTTCTCTTAAACCCAAGGGTATCCCTCCGGTAGGCTGGGTTGTTTACCTGTAGGACATGCCTGCATTGCAGTATTGAAGTTATGTTGCTGACCAAAAGCCAGTTCTAAGTAACCATAAGTATGATTAACATAATAGCATTAATGTATGTCTTTGGAGAGGGCAGATATTATGCTGAATATGGTATCCCAGACGAATACCTTTGAGTACAGATCAAGACATTGTTTCTAGCCTGCTGTGGTGGCTAAGTGGTAATACTATGCGTGCTGGGGTTTGCTGGTATTTTTCAGCCTTTTTGTGTGTGTGTGTCTAACATGATCTTCTTATGGGGTTGTTCAGGCGTTCTGTTTGCATGTCTTAAGCTGTTGATGTAATTCCTAGCCTTACCTTTTTTGTTCCTATATAGAATTAATTACCTTTTTGCTGGAGGCTTCTACCCAGCTGGTTTCCATGTCATCAATATAATACTGCATTGTACTATCTCAGTGTTGATGGTTGATGTGTTCTCGATTTTACTGGGTGGACTGCAATTCAGTAATAAAGGAAGAAGGCTAAACCTGGCTCCAAAGACATCTCTTCTAGCTGCTTTGCTGTTTGCTGCACATCCAGTGCACACCGAATGTGTAAGTACCGAATAATGAGCTCCAATGATTTATGTCTTAGAAGTTCTTGACCATCTTGACTAATTAGTTCTGACATAGCCTTACTCTCTATACATTGCTTTTATATTCTTAACGCTTCTCTTGGTATGTGTCTTATGAGAACAGTCAAATATTATGGTTAGTATGTCCAAAAGCTTGTAATTCCACAGGGCTGGACCTTATTAAGGAAGATAAATTAAATCATTTAAGTACAAAAACTAAAGAAGGATAGCCCTAAACTACAGAGTTTCCCTAATTACTGGATTAAGAATTCATTACTAGAAACATTAGCTTGTGAGCAGCAAAGGAGAATGGAAGATAAACTGAATGCAAATGCATAACCACTTTTCATTTCCATTTGCTTTGATAAAAAAGCAAGGAGATAGAAAATTGGAGTAGGCACATTACGTGAACTCTGTGTGTGACTGTGTTAGAATACTGCATCCAGTTTTGAATCCATGCTGCAAGGAGGACGTTGGGAAAAATGGAGAGGGCTCAGAAGAACCATGAAAATGATTAAAGGACTGGAAATTGTCCCGTGTCATGAGAGACTGAACTCCATGGGTGTATATTTTTAATATGAAGGAGAAGATTAAAGGATTTTTTTTTTTAATCAGAATCTGTAATTATGTACATGGGGAACACATGTTTGATAGTAGTGGGCACTTTAGTAGTACAGACAAAAGCGTAACAGTGGCTGGAAGTTGAAGCTGTAAAGATGCAGAATAGAAACTGGCATATGCATAGCTACCAATTAAAATACCTCATCAAAGATCAAAGTCCTTGTGTGGAAATTCTAGTGAATAGGAAGTGGTTCTCTTAAAAAAACTCTTTTGCACTCCAAGCTAAGAAAATCTTATGACCTTCTGCAGGTGGGCTTGCTGGATGTGGTCCCTGATTGCTTGATCTTGTAATAATGAATAAATGAAATATAAAATAATCACAATGCAGGAATCTTTTCTGTTTTTTTAGAGCTTGGAAGGACTGAGCTACTGAAAAAGTTCTAATTTTGATCTTCCTGCTAGTAATGAACACTGAATCCTCAGTGCACCTTATTCTATATATATGGCACTGATTTTTCATTTATTTGCAATATGCCATGGGTTTGGCTTATTTTCATTTGCTTTGCACATGATTGATGGGAAAGAGGTTACGGAAAGCTATGCCTCTCAGCTGACTGGGGACCCTGCATGTATTGGAAACCTAGAGATGGTGCAAAGTTATGTATTAGCAATTTGGCACCTTATTTGACACTGCGGCTAAAACATTCTGCCAATCATTATCTGGTGTTTGCTTGCCTGCAGAATAGCTTCTTAGGGAGAGCACATTGTCCTAGTGTCGGAAAGGCCCCTAGTATTTGTTGTTCAAAACCAGTTCTAGATGCCAAAGTGAAGTAAAACAGGTCTTCAGTGCTTTTGATGTTCTGACGTGTGAAGAGAAATCTCACTTGAGTCTTAACTTTGTAGTAGACTTACTATTGACTCTATCAATATGCATAATTTTATTCTTCATTCCATTTGACTCCAAAAAATATATTTAAATCAGCAGGCAAATGTTAGTAAGACCTTGGTCATGTCAAATAAATCACAAGTGATGCGGTCTGCTTGCACATGCGAGGTTTGAATACTTGTGTATGCTTTGTGCAAGCATTGGAAGAGGAGGAAAAAAGTAGCATGGTTACACACCATGTCGCTTCGAGGATCCAGGAGCGAACAAAGGCCTCTCTAATCATTTACACAGTAAATAATAAATCTTGCTGCATTGTAGCAGTCGTGACACTGCTATGGTTCTAACGTGAGTGTGTGTCAGGCAGCATCTCCTCAAAAAGCATTTCTCGTTATTTAAAAGCTGTGAGTTTTAAGTATCATGACACCCTGGTTTTGAAATGAGATGACATATTTTGACATAAAATTGTGAAGAATCTCTCTGTTGCTGCTTTGGATTTTGTTATATACAGCACAAAACAAACTGTCATGTAAAACAGATCTTGGAAAGTTTAATGCTTTCAGTACCTATGCAAGAAAAACATCTGTCGTTATCATTTTTTCTACCTACAAGTAAACACTCTTGTGGTGTAGTTCTCTCTTCCAAAAAATGTTAATTCATAGTAGCACTTGAGTGATGAAATACTAAATGAAACACGGATGTAAGAATATACCTGATACTATTTTAAAACTAACTGGATTTTTTTTTTTACCTTATTACCAGAGTCTATGGGCCTGATCCTACATTTGAGATAACATTGTACTGTTGGAGTCATCTGAGGCCATATATGTGTTATTAGCCCCGTAATCTCTTTGTTGTAACAAGTTGGCATTTATTTTCACAATTGTCTCAGTTCACCTTTACTGTTACCTCACTAGCTGAGAGCAGCTCCTGAAACAGAATGACACTTCATTATTTTCACATTTCAAAGCACTGCACAGCTATTAAGTTAATTCTCGTAATTCCTCGATAAGATAGAAAAAGAAGCAGGAAAGATAGGTGCGTGGCTTCAGATAAATCAAGAAGTTTTCCTGAACTGAATTTAGGAGTCCAGCAGTTTCTCATTTTACAGTGCTCCAGTGAAGCTGAGGGTAAAGTGGGAGCGAGTCTCTTCAGTGGATTCAGTCCTACTGTCATGCCTCGATGCTTCTCTTTCCTTCTCTGTTGTTATTTAGAAATAGTTGTTCCATCGTGTCAGACTGACACAAAACAATGCCCTTTTCCTAAGGGAGAGTTAGCAGGTGCCTGTAAACAAAATGAAGGTACAGTTTATCTTTTTACTTTCCTCTTTCTGTTCCGCTCACAAAATGGGACAACTGGCGTACTACACAAGAACCAAAGTTTCTGCTTTTGTCCCTGAACCATCACCTCAGAAAGTGCATTAAAAAAGAAAAACCCTGTAGCTGTTCTGCCCTGCTTCAAAGGCCTCTGTGTACATCTTTTCCTGGAAACACGAAACCCAGCACTCTGGGGAGTAAAGCTAGACTGAAAACAAAGGAGTGTTTCCATGATTTTTGCTCTGGGTGTATGTTCTAGTGAGGTCCCGACATGAGGGCCCTGCCACCCCCCCAGTGTCGTGAGTTCCACAAAAAAATCATGGTATATCCTGACACTTGTGTGTTTGAGGAGTGAAGATCCAAGAATGCGTCATGCTGTGTCTCAGCAAGTTGTTGTAAGTACAGTTTAAGGGCTTGAATCAAAGCTGATTGGTGGCCCTGAGAATGCTCTTGATTTAAATAGGTGGACACAGATCTGGAGTACAGAGGTCCCAGAATGCACTTCTCGGTTTCTTTTTCATTAGTACGGCTTCTGTTACAAGATACAGTTGGAGGTAGCTCTAATGCAATCAATTACAAAAAACTGCTGGAAGGGGAAATTTTTTTTCTGATTGTGCAGGTTGGAAGCTCTGTGTCCATTCTGAGTGTTCAGACTGCAGTGTGAAGGCTGACTTGTTTTCCGACAGTGGACAGTCTTGATTTGCATTCCAGCAGAGCTGTCAGTTTTGTTGGGGTTCAGAATGTTTGCTAGGAGTTCTACTGAAAGGCAACCTGATCCAAAAAACAGATGGAATGGAGCAGAGTCTACATTTTCTTCAGTAAGGTCCTTTGTGTCTTAAAACAGCAGTTTTTCATAAATTAAAGCCAAATCATTGACCTAGTTGATACTAAGCAAAACCCAATCAAAATTACGATGCGGCTTAGAAAACTGGGTATCACTAATCCAGTAAACCAGGTTAAAAAAAAAAAAAGTGATACAATGGTATTCTTTTATACATTTCACTTTCTGTATATGTGTGTAGCTTTATCTTAGGCTTTTTAAGAATAAAAACTGGTAATCTGAAATTTTTTTCCCCTTTTTTTTTTTTTTTTAAGGTTGCCGGTATTGTTGGCAGAGCAGACCTACTGTGTGCCCTGTTCTTCTTGTTGTCATTCCTTGGCTACTGTAAAGCATTTAGAGAAAGTAAGCATTCTGTTTGCTCCTTTAATTTTATATTGTGTGTATTTTCTGCACTCATACATTTCAGTGAAGTATAGCAAAACTAAAAATGTCAACTTGATGTGGTTCGAATTTATTAATGTTTATACCCTTATAAAACATTTTAAAAAAAGCTACTTTAGCAGGTATTTATTGTTAGAAGAACTGGAAGGGTTGCTGTCTGTAATTCCCATTAAATACTAAGAATTTATTTTAAGGTAAGTCTATTTTGTAATAGTCTTATTTGTTAAATGTTTTACTGTTTATGAGCATAAAGAAATATTTCGATAAGTATTTCAGAAACAAATCAAACCTACAAATCTGTATTCTGAAATATTTTAGTACACTTTATGCCATTATGTTGGGATTGCTTAACTGGGAAAGAACTTTAGGAACATTACTTGTATTTTTAATGAATTGTAAAGAATTATTCATATGAGTAAGCCCTCTAAATTCCTGCAATATGCAAGTGCTGGCATACACTTGATGAATATAGTGTTACTCATAGAGCTTTTCTAAGACAGCTGTGTTTAACATGAACAATTCCTTCATAGAAGTTTTTTCAAGTGAGCTTTTAGATCTGTTGTATTATTTGATCGGAATGCAAGTTGGCAGTTCAGATACAGTTGTGGAGAAATTATCTTGGGGCTCTGTTAAATAAACACACAAGAATACATCAGTTCATGATTATGAGGAACTATGCAGGACGTGCAATCTGGTATCTGAATGTGCCTCATCACAGAAAATACTGGAGCCATTTGGTGAACCCATGAAGAGCTGTGTTGTGAAGAGCTTGTATAACATCAGTTCAATAGGCATGGCCTGTAATGTTGAAGCAGTTGACAGTGTGTTACAGAGGTGCCTGAGAGCTGGCCTTGAATGGTCTAGCTTAACAACAGTTGTGAATGGCGTCACAGACCTTAGTGTAGGCTGATGGGGGTAAGTTCGTCCACAGTGAGCTCCAAGATGCTGTGAATAGCTCCTGCTAATTGAGTTTAGATTGTTTAGAACTATTTTGCATATTTCTACAGCTGATATCATAAATTTAACTTAATCTTCACCACTTCAGATGATACTTATGATGATGACTGTTCACTTGTGATATTTTTTCTCCCCTTTGAGTAGGCTTCATTTCTTTCAACTGAATGAATAATTTCTTGATGAAAATTGGCCTTGGAATCTTGCTTGCTCATTTATTCTTTTCTCACCTATTTTACTGGGTGTGATTGTGCTTTAACGTTTCTTCTGTTAGTGCCAGAGTAAATTAGACAAATCAAAATAACCTTATATAGGACTCTGTAATTATTTTGTTATGGAAGACATCTCGGGAATGGTGCAAATGTGATGTGTACTCTGGTTAGAGATATTCTGAGTGCTTCTACAATTTGCGAAGGCCAGTTTGATAGCTTTTAGCAGTCAGTGTGATTTTAATAGTATTCTTGTACTGAAATTGTTGTCATTGATACAGAAGGAGGAAAATGTTGTGAAGACAAGATATTAAGTAGCACTTAGTATTTTTTGTTGCACATTACCTCATAATAGTGTCAGAGCTGTGTCTCTTAAGCGTATTTGCTGAGGAAAACTACAGTCTGCCAGCATAGTTGTGCCTTTTATCTTTCAGATCAGTTTTCAATGTTTACTGTCACCTTCATTGCCTGCTTTTCCCTCAGCAACTTCTTAAAGAAATTTAGACTTTCTTTGTATTCAAGAATTTGTATCCAAGTTACATACTTGAGTCTCTCCCAGCAATTTCCTCATTTTGGGTAGCTTGGTGGCAGTTTCAGGTTCTTGCAGATCCTATCTGGCATGTCCTAAATGAGAGAATGAGAAGTTGTTTCCAGCACTGTGAAGAGCACTAATAAGTTCTTTAGCAGATCTTGCATGGAGCCTAAAGGGAAGACCCCAATCTTCAGAGTATTTCTTTTCTCTGAACCTTACATGATTTGCTGCAGGCCGATAAGAAATGTGCCAAAACCCAGACATTTCGGAGTCAAGGTTTCAAGGCGGAACGGTTCTGGTGTGAAAACTGATTTTGAAATGCCTGGGTGAGATTCATTACTCATCCTGGATGTTTCTTGCTGTGAAAATCGTGCATTTGTAAAAGAAAGGTGGGTGAGATAGAGTATTTCAGTTGGAAGGGACCTACTACAATCATCCCATCCAACTGCCTGACCAGTTCAGGGCTGATCAAGTTAAATCACATTATTCAGGGCATTGTCCAAGTGCCTCTTAAACACTGACAGGCTTGGGGCATCGACCACCTCTCTAGGAAGCCTGTTACAGTCTTTGACCACCCTCTCGTAAAGAAATGCTTCCTGATGTCCAGTCTGAACCTCCCCTGGCACAGTTTTGAACCATTCCCACAAGTCCTGTCACTGGATCCCAGGGAGAAGAGACCAGCACCTTCCTCTTCACCTCCCCTCCTCAGGAAGCTGTAGAGAGCATGAGGTTGCCCCTCAGCCTCTCCTCATAGTACATTGCTTCCAGCCCTTCCACCAGCTTTGTTGCCCTCCTCTGGACGCATTCAAGGACCTTCACATCCTTCTTAAATTGTGAGGCCCAGAAATGCACACAGTACTCCAGGTGAGGCCGCACCAACACTTAACACAGCAGGATAATAATCTCTTTTGACGGGCTGGTTATGCTGTGTTTGATGGACCCCAGAATGGGGTTTGCCCTCTGGGCTGCCAGGACATGCTGCTGGCTCGCATTGAGCCTGCTGCCGACCAGCACACCCAGGTCCCTTGCTGCAGGGCTGCTCTCCAGCCTCTCCTCTCCCCATTTATACTTGTGCCCAGCATTACTCCACCCTAGGTGCAGAATCCAGCATTTTGACTTGTTAAATTTCATCCCATTAAACATTTCCCAGTGCTCCAATCTGTCCAGATCCCTCTGCAAGGCCTCCTGTCCCTCAAGAGAGTCAACAGCACCTCCCAGTTTAGTATCCTCAGCAAACTTGCTAATGGTGCATTCAACTCCTGCATCCAGATTGCTGGTAAATATATTGGATGGCACTGGTCCTAGAACTGAACCCTGAGGAACACCACTGGTGACCAGTCACCAGCCAGATGTAGCCCCATTCACTACAATCCTTTGAGCCCTGCCCTTCAGCCATCTCTTCACTCAGCACGCTGTGGATCTGCGCATCTCACAGCTGGACAGCTTGTCCAGAAGGATGCTGTGAGGGACAGTATCAAAAGCCTTACTAAAATCCAGAAAAACTACACCCATCACCTTCCCTTCATCCATGAGGCAGGTG
>Ga0065711_1040941_pt1 | contig 16540 bp, 7 predicted proteins | sample Hoacrofraction12_FD_59098 | JGI IMG/M metagenome (GOLD analysis project Ga0065711, IMG submission 59098) | Hoatzin crop microbial communities from Cojedes, Venezuela - Epithelial fraction 12 v2 (version 2) | ecosystem: Host-associated > Birds > Digestive system > Esophagus > Crop | place... | reverse complement strand
CGACATGGTTTGAAAACACAAGGGAGGAGAGAGGGGTGGGCTCGTAGTGCTGCATCCCCAAACAGTAACAGGAAAGATTATTTTACACCTGAACTTTTCTGCAGTGTGTGTACTGCCCAGTTCAGAAAACATAATCCAGATGGTTGTCCTTAGATTCAAACAGCAAACTCTTAGACTTCTAAAAATTTTTTTAGAGTTTTTTTTTCCCCTTACTATTTTAAATCCTTATTAAACCTCTGGGTTCTCTGGTTATGTTGCATATCTGCCAGACTCACTAGAATTCTTGACACGTATCTCCAGAATGACCTTTATCTTATATTAAACAAAAAGCTTCAGAGAGTAAATATAAGGTCTTCCTTACCATTTCCAAGTTTATTTTGCTGCAGGCTACATCTGATCACAAAACTGAAACTACCCCCACTTCACAGGAATTTTTCTTGTTTAGAAAAAAAGCAAATGAAACAGCACAGAGAAATCAAGTCGCAACAGATACCAATTGCATAGTGTCCTCGCTCCCAGTCAGTAATGAATCACTTCCTCGGTGCTGTGAGAAAGGGGCATCAAGTCGCTGAAGGTGCCTGATTTCGAAAGAAACCAACTAAAAGACATGATGCCATTCTGTATTCGCTGGAGAGGACGCAGAAAAACAAAAGATACAGGAATTTGTATAGTTAATAGTTGCATTTATTTTTTGCCCTACTGAGTCAAAGCTATTTTGGAGATTAAAAATTCAACCTAGAATAAATGAGGGCAAATTATCAACTACTCCAACTTCCAGAAGATCATCCCATATGACCTGCAGAGTGCCTTACACCTCAGAAACCCTGGGAAGCCACGCACAAGGGCTTTACTTTCGCCATAGTCCACCTCCTTGTGACTCCCTGGGCATGCAGGTGCTGGTGTGGAAGCTCCTCCAGGTGGCTTAGCTGGGGCCCATGCCCCACAAATTGTATCTACAGCTGGCTCCTCTGGCCCTGATGCGTCAGATAGTAACCAAAGGAAGGGAAAACATCTGTCCCAAAGTCTTGAACCAACTAGTATTCATTATTCTACAGAGGTTTTACTGAGCGTGGAGCAGCCTAACATGGGTACCCTGATGGGGCAGTAGCTGGCGGGCCTGCTCCCTCCACAGACTGAAGCAGTTGGGATGCTGCTCGCCTCCATCCTGCACAGTTACACAGTGAGGCTGTGAACTGTTGGATTTTACAGTGTTTCAAATAGGTAGTGGCTACAGGACAGTGGAAGATTAATTGTGCCATGCATGTAGCTCTTACACTAGTTCCGTGAGCAGCCTGCTCTTACATTAGCTGAAGTGATGACTCCTTCACCATAGATATCAGTGAGATGGAGATCAGACTCTCTGCAGCCTTTGGATTCCTCACACTGAAATAGGCCACATACAGGCAGTGTTGTCATTTTATATTAATCACAGGTAACACAATTCTGGTCACTGCTATAGGCTGTTTTGTCGCTATATATAATCCTGCAACTTTCACACAATTTCTGCAAAGCAAAATGAGAATGAGGAATTAATCCCCCTCAAAATGTCTTACGGCTCTGAGGAAGAGAGCTTTATCTATGTGTCTAGAGGCTAATTGTTCAAGTCCCAGCTGTTCTGCCAACTGTGGTTAATATTTTTCTGCCCTTCACAACCCAAGACATTACATTTGTTTGCACAGTAACTATTATTCACCAATTCTGAAGAAAAAGGAAGTCTAAAAGTGATTTGGACAGCACTGAAACCAGGACTGACAGGCCGGTAAGGGCTCTTGCACAGACTGAGGAGAAGTCAAATTGGATGCTTCTAGAATAATTTACATCCTGCATATTGAATTAACACATGACTTCAAAAGTTGTGTTCATATGCCTTTTATTGCTGTACATTTGTTACTTGGATGAACAGCATCCAGCCCTTTAAGGACAAGCTGTGGCAGCCTCCATGCTCCGCTGGGACTGTGCTTCCCAGGCTGCAGCATGCACTTCAGCAGCGGAAGGCCAACCACCTCTGACCAGTACACAAAATGGGGTGCAGACTGGTGCTACTGACAAGGGTGGCACCCAACAGAACCAAACAAATAACATTGAGTACCCTTTGTCCTAGGCTCATATTCCCAGAAACAAGGTGACTGGGTCTGTGCAAAATCCAAAAAGATTAGGACTTAATATAGTAAGCCTCTTCCCAGGACACAAAGTGTGGCAAATAAACGATACAGCCTGTCACCTCTTGATACCAAATGAAATCCTGCCTGGCTCAAGGAGGGATTAAAATTTATTCCCAGCTAACTGATGTTTGGAGTCATCGCACTAGATTAATTAGTCTCAGCTCCAGCTTCTGCTTCGCATATTTGCCTGCGCAGTTGTGAGGTATTTTTTTAGGTCAGGCACAAACTCTGGCTGTTTGCCAAGCAAGAGAGTGTGGAGACCCCCAGAAGACTCCTGGTAGTAAACCCACTGTGGGGGATTCGGTCTGAATTTGGAAAGACTGGCAAAATTATAATCATCTCCCAGGGCCGGGTGGGTGGGAATGAGGAGCATCAGACAGACAGACAAAAAAGACAGGGATTATTATCATCTAATGTTGTGGATTTTGGCCTAATTTTGGTCAACATTTTGCTGCTGTTGGTGTAAAACAGCGAGCTGCCATGATCAAGTATGTCCTTTGTCCCAAAGTGTGACAAAACCAAGTGTAACCACAATTGATGGAAACTATAGAAAAGGAAATAAATTTAAAGAGGCATCCCAGAAAATTTCGGTAGGTGCTACACCTACCCATTTCCATATCTCTTCTTTCTAAAGTAAGAGTACATAGTGGTGACTGGAAAATGAAGTGGTTTAAATCCAAGCTGGAAGAAAAAGGCAAATTATTGTGATTTTTTGAATTAATCAGAATTTTTGTAACACAAGTTCACAGTCAAAACATGTAAATAAATTATAAATGTTCTGTTAATTTGTAGAAAGACATTTTAAACAAGAGCAAAACCCAAGGCACTTCAATCTGCAGCTGTTCAACAAGGCATTTAAATGTTTTCCAGAATAATTTTCCTCACTTTAAAATAAAGTTTCTTCAGAGTAAAAGATATAATGGGGAAGGGAAAAGAACTACCAGACAGAATTTTGTTTCTTTATAAAAACTGTTTCAATAAAATGTTTTTGATTAGCTTTGAGTACACATGCTTCTTTAAAATTATCTGGAGGAAAAAAGATGGAAGTCAGAAGACTGGAATGATATTAGAATAAAATTCCAGTTAAAGAAGGACAACAGGCAGTTCTTTCCAATTTAGAGCTAGGAGCATGTTAGTACAATTCCTCCCTTTGGGGAACTGTTTACCTTCAACCAAAACAACCCTGTCTCAATTTACGAGAAGTTCAGGAAGAGCTGCTATAACAAACTGCCAATTGCAATTCAGTCAGGACTTCGCCATACTCCAAAAAACAGCCATCATAAAATTTTTACATTAGGAAATACATCCTGTTACTGTACTTTAGGGTTTCATATTATTCCAGCTATTTCTTCCATTACCAGCCCTCGGTCCACCAATTCTGCCTCAGCAGCTTGCAAGCAAAGTGTCTCTCAGAACATTTCCATGTCATACCTAAAGTGTTTCCAGAGCAAAAATTATGTCATTATGGGCCCTATACGGAATCTGTAAAGTGTTCCTCCCTGCACACTCCCACATTATGGCCATTATGCATACCTGTCCCTGCCCTTCCTTTAACATAGCAGAGGGAGCCAGTTACAGTGGAAGGGACAGCTGGTACCACCTGAAGCCACCTTTCCTCGTCCTCAGAAGGGCACTGTATTCACGAGTCCCACTTGAGTTGTGTCTTTGGACATATTCTTTGTGTTCACAAAATTTGCTTTTCCTAAGGGAATGCTGACAACTTCATCTCACTGTACAACTCCAAAAGATGGGGCTGTAGGTGCACACCTGTACAGCCTGTGCTGTAATCCTACAGTCATCACATAAAGGTGGTCACAGCAGCTGGTTTTGTGAAAGAGGGTTGCTGGGGAGGTACTCAGTAGGGTATAAGTTGTCTGAATTGGAAGTAGGAAAATGTGACTGTAGGCAACTGCAGATAGGCTGGACTGGATGGGTCATGGACTAAGAATTACTGGTAGAGTCCAAAAAGAATAGATTTGATCCAGTAATACTCGAAGGTTTACAAACTATCTCATAAAACTACTTTTTAAAGTCATGGTCTTCACTACACTCAAAAACCTAAGAAGGACAAGAAGAAAAAGTGAGTTTTTGCTGTGGTCTCTTGCCCCTCAAAATCAGTGGGGAAAAGTGCAAATATTTGTCTCCAACCTTCCGAGAAGGCCAGGAAAGGGAAAAAGGGATATTTTTACAGAGGCTGTGTTCTCACTCCAGTACCAGGTTTTCTAACAGCTAATGCATAATACAAAGTTTATCCTGACAAGTCGTTTCACTGTTGTTCTCTGAAAGCACAAAGTACTGCAGTTAAACGCACAGCAGTGATAACATTGCTGTGTGCACTGGAGCCAATTCCCAGCTGCCAGAAGTTCTTCCAGGAGGTGCTCCTTCAAAGTATTTGTAAGCATCTACACACGTCACTGAAGAGGATTACAGAGAATTGTGAAAGGGGAAATAAAATGCCTATAAAAAGCAACATTTTGTTATTAGATATGGTTGGTTGTTTTTTTTCTTCCAGGGTTTTTGCTTCCGGATAGCAGAAATAGAAATATGGTAAATGTACTTTCTTGATTAACTCACTTGCGCCTGCTGGCAGACAAACTCAGTTTATTTCATCCATCTATTCTATCATCTATTATGATTAGTATAGCTAGGTTCCATATGATTTAAGGAAATTTCAATCAATTTCCTTATACTGAATTTTTGTACTTCACGTTTTGCTGGTAAAACAGCAACATGAGACATTGATTAATAAGCATTTTATAATCCTCAGATGCATTTAGTAAATCACTCTTCTACTATAGACTTTCATTAGACATATAAATAGAAAGAACATGGGAAACTACACATAACATTTGTAATAAAATCATTCAAATTACTATCATTTCAAATGTTTATATAACACTAATACAATGTTTGATCATGAGAGATAAGGAAAAAATAAGTTGGCACAAAATTTAAAAAACCCAAAAGGTCATAAAAATGAGCCCTCATATACAAAAACCTAACCACATCACACAAAAATGACTGTGGCAATAAAAAAAAGCATCACAGATGATTTGTTCCATCTGTACGTTATTTGCCACTAAGTAGTCTATCAACATCATGTGGCAACATCAGACTGCTGCAGGATTATGACTTAACTCTGCTAGATGTTTACAACAACATAACAAGAAGCAGCCCCTGTCTCACCCCACAACCTTGCCACTGGGCCAGGTAGTAATGGCTTGGAAGCTTCTGATGTAGGATCAGGATGGATTTTCTAGTTGGAGGAGAGGTTACTGTGACCAAGGTATTTTCCAATTGTAATTAGGTAGAATTTGGTACAATTAGCTTACTTTTTTTTAAGGAAACCCTATGTTAAAAAAAAAAACAGGCATTTTCTTTCTGTACAACTTTCTATCCCTATTTTGTATTCTGTTACCTGGGAACCTTGCTGTCATAAAGCTTTACCTCAGGGCTCAAGTTAGTAGGAACCATTTGAAATGATCCGCTAAAAGTTACATACATCATCGCCCAGCTACTCTGTAGCATGAAAGAGACCCTCAAGACAGGTTCAACATGGCAGTTATCCACAAGAGCCTCTGAAATGTGTGCAGCTCCAGCTGTTTTCAATACAAACCTGGCTTACCACCTCAAAAAAATTTGTATCAGATGTGTTAGTTTATGAATGAAAAATGTTTCTCCTCCTCTACCTTCCCTTCTCTCCTGCCACCCAAATTACCGACCCTTTGGACACGATTATGAAACTTTAGCTAGGTTATCTCCTTATGCACCATGACCAGTATATGGGCTTTGAAGGCCAAGCTACATTTCACAGAAAGGTGACTGAACTGGGAGAAACAGGTGCACTGCACTTTTTCCTATTGAGATTCAAAGAATATGTCATTTGCACTCTTAGAAACAGATGATGACATAGGCAGTGTTTGATCTGATTTCCTTTTAACAGAAGATACAATACCAACTGACCCATATACTTATAAAAATGTACATCTTCCCTTTTGATTTTATTCAGCTCTCACTTGCAGGCATATGCTAAAGAGAATTCACTTCAAATATACATAAACAGTATCTTTGGGTCATCATCACCGAGAACCATAGAAACACAAGCTCTTTCCCACCGTAAAAACATGTCTGCTTTGCCAATGTTAAATAATTTCTAGCTTGGTTCTTTGAGAATGTGATTACAAAAATAGTTCCTACTTCAGCAACAAATCCACTCCTGAAGTGTGATCAGAGTCACATCTGCTGACCTTAGTGATAAAAGGAAGTTTTCTTCCCGTCAGACTCCAGAGATGTAACAGGTAAAAGCACATGCCCTGGAATCCAGGGGCAGCAGTCTGATATATTGTTAAGTGCAATATTTACTAAAGAGAGGTGCCTGTAGGGTGCTGAGCGCCCTGTGCTCCCAGTTCACGGCAGTGCCAGTGCAGGCAGCTCAGAAGTGCCAGAGAGTCACTCATTAGAGACTTTACAACTCTGGCTGCCATTTGTTATCAAGCAGAGGTGTATGCAGTAGAGACTTTGTTAATTAGGTATAAACGCTACTTCTCCAAACAGACTCAGGATTATTTACCTCTGATTTTATGTATTATTTTTCAGTGTGCCAGTCATAGTAGTTAATTAAACACAGTAGCTCCTGTAAATGCAAGGTGGGAACTAGGCCTCCAGGGCTATATACGCGCACATTTTAGTAGCTTCCAAAAAAAAATGTGCAAGAACTTCACTGAATAAGCTAATGATTACAGAGGGAGGAGGGAGCCCTCTTCAGCAAGAGGGAGCTCCAGAGGGAGAACAGTTGTAGCAGCTCTTCATATAACAACTTCGTAGCCTCCAAAATTCCCCTAATTAGCAAACTCAGGGAGAATGAAAGAAGTTACAGAGTTACAGCCAATCTTCCCACCCCTAGGCTGTAATTCCTTTATTCTTCTGTCAGTTGGTTAGTCAGGTGAGAGAAAATATTTGCCATTATGTGTAAAATCTGAGTCCTCCAATATTCAACAGAACTCTCACTGTCTTTGATGGGATCAGGGTAAAGTCTTGACCACAGATCTCAATATCTGGTTTTGGATAACTAGAAGCCAACCATTCAACTTTGAAAACATAACAATCAGGACAGGTCTTGACTTGCTTTTGTGTCACCATGGGTCCACCACCAATACCCTTGCTCAAACAAATATTGAACCTTGATTCCTGCACAAAATCATGGAAATAAATGTTTCTGCATGACACTTGGGACTTTTGCTTCAGTGTGTGTACAGATCAGCCCAGCTGGAAGCACTTTATGGGGAGAATTGCCCTGGAGCATCCTTGACATCCTACAGGAAAATCAACAGCACAGTGATCTTGACGAGCACACACCCTCCTTTCAGAAACTCTTCTGCTGATGCTGGAAATACAGCATCACCCTGAGAAGTGAAAAAGACAGCTCAGTTTCATTGCCTCTGCAGAGGTGGTGGTATTTACTGATTTAACCACTAAACCATAAACATAGACCCAGAAGCATAAACATGAATATAAATATCTGCTGGAAACAGTACACTGAAGTTTCATTTTAGTAACTGTTGTTTGGCTGTGTTCAATTACGTAAATTAAAATCACTTCTCAGTAGTCATTTCCCATTACTTTCAATGCCTTCATCCCTCATTCAGGATCAGAGAAGTAGTAACCGTGTTGACGGTAATGCTTTCAGTCTGTACGGCATAGGGAGTTTTCATAGAAGGAAGAAAGGACTCATACATGAATAAGACACTAAAGGCACAAGGGAAAGGAAAGAGGAGAGTGATTTAGCGGAGCATTTCAAATGTTTTAATAAATCATAAATTTACACTGAAATGTCACTTTAGTGAGCTTCCCTTACACCAGTCACTGATGACAATATATTCTTTGTCTGTGTGTACATGAGAGGCTGTAATGTGCTGCTATGTTTGCACAGCATTTCTAAGGAAAAATACTGATCAGAGCATAAATAATCTCAATTTTTACTACTACTACGGGTCTTTTCACATAGTCTCTCTTAGTTCAGCATAACAGTACTGTAGGAAGGAAAATGAAATGTTACAAATGTACAATATAAGCCAGAGATCTCATTCAGAGTCTCTAAAAATATGAAATCCAGAAAAACCTGGATTCCTATTATGTTGAAAATGGAACAACTTTATGCTTGACTGATTTTTTTAATGCAGCAGATCTTGGAGAGAAGATGTAAGATGATACCATGCAGAGATGCAAGAAAATATTTTTTGAAGTGGAAGAATCAGATAAATCATGAATTACCAGTGTTGCTGCTAAATCTGCGCATGCTCTCATTGCTATTTTTAGATCACTATCCACCATCTTGCCATCCTTGCTCAAGGATTTTAAGCACTGTTTTCAAAGACTCATAAACAAACAAGACAATCAACCAAGAGAAATCAGCATAATCACCACAGTACTTTCTGACTTTCTCTTCTGCTCTGAGCTGCAACTTTCCATTTAAAGCACTATTGCACTCAAAATTTTGCGCTTTAAGCCAGAAACTATTTGCAGATTCAGTTACAAAACAATCGATCAATGGATGGATGTAAAAATCAATAGGAATGGATATAAATCACCAGGAACAAGCTGGCTACCAAAGATACTGAAAATCTCATCTAGTCTTACTTCCACAGAAAAGATTCAATCATGCCAAAAGCAGATATTGTAATTAGTACATTTGATGTTGTTTTACAGATAACTCTGTAACTGGAAGATAGATTCTAAATGGTCTATCTTTATGCATATTCCTGACACATTTCAAGATTGTATTGCTACAAATCTAGCTCTTAATGGTGCTAAATTCAATGAGATTCAAAAAAAGGCATGTTAAGAAGAGCAAATACTTAAAGAAAAATCTCTTTTTCGAAATGTGCTGTCATTGTACTACTGTAAGCGTTGTGTATCTGAGTCATCTGGACATAGCATCATTTCCTTAAACTTTCTGTAATAGCCTGAGACAGAATAAAAACATGAGACAAATGTTTACAGAAGGCAGCAAAACTAGCACTGTCTTTCCCCTTCACCCTCCCTATTTCTACTTTCTCATCCCAATTCATCAGATGTTTTATAACCACAGGATCAGAATGATGTAGGTTAGAAGGGACCTCTGGAGGTCATTTGGTCCACTGCACTAAGCATCACCAACTTCAAAGTCAGACCCAGCTTCAAAACTAGACCAAGTTACTGATGGTCACGTCCTGTCCAGTGTTGAATATCTCTAAGGACGGAGATGCTACAAACTTCCTGGGCAGCCTGATTCAATGATTGTCCAACCTCATTTTTTTCCTAGAGTCTATCTGAAATTTCTCTTGCTGTAAGTTTGTGCCTTCCTTGAGTCCACACACTCTTTTGGCTCCCTTTAACAGTGATCGAGGCAAAGAGTGGTACAACATAAGACAACTTTGGTTGCTTTAGATAACCGTGGCATTGCAATAGTCCTTGCTACTTGCACCCAGAATTTCTTCCAAAATATATTTTTCCAAGTACATAATCTTAAGGGCTTTAAGTCACCCGAGGCTTTGCTGACACATAGACTTCATGATTGCACACTGGCATCTTTGATTACCCTACTGCAAGACTGACACATGGTTGGCAGGGAAACAAGTTTTCATTGTTAATACTGAGATCTACATCATTTAGTCTGAATGTTTAAGCAAAGAGAAGATTAAGATATCTTAATCAGCCTGAAGTCCCTCAAAAGAAGTTCTTGAAAGAAGCTAATGCCTCTCTCAGAAAATGAGAAGAAACACTGGTTGAGAGATGCTAAGTTGTTTTCTGCATAAAGCTCGTATAGCCCAAGAGAGAATATGGAATGGCAGCAAAAGGGAATGGCTGTTTTTAAAAGAAAACATTGCTGCATTTCATATAACTGAGATTATAGCTAAAAGTGGGTATGTATAGATCTTCCCAGATGTTACTGTGGCAAAGAAGCACTTAGATAATTAAGTGAAAGAGTCAAGGAAAACTCACAAAGACGTGCGACATGCAGTGTGCTACTTCATTGATCTTTGATCTTTGTCACCTGGTTTACACAGCAATATGAACAACCGTTGAATGATAGTTATCCTCTACATTCTTTTTTTTCCACTGAATGTTTGGTTTGCTGTTTCTGTAAAGGAAAAAAAAATCAGTTCTAGGTATTGACAGTTTGACATAACAGTTTAGATTAGCCTTTGCACCTTGTAAAATAATCAGCCTGGAAGTGAAGAATCAAGCTCAAGAGTGTGCTAAATGGAGCAATCATCCAGCAAAGTGAGCAGGGAAAGGATTTTGCAGTTATAGTGGAAGAACTGTTGGAACATCCACGTGTCGACTACATATATGCAATAAAGGAGGGAAACGAAATACAGTGTTTCTACATGTTCTGCTGTGTGACCAGAATAAAACCAAGAGAGCTTACTGGATATATTGTTCAACTCCCACTGCTTGCTGTATGGGGCACCATGCCTTTTGAGAGCGATTAAAGCAATAAAAATAATACCAGGTCTCAACACCATAAGGCATTTTCTGTGGAGCTGGAGATACACTCGTATGAAAAAAGAAGACTTCAGCATGGCCTAACAGAACGGAAAATTGTGAAAGGGACTAGTAAAACTGATAGAAATAAAGTTTTAATGCTAGCAAGACATTTACAAGCTAGGGGAGATAGCTCCAGGTAGCCTACTCATTGTTTGACTAATGAACTCGGACAGCTATTCCATTCAAACTCCAGCAGTCACACAGAATAAACTACCAAGCAACCAAAACAAACATAAAATGAATTCAATGAGTGCAAGTGATGGTTTGTTTATTTTGGTGAGAAGGCAGAAAATACACCCAATAAAAAAGTAATCTGCACATGCAGACCTCTGACTGTAGCTAATGCATCCTGGGGCAGCACTGAAAATGCTCGATTTCATTGTTATGAAATAGTCGGCAAGCTGATTAGTAGGAGACAAAGGTGGTGTTTAAACAAAGAATGGCTTATTGATTTTTTTCAACCTCTCATCAGTTTTATCTCAAGCACGCTCAGCAAGCAGTCTTTCTTGCCTGTGGCTCCTTAATGTGACGCTCTGCTCTGCCAGCAGAAAGGTCCTGTCCCATCAGAACTGCACAGGACTGCTCTCCCCTCCGCTCTCTGCTGCGGACCACAGCACGGTGCACAGTGACAGCTGGCAGGAGATTCTTCTTCAAACGCGCACCCTTGATCTGTACTGATGTAATGCGTGTGCTAATGTGGATGTACTCGGTGTACCTAAATGAGCTCCTGCTGCGCAGTACAGCCCCATCTACTGATGCGAGTATTCCCTAGACAACAGGACGGCTCTGCTGCCTGGGTCTGAGCAGACGTCTCTGTTTCTGTAGGAGTGCCGGTATCATTAGAAGGCATTCAAGGACAGGAGCACAAAGAGCAGTGACATGCAGGAACATGACTTTAAGAAGCCTGAAAAACTGCAGGTCAGTGACAAAATTACAAAAGAGGGTGCTCAGAGCTTCTGCAGAAGTGTGACATAAACTTCTGAGTAACCCTAATCCAAGAGAACAATCCACCTGTTAGCACTCTCTCAAAGTCACATCAGGGATGAATTTGACCCCTGATGGAATGGGAGCACAATCAAATGACATTAAGGGAAAGGGCTTTAATTAAGTACCGCTTAACAGTAGTTGTATTATTTTTATTGTATTACCATATTTTTGTTATGTATGACTTATTCTTTTAACTATTTTACTATTTTAACTATTTAACTATTCTTTTAACTTTTAACTATTTTGATGATGATGCTAAGGTCCACAAGTATTCCCCAGGGAATGATATTCAGCTCCTCCGTGGACCAACCTGAAACCACCAAGTTTCCCTGTCAACTGAAGGAAAACTATGTGCACCCTCCTCTAACCTCCACTCGCAGAACAAGGCTCAAATATGGTGTCTGTTGTGGGGAACTGCTATTTTGGCACCATACATTCAAGCTTGCAGATGCTAACTTCACAATAAAAATGCCTGTATCTTCAAACTTCCTGTGCTGAAACCTTCATCAGAGGAGATGGGGCTTTGAGCAACCTGGTCTAGCTGAAGGTGTCCCTGCCCATGGCAGGGGGGTTGGAACTAGATGCGCTTGAAGTTCCCTTCCAACCCAAACCATTCTATGATTCTATGATGACTACCACATTAGCAGCACCCCACAGGCAAGCAGCCAAGTAGGTGAACAAATCGAGGTGCCGCTGAAGGAAGACAGCTGACAAATGGAAGTTTCCAGTCAGACTTTCTTTCTCCAGGTGCAATGACACTGACACACGTGGGTGGACGCAGGGGTGGAAGGGGAGGACACATTGTGTGCCTTAGCTTTGCCTATGCCAGTTCTTCTACCATCATTCCTGAGCAGAGGTATAGCTAGACCCTATGCTGGGAAACACCAGATGCAGTGGGAACACTCCCTCTCTTCTCCATCCCTGCAGAGAACAAACTGTCTTGCAGATACTCTGTCCACAGTCTCAGAGACTCATTTATCCCACAACACACTATAAGTGCTCAAGCCCAGATTGTCAAAGCTTTGGCTTATGTCATCATTCTTTAGGATTTTAATCTGTTCTCTGAGAAACAATCATTCCAGTCTTGCCTAAAAGATTCTCTTCTTCTTTATCCTACTGAGATATTTTACCCTTCTATAGGAAAGTAATTGCCCCCTTTGTACAGTTTACTTTTAACTGGGGAAAGACAGTGGGAACCTCTTCACCTCCCACCTTGTCTTTCCTGCTCAAGCACTCTGGCTTGACAGGCTGGCACTTGGACCACTGCAGAGGTCTCCTGGTGATGACTCTGCCAAGCAGACGAGCCTCCTGGAAAACTCTTCCTAAGGTCACCCCCAACAGATTAAACCATTTGGAGCTTTCTCCAGTTAATTCCTGTGTTGTCTCCCCTATGGCTTCTAGGTCACACTTTCTTCTCTTGATTTTTAACCACACTTCCACAATGGGCTTATTTTACTCAGGAAAGTCAGACAGCTCCTAGATAGAACTGGATTTCACACTCCGAAACTTTTCAAGCCACATGTTTAAAAGGAAGACAAATTTTATTTTCTTTATGTAATCGTTCCCTGTAATTACTATTAGCAGCAAAGAGCAGTTACATTAATACAGTCAAGCTGAATAAGCAAGTTGTAAGTTTCTCCTGGGAGAAAAAAAAGACATGAGTATGTCTTTCAGTGATGGATATTTGTGTTTCAAATGTCACAGTGATTTCTAAGCCTTTATTCTCTGGGTGGCACATTTTGAGCACAGCAGAGCTGGCTGCTCCCTTAGGAACGGGAGCTGGGGACAACGGGGGCTACCCACCCGGGGTCCTCCAGGGCCCATCCCACCACCCGGCCAGGAGCAGGGCCGCTGTGGGGAGCTGGAGACCAGCCCAGCTGGGGTGTTGCTGGGGCAGGGGCTGTCCTTTCCATGAAACAGCCCGTCTTTCTCAGTTGGCCGCTGCTCCTGTGGAGGCTGACAGTGGAGACAGACAAGCTGACTGATGGAGACAGACAGGCAGACAGTGGAGACAGGCTGCCCACAGCCCCCCACGGCCATGCTCAGCACATCTGGGACGCCCATGCCAGCTTACGTTGTGTTCTATGGTCTGTGGACATTCGGGGGGAAGGGGGGAGCAGAAAGAGAGAAAGACAATCCTCTCTTTCTGCCTGGGGAAATGAGGTATGAAGAATCCTCACTCCAGACTCAAACTGAGATGGAAAAAGGCTCAGCTTGACAAATGAAATGTCGTCAGTGCTTCAGATGAACACATTCATCATCATCAGCATGTTTCTGCCAGCTGCTTGTACACCAGGCTTTGGGGGAAAGCAAGGAGACCTGAAGAGACAGATAGGAAAAGCGGTATTTTTTCCATGGCTTTGAAGTGGCAGCAACATGCAGACGTCTGACTGCAGGACTGGCCACACCACCGAGCAGCTTAAAAACTGGCATTGTGGTACCTCTCATTCTGCAACCTTAAAACATGCAACCAGCTTACCAGTGCTGTTTTGGACAATGTTATTTTCCCACCGGAGAGACCTGTGATGGAAAATCATGGCTACCCTGACCCACTCCGCTACTCCTCAGCCACATGGGAGAGGGGCTGCATGTAAGCACTGGTTCCCGTTGCAGCCGGCATGTGCTGCATCTGAACGAGAGAAGCGTAATGAACTGAAAAAGCTCACAGCTGCGTGAGTATCAGGAGAAGAAAGTATGCCATTAAGTAACAAGCTGATACACTATATTGGCTAATGTCTAAATGTATTCCTCCTCAGACAGACAAGTACCTGTATTAAGTAAAAAGCTCAGCGAATACATTAAATACTGGAATTAACATACTAATGTTATTGACAACATGTGGCGATGTGACATTATTTTAAGATAGCAGTGGCTTTTCTGCTAAAAACTTTATGACTATTACAATTCCTCATTCCCACACTACATCTGAGCTAAATTATGATGAGTCTCAAAACCTCATGAAATTAATTGGAGGAATTTACAGCATCAAAAATGTGTTTTACATGTCTAGACAAATCTGATTATCATCATGCCCTTCAGAAATATGTTATATATTCCCAGCATGTCAGATTTTACATAGCATTACATTAAATGGGGTCTAAATTCAGCTGACAAATCAGAGAATAAAGATTAATCTGGTAACTTGTTTCAGTTTTAAGAGATTCATTATCTTAATGACAAGCAAGACAAGGTATTTGGACAATGGCATTAGATGGTTCTGAATAAAAAATCTTAACTTATGTTAAATGTATTTCTAAGAAGTATTTTCAGTATCATAAATAAGAAAGATAAAATAAAAACTAAATTAGATGTTTTCATTCAGTTTGCTGAATTGGTAGTAGAGTATTTTGGGGTTAAATGGAATTCCTACTTAGCTGAAAGCAATTAGGGGCACAAAATTCACAATAAAGGTGCAGTCCCAGAATATGCACAATTACAGATTTGCCACATTAATGTAGAAGCCTGTGGACACTAAAGGAAAAAGTGGATCTGATGGCATGAATTTTGCCAGTGATTAGTGTGAACAAGACCGATCTTACTAAATACACCCAGATAGAAGCTCAGGTTATCACTTGCTGTTTCCCTGATTTGCATCTAAAGCCAAGATAGCTGGATTCTTCCTCTCTTCCCCAAAAGGTAAAGATGGTTTCATGGTATATGTGTTTGGGACCTGTTGAGAAAGCAGGTTATCACTGTTGCTCCAGATCCAGAAGTGGGATTGTAGCGCTTACGGTAAGAAACATGTTAATTTAATCCATCTGAAATGGGAAAGGCACAACAGTCACTCGGAGCAGAGGGCAGGTCATAACAGGCAGTTTGAGACCTGGATCACACTCAGTCAGCCCAGACTAGGATCCAGTTGCATTAGTTACTGAAAGCTCCTGCCAGTAGGACTGTCTCATTATCTAGACAAATACAGTGCACAAAGTCATGTCAGAAGCATCATATTACATCATTCTCAGTTTCATGTGAAAAACTAAGGTTTAGAGGGCTTAAATATTATGCTAATGGTTACAGAAAACGAGCATTGAACGTACGTTTCCTGTGGGCAGTGAGCTCCTGCCTCATATCACCTAGCATGCAGAGAGCACTATGTAGACCACCAGCTGGGATATGAACACTTCACCCATGCAACCTCTTAGGTACAATGCAAAGTGCTCTGCAATTGGTGATTCTTCCAAATGTTATGCAATCTTAGGCTCACCTACCACTCCCCTGTGTTGGTCAATGCCGTTCAGATGATATTTTGTTGGCTGCATGGACATGAAAGGAATTATGTTGCACATAATAGAAGTTGTGATATTATGCATGCCCTAAGCTTTGTCCTGTCTCAGTTTTAATTAATACTAATCAATGTTTTGCAAGGACAGGAGTAAGGCTGCTCTTCTTCTGAATCCCTTCTTTCTGTAAATCCTTCCTGTCCCAGTTAAACTAATCAACATTTTTACAATGCTTTTTCATATGAAACTGTCACTATTCCTTAAATATGTTACTATCTACCGATTGCCATTTTCTACTGTTCATAACACTTCTTTCTTTTTCATTAGCACTTCAAAATATTCTCATGTTCTACAACATCTCATTAAGCTGGAATCCTGATTATTTCTATTGTGCTATCAAGTGTGCTACTGGTACTCTAATGGTTATCTTTTTCCTATTTTAACTATCCAAATGAAGCAAAAATCAGTTCCATTTCATTCTTTACAGGTGAATCCTTACTCTTTTTATTTAAACATCCCTATTTATTGTCCTGGGTTTGGCCAGGACAGGGTTAATTTTCACCGGAATCCAGGAAGGGGCACAGCCGGGGGGTGGGGGCTGACCCCACCTGGCCAAACAGAGCCCGGTATTCCATACCATGT
>Ga0065711_1040938_pt1 | contig 16540 bp, 12 predicted proteins | sample Hoacrofraction12_FD_59098 | JGI IMG/M metagenome (GOLD analysis project Ga0065711, IMG submission 59098) | Hoatzin crop microbial communities from Cojedes, Venezuela - Epithelial fraction 12 v2 (version 2) | ecosystem: Host-associated > Birds > Digestive system > Esophagus > Crop | place... | reverse complement strand
AGGGAAGGGAAGGGAAGGGAAGGGAAGGGAAGGGAATAGTGATGCTTTGAGCATTTAAAATATCATAGCAGAATCAAATAGCACCAAGATAAAGAGACACAGATGACTTGTGGAATGGCCCATTTTCTGTAATTACATGATTAGATTCATTCAGTGCCACTGATCTCTTCAGATACATGTGTAGGTCTATTGATCACAAATCTGCCTCACTGTTGTACTAACAGATGCACAGTTATTAGTCTTGGATAGAATCCACATCCCCTTTTCAGAAAGATCAGAGAAGCCAATTAAGGATGACATAGCATCTTGTGTGGAGGAACTGCTCTGCCCTTCCTATAAATGTGTAAAAATTATGCCAGAACCTGTGAAAAAAATGCCAAGAAAAATAATTGTGTCATACTTCATAATCTTTTCATTCTTCTCTGCTATTTTAAGGCAATATATTTGTAAGATTACTTGTTCAATGTAGCAAGAGCAGCTCTGCAAATGCATGACACCTGCTAAGAGTTCTCCTTGTCTTCTCAAATTTCTCATTTACCAACCTTTGTTAAGTGCTCCAGTGGGTTGACACAGCAAAAGAAGTGCCAGAAAATGCTCTCTACAAGAGCACTAATAGCTCAACAGTATGAGCCAGGGTTATTGAAAAACATCCTAAATGGTGCTAGGGTATTTGGAAATATAAATAAATAATGAGGAAAATATAGGAAATCTGTGATCAGGAGAGATGATCATTTATATTGTGGGGGATCAGTTAGTGCTGGCAGCTGTACGATGTACAAAACATACTATTTGTACATTCATTTTGCAAGATAAAGTCTTAGATCTATTAGCAGAATTGCCTCGGTGAAGAATACTGAAATGACATATTTTATAAATAAACTAAGTCAAAGATGATATCACCTTTCTTGTCTGCTTTTGAGATTTTGGTCTGTCCTATTCAAACAGGTTAATATTTTTACCATACTTATATCTGGTAAAACTCTTTTCGTATATGGTTTGTGTACTTCTTTGGCAATGACTCCTTCAGACACTTAAATGGCAGGACAAGTCATTGGCAACAAAATAACTAGATTTGTACTCACTGTACAACAAAATCACCTATGAAAGGAACATAGGGGCAGTATTTACAATGATTTTGGTCATTTAAATGTTGGTAATATTCACATTGTTTTACTTTCTCTTTTTCTTTGATAACTAGGACAAGCCTTAATGTGGAGGTAAGTGATTTATTGGACTTCCAAAGGTCCAGGTATGCTCTTCCCGTGAATGTCCTCTTTCTCTGTAGGGTATCTGAAGGAGCTTACTCCTTCCTTCCTGAAAGGGTAAGGATTTCAAATCATCTAGCATGTGCTACGAAGTTAAAGAGATATTACACAAATTATACTCATTATAAAAATTCTGTAGTAACATCTTTAGAATGACAGCAGTACCCTACTTCACGTTTTCAGTGACCGAGCTTATGAAATTCCTGGGGGACATCAATGACTTTTCTATGATAGAGGCTTTAAGACATCTGGATATGTGGTTAAGGAGATGAAGTGCAGCACCTGCAGAGCTGGAGTCCTGAACTGGGAAGGTAAAAAGTACGGTAGGATAGCAAAGGTATAATCACAATATTGGAGATCAGGATTGTAAAACAGATTCTTGGAAAGAAGAACAGAAGAACTGCAGACATTACAGGATAAATTAGGGCTTGGCTTCCCAATTTTACTTGAAGTTTTCATTTGCCTAAGGTTGATAATGTTAAACTTAAGTCACAATAACCTAAAAAAAAGAGAGAGGAATGGGGGACTATGTCTATAATGAAATACCATCTTGGGTGCCAGTGCCGGGTCTGAAGTGTTTGTTTCAACACTCAGCCCTGAACAGGATGGTAAGTGACTTAGTCCATAGAATCCATGTTCCCAATTCATCTGTTTCACTTAGCTCAAAAGATTACAAATTCTCAGAGCAGTTTGTTTTGTTGCCCCGGGAAGTAGAAGGAAAAGAGGAAGAAGTAAAGGATGGGTTGGGGGGGATCATGTAAGGCAAGATTGATTTTGGAGTCTGTAATGGCAGGTTTATTGATTCTGACTCATGAAGTATGAACTTATAGATTTCTGTGATGTTACCAAGCCAGATAAAACAGCTACATAATGTCACACACTATCAAAGTATTGGTCAATTAAACTCTTGCTTTATATCATTTGGCTGTTTTGATACATTGTAGACATGATTTAACAGCTGGATCAACCATCCAGATTTTCTTTTTCAGTAGCAAACAATATTGTGCACTCTACAAAAACAGGGGCAAAAGAGCTATATGATTCTTCTCCTAAAGATAAGATTTTAACACCAAAATTAATGAGAGATGGCAGTGGCATTTGCACATTTTAAAACAGTTTTAGTTAAATGCAAATAATTCTGTATCAAATAAAATTTTTGCTTTACTATAAATAAAAAAATACATGTACTGTTATTTCTTGTGAATACCAGTGATTTTCCTGGGAAAATTAAATGACAGGAACTGCGAATATGTCAGTGTGCCAGCTAATAAGAGTCATGCTATAACCAGATTATTAAGAAATAAGTCCAAACAAATCTCAAAAAGCCCTTATGCAGGAAGAAAAGATGTTGTAGGCAGCATTTAGTCTTCTGTAGGTATTTCAGTTAAAGAGACTTCTTGGAAAAAAGAGGGAAAAGAAAAAGATTACTTTGAAAGAAAGTTGTTTTTCTTTTTTTTTGAGGGGGCATCTGAATAAGTTAAATAATGTCATGGATCAGACACACAGCTTGTGTAAATCAGCTCCACTTCATTGATTTCAGTTCAGCTGAGAATCTGGCCTAGTAATTTTTAAGTCAAACAACATAGTAAGATTTACGTGAAATGTTACATGCAAGAATCAATTGGGGAACATGATCTGGGATCCTTAAATTCAGATTTTTAATTACTTTTCCACAATTCTACATGGCAGAAGTTATTACATTCAGAGGACAATGTTTGATCCCCTTTAGTTAATTTAAATCTCTTTTAAAAGATCCTGTGGCAGGGTTTTGAATCAGGATGGCTGACAACACAACTGTGTTGACACAAACCACAGTAAAAAAATCAATATATATATAAACCAAAATAAATAAATCCTGTTTAAAAATCAAAATACTTTCCAAACTATACACATATATTTATTAGTTTTCCTCATACAACTCTTATGAGGCGAATAAATACTTATCTTCAAATTACATATGGGAAAACTCAGAGACGAATTGCCCACTGCTGCAACAAAATAATTTCCAGATGCAAGTTTGGAACTTAGGAGTTTTTGGCTCTTAGATGTTGTGTCTCTATTTTAATTAACTAGAGGTTGGGTTTTTTTTCAGTTACCAAAAGAGAAGAAAAATAAAATTTCCTCCATTCTTTCACTTTCTCAGCATTTCTACACGACTGTCTCTGCACATCATTTTTTAGCTGTATCTGTTTCTGGTAGATACCTCTCCCTTACCTGTACATCTTCCCCCTCTTCTACTGCACGCAAAAGATGATTGCTTATGACCTATTTTCAAAAATAAATGAGATCATTTCCTTCCTACTTACACATGCACAGCAACAAAGATATGAAGACTTTATAGCTGTGTGAAGACTGATAGGATGATTAAGAGTATGTTTAAAAAAATTTAAGTCTTCTTTAGATAGCTAATGTCTTGCTATCACATGTAACTTTTTTAAAAATACTTTCTTAAAAAGAGTTTATATACTGGAGTAGAAGCATGGGCACCTCAGAACAAATTTGTTTGTTCTAAGGTGTGTGCAGACAGATTCTGAACTACTCATCTTTTGTCAGACCTCCAGACTCTCCCTTCTCTTGCACTTCATGTACACTTTAGTCTATTTATCTTTAGTTGTAGTTCCTTTACTTAAAAATTTTTATGTCCAGGTTATGGATTTTTTAATGTTGGAGGATGGCCAGGTGAGTCCTTTATAATACATGACATGGGTGAATAATACAAGACTTACCCATTCTGACAGCTGCATCCTCCCAAATAGTTTTAGATATATAGCCTTATAATTAGCCGAAGATTGCCATCATGCTCAGGCATGTCTCAAGAGGAATCTTTAGAAGCAAGACTTCTATAAAATATTGTCTAAATAGCAAGACTTCTATAAAATATTGTCTAAATAGTTGAAGCGTATAGGTACTTTGAAAGCAGCCCCAATAGGTAAGTCAAATCTCAGAAGATCTGATAAAATAACAGTGGACAAAAAGAGGAAAATGGAACCTCTGGAAATATTTTTAATACCTGAAAGAATCCTATTGGAATATGACAGCATTTTTGTGAGCAACTTGACTCTTGCTAAAGGTTGCTGCAGCTGACAATTTTCACAAAGAATAAAAAAAAAAATAAGATACACTGAGCAGATGAGCTATCAGGACTGGTGCCCAGGAACCCATTGTGAGGTCCTTTGACTTCATGCATGTCCTGGTGTTCAACCAAGAAAAGATTCACACAGGGCAACCAAGAACTGTATTACCCAGCAGATTTGGAGATTACATAGAAACCTTAGGTGGTCAGCTACACAGAAAACGCTGTGCAGGACAGCTCCGCCAGCAGCCAGCACGAAAAATCTGCGCAGAGAAGCTCTATTAATAACACTTTTTCTTTCATTATGATTTGACAACAGAGACAAGACAAATAATCTGTATCTGTGTGAGTATCTGTGTATCGAATATCCAATGCCATCATTTAGTCAAGGAAAAAACTCTGGGTGGGATTCAGTTTGAGACTAAGGCACCTAAATCTAGGTGTCTATCTTAAAGTCTCTATATCACCTGTAGACCACAAGATTGCATTACACGAAATAGAAATCTTGTCAGTACACTTAGTGAAGCTGAATGATGCTGCCAAGTTTAGATTAGATTCCCAGGTTTTATGAAAACACAGGTGTCTGGAGGCACTTTAGGAATACTGGGATACCTTGTATCCATGCAGGAAGACAATAATCCATAAGTCTCGTGTCATATCTGCTAGCCCATGAAAATGCATTGGACATGTAGTAGTATACTATTACTCTCTTATAACTGAGACGTTTACATGTGCTGGCAGATCTAACACAGGATCCATGGGAGATACGTCATTTCCTGCAGCAGTGGATAGAAGCCAGGTAGGAGTAAAAATATGGCTTCTCAAATGGTTCTGGATGCTTATCTGCAGGAAATTACCCTGGGCTCATTTAGTTGGCTGTCATCCCATTTGCAGCTGTCATCATGCACAGTGGCATTCCCACCAATGATGGCAGGAGTGCAGGGTAGGTGGGGGAAGTGGCAATGTGTATCATTATTGTGAGGAACATCTCCATGATTTTATACTTCTTTGTCTCCACCACAATGCCTTCCCTGGCTATGCGTTCCCTTTTAGGGGTATGTCCTCCTTCCCAGTCCATTAAGAATGTGTCAGAAAGCCATTCTTCTGTAGGTCTACCTCCCAGTCTCACTTCTAGGATATATAGCTGACTCATTAATAAATCTTTCACATTTTTTTTAAAACCAGAAATCCATCAGGCTTTCTACCACTAGGAATAATTTTATAACACTCAACAATTTTACAGAGCTTTACAACCATCAGCTAACCAGGACAGCCCTGGTCCTCATGAGGGACTTCAACCACCCCAACATCTGTTGGAGGGACAACACAGCAAGGCATAAGCAATCCAGGAAGTTCCTGCAATGCGTTGATGATAACTTCCTTCTCCAAGTGATAGAGCAGCCAATGAGGAGAGGTGCTATGCTGGACCTTGTTCTCACCAGCAAGGAGGGGCTGGTGTGGAATGTGAAGGCCAAGGGCAGCCTTGGCTGCAGTGACCATGAAATGGTAGAGTTCAAGATCCTTAGGGCAGCAAGGAGGGTGCACAGCAAGGTCTCTATCCTGGACTTCATGATGTGGGAAATAGACGATTAGTTCGATTTTGCTATAGCTTTAGCTTAATTTTGTTATATAACTTTGCATCTATGGTAAAGTAAGAGTTAAACACTGTTATTCAGTTTAGTTCTGTTCTTTATAACCTTGTTAACAAAGACTGTTGTGACCTCAAATGTAGCTAACAAGGACTACTTGTGAGACAAACGAAGAAAAACAAGCACTGTTGTGGCTCAAATGTAGCTGACAAGGACTACTTGGAGACAAACGAGACAAATAAGGACTGATAACCAGATCTTTGTTGTCTGTAAGAAGCAACGCTCTAGCTGAAACCGGTTCTATGGTTTGGGACTCAGCCAACACGGACAACTCAGGAATTTTTGAGCCAGAGGTGAAGCGCACAGCGAGGAAGACTATGAGCCTTCATCCAGAACACTTCCACAGACGACCACCAGATGACACTCCGCAAGTACTGAAGGGGAGTGGAGTATGATAATGAATTCCTAGAAATAATTACAATAGTCCAGCCTACTTAGATAAGCTTTGTAATAAATAGGTGCATACTTCGTGACTCGGTGTGCAAGTTAGGAGAGCAATCCCTCTTGCACCCGGCGCCGCAAGAAACATACCTGTTTATGACTCTCTGTGAGTTGTGAAGTTTCTCTCCGCACATCATTCAGGAGAGCAGACTCTGGGCTCTTCAGGGATCTGCTTGGTAGAGTACCATGGCATAAAGCCCTAAAGGGAAGAGGGACCCAAGAAAGTTGATTAATACTCAAGAATCTCTTTCTCCAAGATCAGGAGTGATGCATCCCAAAAAGGGGATGTCAGGAAAAAATGCCAGGTGGCCTGCATGGAAGAACAAGGAGCTCCTGGACAAATCCAAGCACAGAAAGGAACCCTACAGAGGGTGGAAGCAAGGGCAGGTAGCCTGGGAGGGATACAGAGAAATTGTCCAAGCAGCCAGGGTTAGGAAATCTAAAGCCCTGTCAGAATTAAATTTGGCTGGGGATGTCAAGCACAACAAGAAAAGCTTCTACGGGTAAGTCAGTGATAAAAAGAAGGCTAGGGAAAATGTGGGCCCTCTCTGAAAGGGAACGGGAGACCTGGTTACTGGGGATGTGGAGAAGGTTGAGATACTCAATGACTTTTTTGCCTCAGTCTTCACTGGCAAGAGCTTCAGCCTCACCACCCAGGCCTCAGAAAACAAAGGCAGAGACTGGGAGAATGAAGAACCACCCGCTGTAGGAGAAGATCAGGTTTGAGACCCTCTAATGAATCTGCATAAGTCTATGGGACCTGGTGAGGTGTATCCGCGGGTCACGAGAAAATTGGCGGATGAAGTTTCTAAGCCACTATCCATGGTATTTGAGAAGTCGTGGCAGTCCGGTGAAGTTCCCACTGACTGGAAAAAGGGAAACATAACCCCCATTTTTAAAAAGGGGAAAAAAGGAAGACTCAGGGAACAAAAGGCCAGTCAGTCTCACCTCTATGCCTGGCAAGATCATGGTGTAGATCCTCCTGGAAACTATGCTAAGGCACGTGAAAAACAAAGAGGTGACTGGTGACAGCCAACATGGCTTCACTAAGGGCAAATGGTGCCTGACAAATTTGGTAGCCTTCTACAATGGGGTTACAGAATTGGTGGATAAGGGAAGAGCAACTGGTGTCACCTACCTGGACTTGATCAAAGCATTTGACACTGTCCCACATGACATCCTTGTCTCTAAGTTGGAGAGACATGGATTTGAAGGATGGACCACTCAGTAGATAATGAATTGGCTGGATGGTCACACTCAAAGTGTTTGGGTTAATGGTTCAATACCCAAGTGGAGACCAGTGATGCGTGGTGTTCCTCAGGGGTGAGTACTGGGACTGGTGCTGTTTAACATCATTGTTGGCAACATGGACTGCAGGATTGCATGCAGTCTCAGCAAGTGTGCTCATGACACTAAGCTGTGTGGTGCAATCAACACGCTGGAGGAAAGGGATGCCATTCAGAGGGATGGGATGCCATCCAGAGGTACCTTGACAGACTTGAGAGGTGGGCCTATGCGAATCTCATGAAGTTTAACAAGGCCAAGTTCAAGGTCCTGCACATAGGTCAGGGCAATCCCAAGCACAAATACAGGCTGGGCAGAGAATGGTTTGAGAGCAGCCCTGAGGAGAAGCACTTCGGGATGCTGGTTGATGAGAAATTCAACATGACCCAGAAGTGTTCGCTCACAGCCCAGAAGATCACCCGTATCCTGGGCTGCAGCAAGAGAATCATGGCCAGAAAGTCAAGGGAGATGATTCTGCCCCTCTACTCTGCTCTGGTGAGACCACACCTGGAGTACTGTGCTCATCCCTGGAGCCTTCAACACCGGAAAGACATGGACCTGTTGGAAGTGGGTCCAGAGGAGGGCCACAAAGATGATGAGAGGGATGGAACACTTCTCCTATGAGGAAAGGCCGAGAGAGTTGGGGCTGTTCAGCCCGGACAAGAGAAGGCTTCGGGGACACCTTATCGCAGCCTTCCAGTACTCGAAGGAGGCCTACAAGAAAGCTAGAGAGGGACTTTTGACAAGGGCATGTAGTGATAGGACAAAAGGTAATGGCTTCAAGGTCCAAGAGGGTAGGTTTAGATTACATAGGAAGAAATTAATTACTATGAGGGTCATGAGGCACTAAAACAGGTTGCCCAGAGAAGTTGTGGGTGGCCCCTCCCTGGAAATTGGCCAGATGGGAATGGGCTTTGAGCAACCTGGTGTTAGTGGAAGGTGTCTCTTCCCATGGCAGGAGAGTTGAAATCAGGTGATCTATAAGGTCTCTTCTGACCCAAACCATTCTATGATTGTGTGAACTAATCTTCCTGACACCTCTGTGCAGACATAATTAAAGTCTGCAACTTACATACAGGAGTATATCTTATTCTAAATATAAACAACACCTTCTAGTTACTGCAAGTAAATATTTTAATTTTTTGGCTATTTTTATGTTTGATTTTATTATTTCTGTTTTAAAGATGAAGAAAGACAAGGAGACAAGAAACTATATAAAACTGGTTTAACTGGTTTCTGTGTTAGTGGGAACACATCATTCAAATCAAGGGCTTTTCTTTCTTGTTTTTCTTCTTTTTTTTGGTGTTCACAGGTTACCCTGTCACAGATTTATTAGAAGCTCAGCATGTCTGTAAAACAACTTAGATTTCATGAGATGCTTCAACAGTGAAGAACCTAATTTTGAAGACTGTTTTTAATGTGTTTCTTCAAGTATTTTTCCCCAGAGTACAAATCTAGCTAACTGAAAATATTTTTTAAAAAATTATACCTAGCTCCAGTCAAAATGCATATGGTCACATGGTGAAAAAATGTGAGATCTAAATAAAGTTTTTTCCTTTTGGATCACATAAGATAACTTTAGTCTTAATACTGAAATTTATTTTACTGCTTCTCTTCTTCAAATACGAAAAAAGGTAATTGAAGTGGAAATTAGGTGATAAATACTGAGCCAAGGATGAAAAATACAATAAAATTACCTATTTAGACTTAGATAGAGCACAATTTTATCTTTTCACTCAGCAAAAAGATATCTAAAGTACATAAGTGAAAGAAAAGCATATTAAGAATGAAAACAATTTTTCTACCTAACATTCGCAGCTAGAGAGTTAGAACTTGGCTTAGTATTAGCAAATTGTTTATTGGTCTTAACACTAGTGATAGTCCCAGAGCAACAACTGTAATCAGAGATTTGTTTGCAAAGGTAATTCATTCAGTTTATTCTTTTCTTTCCCTTTTCATAAAAATTGAATGCTTTCTCTATCACTACTCCTAAGTCTTACTCTTATAAAATGGTGACTGGGGAATAAAAATATAAAAGGAGAACACAGGCTTTTAGACTGGTTAAATTCCATTAAAAAACCTCACAGCTGACAATTATTTCCAAATCTAAAGGGACTTAAGAATATTATTCTATTATAAGCTCACCACAGAACTATTTAGAAAAAAACATGCAAAAAGTAAATTCAGAACACCAAAACTGGCAGATAGCAGGAGTGAGTGTTTCCATGTTCTGTCCCTATTATCTGCCCTTATCACACTTTCAACTGCTTGTAAGGTCAGAGGTTTCTAAGCTCAATATTAAAATGAATCAGTAGCCACTATCTGAAAATATCTGTCCAACAGTCAGGGAGGGAAAAGAAAGTTAACAGCAGGGAATTGGATTAAGGCCAGTGGTATAAATAATGAAAAAAAGAGTATCCTATTTACAGGCATCAAGCAGCTTTCAACTTCTTAAGTAAGCTGGGAAGGCATGCTTACTAATGTGTGTGACACACCATTTAAGGTCCAAAGTACACAGCTGTATCATGGCTTACAATGAAATAAGAAATCATAGTGCTTTTCCCCACAAATATCCTCACGTTTGACTGTTTCCAGATTGGAAAGCAGAAGCTGTACATGTAGAACTTCCCTCACCCCAAGCCTGTAGTAATAAAGCTAGCAAAGCCAATGGCAGAATGATGACACATGGGTTGATGAGGGAGGCATGACTAGAAAGCTGCGGATCGGTGCCTATACACAGTCTGCTAGCTGATTTGCTTAAAACATTGGCTTCAACATCATCTCACTCGGTTGACAGCAAAGATCAAGTTTTGTCTGAGATAAAACTACCATCCCAGTAGCTTGGTGTGCTTGCAGGTCGTGTATTTGCTAAACCTGTTGTCTCTGTCCCTTTGTATTTGCACAGACAAGTTCTTCAAGAAAATACGTAGCATTCTTGGAGTTTACAAAAAGCTAGCTTAGCAGCTAAGGTGAACCAGGCAGAGGGGTAGTTCAGTGTGATACCTGACCCAGCTTCCTTATGTGTGTATATATGTATATATAAATATATATATATATATGCACACACACAATCATAATATATATACATGTATGTAACATTCAAAGGTAAGGGTACAGCTTTCTGTTATTTTTCAGATCCATTTCTGCATTCTATGTCCAAGACAAGTCTGTCAGATGAAAGGAAGAAGGATTCACAGCCTTTTAGCTGGTCTTACAGGGGATTTCTTTCTTTCATTGAACATCTAGTGATTGGTGAACAAGGCTCTGCAGCTCAGCAGAGAATCCTCAAGTGGTGTCTGGTGTTATTTTGATGGTATTAAGACAATGGTGCATTACAGCATGATATGTCGGGCTTTTTCTCTGAGCTCTTTCTTTCCTTCTGAAGGAATGCTCATGTTTTCTAAAGTGGAATAAGCCTTTTAACTTAGAATAGAACCTGTCTAGAGGAATCTCTCTCATCTTTTCAGCTTTGAAACTAAGTGCATTAAATGGAATTGTAGTAATTTTCAGTGATTGCAAATTTGAGATTATGCATTTTTCTTTCAGGGGAAGCAAAACACTTCTTCAAAGATATTTGCACAGTAGTACATCAAATACTAAATTGGACTGTTTGTTTCAAGTAATTCAACTGTTTTCAGATTTGACTTCATAATAATTTTCAATAACAAAACTGGAGATGGTCAGCAATATGTTCATGTAAATAAGAGTATAAGACAACATGTTGTTTATCTAAGATAGAAACATTATATGACTTGAAACAAAAAGAGTAAATGTGTTTAATTAATTAAAAGAAAGGATTTAAAATTCAAACTAGAGAATCACTTTAATCAACATTCCTAATAATATGGTAAGATAAATGTCAGGGAAAGATTTTTTCCTTACAGCTGTGGGCAACATTTTCTCAAGGTAAGACGTCAAAAAGGCTATAAAGTGGGAATGGTGTGTGTAGGTACAATTTATGATCCTGATAACCCACATTCAACTGATACCTGACTGTCGGAGTGCCAAAGCATATAGACATATTAGTGCTTGAAATGAACATTCCTCAGATGCCTCTGCATTCCCAGCAGTGGTTCCATTTTTATCTGCCAATGAAACTTTACCTCTTAAACCCAATCAAAATGTAAAAAGAAAATATTGCTCTCCACGTGAGTCCACTGTACACCTATATTGGGAAAACTGCACTATGGACAATGCAGAAGTGGCTGCCATTTTCTTTTAAAACCCAGCCACGGGAGGAGAAAACCAAGGAGGTGATCTTTTTACAATTACTTTCTTCTGCACAGTAGTCGAGGCATAAATCTGAACATGATTGTGAAAAGATTACAGGGGCTACTTATAGGGGGTGAGGACAGAAAGTAATGGCTTAAATTTTAACATCTTTTTAAAGAATCATTATTTTCTTACATTACAGATTCATTCTTTAAAATATATAAATGTTCTTTGGAAATGGAGTCCAGGTGTCCCTAACCTGGAGCAAGTATCTTAAGGATTTGAGTACCAGCCACACCGCTCTCTGAACCACAAATTCTTGCAGTCTATTGCAGTTCGTCCGTGGCTGGCAACTAACAGGCCACACGGTCTCTCTGCTGCCCCTTCCCTCACTGGGGTGGGGAGGAGAATAGAAAGAAAAAGGCAAAAACTCGCAGGTCGTGGTAGGGGCAGTTTAACTGAACATCAAACAAAAGGTGAACAGTAACAACAAGGATACAGAGATGGAGAATATACAAAACAAAACAGTGAAACAGACAGAGCAACTCTCACCATCTGGTGCCCCTTGTGCTCCCGAGCCGTGACTGCCTTACTCCTCCGGCCAGCTCCCCCCCACCAGAACCCAGCATGACAGCACATGGTATCGAAAACCCTGTTCTGTTTGGCCAGTTTGGGTGAGCCTGCCCGGCTGTGTCCCCTCCTGGCTTCTGGTGAAAATTAATCCTGTCCTGGCTGAACTCCGGAACACCGTCTTTCTGCTAGAGTAGCTCAGGCTCGATAGGGAGATGTAGATCAAGCTGGTCCTGCCTAGCCTGTTATTTGGTGCATAAGTCACTCTCCTCATTGCAGGAGCTGTAGCTCTGACGTCCCTCACAGTGCTGAAGCTCTGGTATCTGTGTCTGTATCTTTCCAGGTAAGCATTTGAATTATCAGATTTAATTCCAGTAAGATTCTACATCTGGCTGTAGATTTTTATTAAAACTCTACACTGTCTGAATATATTGGCTTGCTAAGATCATGTCTGATTCACTGGGAATTCCAAAATAGTAGTTGCTTCCCAGCCCATCTGTGAATCATGAAGGAGGTTAGGTGAGAACCAGATGCTACTTTCAAACATATGTTAGAGCTTAGATTTAAGCACTGTATGAACTTAATCTTCCAAACCAAAGGTGTCCAGATTTTCATGTCACCAGCTCAAGGTGGAATGGATCAGTCCTAGACACAAATGCTAAAGATTGTGTCTTAATCTCAAGTTAGAAGGAATTAGGCAGTCTAAGTGTCAACCTGCAAAATAAAGGACACTTTTATAAGCATTAAATTTCCCCACATGAGAAATATTTTTCCTTTTCAATCACTTTCAGACTACCTTTTTTTTTTTTTTTTTATAATTTTGTGTCAGCCAGCCACTAGAATAATAAAAAAAGAAGTATTTCCTTACTGATCCATTCAGGAAGAGGAAATCATGCTTGACCAATCTGGTAGCCTTCTGTGATGGCATGACTGGCTGGGCAGATGAGGGGAGAGCAGTGGATGTTGTATACCTTCACTTCAGCAAGGCTTTTGACACTATCTCCATAGTATCCTCATTGGGAAGATCAGGAAGCATGGACTGGATGAGTGGACAGTGAGGTCGATTGAGAATGGCAGAGCTCAGAGTATTGTGGACAGCATCACAGAGTCTAGTTGGAGGCCCCTTGCTAGTCTTGTTCCCCAAGGGTAAGTACTCAGTCTAGTCTTGTTCAACTTGTTCATCAATGACCTGGATGAAGGGAAAGAATGTACCCTCAGCAAGTTTTTTGATGACACGAAACTGGGAAGAGTGGCTGATCCACCAGAAGGCTGTGCTGGCATTCAGCGAGACCTGGACAGGTTGGAGAGTTGGGCGCAGAGGAACCTGATGAAATTCAACACAGGCAAGTGCAGGGTCCTGCACCTGGGGAGGAACAAACCCATGCACCAGTGCAGGCTCGGGGCTGACCCGCTGGAGAGCAGCTCTGTGGAGAGAGACCTGAGAGTGCTGGTGGATGACAAGCTAACCATGAGCCAGCAATGTGCCCTTGTTGCCAAGAAGGCCAATGGTATCCTGGGGTGCATTAAGAAGAGTGTGGCCAGCAGGTCAAGGGAGGTTCTCCTCCCCCTCTACCCTGCCCTAGGGAGGCCCCATAAGGAGTACCTTGTCCAGTTCTGGGCTCCGCAGTTCAAGATGAGGAACTACTGGAGAGAGTCCAGACGAGGGCCATGAAGATGATTAGGGGACTAGAGCATCTCTCCTATGAGGAAAGGCTGAGGGAGCTGGGCTTGTTTAGCCTGAAGAAGAGAAGGCTGAGAGGGGTCCTTATAAATGCTTACAAGTGTCTTCAGGGTGGGTGTGAAGAGGATGGAGCCAGACTCTTTTCAGTGGTGCCCAGTGAGAGGACAAGGGGCAACGGGCACAAATTGAAGGTCAGGAAGTTCTGTCTGAACATGAGGAAGACCTACTTTACTTTGAGTGTGACAGAGCACTGGAACAGGTTGCCCAGAGGTGTGGTGGATTCTCTTTCCCTGGAGATATTCAAGACCCAACTGGATGCAGTCCTGTGCAGCTTGCTCTAGGTGACCCTGCTTTGGCAGTAGGGGTTGGACTAGATGCTTCCCAGAGGTCCCTTCCAACCCCTACCATTCCATGATTTTGTGATTCATTGCTAAACCAATGACATATTTCTCTATCAGCTGCACATTTAACGAATGAGGTGAGAAAGGTACTGAGAGGTTAGATGAAAGTGAAAAATCTGCAATCCTCTTCATCTTTAAACTCACAAATTTCTACAAATCTGTAAAACTGTTTCACCCTGTGTGAGAGAAATAGGAAAAGACAGTGATGAAGAACCTCTGTTAATCTGCAAATGACAGCATATATTCCACTCATGAGTGGGTGCTGGTAAAGTCTAGAAGGAACATCAATTTATGATTCCATGCTTAAGAGGCTACTTTCATATGTATTACTTTTCTTTTTCTGTTTAACACTGGTTTTATGGAGGGCTTAATACATTCCTTCTTCTAAAAAGATTAACCTTCTTCGTTAGAGGTGACAAAATTCATACTTATTGGCAATACTTTAACTGTAGGATTAAGATATTTATATGACTGGGTTGCATATAAAGGAGGCATAATACAATCTAAATAAATGGCCAGAGAATGTTTCTTTTCTATAGTAAGCTGCAGCTCACTCTCATGACAGAGCAAATGAATATACAAATGAAGGTTTTGTCTCTGTTTCACGGTGACTATACAATAAATATCTCCCTGGAAATGTTAAGTGTCAACAGGCATGTATTTTCTATGAAATTATTGTTCATTTTTACAGAAGACAGAGCCTCTAAGTTTTTATAAAGAATGTCTCATTGTGTCTGCTTGCTTTCCTTCTTGCTGCTTTCCTGCTTCTTTTTTTTTTAATGCAACTATGTTTAGGAAAGATGTAAGTGATGAGACATTAATAAAAGGTTATGCGACTTCACTGTAACTGTGTAAGCTTAGAACATGTTCTTTCTCTCTCTGTTCCTCTCTACATACGTACCACACACATGCATGTATATATAAAGATAAAGGCGTTATAAATAGTCAATGAAAGCTAGATAAAATCATATACAAGCAGTGTCCTGGTGACAATTCCTAGAAGCACTGGTTGAATGTACATCGATATGCCATAAAGCTGTGTGCCTGCTTTTATATTTCAAGTGCACTAAATGTATGTCCAATCTGTATAACTTACTGTCGAAAGCCTAGATGTTTTTCTATGGATCACAACAATTTTGTGTTTAGTTAAAATGCACAATAATACACCGAACCTATTAAATCAACTTTGTCTCCACTGCAAAGTGGCAAAAGAATTCCCAAGGCTATTAAATTGCATTACCTTTTGTAACTCCTTCAAGCAGAAGACAGAACAACTTTTCAACTAAGGTCACATAAGGTACAACATTTCCTCCTCTTTGTGGTTACACTCATTATTTTTTTGTGTTATATTCTTGTATATGACTGAGAATAGCTAGATATAGGAGAGTATGCTGTCTTTCTTTTTACTTTTGGAAATTTTATAAGGACAGGAAGCTCCAGCTTTCCCTGGCCGCTGTCAGCAGATATACTTGCCAATGAAACAAAAATGAATAATGAGTTGTTATTACATGTCAGAGCTTTGAAGATGTGCCCAAAGAGAGAAGTTTAAGGAAAGGGATAGTTTTTACATTGTTAAGACTGAGCAAAGTTGATGGGGACAAATGGCAAAACAATTTATTTATTAAGATTTGACTTCTAAAAATGAGTGTGGTGCAAACACATAGTTGACTGGGAGATACTTCTGGTCCAGCCTGACTCTTGGCAACTTTTTACCTGCATATGGTATGATCAGCAAATAAAGACTGTCTGCCAGTATTCCTGGAGCATTTGAAGTGGGCTTGAGGCATTTGTGTTTGGACACAGATCATATGTAGGTCTTCAGGAGATGTTAAGTTTTCTCCAGGCAACCTGCTGAAATGAATAGAGACAATCAGGAACTCTTTACATCAGTGCACTGGTAATAGTAATAGGAAATACCCTGCAAATCACATTCCCTTCCTTTTCCTACCCACCCCTTTCCACAC
>Ga0065711_1040940_pt1 | contig 16541 bp, 7 predicted proteins | sample Hoacrofraction12_FD_59098 | JGI IMG/M metagenome (GOLD analysis project Ga0065711, IMG submission 59098) | Hoatzin crop microbial communities from Cojedes, Venezuela - Epithelial fraction 12 v2 (version 2) | ecosystem: Host-associated > Birds > Digestive system > Esophagus > Crop | place... | reverse complement strand
TTCCAGCCCTCGCGTCATTGCTGGGGCCTCCTCTGGCCCCGCTCCCACAGCTCCAGCTCTGTCCTGTGCTGAGGGCTCCAGAGCTGGACGCAGGACTCCCGGGGGGGTCTCAGCAGAGCGGGGCAGATGGCAGAATCACCTTCTTCAACCCGCTGACCACAATTGCTTCAAAATTGCTTATTTGGAGCAATTTATGTCTGAATAAAAGGCCCATTCCTGCGCATAGTCCCAACATGGAACTCAGCTCTCCCACCTGTGACGAGGTAATTTGGAAAGTGTTTTCAGGATAAAATGGGTTGTAGGCACATTTGGAGGGGTCTGAGATGCTCCCATTGCCCTGGGGTTGGGCAATGCAGGTTGGGAAGGTGACAAATGGGTGGAGCAGAGCTCGGTGCACCCCGGGACCGGCTGTCCCCCCATCTCAGCCCCTTTCTCCCTTTCTTCCGCAGGAGTGCCAGCTTCTCCCAAGCCACAAGGTCTGCCTTCTTCATGCGGAGTGACACCGCAGTCCAGAAGCTCTCACAGGGCAATGGGCACTGCATGAACGGGGTCAGCGGGCAGCTCCACGGCTTTTACAGCCTGCCGAAACCCAGCCGGCACAACTCAGAGTTCAGGGACAGTGCATACGACCTCCCGCGCGCCTTTGGTTCCTACACCCACCCCAAGTCGAGCCTCACCAGCTCCGAAACGGATAACGAGGAGGTCTACACTTACAAGACTCCCAACAACACCCTATGCAAGGAGTTTGGGGAGCTCTCCACGGACTCCTATGACATCCCTGCCACCCCACTCTCTGTCTACCAGATCCCCAGGACATTTACACTGGACAAGAACCACAATGCTCTGGCTGTGGCCGCCAGTGATTCTCCTGCCACGCCACCCCCACGGCCCCCAAAACCCGGGCAAACAGAGCCGAGGTGGGGCAGCCCACCCCAGCGGCCCCAGCCTGGTGAAAGCTTAGGGCTGACCCCCATGGCTGCCACCATTCCCCGGAGAAACACGCTGCCGGCGGTGGAGAACAGCAGGCTGCACCGAGGTGAATTTGGGGATGGGGAGAAGGGGGTGGCTTTGTCCTGTCTAGCAACCTTGGACAGGTCTGTCCCATTGGGTTGTTGTAGGGCTGGGGTAGGTGTTGGCATCAACCAAGGGACTGAACACAGAGAAGCTCTGCCTGGTCAGGATCTGGCCCTGATTTTTGTCTGCAACGGGCAGGGAAAGGAATCCCCAGGGCTCTGCCCACTGGAGCTGCTCAACTGGCATTTGGCTGTGTTGTGCCTTGAACCAAAACCCCAAACCTGCTTGTCCATGCAGCTCTTCACCAGATTTTGGTGATTTTGGATATTTTTAGCTTGCATTTACTTTAATTCATAACTAGGTTTATCGGAACTTACGTCAGCCTGTGTCTGCCTTGGTTTTGCTCACCAGACAGGGACATAATTTTGCACATCTTGAAAGTCCCCAGTGCAGTAGAGCTGCCCCTCCCATTACCCATGGATGGGCCATGGATGAATGTGCCCTGTCCAAACCTTGTGCCTAGGATAAGATAGCTGCAAAGTAGCTTAGAAGAGGAGGTTGGAAAGAAAACATAATGTAAATGATACACACAGCTCCCTGAAATGCCTCTTCCATCTCCTCCTACCTAAATACCAACATTTAGGCTGAGATCAGACGCATGCTCAGCAGCAGACAGACCAGTCTAGGAGCTTAGCACCCCATCCTCATCCCATCCATCCCTTACCAGAGGCTGCCAGCCCTTACATCTGCTGAGCGAGCTGTAACAGAGCTCTCTCTTAACCCAGTTTTGTCACTGTGATCAACCTTATCTGACGTCTTTACCCCTGAGATTTTGCAGCAATTTGACAGAACCAGGTTAGGTCTGCGTGGCACGTGCAGTTGCATTGATGCATCAGAGAGATGCTGATTGGGAGGAGGGAGTCTGTGACAGGCTAAAAAACATGTCTTCCCACCAATGTCTCAATCATCAAGAATAGATACCGCCCTGTCAGTACCTGGGTTTTGTTTTCAGGGGCCCCTTTTATTAGCAGTTGCGCTGGGACACGTTGTGCATTTGTGGTTGTGTTGCAGCTTCTTCTTGCGAGACGTACGAATACCCCCAGCACGGGGGCAGCAGCGCTGTGCAGTCGGTCGAGTCGATGAACGACGGGTACAATTCCTACCTGGTGAGTTGGCCTTGGTATCAGCCACCAGACTTTAGGCACCGTTTGCACCTCACAGATTTAGAGACAAGTCGGTTCCAGGTGGGACCTCACAGACCAGTCCTGCAGAGCTATGTCAAGAAGGGTTTTATTACTGATTTCAGTTAAAACCATGGTGGCCTACAGGGCAGAGATGGAGGGACAATCACCTAACCCAGCACTGGATGCAAAGCTTTTCTTTGGGTGCTTCCAGAGAGAGTATCTGCCTGGAGCTTTGACCCCAAGAAAGCACCCAGGACTTTGGCTCCTTCCTGAAAGCCTGGGATGCTGCTGAGTTGAATTTTGATGTGTTGCCAGAACAGCCTCTTTTGTGCACTGTCTAAGACTTCCTGAGCTGGAAATGACATTAAAGCAGCCTTTCATATTGCATTTTAGTCATGGCGAGATCCCAGGGAAAAATTACTTTCCAGGTTAAGCATGCTTCTGCAGCTCACTCTAATCATGAGAAGAGGCTCAAGTCTGGGCAGCTAAGACCTTTCCCTGAACTCAGGATATTGCAATGTCTTGGAAACGGTGGAGGCAGACCCCCTCAGTGCAAACTGATGGCCAAGGAGGGGACAGATCATCCCTTCCCTCTGTTCTGAGCTTTTAGAGCTGGTCCCACCACAGGTGTGTGTTTGGTGATGATGAGATGGAGGGGTTTATAGTGGGATGGGGCTGATCAGTGTCTGATGCTCACAGCATGTCGTCCTGCTTGTCCTTCAGCAAGCCAAGGCAGCAGTGGCCCGCTCCCACAGCACCGACTCCGAGGACAACTACGTCCCCATGAACCCTGGTTCCTCACCCCTAATCCACGCTGAGAAAGCCAACGACAATGCCCAAAATCTCTACATCCCCATGAGCCCTGGGCTGCATCACTTCGACCTGGTGGGGTTGTCCTCTGCCACCCTCCCCGTGCATAAAGGAGGAGCCATGGCACAGTGCCACAGGCGGTTGAGTGAAATCCAGCCCCCACCAGTCAACCGCAACCTCAAACCCGACCGGAAAGGTAAGAATGGTTGTTTTGTGGCCAAAACTTTCCAGGAACCCTTCTATTCTTGTAATACTTCAGATTACATCTGTTGTCCTGTGCACACTCAGTAGAGTCCCATGTAGGGTGTATTTTGCTACCGCCAGCACAGTCTGATTTTCAGATCTTCCCCATCTCCTGCTTCTTTCAGGAGAACTATGGTGCAAAAGCAGCTTTCATGGTTCTTGAACAGCCTGTCTCGAACCCTTCCTGTTCTTTACAGAAGATGCACGTCATAGGCAGGATCTCACCCACTTTGCCTACACCTCTCCCTACACTCCACCTCAAAATCTCTGTGTTGTATTCAGATGACCCAAATTTCTCCTACTGTTTCCTACTGGCTGGCTCTGTGCAGTTCTTCCTTCAAGGCTTTGCCTACATCCTCCAAATCCCTCTGCAAACCATTGCTTGTCAGCTCTCCAAGGAGATGCTGAGGAGGCAGGCTCCCACCATTGGAGTGTGAACACCTAATTCCATCAATATGCTAGGCAAGGGCTGGGGCTGGTGCACAGCTCTCTGTTCTTCCACCTAATGAACCATCTGTGATGAAAAGAGCTTTCATGACCTTTCACATTCCCTATGGGGAAATGCTTTGGTCAGAGGCAGCTCAGGGCTGGCAGAGCCTGGTCTTGTCCTCTAACAGGTTATCACAGCTCCCTAATGAATGGGTTTATTGTACTCTGAGGTTTGGGCATTTTTAGCAGATCTCCATTCCCTGAGAGGCACATTCCACTTCTGGGGCCACCCATCCACTTTGGGGATGTGGGTCAGAGGGAGAAATTCACTGGTTTCCCCTGGTTCTGGCATAAATGAGTGCAGGGATTTTGGTTGGGGTATTTGTCATCAGCAAGGAGGGCTGACGGGCTGATTAGCAGAGTGTGAAGCAACCAACAATTTGTTGGGGATCCTCTCATGCCAGTCATGGACGCTGAATTGTAAGAATGTGCTGCCTCTGAATAAAGGCTTTTCCCCTCCCCAGCAAAGCCATCGCCGCTGGACCTGAGGAACAACACTGTCATCGATGAGCTTCCCTTCAAATCGCCAGTCACGAAATCGTGGTCCAGACCAACGTGAGTTATGGTTGGGGTATGAATTCTTACTTTCCTCGAACAGCAGATCTCTGGTCTTGCTCTTGCTGGTGTCCACATGCAGCCATGCTATCACCTCTGCCATGGATTAAACATCTCTGGCTGAGCATAAGGGGGATGTTGGCTGCCCTTCTGCCTCTGCTTGCTGCAGAGGTTTCTTCTGCCCCACCATCTCTTTTTGTAGAAGGGGCATGTTTCTCGTGGGCCATCTTGAATCAGGCTAGACGTGAGCTCAGACTTTGGATGCAGATCTGATTTTACCCAAAAGCCAGCTGATCCCTTCAGCCCTCATTGTGTTCTTTGTCAATTTTAGAAACAGGAGCTTCAGAGCTGGGTCATGCATGCAAACCTCTCCACTGGGATGAAAGTCCACCTTGCCCAACATGCTACCCCTATCGGGGACCAGCAGAAGCTATCAGGGAAGAGGAGTAATTCCTTCCTAAAATATCTTGCCACATCATAGCAATTCAGGGATCAGGGGTTTCCTTGGTCACATCACGGCCAGACCTAGGACCTGGGTCAGGTGCTGTTGAAGCAGAGTGGCTCTTGGACCCATCATGAGCTCTGTGAAGAGTTGTAAGAGCCAGAGTTGTATTCCCCACATCACAGTCAGCAGTCAGTGGCAGGATGATGAATTTGTTTAGGTCAGGATTTCACATGAAAGCCCAGCATGTGGCCAAGCAGCTAATTAATATCCCTTGAAGACATTTCCTATTTCTGGGATCTGACACCTCCCTCAGAGCTGTGGCTCTGATACAGAACCTGTGGTCCACCACAACTCGTGACCCAGCTGAGCCATCCCGACGCGGCCGCACTGGGGACGTGGGGCACGATTTCACCTCCAGCCCTTCCCCCCAAAACCCCGCTGTGGTCTCAAAACGCAGGGTGACACTCGCAGGGTCTGACCGAGCTGTGTTTTGATTGCCTTGAAAGCAAAGCCTAGCCTGAAGGAAGCCTGAAATATGAAACCAAAGCACTTCAGAGCAAAGTCTGCCGGCCAAAAATAACAGGATTCGCACAGTTCCAGTTCTGCTGCTAATTCGTGGTCTGATGTTGTCCAATGAAAGGCAGAAGCAAAGCCTGGCTGCTATGACTCCTCTGATAAATTGGATTGTGTGGAGACTGACTGCAGGGCATGAGCGCTGTGTGCTGAAATCGCTGCACCGGGAAACAGCAAGCGGGGTTTGATTGACAAGATGTCCGACTCCAGAGAAGCTAATGGATTTTTCCCTTATCAGCTAATCATATGACCCTGCCTTTACTGCAAGGCAACAAATAGCTTTTTAAGACGCAAGCTTTAATGCCAGATGCTGATTGCATTATGTTATTCTGTATAACTTGATTTGGCCGATTGAAAGCAAGACAACGCCTCGGAGGTTTTGTTTTCCAGCAAAAAATTCAGACAGGGCCCTGCACAGTAAACAAATCCTGGAGCTGCAGTGAGGCTGGAGGTAAGAATCTCCACTGAGGCTGGCCCTGCGTCCTCCACAATTAAATATTTCCTGTGAGATAAAAGAGTTCGTGGAGCCTGATTTATGTAGCTAATACCAGGAGAGTTACAGGTACATAGCAAGAAAGGTGTTACTAAAAAGTTCTAGAAAGGAAAGAAGTTAGAAGAGCAAACCCAGTGATATCTGACCCTTGGAAAGGTCAGGCTGGAGAACCTCAGTGCCACCAGCTCTTCTTCATGCCTGATCCCCTGATCTGAGCACGGTGCTGTTCAGAGGCATCAGGTGCTGCCCTCTGCCATCGCTCCTTGGCCACGGACAAGCAGCACCTGCAACCACCATTAACACATTGCCCCTTGTCCTTACAGCCAGAGCTTCAACGCCGGCTCTCTGCAATACTGTCGCCCTGTCTCCTCCCAGAGCATCACCAGCACTGACTCGGGAGACAGCGAGGAGAACTACGTGGCGATGGTAAGGGCTCCACAGCTAAGATGTATGGTCCTGGCAGGACGCCTACGTTCCCCAGCTCTGCAAACACGTTCCTAGCTCTTGACATGGAAGTGCTCAGATAGCACCGTGTGGTGTACATCCTGACATAGATCCCTACGTGCACGAAACAGTGGCTTTCGTTCCTAAAATGACACATCCCATTGGGCTTTTAACTGTATATGGGAGCAGAAACATATATCACCTACTTTGCCAGGAATTAAGAGGGGATAAAAAAGTCTATGGACTGTCACAGTCTATTTTCCTAATTTAAGTTGATTTTTTTCAGGGTTTTTTTCCCCAATAGCTGTTGACATCGTGTTTGTGTGGAGGGCAGGGGCTATCAGAGCAGCAGCAGGGAGTGGCCATCCTTACAGGGAGGGGATTTTGTCCCTCTTTGTAAAGCTGCTGACTTCAAGCATATTTTTGAGGCTGTGTAATGAAGGGGGTAGAGGAAATCTGTGCTCTGCGTAGCGTGGTTGTGATTAGTGAAGATCCCAGAGCTGGTCTGGCCTCGCCGAGGTGTGGTTCTTGGGAAATGCTGAAGCCCACGTCTGATGTCAGGCATGTGAACAAAATCAGCACAAAGGCAGCAGAATTGCTCCGATAAATAAAATCAAATAAAATTGAAATATTTATTAGCACAATGTACAATATACATAGTCGCCCAGCAGTTCTGCACACCCTGGTCCCAGAGGCAGGTGAGCAAATATCCAGGCTGGGACCTCTTTTAAAAGTGCCATGGAGGCATTTTGTTGCCAGATTTGTGTTAATTCCTTTTTTTCTTTCTTCCCAATTTAATCCTCGTTATCTCTCCTGTCTCTTCCCTGCATTAGCAAAACCCCATTTCTGCTTCTCCTGTTCCTAGTGGCACCAACAGCCCAGCGCCTAAAAAGAGCTCGGGGAGTGTGGATTATCTGGCCCTGGACTTCCAGCCAAGCTCACCAGGGCCACACAGAAAGGTACGGAGGATTTTGTAAACTTCTGCTTAAAAGTGATTGCGTTTTTTAAGTGGTTTTATGCGCATTGGCAACAGCACGGTCTGAAGCCCTGGGCAGGGTTGGTGAGTGGCACGGTCGCCTCAGAGGCGTGATTTTGACTGCAGATCCGCTGCTATATTTAGTCTAGGTCAGATTCAGACTCTGTTGCGTGTCTGCAGTCTTGCTGGAACTGTCACCAGAAGCATGGATACGCAGGGGTTCAGGGATGCGGATGAAAGCAGAAACTCAGCTGGAGATTGTATATTCAAAAAGCTGCCAGGACGTATCTCAAGAAGTATTAGAAATTAGTTTTCCTCCTTCAGAACAACAAGTCCTCTAAAAGCACACTTGGGTTTTCCACCTGAGATACTTTGAGGAGCTCATTCAGAACGTGCTGGGCACCTGCCTCCTGGTGGTCAGGTGCTTTTAAAGGGTGCCATTTGGGCAAGATAAGTACAAACTGCTTTCAAAAAGTGAAGCTGATGTTTACAAGCTTGATTATACTGAGCTGATCAAGCCATTGCTTGGTGAGGAAGAGCTGTGGGGAGAAGATGGGTCAGGAATGGGATGCCTCTGCGAAGTGTCACATGGAAATGTGGAAGGGGAAGCTCCTAAAGACCCAGATGTTGGTGACTTTTCTCCACGCTCATACACAGGGGAAACAAACACTGTCTTAAAGTGAATCATAGGAAAATAGCGAAAGGGAGGACCTCACGGCATCCCCACATTGAAAGGGAACCATCTCTCCTGAGGTGACAGACGAGGCTTAGAAGTCTCATATGACGGAGATTTCACAACCTCCCCACCAAGGCAACGTACCAAGATGAAGGAAACGCCCAGGGGTGAGGGAGTGGGCTGGGTATGGGCCAAAAGCAGGTCCTGCTGTGTGCCATCCTGAGCAAACTGGGAGGGGGAAGGAGAGACTGGCTCAAGCAAAGCAGCACCCGAGCAAGGGGATGGTGAAGGAGAAGGCATTGTATAAACCTTGGTGGGAACCACCTGTGAGCAGCCTTGACTTTCTCAAACACCACCTGGTTTCCTAAGCAAAGCAGCCCACTAGTTAGGTCTTCTTGTTATTTGACTGTTGACCCTTGGTTGTTTCTGTCTGTCCAGCAATATTTTGCAGGTATTACCAATTTAAATTCTATCCCAATCTGGAAAGGTGACTTTAGACCATTAGAAAGTGTCATCTGGCTCCAGCTGCAAGCAGCTGGGGACCTTCTGAAATACCTGTAGTGGCAGACAAAGTTTCAGGAGTCAAAAAACTATGAGGAACATATCTGCCCCTCCCTTAGCAGATCTCCTTGGTGAACCTGAGACATCTCTGTTGTTTTGGGGATGAAAATAATCTAGTGCCAGAACAGTGTAGAGTCAGCACAGCTACAACGGATGGAGTCTGCAAGGAAGCAGGGAGGGTGCCAGTGGACTTGCAGCACCCGCGGTCCTGCTGTGGGAAGGAGCGAGAGGGAAGAGCAGGGAGCTGATGAGTGACCAGGCGGTGGCCATGTTTCTCCTCCCCACAGCCCTCCACCTCGTCGGTTGCCTCGGACGAGAAGGTTGATTACGTGCAAGTGGACAAGGAGAAGACACAGGCGCTGCAGAGCACCATGCAGGAGTGGACTGATGTTCGGCAGTCCTCGGAGCCCGCCAAGAGCATGAAGCAGTAACGCGTGGGGCAGGCAGTGAAACAGGCAAATGTCCCAGTGGTTCTCCCCAGCTGGGGCTCACCAGGCTGCCATCCCCACTTGGGCTGGATTTCTAAGACTTGTCTGTGGAGGGGAGGGGGTCTTCATTAATTTTTTTTCATTTAAGACAAAAAGAAACTTAATTTCAGGGGAAGACTTGGCGGATACTGTTTGCCAGTGATAAAGACCAACTATGTTCGGTGGCTAGGTTTGTGCTTTAGCTGCTGGATGCATCCAGGAACTTCGACTTAGCAATACCAGGTTTCACCCTACACATCTTTCTCTTGCAGCTATTAAAGCCGCCTTGTCTGTGCTAACACTGCACGATCTCTCCCCGTCTTCTTCCATACCGTACACCCAAACCATGCTGTGCAGGTTTGCAGCATCTCTCGTGGGACATCATTCCCCAGCTCTCATTCCCTGCTCCTTCTCGTTGCCCGTTCCTCTGCCTCCTCACAGTCCCAAAACTGAGCAAGGACCATTCCATTTGCAATCAATTTCATTGTCCCATCTCTTGTAAATAATATGTTCAAAACCTCTGAGGGCTCTTTTCCTCCTGGCAGGACAGTCCCCAAGTTTTCCATTGTGGTTGTTAACCTTCAGGAGCTTGAAGAGCATCCAGACTGTCCCACTGAGCTGACTTAGAAGCCCAGGACTTGCCCCATCATACACACACGTATATGCCAGCACATGCTCACACACAGGCATGTATGCGTGAAACAGCCAAGTTTGTTGGGGTGTCTTCTGCTGTTGATGTTCTCCAGCATCTCTCAAAGTCAATGGGCTGAAGAGATTGGCTTTGGGTGGCAGAATTTAAGCCATGACCCACTGCCTATCTGAAACCAATTGCCTGTGAATCTGGCCCTAAGAACCAAAATCTGCCCTTTGTGGCACCAAAAGAAGCCCATAGAGTGATAGTCCTGCATCTGTGACTGTCATGAGAAGCTCTGTGGTTGAGTGTAAGGAGTGCAGGGAGGCTCTGGAGACCCTGTATATCTGGGCTGGTATGAGGATGAGTGACAAGGAGGGAGTGGGAGGCTGTTGCAAGGATCAGGAGAAGGTGGATGCTGTGCCGCTGAGGTTGGTCATGGGTGAGGAGGTCCAGTGGGTTGTATATCTTGAAGGAAAGGAGTAGAGTAATTGAAACGTTTGTTGATGGTGAGTCCTTAGGCTTGGGAAGAGGCTGATCAGGAGAGTCATGGCAAGGTGTTTCAATATTGGCTTTAATGTATCATTATGGTGGGTTTGTGGTGGGTGCAAAGGGCTGGACTAGTTATTTTCTCCCCGTATTCAGCAATGTTTCTTCAACACAGAAATGGGTCTTGCTGACATTAGTAACCCTAGGCTCTAATTATGGATGGGAATCTGCTGTTGCCCCTTGCCAGCACCCGTGACACATCCAGGTTTTGGGACTGCTCCCCAGACAGCTGCCAGGCACAGAGAGCCGAGAAGGAAGAGACAGTCTATTGCAGAGATAATAATTCGTGATCTCATCAAAACAGGAAGGGCTAATGAGTGCCATGGAGCAGCCTGATTGCCAGACAGCGAGCGCTGACACAGATAAACATGCCGGCTGCAGACCAAGAGCCAAATGAAGGAGACATTAGAAAGATTAGGTAATAATATTTATTAAATAGCTGGAGCTATTCTTTCTGCAAGCTGAACCCCTCCCAGCTCCACGGGCTCTGTGTTCTGCCAACACCACCAAGTTGTATCGATTATTGATAAGCAATTAATAAGCATTAATATATTTGTTTAATCTTGGTCTGAGTTTGGAAAGGGCCAGACATGACCCACACAGGGATAGGATACCAGTTCCTTAAGAGCTGCATGCTGGTGAAAGAAGTCTTAAACTTCCAACACCAAATTATATTTTCTTTTCACGTGCCGTGACAGGGAAGGATATTGATGAAAAAGCTCTGATGACCCTTTTAAGATATTGAAGTTTTGGCCTTTTACAGGAATAATGAAGCAAATATCCTAATGCTCACGGTAGAAATAATAATCATCTAGGAGACAAAAAAAAAAAGACCCAAAGGGGAAGATCTAGCACAGCCAGATGCTTTCTGAAGGTCAGGGAATGTATTACAGCCTGCAAGGGCCTTTGCCTCTCACTGGGGGCTTGCACGCTTGCCTGGTGAGATAATGAAATGAAGACCAGAGTACAGTGCTTCGTATTTCTATAGCCCCTTTCATCACTGCATCTCAGGGGAAAATAAACATTGGGCCTGATCCAGAGCCCACTGAACTGTGCGTTCACCCAGCTGGGAGCGAGCTCCCCATCCCCACCGAAAAGCGAATGTGGCTCAGGCGGGATGCTGATTTTTTCCTGTTTTATCCTCTAAACTGTTAGGCAGGCATAAAGGAAGATGAGTTTGAGCGAGAAAGATTATGGTGCGCGCTGGCTCTATTTCCCAGCCAAAACTGTGCTGTTCTCCTCCTCTCACACTAAAACGCAGCCACCTCTGGGGTGGATTGCAGCAGCAAGTCTGGGAATAGCCCTTTACGCCGCTATGGGTCTGCCTCAGTAAAACACTGCAACTGTTCTCAGGATGAAACTAAACGCAGCTCCAGGCCAAAAAAAATCTTGAACCGGACCAAAAGCCTGGAGAAATTAAGTGATAGACTATGCTCAGATTGAGTCTTTTTTTCCACCTGGGAGATGGGGAGCTCAACAAGTCTCAGAAGCCCCCTGAGAGAGGACAGGCGAGGGGAAGGCAGCAGCAGTAGTCATTTCCAATGGTACAGCGGCTTGCGAGACAACACGATGGGTTGGGATGCATTTTGCTGAGCTGGTGCCCTGTGCTTCTGCACTGGGACTAGGTGCATCCAGTGCCCACTCCCACATTTAATCCAAAGCATTAATGAAGATTGAGAAAGCCCTTCATGGTACTGGAGAAACTAGTCCTTTTTCTCCACATCGCACCAATGTCTGTGTCTGCTCATGGGGCAGGCACTGGCATGGGACAGCTCTTTTCCCAGGCTCAGCCCTTTTGATGATTTTCTTTCACGGCCGTCCCTGGTAGCTGGCCCTTTGCATTTGGCAGACGAAGGACCAAGACAGCCCAAAAGCAGCTGTTTTGCAACTACTGGTTACTGATCCCTCCCTGCTTTGCGGTGAGATCTATGTTTTCCCAGAAACAGCTATATTCCTCCATATTTTTTTTCTGCTGAGCCCCAAGCAAATGACCCCTCCAAACTAAGTAGCATCCCATAGACTCCGTGCATTGCCATATAGACATGAATATATCAGCCCCTCCTGCAAGCCATCAAGTAATCAATGGCTGCGGTGGAAACAGTCATTCCTGACGGCTGCCGAGCTGATTACAGCAGTCCCTGATGATTAATGTTTGTGCAGTATTTAGTCTTAAACCATATTGAAAAGCAGCTGGTTTAATTACACGGACTGCCAAGAACTTTGTCCTGAAGGCATTGAGTTTATCACATCCACTCTATACTTGGATGCTCAAGTATGACTGACTCTTTTGTTAGAAACAGGTATTTTAGGAAGCTGAGAACATTGCAAATGATTCATTTTAATTGCAATTAAAAAGGTTGGAGTCTTCACGTCAGAGCCTGCTCTTCAGCTCTACAGTCCCATTTGAGAAAAGGGATGTTCTTGTCTGTGTGTGTGCTCATGGAGAAGGATTGTCTGTGGGACAAGCATCATGATCTCAATATTTAGTTTTCTGAAGTACCAAGGCCAAGGCTTAAAGCTTTAAAATGACTGAGCTGGTGGTTTTAAAGGCAGAAGTCTCAAAAAGCATGCATGCCTTGCTGTGAGTGTACAACTGCTGCTCGTGGTTCCACTGTCTGGTGAGAGGTGTGAGCTGACTTGGAGCTGATTTGCTCTGAACTGACATTTGAGTCTTCAGTAGAAAATACATTGCCATCTCTAAATGGGTGCCAGGATTAGGCTTCGTCTCAAGTCGGAGAAAGAAAATACGTGTGAGTGCAGATTGTGCCAAGGCAAATCTCAGTGTCTGGCAGATAGGGCCAAATCTGGAGCCGGAACGAAAAGATAGCTAAGACTTGGGTTGACTGGGGGCTAACTGGGATGGATTTGAACCTAGGGCCACCAGCCACTGACAAGGGTTATGCATGGGGGAACATGAGGGTGGGAGGAGTGAAGGCAAGAGTGACTGCCAGCAAGATTTGAGTCTCAGTCCTCACCATGTCCTCCTTTGGCGTGCGTCTCGAGTCAGATCTACAGAGGTTTGTGCGTTGTGGAGAGGGGTTTTGCTCGGTAAAGGCCATGCACTGGTGAGAGGGGAACTCCCACCACTCTTGGGGCTTACTCAGGACGCTTCACCCTCAAGTGGGTCATCGTGCCTGACAACATGATGCCTCAGCACTCTGGCTTTCAGATAGCCGCAGGGCATGTGCCCAGTACTGAGCTGGGAAAGAGAAGCACTACCAGAAGGATGGTGGGGATCTGGGTGTGCTCGGGGATGCCTTGCTCTCAGGCTCCCTTGGGCTGATTGTGGTGCAGCAGTGCAGGGTGTTCTGAGAAGTTATTCATCTCCGTCCTTGGAGCTTTTCAACACCAGACTAGAACAAGCCTTGAGCGAGAGGGTGAAACTCCATGACTGACCCTGCTTGGAGCAGGAGGTGGATCTAGAGACATCTGTCCCTTCTGATTTACCGTGAGACCCTGTGCTGACGTGGCCGAGTGGGGACTTCTCCGTGTGAGGGAAGGGGCTAAAGACAGTACTTAAGAGTCCTATAGCATCCTAAATGGGGCCAGGGCCTCTTCTCCAGCCATGGAGCCAAGTGGCAAGGCACAGCTCAGGACATTACCCCATCAAGATGGCCTAATCCATACTGGGCCCATCCCTTGCACCTGGAAGAGGTCTGGCAGGCCCAGACCAAGTCATCCAGGACACAGACACAGAGTCCAAATAAGCGGTGGACAGCTTGAACCTCTAAATTTGTTAGAATAGACATTGACTCAGGGCTCTCTGGAGCCCCACGCGAGCCCCTTAATCCAGGGTGCCAGTCCCTTGAGCGTACTGTGAAGAGCTGGCTCCTTTTGGCATCCATTGAGCATGGCTCTTTGGGAGGGGTAGAGCCATGGCCAGGCCTTATGCAGTGAGCTTCAGTAGGAAGATGTTTAAATATCCCCCAGGTTCTGTTTGATCTTCCTGGCCTGGGACAGGAACAAAGAGATGGTTTCCTCAAGTCACGCTTGCATTGTGTTGGTGTTTTCCCACCTGATGATATTGCTACTCCATGTAGAAGTTGATGCTCAGCCACACTGTGTGTCCCATTGGAGGAATGTTGTCTGAATGAAATGGGTGCAGTGCCTATGGAGAAGCCCCACTTGTAATGGGAAAAGTGAAGAGCAGAGCCTAACCCCAAGCCCAGCCAGGGACTGAGCCAGAGGACATGCACGGCCATCAAAAAGCCATCAAGAAAACCAGAGGTAGCAGTCCAGCAGCAAAGCACAAGGGCCAATAAAACAGTTTAGGGCCTGTGGTGAGTCTGGGTGCCTCACTGCCCAAAAATGTCAACCTGCCCATGTGTACGCAATGATCTTGCGACTGTTAATGAGGCTCTTGCAGGTAGAGATGTGCGCCTTTTGGTCATGATTTCTCCTTGACCTGTAGCAGTTCATCCCTCCATCAGCTTGTACTTGTGGCTCATCCTTGTAGTCGCAATTTTATCTCCTTCTTCACAACTCCTAGAGTTGTGCTGCTAATCAAGTTGCTACTTCAGTGTCTGCTCTTGATAAAAGTTGATATGTAGCAAGGTGTCACCAAACAGCTCTCCACCTGCCAACCCACGACAAGTCAGTCTTCGTATGTGGTGTCCAAATTTCAACACCGGACATGCAACATCTGGAGTAGGAGCTGGGCTACATGGCTCCATCTCTTGAGCTAAAAGAGCTTCTCAATGGACTTGCTTCCAATCAGCAGGCTCTTATTTTTTGGTGCAGCCCATTGCTAAAATATAACGAGTGCATTTGGAGGTCAGTGGGTTGACTGTACGGGAGAGTTTTGCCCCAAGACCAGGATATAAGAAGCCATCATTTTTATTGCCATGTTTTGGGTGACACCACACTTTAACTTCAGGTGGGATGAGAGGGTTCATTTGAATTCTCTGTATCCTGCTTTCCCTCTTGCTTGTGAAATGAAGATTTTTAGTACCTATTTCTACACCTCACAAATGTGTCGTGAGGTGTAATGAATTGACATTTAATAATGCAAAGAGCTGTTTTGAGTCTGCATGCAACAGCCAGGCAGCATGTGGTGCTACCCTGTTGTCATGCCCAGAATCACACACGACACTGCACATCCCGCTCTGCAAAACTCATTAAAAACCCCTCACCTTTAATTACCAAGGTGGAAAAAATCATGGCAGGATTTCCTCCTGAACAGGGGGAGTGGGGGAAAAGCCATTTGCACAGTTTCAGTGTTCTGCTGCCACACAGACCCTGAAAACACCACGTTTTGTTTGAGAGCCCTTTGGACACGGTGGCTGAAGCATGTCATGGAGAGGGGAAGGGAACAGGACCCTGGGCTCCATGGGGAGCCTGCCGGTGAATCCCGTAGGGTTAGGACCAAACCTTTAGAGTAGTTATGTCCCACTCAACCCAGCCCTTGGTGAAGTCAACGGGTCCCTGTTGACTTTGGGCACCGTTGTGTGGGAACAGACCCAGACAAATTAGGGTAGTTTTCTCCATTTGTTTCTTAACCTGCTGCGAGGGGGAGGTCGGAGCCCCAGTTTTGAGGCCGTTGCGTCGGCAGCCAATTCGCATGGATGTTTTGTGTGTTTCAAAGCCTATGACTGTTCTTAAAGAGGAGTATTTTTCTTTTTTTTTTTCCATTTGTAGAAGGAAGGACAAGAGTAATCTGTGGCAAACTGTACAGTACGTGTCTTCTTGTGGTGTCACTGTTTGAATGGTTATTAAGTTTTCAAATCACTGTGGACAGCTAATCACTTAAGTTATTAATTTATTCTTTGGGGTTTTGTTGTTTGTCTTTTTTTAAGTAATTTGAAACAATTATTTATCCTGTAAATTGGTCTTGAGTGAAGCCTAGATAATACTTTTTTCGCTGTTAATAAACATGGTACATGCCTGACATGAAGGTGATCTCATTTTTATGAAGTACTGTATATGCAGCAGGAAAGCAACGGGAAAATAAAAGAATGATAATAAAAAGAGACCTCTCACTGGTGACTCCCAGCACAGATTCAGAGTGGGGAGAGCATGGGGAAATTAATGACTGAATCAAGCTGAATTACACAGCACCTTTAAAAATTTCAGAGCATCTTCCCAGGGCATCACCAAGTATCTCCTACAGCTTCTCTGTGCAGTGAGAGACTTTAGGGTGCGGTTAGGGTTTTTCCTGATACTGGAACACAAATGGTGTGGTTTTCAGCTGCTAAAGTGTACTTCATACTGTATATTTCCTCCAGGGATATACTTTGGTGTGTGCAGGGTGAGGACAAATGCTGCCTTCCTTGCCCATCAGCAGCTCAGCACCTGTGAGCCCCAGCTTAGGACACCAAATCACCTGTAAAACCTAAGCACAAGAATAAGTCTTTTTCCCGAGAGTTAAAAGTTCAAATCCCTGCTTCAAGACACTTATATCTACTTAAAAAAAAAAAAAAAAAAAAAAAAAA
>Ga0065711_1040931_pt1 | contig 16541 bp, 22 predicted proteins | sample Hoacrofraction12_FD_59098 | JGI IMG/M metagenome (GOLD analysis project Ga0065711, IMG submission 59098) | Hoatzin crop microbial communities from Cojedes, Venezuela - Epithelial fraction 12 v2 (version 2) | ecosystem: Host-associated > Birds > Digestive system > Esophagus > Crop | place... | reverse complement strand
CATGAATTTTATAAACTGAACTCATTGTAACCAAACCATGAAATTGCAAATTTAACTCTGTCAACAAACAAAGCCTTGGCAGGGAGCTGGCGGTGCATGAGGCAGGGCTGCCGTGCTGTCCGGCCACCTGGCGAGGGGGGACCTCCCCCAAGGGACCCTGTGCCCCGCTCCATCCCCCTTGGCCATGGGGCAATGACACAGGTGTGGTTGTGAAGGATGCTGGAGCATCACCACCCAGGCAGCATCACAGCCTACACAGCATCACAACCTACACCCAGCGCTCCCAGCCATTCCCACCACCCCTCCCCTTCGTGGCCATCCCCACCACGGACCCGAGAGGCACCGCAAAGCCTCGCCAGCCCCAAGACCCTTGGCCAAAGCCCTCCCTGCCCAACTGCAAGGGCTCTGCCGCAGCCCCCGGGTCCAGCCAAGCCTGGCTCCCGCCTCCCCCTCTGCTGCCAGCACTGCACACTATGTCCACGTCCAGGGCGGCCGGAGAGCCCTCGTTAAGTTAATGGAGTGCTAATTAGCTGGCAGGAGGGATCAGAGGCGCTACCTCATTTGCTCGGTGGAAGAGGGCCATTAAAAGCAAGAGTGGGGGGGTCTGCGGATGGGGTGGGCGACGGAGGCTGCCACGCTGCTTGAGGGATGGAGAGGGCTCTCCCCGGGGACAGCAAGAGCCACGGAAGCCATTTTAACAGCGTGAAGCAGCCTTCAGACCAGAAAGAGTGGGAACAAACTGCCTCATTGACGCCTGCACCAAAGAACACAGCAGAGCACCACCAAAGCAACCTTCTCCCCATCACCTTCACAAGTCTTCAGGGCTTGGCTCCTGCAGCCCTACCAGTGCAGTCACCCAAGCCAAGCCTTCCTCCCCGCACGCACAACGCCTAGTGACCAAAAGAACTTGCACCATGTTGGAAAGGTGTAGCAATACCTGCTAAGGTGTGGTGTGTCCACACCAGGCTCCTGCCAACACACAAATGCCACCTCCCTCCAAATAAGCGCACTGCCACCAGGTGTTTCTATGGCAACAAGCATCTCCGATACAGCCGGCACCGCGACTCCAGCACCGCTCTGCTGACACGGGAGGCCACGTCCCGCCGGCTCTCCTCGCTCCGCAGCTCCAGGCAGGACTCCCAGGGCAGAGTTCAGCCGTCCACAGGGTTCAAAACCAACTCACCGCTCCTTGCCTGAGGCTGTCACAGCATCACGACCTGCGCGGGCATCCCTCGGTCTCCAGACAAGAGCACGCGTGGGAAGGTCGCAGCATCCCTCCCGGGGACGTCACCCGGCCCGCAGCACCGAGCCCCCGGCTTGCAGCCCGCACCCCTGCAAACTCCCACCCGAGAGCAGCAGCAGAGCCGGGGTCATCAGTCATGCAGCCATGCTATAGGCAGCCTTAAATCCCAGGCCTACCTTCCCATCGATCTCCTCAGCTCCGTGAAATTAAGAAAAACGCAAAACAAACACAAGCCATCGTCCCTGAGCAGGCTGTCTAAGAGGCAACCGAACAGGACCGACTCCCCCGAGCAAGGCGCAGGGAGCTGACAGGCTAAAAACAGAAAAAAAACCCCAAAACCTGATTCCAGACAGAACACCCATCTAGGCTTAAACATCGCCCTTGGACCCCCAAGTAGGGGGGCCCACAGCACCCGGCGCTGCCGGCATCCATGACCATCTTCAGGTGCTACGTCGGAGGCAGGAGAGGGGATGAGGTTAGCAAAGACCTACGCCACTTCTACACGGAGTAAATTTGTCCTCAAAGGCAGCGAGAAACAACACAGAAGGTCTGAAAGGTCTTCCTCCCCCACAAAAAATGACTTCCCAAGGCAGACCCGTGCTTTAAGGATTAAACGTGGCCGGACAACACTGCATTATTAATGTCTATTTTCGACAAGTGTCTCCATTCCACCCATCCTTCCCTCTATCTGTCTCTCTGGCTATTTTATCTGTCGCTTTAAAGTCTTTCCTGTCCAACCGTGTATTATGAAAGCACCTCTTTTTATTTTAGGGGGAAAAAAAATAAGAATTTAAAAGCTTTAAATCCAATTCTCCGGTCTCCGACCCCCTAAAGATTCCTGCACAGCAAATAAAGTGCTTAGCCGCCCTCCTTAAAAAGATTTAATCTACCATATTTCCAGAGCTTGTATGATTAACCGCTACCTCTAATTCTGTTTTCAGAGCCACCGCTGAATCTCTGCTTAAAGGAAAGCGGTGCACGCGCCTCGCCTCCCGTCTCCCTCACACGCAGGGGAGCCGAGCTGCATCCACGAGGACGTGGTGGAAGAGCCAGAGGGAGCGAGGCAGCTCCAACCATCCCTGGGTCCTGGCGCTTCCTTACTAGAGATGGAAATATCCATTCTAATGGAGCTCTAAGCACGACTGAGCCTCCTTCTAAGCAGCTCTGAAGGAATAAAGCGGGAAGGTGGTGCGGACACGCAGGGTATCTGCTGGACCAGCTTGACAACTCAGAAGCTCACACTCCCAAGCATCACCAGCTCCATCACACTCATGGCAGTGGGGAAAGCAAGCCTCAAACCAGCACGGAGAGGAGATCCAGAACTTCAGCTGGGAGAGTCAGGGCAGGACAGAGCCAGCACCAGGCAGAAAACCTGGTACGAGAGCGTTCAAGCAAGAGGCTTGGGGGTCAGAACACGCATCTCCAAGATGAGACACTCCCAAAGCAGCAGAGGACTCGACGCAAGTAGGGGACATGCTGGAAGGAAGAAGATGCTGCTGGACCCTGGTGAATTCATTACACACTAATTAGTCACTCACCCTCAACTACCCCGTATCGACCATTTATACCAGGCAGGTAGAGAGTGACGACCTGCCCTGCCCCAAGTGCCTTCCTCCCGGGTCGAGAGGAGATGAAGCATTAGCAATGGGACTGCGAAATAAATGCCTCGCTGTTGCAAACGAAACTGGCTTCACACAAACACAGGCAACGTCCCTGCACTTCTCTCGTTTACGATACGCACAGAGTTCGTTAAGAACCTGCACTGATCAGGTGATGCGTAGACTCAAAGTCCGCGAGAAACCGACGTTCCGATGAGACGCAACGCAGCGACCTTCACCTGCTGATAATCCAGAGGGAGCTCTGCCACACACCCAGCAGAGATGGAGACAAATCTCCAAGGAGCCAGGCACCACAACAGCCAAGGAGAAGACACTTAACCTAAAAGTGCTGCGGCTCTCAGCAGCATCAGGAGATTTGGGACTGGATCGATGGGAAGACTTCCCCTGACATTCGTGTTGTGGGACTTTTGCTGAAATTCCGTGGGCAAACAATACCAAAGCAAGTTTCAAACCTTCCCCATCCCCTTTTTCGACAGAGACTTTTATGCTGCCAAAACCTATTTATTTCTTGAAGATCTCTACGAGCTACCGCTCATGAATAGAAATGCTTTTATCAAAAAAATGTTCGCGTTCTCCACTGCAAATTTTAAAATAAGTATTTTCAGGGGGAGGCAGGTTGCCTTCTGTGAGCAAGCCACACATAATGTCCCTTCAGAGTATTTTTTGCTTCAAAAACCAAAAGAAAATGTATTTTAAGAATGTCAGCCTACGAGATGTGAACAAAAAGCCAATACCAACGTCTCCGAGCTTGGTTTCAATCATCCCCCTCGGACCAGCCGCCCCTCCCAGGGGACCAGGCGCACGACCACAGTGGGACCCCCACAACCCACCGCACGCTGGGGGCTGCACAGCGCCCGCTGCCCGGCCAAAATGTGCTGTCGGGAGGAGCACTCACGGCTGGGAGCTCGCAAACCCAGCCACTGAGGAGCTCCAGGTCATTTACCTCCATTTCTCTTAGCAACGCCGGTGAAGGCTGGAAAACATCGGTTTCATTTGGTGGTTCTGAATCTGGCGCGAATCAGAAGCGAGGAGCGCTGCGAGCGGGGCTGCAGCAGCCCGGCGTCTCCCTGGGGACCACCCTGCACCCCAGTCCCACCGGGATCGCTCCCTGCAAGGTGCTGTAATCACCAGGGCTCGCTGCGGCATTTCCATGGGCGTCTGAGGGCTGCCGGGCATCTGTCGGCTTTGGATGGTTAATTACCACCATCTCCTCCTGGGGTTAATCTCTTCCCCAGAATTAGAGGCAAGCCACCGTCCTTTCTGAAAGCTGTAACATACATGTTACTTCGCTTTGGAAATCGCTGCATCTGTTCTATGTGGATTGCTCGGGGCTGGGGGGGAAGGCAACAGCTCCCTAATGCCAATCCGTTTATTGTCTCCTCACTCCTGGTAAACATTTCCATGCAGCAGAGAAAAAGCATCTCCGGTCCCTACCACCCGAGATCCAAAGGGCAATGATACGCCTGGATAAATGAACAGGTAGATGTACTTTCATTAAAATCACCACATTTAAATTACTCACAGATGAGACTGAAGACATGAGGTTAAAAACTTAATTGACTAAATCAACTGAGACGCCTAGGGCTGATTATATAATTTAAAATAAATGTAATATTGGCCATCAAAAACTGCACAATATATTATTACATATCAAAAACCATTATTCAAGAAGCACAAACAATATCCTCCCAAAGCCCTGGCGGATTTAAGAGCATCGCCCTCTCCAGTTTTCTTTGATTGTTTTTCTTCTTCTGCAGACGGGGTTGGAAGAGAGAAGCAGATGCCTTCCCGCGCCTCCATGAAATCCCACGTCGGAATAAAACTCTCCCTGGCTGCTCTCTCATCACAGACCGTACCCCCACATGCAGGCACCAGGTTTTAAGGCTGAAGGGGGTCAGACAGAGTCACCCTGCCCAAGCTCACATGCAACTTGTGCTGCACCCTCGCACTTCTGCACCACACCACTACTATGCATTTCACCCAGGTTTTTCCCAGGAAAATCTTAACGTCAGCACTTCATGTGGTGGAAAGCCCTCTCCCCTCGCCATAAGTCACCCCCCTCAAAAACCCTTCGGGCTATTCAGGCTCTCTGCGCTTCCAGCTTGATGCCTGAGCTTCGTTGCCGCCAGCAGCCGCAGCGCTGGAGCTGGTGGCTGCCACCGGCCTCATGCCCGTGCCAAGGGACAGGAGCTCAGTCCCTGCTTCGGCATCTTGGGGAAGAGATACCCTAGGACATGGTGTCCACTCTCCACTGGCTAAAACTCACCTCCACCATCCACCCAGAGCTATAAACGCTACCTTCTGCCCTACCCCTTCACACTCTGAATGAGTATTAGCCAGAAGCCTGCAAAGCCTTCAGAGAACAAGCCCGTTCCACGGAAATCCAGATCAGCTTGCAAATGATTTCCTAGCCTGGACTGGGAGCTCATTACAGCCTGGGTGTTATCAATTATGGATGGCTCCGGTGGCCTCAAACCCGGGCTGCAGTGCCACAAGGAGCCGTTTACTCTGCGCCCACAAACCTCATTCCCCTCATCTCCTCCTGCTCCCCATCGACGGGCAGGAGGAAAGACCCAACCCCAGCCAAAAGCAGCATCACTAAACCCCAAACAAATACAGGCGGGGGATAACCCCACAAGCCTCAGTGTAACATTAAGAACATGCAAATCAGCCCCCGGGCTCCCAATTACACCGATTACATTATAATTACAAGTAGTGCCATCAAGGGTTTCTCAAAATCCACGTCTGTTCTTAGAGGATCTGCCAGGGAGAGGCTCCTCTACCGCAGGACGAGCGCATCAGTATGCGTGCACCATGCCCACGGAGGAGCGCGCTGGCTGGGAAGCAGCCCGGCAGAAAGCGGGGCTCCCTCGCCGTCCCTCGCCTGGCTTCCCACATCCCTCTGCCCACCAACGAGCCAGGCACGCCATCCAGCTAGCCGTTCCCGTAGGTCCCGGGAGGATGGGCTGCATCAGCTGGGCTCTTGCCCGGAGATCCCGGCATCCCGAGGGATCGTTCGCACAACCGGGCACCGGCACCGGCTCACCCAGCTGCCGGGACGAGCTTTTCCCAGGGACCCGCAGCGTGGAGGGAGGACGGCACGGAGCAGGGGGACGTGTCGTCGCAGGACAGCTCCTCGCCACGCTTGCTCCCCCAAAAAAGCCTCGTGCAATCTGTTTTAATCAAAACGAGGACACGGTGTCCTCCTTCCCAGACCCCCTGGCAGCCCGGGCGTCGGGGGCGAGGGTCCTGCCGCGGTGCTGGGAGCTCCGGCGCAGCTCCCACGCAGCCAGCAGAACATCCCACCGGCTTTTAGGGCACGAAGCACGCTGCCTGCCCCACCGAGCCAGCCCCGCAGGGGGGCTGCATTACAAAGCCATTTACTGAACATAAACAGCCAGAAGACCCAAGCAAATGCACCGTAATTGCAGGGTTTTCAGGCTCGGGCTCTCGGACTCCACATACGAGCACTGTGATAAACCGAGCTTCAGGAGCCCTAGCCAAACCCGGTCCTCTGCGCTGCCTGAAACACCTCCCAAACGCGCACACGGAGCTGCTTCAATCCTCCCTCTGCTCCTCTCCTTCTCCAGAGCATGCTGGCACCAGGAGGGTGGCCAGCCCGGCTGGGATGCCGCCCAACTCAGCCCCCCGGCATCGCTCCGCTCCCCACTCCCGGGGGCAGAGCGGGCAGGAGGGCACCCCGCAGCGCGCAAGCAAGGCTGCTGCCTCCCTGCCCGCTTTCCCCTCACCTCAGCGGGTTTTTAAGCTGCTGGGTGCTTTACGGAGAGCAGCCGGAGGCCAGGCGCGGGCAGGAGAGGTGTTAAGATTCCCAGCACGGCCCGGGAGGAGACATCCCCAGCATCCCGCTGCAGAGCCAGCTAATCCTGCCAGGTTAATTCTCTTCCTCGGTTCATTCCAGTTTATTAAAGCCAGCAGGCACCCTGCAGAGGATTCATTACTTGTGTCACTTGAAGGCAAGGCTGGGCCTTAAGGAGTCGCGAAACGGGGAGCAATGCTCCCACCGCCTCCCCCCTGGGGTCCGTGCTGGACACGGGGAAACCCACAGCCCCATTCCCATGGGCAGTGCTATAGTAAAAAAGCAGAAGACGCAGGACTTTCGCAAGGTCCCAAGCTTCATCCAGACATGATCTCGCTCTCCTTTCCTCGTACACACCCGCTCTCCCCGGCTCTCACCCAACAGCCCAGCCCAGCCGCACGCCGTGCCCTGCCCTCGGAGCGCGCTCTGCTTTTATTTGCTGGGCATCACTGGCAGAGGGCAAAGGGAGATGAATTTCAGCTAGGTGAGTGAGCACGTTACCAGCCAGAGAGATGGCAGCTGCTGCAGTACATCTTCATCCCTTTAAATAGTTCCCTGCCTTCCCCCTGCAGAGCCAGGCTGGCTGCGTAAAAGAGATCTCTCCTAATTAATCTAGTCCTCTCCATCGCCGGTGAAACAGAGCCGGGGCTGGCAGATAAAAGATGGCGGGAGCTAACGGGATGGCAGGCTTGGGGTAGCGAGGCAGAAAGCAAGTGGTGGACTTCAGCTGAAGGGGCACCATTATTTTACCACCATGCTATGCCTCTATTCCCAGATCTGTCTGGCATCTTCTGGCGCCAGCCTGCCTTTTTCATCTGGGTTTTATCCCCCTCCTCTCCCCATTTTTCACTCCAATCCCTTTTTTCTCACCGGGTGGCTATTTAATTTGTTGTATTCCCTGCTTTCCCTTTCATGAGCACAAATCTTGCATCTGGGCTTTCTTTTTCTCCTCTCTCTCTCACTTCATTTCCAAAAATTTTGCTTTTTATGGAGAAAAGAAAAAAAAAAAAAAAAAGAATGGGAGGGAGAATGCTAAAGGAGCCAGGAGATGAAAGCGGCTTTTACGTAGTCACAAGAAGAATGCAAAGAGGAGCGGAGAGAGCATCAGACACAACTTGCACCATGATTTTGGCCACACAGGGGTGAGATGAGTCGGGCAGCACCTTCCAGGGGCTGCAGCAGAGCAAAAGCGTGCCCGAAAGCGCAGTGCCATCCCAAAGAGCTGGGAGAAAGCCATGGTGGGGATGCCTGGGAATCCCTCGCCTCCTGCACGGGGCTGGGCTGATGTTACGCTGCCTTCCTCCCCACTGCTTCCCCACCATCATTGCCTTGGGCAGGAGCTCTGCTCCACCTCCTCACCTCCACGCACCATCCCTGTGAAGTCCCTTTTGCTCTCAGGAGCAGCATTTTGGGTCCCCCACACTGTCACCACAAAGCAGCTCAGCAAATTCTGCTCCCCCCGCCCCCCAACACCTCCTTTATTCAAGCCCAAGCAGGACTGCTCAAGGAGGAATATTATCTGCAAGAAACAGAATGTCTAAAAAAAAAAAACCCATCTTTGCTAGTGATCAGAGAAATTGAGACAACAAACAGAGCACAGGAGGGATGCAATCCCTCATTTAAACCCGAGCGAGGAATCTGGCTGCCAGATCTGGGCTCTGCTGATGAGAGTATTTAAAACCCAGTGGGAAGGTCTGCAACGCACACAGGGCCAAATTCACCCCGACGCCAGTCCCCTGGCCCCTCGGGGCCGGGGTCACACCTCGTTCGGCCGTCGCAGAGGAGCGGGCACAGAGAACATCGCCGGGGCGTGCCTCAGACGCAGGGGAAAACACTCAACTGTACTTCACCTAAGGCACCCAAAGCACAGGCAGCCGTCCTCACTGGTGCTCCTACCAGGGCTGGGGGCTTTCCTGGCTGCTGAAAGGTTAAAGATGCCACCAGGACACAAAAGTAGATGACAACCAAGTGTCAGCATCCTCTCACCTGGGAGGACCCGGAGGCTGCATGCCTGCCAGGATGCCCAAGGCAAACCTGCTCGCTACTGAACGCTATTTTATCCTTGCTGGCTGGCCTTCCTCCCCGCGCTCTTTTACCCTCTCTCCTCCCCCATCAGGCTTTAAAGAGCATCCTGCAGCTCCAGTGATAGCTCCCAATTACTGCAGAGGCAGGACATGTTTGCTTTCAATAAGTCTTCCTCCAGAGCAGAGCAGCCGTGTTTAAAGAGGGATGGATCTCACGGCTCTGCCGGGCTGGGACCACCCGGAGGCAGCAGCATGGGCTCCCACCACCCAGCTCCTCTGCTCCCGCACCTCTCCTGGATGGCTGGGACGCCTTTCCCTGCTCGCTCCCCTTGCTTTCTAGCCTGGGGCTCCCTCTGCCTGCCACCGCACTGTGCACCCTGTCCCCCATCCCCAGGGCTGCTCGCTGGGCCTCTCCAAACAGCGCTGGGCTCTATTTGCTCTTGTTTCAGCCACGCACCATTCGTGCCACGGTGGAAGGACGGACCTTCTGCAAAGCTGAGGTCTTCTCCTCGCCTGCCCATCAGTGGTGGCTGGAGAGGGCAGCAGGACCAGGCAAGCTCTCACACTTGCACAGGGGTAAATTTGGGGCTGCCAACGATGGCGGGTGGCCAGACCATAGCTCCAGGCATCACTGATACCTCCCCTGGATCTGCCAAGCTCCTTCAGACGATGGAAGAAAACACAGCAGTTTCCCTCTGGGGACGATGTCACTAGCGGAAGGACCCGGAAGACGATGCCAAATCACTGCCGTGACCAACGAGCCCAACGAAGCCTTCCGTCCCGTCCTGCCGCCGCCGAGGCACATCTGCTCGGGAGGACAGCCGGACGCGGCGAGCTCACGGTCACAGCTCGCTCGCTGCCCTCGAGGGAGAGCAGCTGCTCCTGCTCCCACCCGCTACTCCCAAATCCATCACCGGTCCTCAGAGCATGGCGACAGCCACATCGTGGTGGGACTGGGGGAAGGTTTCCCCCCTGCTCACGTCCAGCAGACCTCAGGTCTCGCCTCCTCCTTGCCTGCCCTGAGCCCCAGCAGCCACTGCGAGCCTCAGCCGGCTGAGAGCATCAGCGAGGCACCAGGCACAGTTCTCCCACTCCAGAGGCTCCCACCACGACGGGAACTTGTTGCCAGCTCAAGTTTCAAAAGTACTGATGGCTGTTATACACACTATATTGGAAAAAAAGAAAAAAAAAAATCAGCAGCAACTATCCGGGCTGAAGTACAAGCTAATTGCAACCACCAAGAGGTTCCAGCAGGAGCCCGGGCTTTATGCAGATGACACACGCAGACATGTCAGCCCTGCCGAGCGCGGGGAAACGACAGCATCCACGTTACCATGGCTCTGGAGATTTACAGGCTTTCCCACAGCAAAGATGAAAATAAACCCCCAAACCCTTCTGAGCTCAGATTCGCCTTCCCGCTCAGCAGGGAATTTGTATTGTCAAGGCGGGATCTGCTCTTCAACAGCATCACTTCCCAGGGAGACCATGCATGTCCCAGCAATAGGGCTAGCTGGGCTCCAGACTGCAAAGACCCCAACTTTCAGACCCCAGCAGAGAGAGGAGGACCTGGGAAACCTCTCTCCCTGCCCTAGGAAGGGCTGCTGTAACCTCGGCTAGGAAAGCCTACGCAGAATGACGGAGCCTCTGCATGCTTCGGGGCGGGACAGCCGCCGCGTTGCCGGTGAGGTTTGACTCCAGAGTTAGGTTCACGCGGGGCAGAGGGGGATGCAACTGTACAGCTGCATGGCACAAAAGCACCAGAAGTCTTTGGCAATGCCAGGGGAGCCCTGCCACCCCACAACACCTCCTTGAACCCCCTTCCCCGGTCTCTAGACCAAGGCTCGAGCCCTACGCCAAGCCACGGGAAAGGCACATTTCGCCTTCACACAAGTCCTGTGCTGCACCTGGACCCTCCACGCTCGCAGAGGAGCAAACCCTTCACCCAGGCCCCCAGCTGCTCTCTCCAGCAGGATCCGCTGAGCTCCGCCGGGCTGCATCGGCCCCTCGTGCCTCGACCCGAGCAGGCGGAGAGACCCCGGGAGCTGGGCGAAGCCACCGGCGTTCGCCATCCCGGCCCGCGCGTGCGGCAGGAGCAGCCATCTGCTCCCCGTCGGAGCGGGGCAGGAGCCAGCCCTGCCATCTGCAACCCTCTTTAGCAACGCTCGGCTCCACGTCAGCCCTGCCTGCCTGTTCCCAGCCCGAAGCGGAGCTCCGCGCTGCGGGCAGAGCAGCCCAGGCAGCAAACGGAGGATGCTGCCGTGCTTCTCACCTGGTCCCCACCAGCGTGGGGCTGGGCAGGAGAAGCACTGGCAGGGCCGGCGCTGCAGATCCTGCCGTCATTAGTGTGCAAAAGCTGCCATCGTTTCCCCATGCCCAGGCAGCTGCAGCACTACCTCCGCTGCCATCACCACGCTGGCAGCTGCCCCGGCTCTGCGCTCAGGAGACAGCTCGGAGGATTTTGTACCCCCTGCCACATTCCAGGTCTTCTCCCTCCTCCCCTCCGCAAGCCTGCAGCCATCACGGGGCAGCAAACCCGGAGCTGCCAGGTTTCAGGGTCCCCTCTTTCCCTTTTCAGTGTCAGAGAATCCCCAGCCAAGCCGATGCCCAGCCCAACTCCATGTCACACCTCAGCAAAATAAAGATGGGATGGGAATTTTAAACCGGCTATCAGCGGGATCTGAAGTCCTCCGAAAGAGAGAGCATGATAAATTCACCCAGGGAATCACAGACACAGAGTGCAGGGTGACGACTTATCCTTCACCACACATACAGATATATTACAAATTTAAAATTGCTACACAGATCCAAAGGGCCGGGTTATTTATTTTTGCAAGGGCTGATCCATCACACGCGCCCCCAAAGGATGCCAGACCTTTAGCTACTCATCTGATTATGCCTGCTGTACCCGCTCTGCTCCAGCCCCGGTGCTTAATATTTTATCCACACGGCTCCCAGGCAAAGCCGGAGTGGAGTCTGATCTCCCGGCAACGCAGAGACCTGCCTTTGGCCTTTTATCAGCTCCTGCTCAAGGGCACAGTTGGAAGGAGAGAACTTTTTCTTTTGCCCTCTGCCCCTCCTTTCAAAGCCACAGATTCACTTTTAGTCATCGCCATCCTAAAAAATACGGCGTTTTCCATCGCGAACGGCAAAGCTGCCACGGTGCCTGGGCTGCCCGGGGAAGGGGACGGCCAGGGGCTGCCTCCAGCGAGGGGCTGGCCCCGCTTCGGTCCCACGACCGGCACACGTGCGCTCGGCAGCCGGCACCCGCCTCTCCCGCACGCCACGTTTCAACAGCAGAACCGAGGGTTTCGGCGCCGAACCGGGGGAAAAGTGTTGGAAAAGGCAGGGTTTTGCAGTCTATAAACTGCAAGGGAAATCTCACGCCGCCTCCCCAAGCTGGCTCCAGCCGCCTCGAGCAGCCCGCCCGCCAACGCTGCAAAGGCGGGAGGAAGATGGGGCTGGGGGACGGGGCTGCGAGAGGGCTCGGTACCCACACCTCACCCTCTTCCACAGCACATCCAAAGGGCTGAGGATGCAGCAACGAGTGCCAGCCCCGACACCGCTGTCGCAGAGGGGCTGATTTGCCCTCCGGGAGGATAAAAGATGCTCCACACAGCTGGGCTCGCCCTGCATCCTGGATTTTCCAGCAGACTCGCAACCAACCACTCTGCTACACGAAACCAAAGTGCCTGTTCGGCAGCCAGCAGCGCTGAACACCTAAATCCCCGCCTGCTGCGTCTCTCGGCACGCTCACACCGGACCCAGCGCCCACTGCTGTCCCGACGGATGCGGGCAGAGAGTGAGCGTCGAGGACTGGTGCTCCCCAGAGTGCTCCCCGCAGGACAGAGCAGTTTTCCACCCAAAGGCCGTATGATTCCAGCACGTCTCTTCCGTGCGCTGGGGATAATTGAACGGTGATGGCGGTACTAAACAGCCCTCGCGATCCGAGACCAGAGTCAGCTGAATCTCTAAAATCGTGTAATTTTTTGCATGACTGAGTGTGCAGATGTAATTAAAAAAAAAAAAGAAAGGAAGGAAGAAGGGAGGGGAAATCAGACCCTTAAATGAATCCACGACTGACAGCGATGAATGGTTGGAGGGAGCCGAGTTACAACGCGGCCAACGGGGCACGGTCCCCCTCCGACCACGCAGGGACAAGCAGCATCCCCTGATCAAAGCTGTGCCCCCCTCGCTGCAGAGGCTCTGCTGGACCCGCTTCCCCGAGGAGCAATAGGCTCATTAGCAGAGCCAGAGCTCATTAGGGAAACGCAGAGATGGCAATTACCCCTCCAGCCATGCTATGCCAAGCGTGGACGGGAAATGAGAGGACAGCCAAAGGCAGCCGGCTGAGACCTTCCTCCACCCATGCCCCAGGAATAACCCTCCGTAGCTGTTACAGACCAAGATGCCTCTGCTGAGAGTCAGAGGAGGCACCAGCCCTGCTCCCTCCCTGCTTTGCCAGTTCACACTTCTCCACACAACTCCTCTCCAGGGCTCCCAGTATGGCCATGGCCATCACCCTCAGCCCAGGGACGCGTCCCTCTGCACCTCAGATGCCACATGTGCCAAGCAGAGGTGACAGTTCCCCCGAGCTGGAGGAAGGATGGCTTCTGGCCTCCCGCACTCCGCTTCTGCATCCGAACAAATAACCCGGGCAGAAATTCACCCTCGAGGCTCAGGTCACCCGGCCAAAACCCGACACTTCAACCTGCTGCCGAGCCTTCCGCCGGCTGCGGGCGCCAGGCAAGCACGCGGGCATCGCAAGGGCACATCCAGGTAAGATGAATGAAGCCTGCGCAGGATTGACAAGGATGAGGGCGAAGGGGAATAGCTGGCTATTATTATTATTCCAGGCACACCAGGTGCCCACATCACCCGCATCAGGAGGAACAAAAAGAGTTTTCCGAAGAATCACGGACAGTTAGCTAAAGATTTATGAATTTTATTCTTAGTGCGCTTTAATTGCGCCTATAAATTAAAAATGAACTCGTTCTGTACTGTGTAAAGTGACTGCATTTACCTAAAAAAATTGCACTTCAACTTTCAATTCCACCTCAATTGCGCACACGCACCAAGGCAGCGCCGCGCCGCAACCTCGGAGCAGGCGCTCTGGAAATTGCCGTCGCGATTTCATTCCACCTCGGCTGCGCACATACATTTTTTAAAAGTTACTGCTGTGCTGTAGAGAGCGACATTAATTGAGTGTTAACGAGCTGTCTGATCAGCTTCCCACTGTCCTTATTACTGGACGTCAGGGTCTCTGCAACGTCCCAATTAAACAGAATCAAAGAATACTTAATACACGGTAAACTGGTTCCCAGCCACTTGAACTGATTAACCAGCTGTTCCTTTCTCTGGGTCCCCGTTCAGCGACACTGCGCAGGCTGCGCTGCCCAAGCAGCTCCTGTATCATGGGAAGGAGCCGGGTTTAAAGGCAGATTTCTAAGGGAGCCTGAGGGAAGGGCATCGGTTCAGGACAGCGGACTCGGTGCCTTGCGTTTCATCCCGAGATGGGATGGTGCAGAGAGGCAGAATTGGGTATTTTAGCCTTAACTCAAACTGGGCACCCCAAGTCACAAGTCATTTTGCAGTGCTGTTTTCTTTAACCAGCTCCAGTGGTACAAAGGGAGAAAATAACTTGGATCACTGCAGAGGAAATCCTCCCATCTTAATAGCAACATCTTAACACCAACAGATCTGAAGGAACTGTGAAAACCCACTGGCAACAGAAGATCAGCTCAAAACACAAGGAAGTTCCAGCATAAGGTCTCTGTGCATTTACCTGGGGCTGGCAGGCTGCTTTGGCATAAAATAAAGTGCTTTCTGGTTTTGCATTCACTTTAGCTTGGAGGAAAAGTACAAGTGCAAGAGATTTCCAGAGGAAAAGCACCCCGGGACCTGGCTGCGCGCTTTCTCTCCCAGGTACGGAAATGCCCAGGGATGCATCCAATCTCCCAGCTTAGGCAGAGCCCTGTGCGCTCCCTCCTCCCAGGCAGACCCTTCACCAAAACTGGGGGATCAGTGGGGTCATACTGGTCAGAAAACAGCTTCACGTAGCAGCCAGCTCCCCCAGCACACTGTTTCTTTTGACACCAGGCCCTCGCCCCGCCACTCCAGCAGGCTGGCAGCACCCCTCCTGCCGGGAGCATCCCTCCTGCCAGAAGCATCCCTCCCACCGGGATCACGCACAGCACGAGGACGGCTGCAGAGCAGAGGCACTCGCTCCCAGCGGACCATCGCATCGGCCTTAACGCCAGCCCTGGGCTAGTCCAGCCGGGCCGTGCAGCAGCCCCACGTGCAAAAGCCGGGGACGGGCTTCCCGCACGCGCCTTCCAGCTGCAAGACGAAAGATGCTGCAGCTGTCTGCAGGCTCGGCGGTGACACCAGCTGAGATAAAGGAGAATTTAAGGTGCAGAGGAGAACCAAGCAGATCCTTGTAGATTGGAGCCGAACAAGATAAGGGAGCAATGATGAATATAGACGCATTACGCTGGGACAATTCGAAGCACATGCAATTTTGGCAGATGGGAAGCAGCGATAGCGCCATGTACTTACAGTCCCCGAGCGATTCGCGAAGTCGGCGGCCGAGGTCTTGCTGTGTGTCAGCCTCAGCCAGGCTCGGGCAGCCACGCTCTAGGGGGCAAAGAAAACAGACTTTTAAAAATCAGCAGCGTCTAACCTCAGCGGAGAAAGCCCGCACTTCACCAACGAGGGCATTCCTCAAAGCTCAGGCAACAGCACTTTTACTCGCTGCTTATTTTACAAGACATCGGCAGAGTGCACAGCGCAATTATCAGCGCCTTCAGCTCCCCCTGCTCCTAAATGGAACAGTCAAAGAAAATAGTCTAATTTGACAATTTTCAGTCAGTTGAAATGATACGCGGAAGACACACGGAAGAAGGAAAGCATATTATTCACTATTTGATAAATTATCCCCATTATACAGAAGGCAAATCTGAGCCCAGGAGACGCGCAGGGCTGCTGGGGACCGCACGTGTGTTTTTGGCAGCCACCGCCTGTGCCCAGTGGAGAAACCCTCCTTCACCACTCAGCCCTTGCCCAGGAAGCCACAAGACCACACCAAAGGAGAAAAGGGCAAACGGTTGGCAGAGTCTGCTCCAAAATTCATCGTCCCCTCCGGGCACCCCACTGCTCCTGGGAACAGCCTCATCCCGACTGTGCTTTTACCCGTTTTTCTCCTCTTTCCCCACTTGCCCACCAACTCTCATCCCGGTGCGTTGCGACAGCCCCACGCAAGCACGGTACAGATGCCCTGCTCCTCCCAGCCCCAAACGATGCTGCTGATGCCCCAGAGGAGTGGTCCAAGAGCCGTCTGAACGCAGACACCCCCTCCCCACGGTGCTGCACCCTGAACCGCCATCCCCATCGCTCCCGATCCACGCAAATGTATTCATGAATTCGTTCGGAAAGTTCTCCCTGTGCTCGAGCGGGTGCTGCTTGTAATTGCTGGCGGCCAAAATCTGTTCTGTTTTTTCTGGCTGAGGTACCAGGCAATCATCAGCTGTAATTATTTTGAGTCTCGTTACAGATGGATCTCCGAGCTTTCAGTCTTAAACAGAATTCATTATTCAAATGCCGGCTCCAGCATTCTGCGGCGGGGTGGGCACGGGCGCTGCCGGCCCCCCGCAGCCGCCGCCAGCAACAAATGGCTGCGGGGAAGGCGAGGGCGGCGGTGGGATCTGCTTGGCGAAGCCAGCCCACTCCAGTTCCCCGCCGCTCCCACCCGGCACGTGTTTTTGGCTGGGGTTCGGCCCCGCGGAGGGGGAACGTGGGCAGCCGAGGGGAGCGGGGCTGGGGGGCTGCGGGGAGCCGGGTGT
>Ga0065711_1006739_pt1 | contig 16541 bp, 9 predicted proteins | sample Hoacrofraction12_FD_59098 | JGI IMG/M metagenome (GOLD analysis project Ga0065711, IMG submission 59098) | Hoatzin crop microbial communities from Cojedes, Venezuela - Epithelial fraction 12 v2 (version 2) | ecosystem: Host-associated > Birds > Digestive system > Esophagus > Crop | place... | reverse complement strand
GGGGTCGGGCGAGGCGGCCTCCCCAGGCCCCTTCAAACCTCAGGAGAGCTGAAGCTTTGGGCAGCGGTGGGAGCTCCACCATGGCCATGGGCTGCAGGGTCCCTTTCCGCTTCTTTCTTTCCCCGCCCAGGGTCTGGCAGCCAAGGCGAAGGCGTCGCCTCGGGTTCTGGGAAGGAAGCAGGCCTCGGCCGCCGCCACGCAGGCGAGAGCACCTCGGCCGCGCACCCAGCAAACCACCATCGCCGCCTTCTTCAGCACGCGGGCAGGTAACGTGGAACAGCATACGCCGCTGCGGGCCGGGATAGGGAATCACCTCGCTTCATTTCTTGGCACCTTTACTAGGCAGAAAAATACGTTTTGTAGTGAAGAGGGTGGAGGTTGAAGGCTTGAACTCCTAGAAATAATTTTAGTGCAGTGGTTCATCTAATGCAGGCACCTTTCACTGTGTTTGTCAGACTGAAGTGACAGCAGTCACAGCCAGTCTTCACTGGCTCTGAGCTCTGATCAGGAAAAATATCGTTACTGGAAGAGTGGTCAGGCGTTGGACCAGGCTGCCCAGGGTGGTGGTGGAGTCCCCATCCCTGGAGGGGTTCAAAAACCATGTGGATGTGGCACTTCAGGACATGGTTTAGCAGGCGTGGTGGTGTTGGGGTGACGGTTGCACTTGATCTTAGGGCTTTTCCAACCTTAATGATTCCATGATTCTGCGCCAGGCTCTACTCCCTCCAGAACTGGGGTTTTCCGTGGGGCGTTGGGAAGCCTGACCCAGCCCGAGCGCTGACACAAACCGTCCGGGTGGCAAAACNTCCCGTTCCGGGTTGTCCGATGCTGTTGCATGAAGGACGATCCAGTCGGGAACGCTGGGTGCAGGCTGGGTCCCGTGGGAAGGGGCAGCATCCAGAGCGTCACAGGCTGGGTTGGTTTTAAATGATTGCAGCCCTAAATTGTCAGTTCAGTGCCCTTGGAAGAGCGTGGTAGGTGGAAGTGAAAATGAACGTTGCTTGGTTCAAAAAACCTTGCTGTAAGGGGCATCAGCGGGAGGTGAGCGAGGAAAGCTTTTTATGAAGGGTTGGACAAAGCCTTTTCTACAGAATGCAGTGTTTAATCCGAACTGAACCAAGGAAGGAATCGCAGGGGAACTGCAATATTTAAGCTAATTAAGCCAGCTCACAGCCTCAGTGCTTTTGAGGCTGCTTTTGTGCTGTGGGACACAAGAAACTGGGATCTGGCCGTGGGTGACAAATGAAGAAAGACGGAGAGAAATGAAACAGATGCAGGAACCAGCAGTGCAGGGCTGTGTGCTTGTTTGTGTGTTGTGACCTGTGTCCTGGCTGGTTCATCAACATTCAACTCGTTTACCAGTAAGCAGATTAGAGGAAGTGTTACAGAAATTGTACAGTTTAATTATTTGACTGATTTTTTTCTGTTGTGGCAGGGTCATTGACAGTTTTTGCTTTGGATTCCTCATTCCTACTCGTTTTGAATGGGTTGTGTGCTTTCTCCTTTTTTTTCGTTTGATGCCCTTGATTGATTGCATTCTCTTACTCGCTGTGTCTGTTTGGGTGTCTTGAGTGGTGTTGCTGCTCATCAGAGCTCCGCAGGATGTAAGGTGCTGGAGCATTTCGTATTTGTAATTTTTTCTTTTAGCATATCCTGCATTGTGAGGATGACCTCTCTTATGTAGGGAGGTTGTATTAGATTTTTATATTAAATGGTTTCAGAAGCAAATGTGGGACTTGATGCCTTCACCAGGTGACCAACGCAAGCTGTGGCAGTTTCACTGCGGGGTTTTGTGGTGATTTCTGTAACTCTGGAGCTGCTGCTTTCGGAGGGAACATCGCTGCAGGTGAGCTGCCTGCAGAGCGGAGGGGAGCGGGGCAGAGAAGCCAGACTGGAGCAGCTGGAGATGCAGCTCTTGCATCTTTTGCGAGGGAAGCCGACCTTTTTTGAACTCCTCCAAGGTTTCTGGCTGCCATTCCGCCTCAGCAGCAGATCGTTACCGGTTATTCGGAGGCGGCAGCACCGTTAGCCTGGCGTAGCACAGTCGGTGCCGCTGCTCGACGGAGCAGTCGGGCGGCAGCTGTGAGTCGAGCATCAAGGGATGGTGCTGTGGGTAGCGACTAACCCTGTGTGTTATCTGGCAGCTCTGGCTTTAACCAGTTCCATGTTGTTTCCAGATGAAAAAGACAAAGAAAACTCCAGGCCATCTCCTTTCCTCCGGAATAAAGACTGTAAAGAAAAAGGTATTTCCTTGGCTGCCTGCCCCGTGAAGATCTTGGCTTTGCCGCAGATGGAGGAAGCCCAGAACCAATGCTGCCGAGCCGAGGCGGGGACGGCGCCGGTTGCACCCCAGCATCGTGCACAGAAGGCACCGGCCTCACCGACTCCTTTGCCAGACTCTTGGTTGTTACGAGCGGAGCCTCACAGCAAGGGTGAAGCCTCCTGTGGCACGGGAGACGATTGCTGCTTCTTCAGCTTCACCCAGGATTCAGAGGGCAACCGGATCATCGCTCACAGAAATGCGTTGGATTTATTTGCTGGAGAAACGCTTTTAGCACGCGGCAGCGTAACTTCGGACTGCGGGACTCACAAACAGGAGGACCAGCCGCCCCCAGAGGCAGCGAAGGCCAGACTTGATTTCCAACTGAGACTTGGTGTGAACCAGAAGAAGAAACCACAGCAGTCGAGTAGTGTTAATTCTTTAATTGCTTTCACTGAGGCTGAGAATATAAATCCTACTCTAACGAGAGACAGTCCCTGGGCTGCTGGCTTGTGTCCATCCGCACAGAGAGCAGCTGGAGCGCAGCCTCTGAGCGAGCGCAGCCGCAACGCCAGTGCTGGGCCGGCTGAGGAGGGACGGAGCAGTCCCTTCAGGCAGCTCTTCACCCAGGACTCGCAGGGGCACAGAGTCATCGCCCACCGCTGCCGCAGCGTCCCGTCTCCGCGCAGGGCCAGCGGCAGCTCTGGCGGGCGGCCGCCGAGCTCTCCCCGCGACGGCTGTCCCAGCGATGCTGCAAGCCTGAGCGCACCGTGGGAGCAGCAGTTAGACGTGTGCTATGATTTACTGTTCACGCAGGATTCGGAGGGGAACAGGGTGATTAAACACTGGTAAGTGACCTTGAGAGGGTTGCCTACCAACCCCTTGTGAAGCCTCAGGAAAGCATTTTTTTTTGTAAGAAAGTGGTCAGAATTAGGTAAGTGTACCCACTGTTTTTATGTACATGGTCTAGCCAGCGCATGTGATAGACCCATGCAACAGGCAGGACCTCTTTGTCCTCTGATATTTTGCTTCAATAAAAATAAAATACTGAAGGAGCGTGTTTGCAGCGGTTTGACTGTTTCAGTCTGCGTGGCTGCAGCCCGGCTTCAGTACTGCCTGGTGGTTGCTGCCCTTCGGCCCGCAGGAGCCCACTGCGGCTCTGTCTCTTCAGATTCTGGAAGTCCAGATGTAAAGGTTCTTCTAGGCTCAGCTCAGGAACCACAGCGTCTACTTCACGTCAGCTGCCTCGAGGAAGTACTGGGCTCAGCTCCAGGCTCTGTATTTCAGGACTGCAGCAGCCCCTGTACGTGACAGCTGCGGTGTGGCAGTAACAGGAGGTTCATGTTTTTTGGCTTGTGCGTCTGTAACCAAGAGATGCCCCTCTGCTAGCTGCAGGGGGATCGCAGCCCTGGACTGCTGTTGCCAGACTCACCAGAGGTTTAGAGCGACGAAGGCTGTGACAAAGAGGAGGAACTGTAGCGGTGCATCTCCTGGGTAGGTCTGAACTGCAGCCCTGCCTGGGGCCTCGCAGCTCTGGCAGGCGAGGATGCACTGCAGTGGAGCGGGCTGTGCCTGCAAGGGCTTGCGGCCGCAGGCTGGTGCTCTCCATCTGGTCCCGGGGAGGTGGGAAGCAGAGCAGTGAGCGCTCGGGCTGGACTAAGAACCGGTCAGGAGTGGTTTAACTGCGTGCGGCAGCTGCCCCGTCTCGCTAAAGCAGCTTGTTCAGCGTAATCCCCTGCCTTTGGATACGGGGCCTTCTGGAGGGACGCGCTTGGGGTTTTATCTGTTTTGCAGTGCAGGGACCAGGTGCTCAAAAACCCTGGGGGTCACGAGCAGCAGAGTCCATCTGTGACCAGCAGCCTGCTTTGTCAACAGCAACCGCCCCCGTTTTTACTTCTATTTTTGAAATGCTGAGCAGGTCGACAACACTGCAAGTGTTGCCACTTCAGCTGTCTTTACTTCCCCTTGGGCCAGAACTTCGGTACCACAGACCAAACCGGAGTCAGGTCACAGTCCAAAGCTCATTGCGCTGATGCACTCTTACATCCAGCCTGCACATGCAGCGCATTCCCAGGACAGGGACTCCAGGTCACAGCTCTGTCGTCGCTGTAGGCTGGTGTGTTGCCACCAAACCCTTACGCAGAGGAGCCGTACTGGGACAGAGGACGCTCGCATCGACCAGCGGCTCTTGGTGTGCGTCGGAGAGGGGAAGAGCTGTAGCAACTCCCCATAAAACTGATTAAGAGGTAAATGCTCTCTCTGCTCTCGCTCGCTGGGTGGCCAGAGGCAGCACCAGCCTCTTTGCTCACTGCGAAGGTGGGGATGATGGTTTAATTTTTCAAGGGCTGAGGGCCTGGTGGATTAAGAAAATCCTTGACTCTGAGTACGTCCAGCTGCAGCAGCAGAAATTCCACACACAAGATGCAAGCACCATGGGTGCCATGTTGGGACATCTGCATGTTAATAACTTCAAGGACAACCGTTGTCTTATTAAGGCTCCATTTTATATAAAGGAAAAAAAATCATACTTTAAATACAGCCATGAGGAACATTGCAGAGAACGTGTAGCTGAAGGAAACCGCTTCAGTTAGTGAGAACTGCAGCCACAGACAATGCCAAGTTCCTGCTTCCCTCTTTGCAGAGGACAGCTCTCGTGATGGGTGCTCGGTTCTTAGCATTGGTGGTTCAATAAATAGACCTTTTGAATGCTAAATAAAATACATTATCTGAATACAAGGACTATTAATGAAACATTAAATTACCAGCAAGAAATTAAGGCCATTCTGTCATGCAACTGTGGGGATAATTTGTGAGTTAAGAAACACCCAGGGCACACTAAAACCAGCCAGCATCCCGCAGACGTGACGGAGGGGTCTGAGCACTGGCTGCCGCTTCATCCTACCACCGGGTCGGGCAGAGTTCTCGGGAAGACGCCTTGCACCACCGCGACTCGGCGACCTCCAAAACACTGAAGACCTGGAAGCGTTCGTTAGCTTATTCTCAGGAGCTCTGTACCGTACTCAGAACAGAGAAAGACCTGGATGTTTGACACCCATTTATACTGGAAATGGTAACTAGTTCTATTGTAACAAGGCCGTTATCAGTTAATGCATAATTTGAACCTAAGGAAACTCGTAGGTAGAAAGAAGGTCATCCAGCAGCACTCGTTGCACTCTTCACAAGATCCTTATCAATAATCAACATCAAAACAAGTGGAAAAGAACTTCCGTCTTCTTAAAAAGTTTTTTCTTCAATATAACAATACCTGGAAAACACATCAAATCCGTGGGGTCTTCCCTAAGTAAGTGTCCAGTGCCAAAACCATTTCTAATTAATAAAAGAGGCAAAAGGCTCAATCCTTAGGAAGGCAGCTACTGTGGAGAAAATTTTGGGAGCGTAACACTTTTGCTTACAGTTTAACGACAGTAACATCATTTCTCCTTCATGGACAGGTCTTCGTCCTTCAGGGCAAATTTTCTTCTCAGAACTTCTGCTATGAGAACAGCCGGGTCCTCCTCCTTCATTGAAGTTCGGTTTCTACACAGAAGGCAAAAGCGCAGTGTGTTAGTCAAGAGCCAGAGTTGATGGTTTGCAGCTCTGGTGTAGATTGTTTAAAGTATTTTTCTGCAGCATTTTTCATCAGCTTTTGTCTCAAGTGAAGGAGGTGTGAGAACACCACCACAAAACAAGAAAAAGCAGCTAAAAGTTCAGACCTTTCATGTTGGCTTAGAAATCCTGGAGCTCATTTTGTGGATCAGGGGGTATCCTGAAAATCTCAGCATCAAAGCTCTTTATCATTTTTTTATTCACCTGTGCTAGTAACAAGTAAGTAAAATAAAACTTCATTAATTATTTAGAGCCTATGTCCCCTCAATATAAAACTACAAGTGGTGTGGAGTTTCAGTAGAAGTCCTGGAACTATTCCCCCCCCCCCGAATTTTGCTATAGACTGGATACATACTTTCATAATGAAATACGGGTAATTACAGATATTTTAGAGGCTGGTATACGTTCCCCTCTGCTTAGCTACTGCACATGAGTTTTTCTGCAGCGTTCTGTTACCAAAGCATCCTGCTTCATTCAACACGCTCACACAAGCAGCTCATGTTAGAAGTGTTGGTGAGCTCATTTTACAGGAAGCCAAAACCCAGTCCTTCTTCCTCCGGCATCACAAATGGCTCACCAAGGTTTTGTTTAGAGCCTGCAATAATAATTTCAGAGCTTAACTTCTTTTTTTTTTAATAGCTGAAGTCCTTCCTTGCTCAGAAGACACTGTGGGTGTTTTAAACATTCCTGAAAGAGAAAATCCCCTCCCCCAAATATTTCCATATGTGTTTGGGAGGGGCTCGTTCTCACATTAACACTGACGGCTTTTAGGAAGCTGTGTAAGATGCCAGGGAGCTGCTCACGGGTAACCCTTAGCACTACGTCAGATTTGTCTGATGCAAGTTCTTAATTTACGGTTGCATAAATGCGCCGCTGTTTAAAAGCTGATTTTGTAGCCAGAAGCATGCCTTTGATTTCATCCAGACAGAACTGTTCCTGCTGCAAAGGGTGCAGAGAAAGTTCAGAGTACAGGGTCTGGAGCCCTCGCCAAACCCTTCCTGAGAATGAATTCAGTTACCCAAGCGTCTGCCAGCGGCCTCCGAAGAGGGACAGGGGCAAACCGAAGCAGGCGACACCAAAAGCAGTGGGGAGACAGCACTGACACAGCCTCGAGCTGTGCCGAGGACGAGTGCAGGGACAGACAACCCGCACCGGGGGCAGAAAAGGCACCTCGCCTACCAAAGGGTACCGCGTCCTACCGCGGGGCACGGCCAGCAGGAGACCAGGGAGCACCAGCGTTCAGCTTCAGCGTCTCAGCCCTTTACAGCCACTCGAAGGGCCAAGGAAATAACCATGGAAAAATGAAGCTGCCCAGTCCCGTCGCAGCAGTACTTACACGTCAGAGCGTCCCTGCAGTCCAAGCAGCTCCTCACGCTACCTGCCTTTCACCCCGCAGCGAGCGCGTGGCCCGGCGGGCACACACTCAGCCCTCGCAGAGGGCACCAGACACCGTACCAGGCTCTACGTCACACGCACTGAAACATGCACATTTCTGCAAGCGTTTCTCACTCATTCCTTCCAAAGGTTGTGTTTAAGCACCAAGTCCTAAACAGGAGCATCAGAGAAGCATCCATGTAGTTATCTCGTTAAGCATCATTTGGCACCTTCATCCACTTAAAGAGTACAGGATCCTTTTACGCCTGCGCTCGCAGAACCGCTCTGCGTCACCTAACAGCGCTCCGCAAGGCGAGTGCGGCTGGAGAAGCGGGGGGCTGCTCGCACAGCTGCCGGACACTGGAGGACTGTGTCTGGGAGTTCAAGCTCATCAAGCAATGACCAGCAGCCAATTCCTGAACGTAATTTTTCAACTACCTGAGATTCTTCAAACAGCTTTAATTAAGCTGTAATAACCATATCCTAAAAGGCCACTGTTGCACATAGGAGACAAGTTAGAGGCTGAGACAGGGAAACAGATGAGAGGAAAACGGTTTAGCTCCAGCAGTAAAAGGTCTCGAGCTTTTCTATTAAGCATTCCTAGCCCTGACGCAAGCAGCAGCAGCAAGCGCGAGCCCGCTCCTGGCTAATCAGTCAAGGTGTCGCAAGGGGAAAAAGGGTCCTGAGGACTCAGCTCCTTTGCCCACTGTACCCCAGTGAGGAGGGATCTGGCAGCTACCCCTTCCCCCCAGGTATTCTACAGCACAATCCATGCTCTCCCCCATCTTCTATGACACTAAAAAGAATCAACGCTGTTGGTAAATCCTTTCCTTGTGCACAAGCCATCTCTTCCTCCCACTCACTCACACGGCTTCTCTCGCGGGGTAACAGCAAGATCAAACACCTTCACCCGTTATTAGCTGTTCTCACACGTTCTGTCGAGGAAACCTGCGACCCGTTACATTGCAGCGTTCCCCGACACCCCCACGGCTGCCGCAGACGGGCTCCCGCGCCCCGCAGCCACCAGACGCAGAAGGGTAACACCGACAGCCGACTACCCCAGCTTCAGCGCAACAACCGCTCACTGCCCAGCAGTGAACCGGGCCCTGGATAACACACACTCATAGGCACAAGTCACGTTTTCATTTCTGCCTCTTGGATCTGCCCCAGCCCTCCCCAGAGCCTTTGCAAACGGCCTCCCCTCGCAGTCGGCACCCAGCTCCTCGTCACCGGGCCGGTGCTGGCAGGAGCCCTGCTGGCATATCCAGTGGGGATCAGAAATGCCTCGGATTTCCCTACTGTAACCTGTATTTGTACAAGGTTTCCCCCTCACCCCCCCGAATAATGCACATTTCTGTATCTTCATCTGCCACAGATGGTGACAGGTTGCTTACCCAGGCAAGTCTGCTTCCACAGAAGGCTGACATATCAGTCTGCACCAATTAGAAGACTGATAATTACACTGTTGCATGTGAATGCTTAGTCCTAGAGGTACACACGCTTCTGATAAAGTTAAAACACTACACGTCACAACATGAAGCATCCACACGCTTTCCTGGATGTAACAGAGCCGGGGAATGACCCACAGAGCGGCACCGTTCTCATCTTACCAGGTAAGTCACCTAAAGCCCAACCCGAAGCCCTGCAGAGCCACCGCGGCCGAGTCGCACACAACAGCAGGTCTTTTTCTGGAGAATTCTCTCTCCCTTTGACTAATAATTGAGAACTGGTTTTGGATGCCCCAAGCACTGCTTTGCAACAGACAGGGAGAAAGAAGAGAGCAATTCATCTGTGGTCCATGAATCCTACTCACCCCCAAGAAAGACTACAGGCGTTTACCTAAAGCAAATGAGCATTTAAGCTCTGAATATTATTTAACACTTAGGAAAACAAGAGCAAAAGGGTATGCTGCGTGAATTACAGATGTGACACTGTACTGGCACTCTGGATGCAAGCTGAACACATTTCTCTCATTTGACTACGTAACTGTTTCAGCGCTGAGAATTTAATTTCTGTTAAACTGAATTAGGCAAAGAAAATGCGAACAGCCATCAACACGTAATTTTTGGCCAGGAATCTTACTCACACAACATAATGGCTGGACAGATCTTTGGGCTGAAAAATGTAGAAACTGAACTTTATCACCGCGATTCCACACGTACAACGAAGGCAGCACAGCAAGCACTGAAGAAGCTACTTTACGAGCTGGGCAGAATCCCGTCGCCGCCACGCAGCAGCTGGCATGGCAGCAGCTTGAGGCCTTCTCATGATCACTGTGTAAACTCCTCGTGAGAGAAGTGACAACTCACTTTGCCCACACTCAGATGCAAAAGCTGAGAAGCTGAGAAGCTCCGTGTGTTAATTCCTGCGTGTGCCACATGGAAAAAGCTGCTGAGGTTCCCAGCCGCTTGGGTCTGCCAGGCGGTCGAAGCACCGGCACCTGGAAGCACTGCGGGCAGAGACGGCGGCACGAGCCTCACGCTGGCGGCTGCCAATATGTAACGGTTCTGGTTTTCATCTGGGCAAACACAAGGTGTTTTTCAGGTGAACGAGTTCAAGCAGCCGAACGTTGTGCTAATCGGTTTCAGTTCCCCTCCACTGCTTTCTACCCAGGCAGGTAAGCCAGCATTAAAAAAACAAACCCAGAAATGTTAAGCGTTAGCAAGTTCTGCTATCAACAGCTACTTCCCCGCTATGAATCACGAATGTCGAGCAGCACCAACAAGCAGTGAATGCAACATCCAGTGCCTACAATGATTTGACCGACAAAAAAAGAAGAGAAAATAAAATCAAGAGAGTTCAGGAAGTACTTACAAGTCTTTGCTCTGCTTCATCCTATGAATGTCTTTAAGAATGCCCATCATGTCTGCAAAACTGCTGGCCTTGGAAAGAGAGACAGAGTCTTCCTCGTCAGGATCCTTTGGGTCTGGTTTACAGCACTCGGAGGTTGCAGAACAAAGCAGGGAGACTGACGGGAGCTCGGGGCTTTCGAGTTCTGCCTCCTCCTCCGTGATGTCGCTAATGACAAACGAAGTTGTAGACTGGAAAGAGGGTCCAAAGCAAGCTAAAGGAGAAGATGCATTTGAACTTCCTGGAGATAGTANATCTGGTGTTAATGAAGCAGAAGCTGAAAAAGAAAACAATATAGGTGGATAGATAAACTAATACCAAACCGTGTAGGTTATTTTTTTTCCCCAAAACAAAAGAATATAAATCAAGAGGCATCATCAGCCAGCCGCTCCCACGCTATCAGAAAACACATTCATCATATTCTCCGTTCCCCACCATGCCCACTCTGCTTCCCTTCACAACACGTTGCATCACTAGACCTCCTCCAGCGCCTTTTATCCCCCTGACGTATCTCCACTCCTATCGTGCCCGTCACTGCACCACCCCTCCAGTTCCAACACTGCGCCCCGTCCCTGCAGACGTCAGGTAATGTTGACTTTTTCCATTTTTACAGATAATTAATCGAGGAACAGAGATGCAGCTGCTGCTCAGGGTCACAGAGGGAGCCTGTGTCAGAACACAGGTCGCAACTGTCTGAACTTTCCTCCTCTTGCTTTTCACTGCCACGAGAACTGCTTGCCTTTCTTTTCCTTTCAGACTCCTTCCCCCCACAACCACTAGGCCTGGTGAGAAGGCAGAGCTGGTGCAGGAGCTCCAGCGTTTCGTGCTAGACGGCCACAGCAATTCACTCTGTGACTGGAGGCCATTCTGACCTGCTCTGCTTTCCATCACCATCTGCGAAATGAGAACAGCATCCACCTGTTCCACAGGGAAGATGGGATTTATTTGTTCACGCTTTAAAATGCAGTGAGGATAAGAACAGCTATATGAATTCCCAGTGTTATTAAGTGAAAATGAGTTAGGTATTTCCAATACAAAACATCAAGGGAAAACAAAACCAAACACAAACCCCAGAAACATGCTTATGCACGTCTCCTTGAAAGAACCTTCCCGTGCTGAAAACAAACTGTACCTGAAAACCCTTGGCCTCAAGGGTAAACTTGTAGATAGTTATCAGTTTCCAATTAAGGGATTTCTCTAACAGTATATAATAAAGCAGATTGCACAATTTTTCTTTTTTGACATCAATCTTTCCAAAATAAGCCTGCTAAGTAGTTCTCTGCTTCATCAGATTACCGAGCTGCAGCTGGGCCCTAAATCACAGCTCCCCGTTATTGACTTTGCCGATGCGAAGTCAATACGAACTGTTCTCAGCCGCCAGCTGATAACAACCGCACGCATTGCTGAGTGGAGAGGGAGAGAAAAAGGTATTAAATGATTAAATCATTTTTCTCCCATCTGGATCTCTAATTTTCCTCATCATTACTCTCCTTGAATGAAAATGCACTTTCCTAGCACACAGCTTGAGCAACTCTAGAGCTAAGACAGGACTTAGAAAGAAAACTACAGAATTTCCCCTGTTCTTTGTTTCGCTTCGGGTGTTCCTCTGATCTTGCATAAGGAAGCAAGACGCCACACGCAGCCCCTCCGAAGGGGCCAGCTGCCATGCCTTGTTTTACGCTTATTCCCTGCAGAGCTGAGGGTGATGCGGCTCCCTCACCCCGAGAGGCCTCCTTTCACCCCACTGCTGTAAGAGCCGAGGCTCGAGGCACACAGGATCCCGTGTAATGAGAGGCCCAAAGATGACAAGAAACAGGAGCACGTGCACTATCTCACAGCAGCCCTTTAGCGTGGAAGTGAAGAAATACCTCCTCTCATCTAAACACAACCTCACATGCTAAAAACATCATGTATGTTCTCATGTGGTGACACATATTTACACTACTGACAACAAATCAGAGTCTTAGGAGCCCACCGACCATCACACTGAACTGAAAAAGAAGGCAAGTCTCTCATGTAGAAACCAGCATTTCAGCTAAACCAAACACCACAACTCTGTTTCATGTTCAAACGCGTCTCTGGCTTGCGGATAGCTGGACTCAATACAAGCAGCCATTAAAGCTGCGAGTCCCTTGGGGCTACACTAATCAGACAACCGCGCCGTCGTTCACAGATCACGAGAGGTTTGGTCTCGCGCACACACCATGCAGCGCAGCGCAAAGTAGCAATCTGGGAATTAAAAATAGTATTTGGTTTCAGATGTGGGATAAGGAAGGTTTCATCACCCACTATTACCCACCATAAACAGGAATTAACCTGCCTGACATAATTCCAAGTGTGGCACAATCCTGGTTTGGCTTTTTTTTCAAGTAATGGGAAGAATTATACGCCCTTCTTTTGCTCTGGAAAGCAGCCATAACACAGCTGTTGCCTTGGTTACTGGCAAAAGTATTCTGCATAAAAGATAACAGTTTTTCTTGAAAGCTGCATTTCAAGAAGGACAAAATTCCTTTTGTTTGCAAAACTGTTCAATGTTGAGTTGGGAGATCAACAACTCTGCCTTCCGAATGCTCCCCAGACAGATACCAAGGTATTTCCTCCTTACTAGTTTCCATACTCTAAACCAGCCACTGTTGCAGCAAGACTTGTAGAACCACTTGGATTTGGATCCTACCAAATATCGCCACGCTTTCAGAGCTGAGTATACAGGAAAATCCATGAAAGGAAGCAAAGTAAAAAGTCTTTCCTCACAGTTCAGCCTTGTGGCTCAAACATGGCTTTTAACTCCATACAATTTTAGTAAAAGTATGAAATAAGTCAGTTCAGCTAGGGTTTCCCCCAAATGCCTTATCTGTGACAGAAACGGCGCTGTCATTTTCACAACAGAAGCAAACCCTAACACCTCACTCCCACCCAAATCGAGACACAGCCCCCGCGCCCATGGCCAGCTTGGAGCAGGAACGGCAACACCACACCAAAAGTTTTCATGAAACAAGGTGCTTGGGACGAATCGGCCTCCAGATCAAATACAGTCACAAAGCAGGACTTGGTATTTCTTAAAAACAAGCTGGAATCCTCCAGCAAAACAGAAGCAAACATTAAACACAGAACCAGCACCGAGATGACTCCAAAGACGGCATCCCACCTGCAGGAGTCACAGCTCTGCTGGAAAAACAACACACAAGCCTGCTCTGCATGGAGGAGATAACGTGGTTCACCAACTCAGCCCTTCTCGTTCAAAAAAAAACCCGCTCATTGTGTTCCTACCTGACTCTGCAGCGACTATTTTAGCTATCTGACTCCGAAGGTGACTCAGCTCATCCTGGAGCTCTGTTGTTCGGCTCAGGGCTGGTAAACCAGGTTTCTTCAAGGCGAGCAGCTTCTCCTCCTGCTTCCTCAGGTTGGGGACTGAAGCGTTTCGCTGTATAACGGTGAAAGGACTCGGCTTCCACTTGTGCTTCAACGGGCGAGTGTCACTTCTACAGGACAAAAACCTGTCGGTCACTTACAAGGTCCAGACCCTCCGTGACAACACTCGGCAGCGCTCTGCTGCAGGACAGCAGAAAACTTCAGCACAATGAATGAAGCCTCTGCACCACTACGCTGTAGGTACCACCGCAGGTACCACCATACAGATGCGCTGTGCTGCCATAGGAACGCTCTCTGCGTCACGAGGAACAGCAAGCCTGTCACAGAAATCACGACCCAGCGGCACAAGATGTGGTGGGAGGACACAGGGACAAAAGTCTGGGCGTGCTCACCTGGCTTCAAGTCATTTCTGTCCTGGTAACCGTGTCTCCCTGCTGGGCAGTGCGCTGGGTGCATGTGGGAAATGTCACTCACCCATTACCTTTGGCCTCCGATTTCAAAGTCCATTTTCTCTTTCACAAGATACCTGTCACTACTGCCCTGCTTGAAGGACAGAAGTTCAACTGACCAGAACCAAAATCCTGGGGGCAGAACACTGCAGTCCTGGGAAAACTCAATTCTTCAACTTTCTAACCAGAAAATACCATGGATCAGGGGGTTACTCTGCACAGATCCGTGCAGCGAGTAAAATACGGCATGGCACAGGCTCTTAGCACTTCCTACAGGAATTCCTCCCAGGCTCCTTTGTCCAATATTTTTTTCCCCGTTTCTTGGGAAAAATGTCTTTCAACAGGCACCGCATCAGACCCCGAGAGGACTGGAAGTTGTGAGCACTTCACCAATGTCTGGCCTAGGCTATGCGAAATAAAGCAGCGTATAAAGATAAGGACCAGAAGACAGAAAGAGGAAACCAACCTGACTCTGGCATACGTTTCTTCATCGTCTGCTGCTATCCACACTACGTCTGCCAAGGTGGGGACTGGAGGGACATCGTTCAAATAGAGCTCCGAAACGTTTGGTAGAACCTAAAAAGAAGAAAGTTGCACTAAGGAGATGGTGGTCCTGTCTCCTGAAGCCACCCCAGATGTGCTGCACTGGCTGTTGGAGCCTTCCTCCTCTGCACCAGGTGGGCAGCCGCATCTGTCCGATGTGTGACAGCAACGCCATTCGGCTTACGAGAACGCAGCGCTTCCGCGTGTCGGCTTCTGCATGTGTTCTCGGGCGCGCTGGTGTCGCTGCGCTCTGCCAGACAGCAAGGCCGCGAAGGGACACGCGATACAGCTTAGCACGCTGCCAAGGCCACGCGCGACACTTTGCCACTACAAGTCCCAGCGCTGTCCTTGAGCTTCAACAGCAACGTCAGCATTTCCATAAACCCCGTTCTGCTGTTTAGGAAACGCAGACCCAGAGGGCGTGTGGCTTGCTGGAGGTCACACAGCAAAGCACCGCTTCAGCAGCTCCACGTTTCTGTCTCCTCTAGCTTGCTAACCCAGCCCACAGACACTATTTTAGGAGTTACTTTCCTCAAGTTGCCAACAATCGCTTACAAGAACGGAATTTCTAGCAAAAAGAAATTTTAAAAATCTTAACTATAAAACTATACTGCTACAGTTTTGTGACTACAACTCTGCAGACACAGGTGGCTGACAGAAGAGCAGCTCGTGACAGCACCGTGTCCTGCTCCAGAACAGCAGCTTCCCACACGCAATCACCAAACCCCTTTGAGCCCGCTCACCTCAAAGGTTGCTCGGGGACAGGGCTTTAAAGGGAGGTTCGACCCGATCCTCCTGACCACGCTGCGCGCTGAGCCATGGGGCTTGTTCTGCCAGATGGGGATCGTCTGCAAGAAGCCATGTGATATGATCAATACTTCAAATCAGTTGCCTTTCTTAAAATTTATTAACTTGGAAATTGTCCTGTACAATCTAGTTAAGAGCTCTGATTTCTGACTTTTTATTTCTTGAGTGAGACTTTTAATTGGGAACCTGCTAATAACTGAAGTCCTCATTCCCTAGAACCGTGTTTCAGCTGAACACACGTGAAAGCCAGCCGGTTACTAAGGGACATTTGAAATGTAGGTGTAGTATTTTCACGGCCGCAAACTAAAAGCAGTCAGTAACAGACACGGAGCTCCAAATGCAAATACACCAAAGGGAGGAAAACAGCATCACGTGAGGGGCCCAGAAGGAAAATCAAATCAGAAGAAAGTCTCATTTAAAGGAACACTCGCGCTGCCACATGATTTTTAATACAGGCAGCACTGACAAGACTGTGGACATTTCTCGGGTGACGGCGAAGTGACAAGCGCCTGCCATGCCCGTCCCCACCGAGCGCCGACGAGAAGAGCCCTGGAGGGTGTTTCACAAAGAGCAGATGCGTTGGTGACCTCTGGACACGTCTAAAACAGACTTCAGCGGTGACGAGCTCTGTCCTTGACCGCCTTCCCCTCTGCCAGCTCTATGGCCACCACAGGCTCTTGTGGCAGGAGGCAGCAAGAGACTCCAAGGCGACAAACTGCGGAGTGCAGGGTCCTGCACCTGGGGAGGAACAGCCGAATGCACCAGTACAGGCTGGGGCGGAGCTGCTGGAGAGCAGCTCTGTGGAGAGGGACTGGGAGTGCTGGGGGACGACAGGCTGACCATGAGCCAGCAGCGTGCCCTGGGTGCCAAGAAGGCCAATAGTCTCCTGGGGTGCATTAGGAGGAGAGTGGCCAGCAGGGCGAGGGAGGTTCTCCTGCCCCTCTGCTCTGCCCTGGGGAGGCCCCATCTGCAGCACTGTATCCAGTTCTGGGCTCCCCAGCTCAGGAAAGATGAGGAGCTGCTGGAGAGAATCCAGCGGAGGGCTGCGAGGATGAGGAGGGGACTGGAGCATCTCTCCTACGAGGAGAGGCTGAGGCTTGTTTAGCCTGGAGAAGGCTGCGAGGGGACCTAATAAATGCTGATCAATATCTGCAGGGTGGGGGTCAGGAGGATGGGGCCAGGCTCTTTCCAGTGGTGCCCAGCGACAGGACAAGGGGCAACGGGCACAAACTGAAGCAGAGGAAGCTCCAGCTGAACCCGAGGAAGAACTTCTTCCCTCTGAG
>Ga0065711_1040936_pt1 | contig 16547 bp, 11 predicted proteins | sample Hoacrofraction12_FD_59098 | JGI IMG/M metagenome (GOLD analysis project Ga0065711, IMG submission 59098) | Hoatzin crop microbial communities from Cojedes, Venezuela - Epithelial fraction 12 v2 (version 2) | ecosystem: Host-associated > Birds > Digestive system > Esophagus > Crop | place... | reverse complement strand
AGAGAAGAGAAGAGAAGAGAAGAGAAGAGAAGAGAAGAGAAGAGAAGAGAAGAGAAGAGAAGAGAAGAGAAGAGAAGAGAAGAGAAGAGAAGAGAAGAGAAGAGAAGAGTAAGAAGACTCTCCGAGAGGGAAAGGGTGGAAAAAAGCAAGAGAGCCAAAGACCCACCAAAGAGCACAGATCCATGAAATCAAGAAAGTGAGGGACTGCAGAGGAAGCTTCTGAACTCTAAATTGTGTCCACTGTGAAAAGCTGGAGATGCTGGCATGTTTCTCACCCACAGGGCTGATGCCAAAGGATGGGGCACTTGCTGAATTAAGCAATAAGCTGTTTCCCAAGGGCTGCAAGACCATTTCTCACAAAGATACTGCCAGAAATATTCTTGTTCAAGAACATATACTGCTTTCACCAGCGGAGTTCTGTTAGCACATGATTTCTACAGGAGTAACATGTTAGCATTAGTACGCCTGTAATACTATTGCTACTCCAGTATATTGCTACGGGAGCACGTTACATGGAGAATGTGCCTTTATAGGCATAAGGCCATGTGTTTCATCCAACCTTACAAAAATTAAACACAAACATAATGCACATGTGCTGCGTCCAGCACTAATCCACTGTGTTATTCACCTGTCAGACAGCTCAGTCAAACCCAAACACTGTCCAAATGTCAGACAACTAAATCTAAATCGTGTTGTCCCAGGGAAATCCTCAAAATAAAAAACACCATATGCACAAGATAAGCACACCAACAGAGCATTTGCTTTGTCGTCCTCACTGTGTGGAGTATGAATTATGGGAGCAGAGTATGACCCAGATGGCCTCGTGCTATGAAAAGAAAAACAGACACTTGTTACACCATTGTTTTCCTTTCTGCTTCCAGGATGGGCCAGCAAAAGTTTTCCAGAACTAGCAGGTCCTTTTTCAGGCAGGCAGGTGCATTCAAGGGAGGAATATTCAGCTAGAAGACCTTCTGATGAATCAGTCACTGTCTTGTGCTGCTTCTGGGAGAGCACACCAGGACATTGTATTTTCCTTGGGGCTGTGCTTCCTATATTTAATAGGTGTTTTTCAAATACAGCTGTAAATACTAGCTTTCACAAAAGAGCCATGGTTCCATACAAAAACATTTGTTTTCATCAGTTTTTCTCTAACCAGTTTTTCTCCAAAACACACATTCTTTTACACCTGCACTACGCAACAAGATGCCCTGTTTTTACTGGTCACCAAATCAAAACAATACCAACGGCATTTAATTATGATCCCCTTAAGACCTAAGCAGAAAGCAACATCAATTTTCTGAAAAATCTTCTAACACATAGAAAATTAACATTCTTTCTGAATCGTCTGTCTTTCAAACTCACCTGTTTAAACTTTATATTATACTTCTAAATATGCAAAAAACCCACTCATAGGTAAATGCAATGATTTGAGAACCTAAATCAGGATACCAAATTTCATCACAAAACCTCTTGCAGTTGCCAAGATAAAAGTCAATGAAGATCAGAATGTCTACATTAAGCTCTGACAGAACAACAACAAAACATTTCTATTGGATAATAACTACCTAAAGGAAGAGAGGAATAAGACTTATTTTTCTGAGTCACAGATATAAAATTACACCACCATTGGTGCATTTCTCCACAGAGACTATGGGATAAAATATAACATTGGGTGATTCCATATTTACAAAAAATATTAATCAGAAGAAAAAAAAGGGCACAGTCTCTTTGTCACCAATCTAATTTTCTTCATCAAAAGTTTGACATGTAGAAGAAAATAATGCAAAAATCAATTATATTTTTTTTTAAATAGAATGGCCTCTAAATGAGTTTATAAATTTGTTCTATCAACCTCATTCATTTTAATATGGAACTCTAGGAATAAAATCAGAGTCTGCTCAGAAAATCCTGATGATACAGTTTAATTCTTTTTAACTAGACAGGATAACTAGAGGTTCCAATGAAAAAATCTCAATTAAAAATTATTTATGAAATGTTCTGAATGGATTAGGTATGAATGATGAAGACAAAAACCAGCTTGTGCATGTTCCATATTTCTGATTCCAGACCAGAAAAATACCTCCCCAGTTTTAATTTAAAGGCTTGATCCAGTCACTGCAGCTTAGGTCCAGCATCATATGTGTAATTTAATTTTGGATTTGAACCTAATTTTTCTGAAATTAATTAGGAGGAGATTTTCAAAGGTACCAATAAAAGTTACGTAACTTCAGTTTTGAAAATCTCATGAATGATAAGTAAGTTGAATTTACTGTTGTATAAAGACATCACAACAAATTAAAAATTATGGGTGTCTTTCAGGGTGGTCTTTTTTTTTGGGGTATTAGTGATCTGATATCCAAATCTGTTAAGTCTGAAATTGTATTAAATCCTTTTGAAAGCATCTTCATTTTCAATATTTGAAGCAGTTGAGCACTCCAGCTCTGATCTAACAAAACAGTTAAGAACATAAGTATAAGACTGCAGAATTATGCACGTGCATATTTTCAGGATTAGGGGTTTAATCTGTCATTTTTCCTTATGGTCTGTTAAACAGAGAAAAAATCCTGGAAACCAAAATAACTGATAAAAGGATTTAGATAAAGATACACTAGCAGGGGGAAGATTTATTTTTCTGGGATTTTGTTTTAAGAAAGACAGAAAAAAGAATAAAGAAATTAGATTTTGACGAACTGACTTTCCCTCTCCTGCTTCCTAATGTAGGAGGTTTTTTTTCTAGGAATCTTCAACACATTTCTCTTTCCTCTTAATTCACTTTTTCTCAGTTCCTCGGCTAGATGTAACACCACCCCTTACTCTCTTCTCCCTTTTTCAACACTTTTTCTCCAGTTGCTTTGCCAACACGCTGGCTGCTGCCCATGACCTCTCCTGCCATGCCCTCAGCGCCATGCCCTCCTCGTTGCACCCTGCCTCACTGCCGCCCACAGCCTCTTCTCTCGAGACGATCCAGTTTTGCTCACCAATGCCTAGGGAGGCCTCCTGCTCTCCCCTTGTGGGCTTGTGCCTTCTCCTTTTTTGAGGCCAGCAAGATGCTTACTCTTTCTTTCCAGGCTGATGTCTCAAAATCCGCTTTTCACTATTCCTTCTGTTCTTACATTTGCCTCTTCCTCTTCCCGTTTCTTTAACATTTACCTTGAACTCAAGCAATTTTAATCTTCATTCACTTCTGACTAAAGACCTTTCCCTTCTTGCTTGTTTTAGCCTGTCTCAGCCACTTGACCCAGGCTTAATAATGAACTCTTCCTTCTGATCTTTTAATCTTCAAATTCCTCTTCTCTGAGCAATAACTTTCCTCACCCCGCGGAGCTCGCTCTGCCATCCTGCCACCCCTTTTCTGACATCCAGCCAACTGCCCTCACTATCTCCGCTTATACACTAACCTTCAGCAGCCTCTTCCTTGATCAACAGGCACAACTCCTCCATTTCCTCAGAAAGCTCACTGCTTTCCTTACTTTCCTGCTGTCCTGTCCACTGCTGATTCCGCACAGTGACTTGTGTCTTGGCAGCAGTGTAGCTGCAATAATATAAAGTCTAGCATGAAAGGAAAAATTTATCCAAAACCAGGATGAATAGTCTGACATTTCACCCACTCCGATGTCCTTACAGTCAATGTCCTCTTCCTGGACAAACAAGGACACCACTACATCTTATTTTAAAGTCCTTGCCCTCATCGGCCTAAATCTATCTCCTTTAGAATAGTCGTTGACCCGTTGTATTTTTCACAAGTACACCTTTATATGGCTTTGACTGTTCCCTGTCTTGAGTTCACCTTTCTGGCAGAGCATCTGCTTGCCTGAGAAGAAGAGTCTTAATGAACTGAAAATACAGAAAGGGAGCACACAAGTATAAATGAACGTAGGCCAAGACAGGAGGAGAATAACAACATTGCCTGGGCACTCTGGCACAAAAACAGGAAGGCAAAACCCCAGCTGGAGCCAGCACGGGACATTAAGATTAAAAGGAAACACTTCTATGGGAATGCTATTTGCAAGAGGAAGCTCAGGAAAAATGTGACTCTGTTTATGGATGGGGAAAAGCCAAGCAACAGGCATCAAAGAAGAGGCTGAAGCACTCAGTGTCATTTCTTACACATCTTTGTAGACAAAGCCTGCTCCCAAGTCCCATCAAGTATCATAAAATCACAGAATGGTTTGGGTTGGAAGCAACGTTACCAGCCAACAGCAAAGTAGCAGTAGGTTAGAGACTACTTGGAGAAATTGGGTATGTTCAGATCCATCAGGCCAGATGGGTTTCACCCAGGATCTGACAGAGTTGATTGATGTGATTGTGAAGTTGCTGCCAATGACCCGTGAAAAATCGAGGTCATAGGAGAAGGTCCCTGATGGCTAGAAAAAGGCTAACATTATTCCCATCTTTAGGGAGGGCAAGGAAGAGAACTCAGGGAACAATCAGTAGGTCAGCCTTGCCTCAGCCCCTGGAAAGCCCCCCGGAGAACATCCTCTTGCAATCCATCTCCAAAAACAGACAGGAGAAGAAGATTAGCAGGAGCAGCCAGCATGGATTTTTTGCTCACTCTCTTCCATGAAGGAAGAGTCTGAAGGGAGAGCAGTAGAGGTGAAATATATTTAGGCTTCTGACACCACCTCCCACAGCAGTCTCCTTTTTAAGCTAAGGAAATACAGGTGGGACAGACTGGCTACAAATTGGGTGGACTGCCAGGCTCAAAAGGTAGTGGTCAATGGCTTGACATACTGTTGGTAAGCCAGTAACAAGCCGGGTACACCAGGTACCTGTACCCTTGAATATCTCCACCCACGGCCTGTGCTGAGACAGAAGACACTGCTGGCAAGCTCGCAGGTAATGCCAGGTTGCAGGGAGGGGCAAGAGTAGGACAGTACAGCTGCCGTGTCCTCAGCTTCCCTACTGTCCAGTGCCTGGGAAGGCTGCTTCCATAAACACAAAGGAAAAAAACTCTGTATTTTAGACAATGTTTCAAATCAACTGTTTTGCTAAAGCAAGAAGGGTTCACACAGCTCTCTCGGAAATAGCCCGTTTTTCCTCGGGTTTTATGCTCGTGAGCCAAGCAGGTAGATGCAGATCTTGTAAGTTCAGATGATGAAGCAAACCCCAAGAGACACTGAGCTTCAGCAGGTTAGAAATCATTAATGTTTCTATCACTTGTTTGATTAGGTGATTAAAATCTCCCACCAAGCATGTTGCCAGAGACGCTAACTCTGAAAAAGAGGATTCCTCTAAGATAGGTGGTTTATTTTTTGTTTTGTTTGGGGTTGTTTTGTTTTTGCCATTCAAGGTGAACTTGATTGCCCTTTTTTTTGTTAGCTACCATGCTTTCTTGGTTTAATCCTGTGGGGTTTTTTTCCCCTACAGCTGTGTCTTGTTTTCTTTGCTTGTTTGTGCTCCTCATAGAAGATACAGTAAATTTAATAGCTCTGTGAGGCTTATGTATATTGCTTTTGTTGTGGCTGCATTATCACCAACAGTTAATGATAATGTATTCCCAGTATTTTGTTAGCAAAACATGCAACCGCTTTTAACTTGCAGTAACTGCATAAGCTCATTAAAAGCTGCTTCCCATTATGCTACCATATTACTTTACAGGTTTGAAGTTCTTTAGTGGAATAAGAAGTTTAATTGCTCCTCGATTTTGGGAAAGACAGTGCTTAACATCTTGCATTAGATTCCTGCCTCGTGTTTTGCCACTTCATTCTGTCTATAAAACCTTTCTTGCAGTTCAAATTCCTTTCTTGCAGATAAACTCTGTCATGTGGAATGGCAGAAATAAAAGTAAATATATTTAGTGAAGTGTAACATGAAGAACAAGGCAAATTAAACAAGAAAATGGATCATACACAGAGCTTCTATACTGGCTATGTGAGAGTCTGAAAAAGGGAACAAAACCTTTTCTGTCTGACAGACTTTGGTTACACTGGACGTCCACAGGAAATTTCCCTGGCAATCTGATTGCACACGCCCACACACTACTTCTCATTTTCAGAAAGATCAGATTTCTGCTCCACTAGATTTCTGCCCATTATGCAGAAAGACAAATACTGAAATTCATAATTTCAGTGTTGTGATGAAAATCTATGGCATAAGATGTACTTCTGGCTGTAGCGACTCTGTCCCCTCCAGGGAGAGGTGCAAGTCTGAATACATGATGAGTGCTCACAGAGAAATACCAAGAATTCACTCAAAAGTCATTCCATGTGTAAAATACATACATGGCCTCACTAGCCAAGCAAAGCGGTAAACACTTTTTCCTAAAGACTTTCTCGTCCTATTTGGTTAACCCCTGAAGTTTATGCCGCTCCGTCAGCTGGGCAGTGAAGCATTGGCAGGAGTTCCCACCACAGGACCTTCTCCAGGTGCTGCAAGGGTACGGTTTCAGGGGGCTGCTCACTGGTGCTGACAGGGATGAGGCCTCATATCTGCTTGTTCTCTCTCCTTGCTCTCTGCGTCGTGGCCCTGTCACGTCTGGTATTTGTCACACCAGTCAGCAAGCCAATAATAACATGAACAAAAGAGAAGACCCACTTTTTGCTGCACTAGTATTCCGCCACTTTTTAGTGAGGTGACCCAGTTGAGAGCAGAGTGTATTGAAGGCTGAGATAGGACAAGGTCTGTGGTGGGATACACAGCCAGGAGCAGGAGGGTGAAAACCTGGGCAAGGTCAATTCTCAATACTTTGGCTCATAAAACCATAAATTGGGATTTGTGTCACATTTAAAAAAAAAAACCAAAATCAAACCAAAGCCCCTCCCCAAAACTGAACCCTGTAACTTTCCCCTCCTGCTCTGCAAAAGCATCTTCCAGTACCATCTAACAATATTATTCAGTGGATTTTTCTATGAGATAAATAGCATAAATACTTGTTACATTTGTATTCTTTTCCTTTCCATAACAAGAAACAGACAGGCTTACGCAGCCTGGAAGTAAAAGCTGTACACAGTTTCCACTAGAAGAGGTTTATCTCTAACACACCGCCAGCAAAATTGGTCACAGGCTCCCCCTTCCACATGCTCCTTCTTTCTGGTGTCCCAGGTGAGCTACGGCTTCAGCATCAAAAATCAGCGTTGGCAAACTTGTGTATTTGTCATACATGTCATATTTGTATGGTGTCAGTGGTCGCCTTGCCCAAGAGCAGAAAGCTGTCCGAGCACAAAGCTGAGAACTGACTATGAAGGAGAGAGAGCTGGCAGGTACAGCAGAGGTGGAAAGAAGACCACAAGGAAAGCCAGAGGAGAGGGATCACAGAGTGGAAGAGGTGAGGATGGTCAAAAAACAGCCACTGGAAGACATGGGATCCCAGGCCTGGACAGACAGCCCAGGGTTGCTAGGTCTTTGCTTTCCAGTAAGTACACAGAAAAATTCTGTGTCTGTTTTTCAGGTGGCTGGCTGACAGAGAAGAACTACTCTCAGTGGTACCCATTATACCATTAATTCAAATGAGAGGTCTCTGCCAGGATATAATGGTTTTAACCTTCTTCACAGTCACTTAAAAATCAGCTCATCCCACAAAATGTGTGTTTTCCCTAGCTGTTAGTGGGGAGGGTTGTTCTTTTTTTTTTTTCCCCCACAGGAACTTATGTTAAGCAAAGCCATAATAAAAGAGCAAATCAAGTACTCGGAAACAAGAAGATTCCTGAACTAATGTTATTTGAGCAAATGTAGTTTTTATGTCCTTGTGCAATGCTAGACAAGTTGCTCAAATCAGGTTTTCCAGACATACATATTCACTAATTGGGCATTTCTCATTGTCTGGATGCTTTTTTTCTCAAAGCAATTCAAGCGGGATGCAATAATTCACAGCAGTGGAAACTGTTCATTGAATATATCAAGTTCTATTTAAAAAATCCACGTACCCTAATCCACTGTTTTCCTAACATTTTCACCCAAATTTAAAGTCCAATTAACACAAAAACCGCATAAAGCAGTTTTCAGGCTAGTCTGGTCCATGTGTACGTTTTAGAGATCTTTGGAAACACGTCTAAACAAGTCACCGGTTATCTCTTTGAGGTGGGAAATTTCTGAACACAGAAGTTATAAGAGCAAGATTATTGTAAGACTATTTACAATAATGTCCCTAATGTCTAGTCTCTTTGTTCTATTTTTTTTAGTATAAGCTGCTTATTAAGATTTTTAAACAAAATTTTAAATTCCATTGGTAAGACACGGGTAAGCAAATAGTATATAGTGGGGTCAATCAGAAAGAAATGGGTGATTCTGAGGAGTAGGCTTGAGTGCAGAAATAGTGACCAAGGAGGCTCGATGCCGTGGGAGATCTCTTCCAGCCACGTGGATGACAGACTGTCAGCATGACAGTCAGCGTGTTATGATGAGCTCTTTCATGGGAATATTACCTTTCTATTTAAAAGCACAACGAGAAATACCTATTTCTAAGTAAGTTACAGAACTTAACTAGGTGGAGGAAATGAAACACTGGCTTACTTAGAAAGGTGAGTTATCCAACAAAAAAAATGTAAAGGCTGTGGCAGTATTTGTGGTCTGAAAGATTTCCGTGCCAGCACTGAGTGTTATAAAGCTACGGACCTTTTCAAGGAGGAAACAACAGGGATACACTTCAAAACTTCATTAAAGGGAATCATACCTCCGGGTCTCCACAGACCTTGGCAGTCTACATCAAAATCAGGAATTTATACAAATATCTTAAGGAGCTACTGATTTCAAAAGACAGAAGAAGTATTTTTTTATTTTCAGCATATTATATAGAAGCTAGTTCCAACAGGAGAGTATTTTCCATGTAAGAGACTAAAACGTAACAGTTAAATCTGGTAGTTTCCAAATTAATACAAAAAACTCAGTTTCCTCTTGCCATTCAGTCTCATTCAAATCCTTTAACAGATCTATAAATTAAAAAATCATTGCGGTGCATTGTTATGATACACATACCTTTGTAAAAACAGCATTGGATTCCCACTTTGTATACAGAGAAAGGAAATAAATAAGCTCTTGGTTAATATCCCTGAAACGTAAGCAGTATGAATGGCGCTGGAGCCTAATTAGGTTTGCATAAACTCTCTCCTCCAAACACCCATACACTATGCTATTTAGGGCTAGTCTTGAAAACTGTAATTAAACAGTCAGAAAGCCCCTGGAAAAGTAACAAAATAACCAGCCACATGAAAGTCACAGGGAGAAAACAAACAAACAAGCCCCCAGTTGATCGTTCAGGCTTCTTAATGAGTTCTGGTAATTCCAGTAACTCACAGAAACCAGGAAGGACCTGGGCCCCCGGCTCCGTTTCTTTCGAACTTTAACAACTATATTCTGCTTCTAAAAAACAAATCACCGCCAAGGAGTCGCTCCAGCTTACTGAAACACGTTTTTCTCCCGTACACATTCTTGTCAGCTAAATCTATAGCTACTAATTCCTCTCTGCCTGCTCATTTATCCTTACTGAAACACAGGGAGAAATACAATTCCCAAAGCTCCTGCTAACCGCCTTCACATCCTTGAAAGGATTTCCAGAGGCTGGGAGCTTACAGTCGGGATACAGCGCGGCATCCGCACAGCAAGGCACGCTCTCTTGCCTCATCGCCTCTTACAGCGATGGCTGTCGCAGGGCTGGTGGAGCCGTCAGGTTTGCAGAGCACTGATGAACTCCAGCTCGCTCGGAGCTGACGGCGTCTCCACAGCCCGCCACACTGGCCAGCTGGACAAAGCCACTAGAACCTGCGATGCCCAGCATTTGAGCCTAAGAAAGCAGCCTTACTTACAGGACAGACAGGAGGCCACCTCTCCTTCAATATATTCATCCATCTCCCCCCCGTTTCCCGTCGTGCCACTCATGCAGTGTGAAGCAGGTGGAAATTATTCACGGTTCCCGGCTGGGGATTCCCTTGGCAAATGTAACGGCGGATTAGCCCACTCACGAGTTGCCTTCCCTGCGGTCCCCGGGGCCGAGGAGCACAGCTAGTGGCCACTCTGCCAAAATACGCCCTGTGTCAGCTTACAGCTCTTGCGGGAGGCTTCCTAATTGCCATAAATTAGCTGCTATTACCTGGTTTTCAGCGGAGAATCAAGGAACTTTGACTTGTCAGCTGTCATTCTGCCCTCGCCTAGACACTGCAAAGGATGTCGTGACTTTGCCAGGCATCCCTCAACAGTTGGCCAAGCGAGCAAGGCACGGAGCCCCTCTGTCTCCCCAGGAACAGCCAGCCAGGCCAGCGGGACAGGGCGAGCAGGGGCACAAGACCAGTATCGCAGACACGTTATCACCCCTGCTCAGAACCACGGTCTGAATTTAATCCGCATTGTCTGTTCAAATGCAGGACCACAGGCACCCTCAGGCCACAGCCTTGGTCAGCCATCTTCAACAGTCTCACGCACATCCAAAATGGCAGAAAAAACATAGCCAGCAAAAATCTTCATATAAATATAGCAGGGGGAAAAAAAACCCTTCATGTAAATATCCCTGTGACTAAATTCTGCCCTTTGTCTCACACCCATACAGCTGAAATGAAATAAAAGGCCAATTTCAGCCCTGAGATACGCAAATACTGACTGAGGTACAGTTCCTATTTACAGCCAGGCTGAACTCGATTAGCACTGGAGCCGTGTAAGTATGATCCAGCACAGCATCAGAAACTGCTTTGACATGCTCTGCATAATTTTAAGGCAAACAAGTCTTTGTGACACAGAGAAATACAGGGGATCGAGGCCATCACTTTGGCACAGGCTTGGCTGCAGCTCCTGTAAGTCTATGGAAAAGCATCGTTTCTACACCCCTAATCTGTAGAGCTGTACGAGACTAATATTTGCAGGTTCTTACTGCTTACTCTGTACATAAATAAATCTCTTTTTCACAGGGACCATGATCTAGGGACTCTTCTTGATTTTAAGCAGTGGTTAGTGCTTCTGGCACAATCCTTAGGTAGTGGGCTTCACTCAACTGTTTAGGTAGTCAGACTGTCAGCTCCTTTCCCCTGTGTTCGTACAAATCTTTCTCAAGCAATCATTCAAAACAAAAAAAACAATCCGAAACCAAACAAAAAAACCCCAGAAACCCAAGCAGGAAATACTAAGGAAGTGAAAGACAATTTGGGGATTATATTTTCATGATGTACAGCGACACTGGAGATTTTTGTTGTGTGCTTCACTAGGTGTTCACCAATTTACCAGTCCCCAGCCCCAAGAAAAAAAAACAAAAACAAACAAGAAAAGGCCAAAATTGGAGGACAGTATGGCATAAGGTTTCCTGTCTTCTGGGCTGTTTTCAGAAATAAAAGTGGTTACTCACAGAGGACATACAAAAGCAGTTTCAGGTAGTGTTCACCAGTAGAAAAGAAATATTTTCCAACCTACTTCTTTCAGCTACCGGCAGTCACAGAGGTAACTCTGATGCCTCAGGCTTGACAGGGGACCCACAGCTAGGTTTTCCACCTGTGTCAAGTGTCCCCTCACCAGCATGGCCAGATCCTGCTCCTGCCCTTCCTCCCTGCAGAGGCAGCCTGTACGCAATGTAATTTCGCAAAGAGCCTAACATGCACCTAATCCTTAAAAAAAACCAAAAACAAAACAAGTGGAAATTGAGCTCAGGAGCCACCTTTTCTTAGTCTTTTTTCGACAGAGACTCAATGGCTTCCCATGAAAAATCAGAGAAAAGTCATTAAGAGCTTTTGGTGGCAAAGCTATTCTGATCTTTTGTAGCCTGAGTAACTGAAAGGGGCTAGGGACACATTTTCAAGATTTTTATAGAAAGATATAATTACAGGATAAAGCTCGTATTGGTATCATAATCTTTCATTAAATAATTCTGAATGCACTGTACTGTGACTTTAAATAGCATAGAAATATCTATTACTGCAATACAGAATACTAATAAGTAATTCCTATGACAGAAGAGCCTATGTATTTGGGAAACAAATGTGAGAACAGTGAAAAACTTCACTTTCCTAAATTAACTCTGATTTCCAGATTTTGAACTTTTTAATCATCATGTGTGAATAATATTGGGGTTTTGGTATCTAATACACTGCTTTAGATTAGGTTTATCAAGTGTCTAATAAAGCAGCACGTTCATCTCTTTTGTCTTCTGGGTGAGGACTCTTTTATTACAGTGTAGTATCTTTTTGTTTTAATGCTGCTCTGCAGTGGATTGCCAGCTCATTAATTTTTCTGCTATAACACCCAAATCCCTTTGCTGATCAGTGTGCTGGATGATTGATTCCCTGCTCCCAGACTAATTTTTTACATTGGACTGCATTTACCATCTGGTAGATAAATCACCCAAAACACTCAAATTTGGAGTCTGGTTCCAGTGATCCTCTTTGTTTGCGCAGCCAGCAGCAGGAATATCACTTGCAAATGTGGAGGTTGTGTTCTCTCACCTGGGTAACTCTTCTATATTACAGACAGAGGTTTTAACAAAGAGCATGGAGATAATGATAAACCCCTTCTCGCTTTCAAAAAAAAAAAAAAATTAGGCAGCTGTTCTTTGTGTTTTCTAGACAAAATTTTTGTTTCACTCCTACCACAACCACCAGTTTCTGATGTGAAAGAGTATTTCTTACAGCTCCGAACCAATTTTGCACATTTCAAACACATAAAACTACTTTCGCAAAGACATTCTTTGTAGGTGTAAATATCCGCACAAGCAAAGGAAATACAACGAAATAAATTGCCTTTCCAATCCATGTTTTATATGAGAAAAATCTTCTACAGCCTCAGCAGGAGCCTGCCTATTTTATTTCCACTTTTATAACCTTGAAATGATACTTGCATAAAATTATACATCCAGTCAAGACAGGGAGAAGGAACTCTGCCTCGCAGAAATGTCTAGGTAAACTTCGGTGAGAGGTGGAGGACGAAGGAAAAGCTGCTGGAGGGACACAGTGCTTTAGGAAAGCAACAGTTCACCCACCCACTGCTGCGCAGGGCGGTATCGCTCGGCGGGCAGTGGTGTCCCCTTCTTCAGCCTTTCTAAGGATTTTCAGCTGCTCTCCCCCGCCCCGGAGAACCCATCCGGCACAACACACTGACCTCTGCCTCTCCCAGAGGGATCAGAAAAAGGGAGCACACAATACGAGTCAATGCTCATTAGCAAAATGTAAACATTTCATTAGATCAATGCTTCCCTGAGTTTTAGAGCAACAAACTGCTATCCAGCCACCATTTTTTATCAGACTTTCTCTGGAATATCTATTGAAAACATTATTTGAGCTGTCTCCATCAACCAAGTAAAGACTTCATATCTTGGCTTTGTGTTTTATGGACACCCTTAAGGACTAAAACTTAATTTTCAAAAGCGCTCACTCATTTTGAAAGCCTAGACTATTTGGGGCATTTTCTGCACATGCACTGGCACCTTTACCTAGCCCACGTCTCAAGCTTTTATGATGCTTTCGTTAAGATTCTGTTTGGTTTAAAATTTAGAGGAAATATAGCAACTTTGGCACATGATGCTTATCTAATCCCTCCTCCTTTGTAGTCACACGTGAAAGAGTCTCTGAACAGGAAAGCAAGTAAAACTCTTGTAAGGCACAACAAACTCCTCTGTAGGCTTCAGCCTTAACCAAGGGAGCAGTTTCTCACCTGCTGCTGAAATACATGTGTGTTTATAGAAGGTTTTCTATAGACACATGCAAGTAGATGTGACAGCATGATTTCATCGGGGGCTGTGCGTTTCTTCTTCCACCACCATATGCAGTGCTCCCACGAGTTAGTAAGGGGGACTGGCTAAGCACTCCTAAAGCGGGATTGTTTGGTCAGCAGTAGGTGAACACTGAAACGTGTCGAACTCCTGAAGCTGGGTGGAAATGCGCCAGTCTGGGAAATAATCTGGGCTGGATCAGGGGTGAAGCAACTGGAGCTCCTGAAGTTGAGCATTTCGTGTTCACCTCAAACACACTACAGCACTCAGGAGCAGAATAACCAGAGTTTGCGCAGATCCAGCTCTCTGGCTCGCCCAGCTACCCCCGTTCACTCCATCTGCTTCCACACTGATCCCATGAGATTGGTGTGAGGCAGAGTGGATGGCCCAGGGCCTTTCCTTGAGGAACCCGGCTGTCGCCTGCCAGCAAGTCAGGCAGCTGGAACAAGGCTGCCTACGGAGGCTTTGTGGCCAGGGAGAGCCAGATTTCAGGAGGTTGTGGCCTCCAGACCAGACCAGAGAAGAACCATTTCCCATCCTAAGCACCCTTTTGGCTGTTTGTCAGGAACATCGTACCTGTTCTCTTCTTCAGCAGTCCCCCATAGGATGCTCTTATGATAGCACAGCGCTTTCGGCACCTTTTTAAGACATACAGGAGCACAGCAAGGTCTCAGCCTGGTAGAAACGTGCTAGGGGAGAAGCCAGCAGCTACAGAGAGAAGCCAGCTCCCTTCAGAAAAATTACTGACAGATCTGTCTTGTTCGCGATTTTCTTCTCTTTCATTTTCACATGTTTTCCTGCTGGTCTTAATTAACACTATTTTTGAAGCGTGGATGAGGATCCTGCCAGCTTGAACATGGTTATATAATGTGGGTGTTTCAAAACTGTAATTGCAACTAAATTTATTTTTATAATACTAAGTCAAAAGAGAGGTATTACAAGGATTTAATTTTATTTTGAACCAGATCCTTTAAACACTGTTGCTGCAACACATAATCTATTATCAGAAAAGTCCTGTCTTTTCAGTCCTTTGAAACTGTCTACTATAATGAGAATTTAAATTATCCTAAAATAAATCCCGATTTGCTAGTCAAATACCGCCTCCTCACAAACCGCGCTACGACCCATGAGGCAGTTTTAGAGCAACTTAAAAAAATTGAACATTGCTATCAGCGTAACATTAAATTGCTCTCTTAAACAGAGACATTCACATCAGCAATATATATGCAAATGCATGCAGAGCCTGGTCAGACTCCCAGCCCACACCCAACCAGGTCTGGAGATGTAACTGGGTAGCAAGAAGAGAAGTCTTCTAGGTAGTCTTCTAGCAAAGAGCTCCACTGGCATCTTGCTCCCCACTCCAAAGAAGACAAAGGTTCCCTGGTAAGAATCTTCAAGAGAAAAAACTGACTTGATATTTTTTCTTTTTGAAAACAAACCAACAAATAAATAAATTGAAGAGTGTATGACCCATAAATCCCCAAAATTTAAACAACTAATGGCACCACTAGATATCTACCTAATAACACAAGATGAAGTAATTCTGCTCTCAGATCGCCTTGAAGCCGTGAACTGAATTAGAACTAAAGATACATTGTAGCTCTTCATCAAGACAAAGGGACAGATTTAAGGTTCTACAGGAAACTTTAATTTCATCAGATCACAATTTTGATTGCTGAACTTACTCCTAACCAGATTTTACCTGTATCTTCTTATCCTTTTCTGGAAGAAAAATATCGCACAGAGAAGACCCATTTTGCCAAGAAATGGTTTCATAAAATAAAATTTACTATGAATTGGTTTAGTCAAACAAGCCTTTCTCTACACACTTACGAGGTCCACAAAACACAACTCCCCTCTCTCACGCTTCTTCTCTTTCTCTTTTTATTCCTGTATTTCTAAATTGTTAGCATTTCAAGATGATCTAAGAAAAAACTACAGCAATTAGAGAGGACTATTCAGTTTACAGTGCATTATTTAATTATAATTTTATTATTATCTAAAGCTATTCTTAGGATAGAACAATTTTTTTAAGAATAATTTATAAAGAACTTCCTTGGTCTTCAGCTCGATTGAATATTACAGACTGCTAACAAAACATCAGGCTTTTACCTCACGAATGCAGACGTGTCCTCTACCTCCACTTTCGTTCCACAGCATCTGCAGGGACTTATCAAGGAGGATAAGCAATAGTCTAGAGTCAGAAAAATACATCCTTTTCCAATATCCTTGGTGGTCAGCATTTTTTCTTCCCCAAATGCTACACCTACTGTTATTCTGGGAATTACTGCCACTACCTGCTTTGTGGACCTTCGCCACAGGTCTGACCACAGGCTGGAAAAGTCACAAGCACTTTCTGTTGATGGATCAATGGTGGAACATGATAATCCCTTTATGGGAAAAGGGTGAATTGAGCCTCCTGTTGACATCTGTGGGATTCTCTACTCAAAGACCTTGACCACAACTTCTCATTTTTTTTCAACTCCAAATAGATATTGACCTTCCCCTTTATCCAGTCTACTTTCAGTTCTAGAAGAAAACTAGCAGGCTATGAGTAGAAAATACTTTTCTTCACATTAATAGCAAGAAAAGGGCCAGACTGCTCTTAACAAAGACATTTCTTGTTCTCCCTGTAATGGGAATTATCAGAGAGGTCTTGGTACAGAAAGAATGTTTTCTTGGCAATATTTTCCACAACAAACATAGCTCCTCTTTTCCTCTTTTCAAAAAGTGATAAAGAAACTGGATTCAATCCAGTCCCTTCAGTCAAGCCTCGATTCCTCCCTCATGCTACCGGTTCCCACTAGTGACAATGACGGAGTGGACTCAAGCAGATGATTTTTTTTCTTGAAATACGTGTGCTATGTCTCTTCTGCTAGCACTGGTATCCAGCAATAGTAAGCTTTGAGATCCCTGCTACAAGTCTGGAGAACAG
>Ga0065711_1040935_pt1 | contig 16547 bp, 9 predicted proteins | sample Hoacrofraction12_FD_59098 | JGI IMG/M metagenome (GOLD analysis project Ga0065711, IMG submission 59098) | Hoatzin crop microbial communities from Cojedes, Venezuela - Epithelial fraction 12 v2 (version 2) | ecosystem: Host-associated > Birds > Digestive system > Esophagus > Crop | place... | reverse complement strand
CCGGCACGGCCGAGCAGGGAGAGAGACCCGCCAGGTACGGACCCGCCGCCCTCCCTCCCACCCTCGACGGGGCCCCGCCCTGCGCCTCGGGGCCCAGAGGGGGGCGAAGCGGCGGCGCGGGAGTCGCCCGGTTCTGCTGTCGGCTCGGTGTCGGGGCGGTGGTCCGGCCCTTCCGGCGGTGGAGGGGGCGAGGCCGAAGCGGAGGGCGCGGGCGGGGGAAGTGGGTGGAGGCCGGCCCCCTCCCACCTCTTCACGCCTCCGCCCCTGCACGTGGTGCGCTCACCTGGTGCGGCGTCGCTGGCTCCATCGCTGCCAGGGGTTGGTGTTTGCGGGAGAGCGGCGAAGCCCCGCTGCTGTTGGGATGGTGCCGGAGGCAGCCAGGAAAGGGGGACAGGGAAGAGGGGCGCGCGAGACGGGGATTTAACCCTTCGCAGCGGCGGAACAGCTTTGCACCAGCCTGTTAACTCAACCGCAGCAGAATCACGCGAGTGTAGACCCGGCGTGAGGTGGGTGATAACGGCTCTGATCACACCAAGGAAAGTTTCTCGGCTGCCTGAGCCTCCATGTTTGCATTCCTGCTTTAAACTGGCCGGAGCTCAGCAGGGGCCACCTGCTCGAGTCGCGGTTTGGCTCCGGGTGCGTTTTGCCTGTCTCTCCGGAGATCTCGGGTTGCTGCGTCTGTTCGGTGGAGAGTTTCGGGGGGGGCTCTTTGGAGCCACGGGGTTGCTGTGGCCGTGGGATGCGTCTTTGGTGCTGTTGGCGTTGTCTGCAGTTCTGCAGAGGTTTTGTGGCTGAAGGAGGACCTGGTCACTCATCGGGAGAGCTGTGGTTTGTAATAAAGCTCAGGAACCATTTCCCAGAATTTAGCACATCCTAGAGTAATTATCCGTACTGCCATTGTTGAAAGTTTCTGCTTTACGGTAAAACCCCAAGCTGTTAGGAATGGCTTGGGCCTCAATTCTGGACAGGATTCTTAGCTTTGTATGCAAACTCAACATCAATTTCCCATTTTCCTTCAGGTAATAAAATAAAAAAATATTTTGTTAAAATATTTAGGTAATACCTGGATGGGATATGGCTGTATAAAATAAATACAGACTACAATCAATTAATTTCACTTTGTCCCTAAGTGTACGTTTCCAATTTATAGTAAATGTTATTTTGCTGCTTTCTGGATTCAATGCCTTAAAACAAGTGAAGTTGGTTCTCTGAAGTTTGTAGTGGCTTGTAGTCCCCATTTGATTTATTCACATTCGTAGAAGATGAAAGTTGTCTCTAAAGTAGTAGCTGGGAGTGAAGGCAGACTAAGAAGTAGCTTGCTTCTGTGGAAAGGGAGTGTTTCTTCTGACAACTTGGAAGCAGAATGGAAGCTTGAGCAAGTCTTTCTGTCTTCATTATCTCCACTGATACATTTTTTTTTTTAGACGGCATGATGGTGATTTCTGTTGCAGTAATGTGTTGGGATGCCCTGGTGGTTGCAATGGATTCGTTGAGTGGGTTTTATTTACTGGAAGTATTCTAAGGGTGTTTGTGCTAATGCAAACATTAGGAACAGAAAATGAATTTTTAAATACTCAGTATTTTGTTATTTGAGCCTGCTACTTAATAAGAGCAATAAACAATATGGGATGAGACCTTGAGACAATAAAATTGGTGTGCCTGATCATGTAAGTGAAGAAAACAGGAATTCTGTTTCAACTGAGGGAAACGTATGCTATTCTTCTTTCTATTTGTCTAGCTTGATAGAAATAAATGAATAAATAAATCTTCCTGTTTCTTTCTGTTATATCTGCTTTCGTAGCTTGCTTAGTGCCGTTTCCGTTGTTGTTTGGGAAGCTTTCAATATTGCCATGCAGACTCTTTACCTAAAGAAATAATGCCCTTTTTCAGTCAAGAAAAATGTCGTTTAGTTGACAGTTCTCTCTCGGAATGTCACAGAGCTGTTTTGGTTTTTTTTATAGAAAGCCAGCTACCTGAATTTGGTGGTGACGTTAGAGAAGATTCCTACCAGTCCACCACTTTTTTTTTTCTTTCATGAGCTTATTGTCCCCCAGTTCTGTTCAGGGATCTGCCTCGTGTTCAGGACTTGGGCCATGCTAAAGTACGGAAGTATTTCTAAGTGTTAATAGGCGAGATGTGAGGAGGTTTGTATTTGTGGGGTAGGGAACTGAAGGAGGATGAAGAGGAGAAAGAAAACTACTCCAGTCATTATGGGAAAAATCCCTAAGTACAACTTGGCGTGGTTTACAGAATTCCTATTGGTTTTTTTTTTTTAGGAAAAGAAATGAGCTTGTTCTTAAACTAAATTAATCTGACACTCTTTTAAGGGGGATACTGTTGGAAAGATTTTTCCACTCTGCTTAAGGGATTCTTAAAACGTAACTTCAAAGAAACAATGGCCTGCAGAGTGAATGAAAATAGCTTTTTGCTCTCCTCTTCGTCACTCAATAATGTGTGAAAAAGCTGAAAATGCTTTATTTTATTTTGGTAACATGAAACGTCAGTCCTGGTTATTTCTTTGTATCACCTGGAAGAGTCTTTAGTCGTGTGAGATAAAGATGGTGAAGCATTTTCCACTTGTATCTGAAACAGCAAAAGTGATCAAAAAGTTTGGCAATGACATCTTTCCTTCCTCTGTCATAGATGTTTGAGTAAATAGATGTGAATAAAACTTCTCAATATCTCATGTGAACCCTTCCTTTCCTTCTTTCTTGTCTATCTTTTAGCTTTTTGTAATTCTGCAGTCCTGTAAGTACCTGCTATGTATTTCAAGTAAAAGAGTGTTATTTTCCAGAAAACTAATTTTGGGGTTCCTTGCGCTTTTTGCATTGAGTGTGAAGATAAAAAGTTGCAGTTGTCTTCCGTAATCATGAAGAGCAGAGTGATCTGGAGTTCAGACAAACTGTATTTTTTTAAAGCAGGTTTCTTCCTTAGCCTGCTTAAAATATTCTGTTTGTAGCACAGTGTCAAAACCATTTTTTTTAAGTCCTTTGAGAGGGAGGTGAAGAGTGACTCAAGGTGGAAATGAGAAGAGTGGAGGTCAGCACTGGAAGCCAGCGTTGCCGCTGAAGAAAGTATTAATGCAAATGCATCCTCTATCTCATCTCTCTCTTTCTCTCCCCGTTCTTCTTACTTCCTCTCTCTTTTGTGCTCCCTCTCTTCTTGCCCAAAAGTTAGAGGTGTCCCCTTGCTTTGACAGGTGTAGGAGCGTGCCTCTTTGGAGGTTTCTTCTGCCGTTTGATGCCTATTTGCAGTGCTAGTTAGTTTGAGTGGAGGTAAGCGCCTGTTTGCTCTGTAAAAGCTGTAGTGGTTCAGCATTTCCGTGTCTGTGGAACTGGCTGAAAATTTCTTTCTGAATTTGCCTTTGGAATGTTAATTCTTGTATGTAGAAGAGAAGAAAAAGTTGAAACTGTAGATCACAGGGCTATTAAAGAAGCACTGAGAGATTCAAAGCATATAACAGATCCAGATGCCAAAAGTTGCCCAGGAGCTCAACGCTGGTTGTCGTAATTCCACATCACTGGTAGTGCTAGGAGGTTTAAAGTGGCTCCAAATATGAGTCTTTTCTGCTTTAATTAAGTTCAAACATACAAATATTTCTAGCTGCTCTTTGTTTAAGCGAAAATACTTCTGTAAGATCGTTACCCTTCAGTGTCAACTGTTATTTCTGATTTCAGAACGTCCAAGTCCATTTTATTACTAAAACCTCTGATGGCAGCTTCTGGTAGGAACCATGTGGTGCATTGCCCATGCTTTCATTTTCAGTACGTTATTTTTGAAACGAAAGTATTGCAGAATTTCCTGCCCACTGCACTGATAAATCATATAAATGTCTGCTTTCTCACACATTATGCCTAGAAATGAGGCATTGCACCAAAATATTGGATGTGGGACTAAATTCCAAGGTTACAGTGAGGAAAGCTCTACATGTCTAAAGCCTTGGTGTTTTAGACAGACAATAGCATGCTTATTTATGTCGACCACCAAGGGAAACGTGACCCTGTCAGACTGTAGCAGGAACTGTCCAACTCTGGGAGTGAAGAGCATCCTTTTGACTTCTCACTTGATGGGAATGGGCAGTGCCTTGACTGACTTCTTGAGCAGCTACAACGGTGGGACGCATGAATGGTATCTCCTAGTCACTCTGTTCCAAGCTGAGTTGGAAGCCCAAACTGTAACACTTCACTGCCAGAAAAAGTGCAAGTGTTTCAGAACTACTAGACAGTAAACAGAACACAATACCGCTGTCAACTGGGACTGGGAAATAATCTCATGTCCATGTTCTTAATGCCTGTATTGATGTGGGAAGTCAATGGGACAGAGCTAGAATGCTCTTGGTGACTGAAAGTGGAGTTGGCGGCTTTGTCTTTTGATCATTCTGGATCTGATGTCAAGATCATGAAACGTACTTCCAGTTCATTTGGTCTCTTCTTTACTAATGAGGGAAACTGTTTTGATCATATATGTCTCAACATGTCGTGTTGCTTCTGCAGTGCTTTGGGCATTAAATTGTTCTTCTGAGAGCCAAACAGTTCTTTGAGAAAGGTGCCTGCATTCGGGCAAACTTACTTGAAGTGGGGAAGATTCGCTGTTTTGCAATGGACTTGAACAATCTTGGCACTTGAAGCAGTCACAAATAACTTTTGGTTTGACAAGGTTCTGTCTGTCTGTCTGCTGTTTTGGGTTCCTATCTTCACCTGCAAAAAAAATCTGTATTTACTCTTCACAGTTCACTGGTGGTGTTTCCATGTATTCCTTCTCATTTTTGAAGCCTTTTCCTTCCTAGACTTAGACTTCTGTTCTCATAAATGTATGTACCTTGATAGCATTTGAAGATGACCACCTTTGTAGTCTATATTTGCCTAAAGAATGAGCAGGCATGTGAGATGTAGGCATATGAGTTGGTCACCCTGCATCCTATGCCACAAAATAGATGTATTCTGCATCTTAATTTCTTTTTTGTATATATGTGTCTGAAGTAATTTCTGGTTCCATCTCGCCGTGCAACTAATCTGCCTGTGTTTTCCTGAAGCTTTCCTGAGATTAGTACTTCAGAGCACTAAGTAGGGTTATTAATAGTAACAGGGAGATGGAAAAGCAGAAAATATGGGTTCTCTGTGAAATATGGAAAGAATGTTTTTCTTTTTCAGAGTGAAAGGCCCTGTAAGTAGAAAAGGGGGATAACATAAGGTGTTTTCTTGGGTCTTTTAACTTATTTTATCTGAAAAGGATGCCATTTCTTGCTGTTCTGTGATGTAAAAGTTGGACATTATTTTCAGATAATCTGTGGTATTCTGAAATGCTAACTCCAAATGTACACTGAGTAGACCAGTATGATTTTTGCCAGTGAAGTTCTTGAAGATTAGAGCTGGCATTTTTCAGTAGTTAGTCTGCTTCTAAGGTATAGCAGCACTGGGTATACAATTCACTGATGCACATTAATTAAAATATCTATGCTGTGTTCACTTATGCTATCTTTCATTTTTCTTTTCTCTTTTTTCTTTGTTTTGTTAAGCATTGCAGGCTGTATGTACCGAGTAGTTCAGACGACAGGACCAGATGGAAAAAACCTTCTGAAATTACTTCCAGTTTCTAAATCTTCTGGAAGCTTTGTGCCAATAGTTCAGTCTTCAGCCATGCCAAATAATTCTAAAGCGAATATTTCTAGTCCAGTCCATCTTACTTTTAAGACACAGCTTACCAATACTACTGCACCTTCATCTGTTAAAATACCTGTTTTTCAGTCTCCTAATCCTGGAAAGATTATTCTTACAAGGACATCAGACAAACAGGAAAGTGCTAGGGGAGATTCTGAAAAAGAAGTCTTAGTTCCCAAATCAGCTGCTAACGTCCAGAGCAGCTGTGTTTCAGTTGATAGACTGTCTTTGCAGAACATTGCTGTAACAAGTTCATCTAACCAGAGTAACACCGCATACATGTTGGTAAACACCACAAGTCTTCCAGCTGCTATGAAGTCTTCAGTACTGCCCTCTGGCCACCACCTCCAGATACCAGCTGATGCAGAAGTGAAATCTGTCCCAGCTTCTTTTTTGCCACCTGCAATACAGCAAAAAATACTTGCAGCTGCAGCGACTAATGTGTCTGGAGGAGCTGATGGTACAAAAATGCCAACTGTTATTTACGTGTCACCAGTGAACACAGTGAAAACAGTACTTCCCAAGCGTTTGCAAACCATTTGCCCAAAACCTGCCCCAGAAGTTTCAAAAACATTAATAATGACAGCTACACAAGAGGGAAATTGTTCTTCTCCTGAGGCAGTAACATCTGATGGTCAGCAGTACCAGCAAACTCCGATGAAATGGATTGTGCAAGAAACTCCACAGTCATCAGCGCCTTGCCTTATTCCTGTAAAGTCATCAAATAATGTGGCTTCCAAGATCTTGAAAACCTTGTCAGACATGAAGAATGTAGAAGCTAACTCTGCAAATATTTTACCTCTCTGTTCTAGTGGTCCTGGTGGAAGCCAAACAAAAATCACATCTATTAAAGATAATGCTCTGGTCATGTACAATGGGAAAGTCTACTTGTTGACCAAAAGAGGCTCTGATGTTCTGTCAGCCCAAGCTGACAAACAAGCATCTTCCTCTTCTGATGCTTCACTTAAAAAGGAGACATCCAAGCTAATTGATTCTACTGCAGTCAATAAAATAACGAATAAAGTAGTGAATCTGGTATTGTCAAAAAGCAAAGGAATGGTGCTGTCTCAGAAGGATCCAAAAACGGGTACAAACTCAAAAAATTCTTCACCAACTGGCTTAAGAAATGACTTAAAATCTGCACCTGCAGTTCTGGTGACACCAAGTGCTAATCAGCATAATTCCACTGTAAACCAGAGAAAGAGTTTGCCTTTCACCGGGAGCATTTCAAATGGAGTGACCCCTATTACAGCAGTAGGGACACAGGAAAATGTATGCCAAAATGGCAAAGAAAAGATTCATTCCCCCAAAGCAGCAAGTGCTGTTTTACCTCAGTCTAAGGAAGAGCGTGCTTTCAGTGAAGACTGGCAAAAGGTAACTTTCTCCAATAAACATGCCCATCTCAGTCTCTGCTAAATTGTTATATGGTCCTGGTTCTATTTGAATAAAATGACTATTAATAAGTTCACAGATTTTTTGTAACCAGGTATCTTGTCACTGGAAGTGCTGGTCTAAAGTGTAGTTCTATTCAAAAAATGATCCTTTTTTTTTTTCAGTAAGATTGCATAAAGAAAAGAAAGGGGCATGGGAAAGATGACTATTTGTTTCTTCACAAGATAAATTGTAGGTAACAACGGAAGCTTTAGGGAAGTTGTTCATTGAGCTCTGTGAGCTGTCTGCTTTCTAATGTTGATGACACATTCTCACAGCACAGCCATTGGCTGTGTTGTAGGTGTGGTGTAAGGTAGAGGAGTTTACAGCTACACAAGAGGAAGACAAGGTGGAAGAGCAGCATTTGTCATCCAGAGACAAACTCTGGTGTTGCACTACGTCAGATCCAGCCTCCGCTAGCTCAGACAGCCGGAGGCAGAAGCTGCATTTCCTCCCTTTCATGCCATGATGGGGAGAGATCCACCTCCTTTGACTCACAGTTTCATGTCAGGCAGAAGAAACTCTTGAGATCTTTAATGGCTTTCCCCAAAATTACCCATGAAGGATGGTGGGTCAAGTTTTCAGCTGCTCAAGAGGCCGGAATGAATTTGCCTCCAGATAAAAAAAAATGATACTGAAGCTAGTTTATACTTGCTTTTATTGACCAGGCAGAAGAGAAATGTCAGCTAAGCATATTTGGCAAATTTTAGACATTTAATAATTGCAACAGACTGTAGGGCCTCTTTTTCGATTGTTCCTCACCTGAGAAAATGGTTAAAATAAGATTTTTTTTTCTTCTTCAGCACTTTGTGATGCGAAGTGTCAGCATTCTCATTTACTGTAACCTCTGTGAAAAACATTGTATCAAATGTTTGCTGCTTTTAGTCCTTAAATTTGCAAGCCCATGGATTGCCAGACGTACTGATGGGAGATTGAACTTGAAGATCAGAAACAGCTCCAGTTACAATGAGGTTACATATGAGAGATGGCCAATAGTGCTTTGTTAGTACTATCAACCACAATGCAAATATGAAATGCATTCAACAGTCTGAAAGTGACACTGTAAAGACACTATCTGATCTTCCGTCATCTTCGTTACTTTGAAGTTTTAGAACAGGTTATTCCCTTACTGCTTCTTATACTTCTGTGGTTTACTAGTTGGACTGTGCATTTATGGATGTTCCACAACATACGTGGGGTTTTAAATAACTAACAAGACTGTTAGACCTATGATAATATGTATATAATTTCCCAAAATTGGCTTACCTGTGTTTTAACACAGGTAACTCTTGGAGAACGGCAGACAAAACAAATGTTCACCTGTCTTTTTAGTAGCTAGTTTTTAGTTTATATGTGTGGAGAGAGAAGGAGAGGGAGAGTGAGAGAGTATGATTGATGGCACTCTCACTGTTTCTGTATTTCAGATCCAGTGTGAAAAGATGGATTCACCAGGAAAGGTGATTCAAATCAAACACCAAGAGAAGCCATTTTGGAAACAATACTTGGAATTAAGGAAAAAATTTGGTCTCTCTAAGCAGGAGAGGGTGTACCTTAAGAGAATACCATTAAGGGCCTCCTGTGAGAAACCAGAAGAAAGGGTTTGTTCCAGTAACAACTTGAAAAGGAAAAATGATTCTTGCAGTTCATCATCGTTAGATGTGGAAATAACAAATCAACATCAGGAATGTATTAAAGAGGAAAAGGTATCTTGAAGTATTTCCATGCTAAAATGTGAATTGCAGCACATTCAGAAAGCAGCATACGTATAGTCAACACTGAACTGCATGGTTATTTGAACCCTCCCACCTCTGGATTCGTCAGGGCAAGTCAGAAATTGTTACAGTCCCTGTGAGAATTGTTCTAGAACTTGTTTGTGTTCTGCAGCAAAGCTGGGTGATTTTAGTTGACCTGAGTACCATCTAAGTCTTCTTATCCTCCTTTCTGGGTTCCACTGGAGGAAATTCAAAGGACAAATGCTTTGAGGAAGACTGGACCCTCTAATGGCAGCTGAACAGTCAAAGGGATAGTCTTTACTGGAACAGAAACCATACCTCTGTATCCTGATTTATATATAACCTTCTGCAAACAATTCTGTTTATCCAATAGTGCAATGGTTATAAGCAGAGTAATAGAAGAATGGTTTCTTGTGAGGCTTTACCCCTGAGTTTGAAATCAGTCAAGTGCCATTATTTCAAGGCACTTCAGTCACTCACATGACTAGGTGTGGCTGACTTCCGAAGAAAGGTACCCACTTAGTCTTGTGTGGTTTTATTAAAACAAATTTCCTTGTGTACCTGTCTAACCTCTAGAGTTACAAATGTCTTTGTAAACTCAGTCCTTTGACATTGGCTAGGAGCTTGCTTGGGTGCTTCTGGAAAGGTACCCTTGGTGTAAGGACTTCCATCTTAAAGTATTAAAATGATTTTGTCCATCCAAAGTAGTCCTGTTCAGCCACAATGTTCTAAATTTTCTTTTGTATGATTCTACTCTACCCAGTCAAAGGCTTTCTCAGGTTGTAATAATTCTGTGTTCAGAGTCCTGCTTTGAGCAGACCTGCTGGCTGCTCTTCGTGAACTACATTAACATTTAAATAATAAAGCAGCTGGGAGGAGTGCAGTCTTGGAATGGACGTTATTGCTAATGTTGAGCTTTTTGGAAATGTAAGCATGAAGAATTCTGCTACGTTTTGAATTTTCCTGTCAAGTTAGATATAAAATTTTTGTCTTACACTACAGTTAAAGAACTTAAGCAGCAACAGGAGATGATAGCTATGCATAGGAAAGGCAGAAGCGCACTGTTGACTAAGGAAGGAGTTCAGTGTTCTGGGATTGTTAACTGTGAATCTTTGCTATAAAAATATGGAATTATGTTTGCTCAAATTGCTAAAAGAAACATCTTCCATATACTAAGAGGCTTGCAACGAATAACTTGTAATTTGTGCTTAGTGAACTGTGATGTTATAATGTAGAATGATGCTCAGTTTAACAGAAATACATTTTATGTTTCTTGACTGTACAGATAATTGTGGATCTGGAAGAGGATTTGACTAAGAAAAGAAAAATAAAATCCTTACCACTGTCAGACAGTGGAAAGAGAAGGAGAACTTCAGTCAAGTCAACCACAAGTTCAAGTTGGGAAGATACTGGCTCAAGTTCCAGTGTAGTTAACAGAAGTGTTTCACCTCCACCAGTATCATTGCAGCAAAGTGTTTCCACAGACTTCGTTACGTCGCCTCTAGGGGGTGACTCTGAGCAAGACCCCTACTCTCAATATAGTGACATTACAGACTCAAGTATTCCAGTTTTAGTGTCTTGTGAAGATGATACTTCAGTTCCTGAAGATTCTTTCAGAGATGATGCTTTCCCTTTGACTCCCCCAGACTTGGATGAAACAATACGGGATGAAAAAATAAACCGACTTAAACAGCTCTTAAGAGAACGAGAAGCGGCGCTTGAAGAGATGCGTAGGAAAATGCAGCAAAGCTGAAATACTGAAGCTGGTGGTATGGACCATATTCTTCATTTCAGTGACTTCAAGAAGTTGTTCTGTATTTAAACAAACATGAATTTTTCTGGTAGCTGGAAGATCTTAATGAGATTTACAATATATCTGTACTTAGGAAAGTATAGGTTTCTTGTTAACGACCAGAAGTAAAAGACTTGGACCATCAAATTCTGCTTCTGGGACATTATATGGATCAAAGAACACAGAAGATAGGCATTTTTATTAGTGTATTCTCCATATTTTGAATTGAGGGGTTTCTGTATTAGTCCTAGCAAATAAACTTTCCCACTTTGGAATTCCATGGACTATCTCTAGGAAACTGAATGTAAATTGCAAATCCCAATTGTAGACATTTTTCTGTTTTCCTAATGTTTTGTAGTGCATGACAACTTTTGTGAATTCCTGAGAACTGTCAATTGTCATAACAGGTCAATGGTCAGTGTTTAATAAATGCTATTTAAGTGATCTGGGAATTAGACTTTAGGCAGTAAGAATGCAGATATTTATACAAAACTTTTGCAGATGTGAACACATAAGCAGTAGAAACCCCTGCTGACAGTTATCTCGATACATGTCTCTTACCGTTATTATTGTAAGCCTTTATAAGGCCTCTGCCAGCTGCGCAGTGTTGAAGTTTGGTTGTGGGGTTATTTTTGAGGGGGGGAGGTGTATTTTTTCTAAACAGAATTCTCTTGAATTTGTTGAACTTGTTAAAGCAAAAAAGGCATATTTCTTTACCCAGGGGTGGTATCTTTAATAATTCTTGATGAGTATCTTTTCCATTAATTTGTTCAGTCGTTATTTCAACATGTCTCTTGCTAGATTCATTTGATGCTAACTTAGTTTGGCATTGTAGGAGAGAATGTACGCTCAAACTGTCTTTGCCGTCATAATTTTTGTAGATCTTTGTAGTCTATTTTCCCAGCATATTCTGTCATGTGTTGTGTGGACGTCTTTCACTACTTTGTGTTGTCCATGTCATTGAATCTTGTAAGGCCCTTCTGCAGGTCTTCAGTCTTTACTGTTACAGCCATAAATAACTATTTTGCCAATGGAATTTGTCATTGTTTTTTTTCTTGGTTATATTCAACATCACTGATCCCTGAGGAACTTCACTGCTAATTTCTGTTCATGGGAGACTTTGCTACTATTCTTACTTTCTATACGTTAATCAAATTTTCATCTGCAAGGCTTTTCTGTATTACCATGTGGATGCCTAGTGTATGTATAGGGTTTTGGCAAAGGATGTTGCTTTGGAGATAAATCTTCGGCAAGCCTAGTGGACTGTGTCAGCCCCATATTCCTTATTAATATGCCTCTTGACAGCATCAAAACCTCAAGTGGATTAGAGAGGCAGGACAGGCTTTTACAAGGTAAGAAAAAGATGGTGCCTGCTCTGAATAGCTTGGGATAGACCAAGGGTAGGAGAAGATGATACACCAAACGCACAACGGTGGGTGATGAAGGAAGGTATATAATGGAACTAAACTCTTTAATAATTGAGATTACTGTAAAAGAGGTAAGTGCCTGTGATAGAGCAAGCAAGTAAGGGTGATACTATGGGCATCCATGGGTTGACTGTGTGTGGAGTAAGTGTTTTGGGGCAGAATCACAGAATCACAGAATAGTAGAAAAACTATAGTAGAAATCCCATAGGAAGCAGACACCTAATGAAGGGCTGATACACAGTAAAGAGAATGATGTGAATGAACTGGGCTTCATAACCTATTTTATGCAGCCCACATATCACAGACCCAGGAGCATGTGCAAGACAGCTGAGCACCTGAAGAAAAGACTTGCGGTGGTTGGACCAGGCACCTGCATCCTGTAGCCTGGCAGTGAGGCCAAGCTGCTTATGGAGCAGGTGTGTACAGATGCTGTGTCTCCTTTATTGGTAAATGTGCAGTCTCATCTGTGTTTGTTCCAGAAAGTGTGGAAGAAGCACAAGTTCGGCCAAGCTTGCCTGTCAGATATAAGCAGTAGAGAGGAGGCGATTGTTTTGTGTGAAAAGTGGGAATATTCCCCGCATTTCTGTGGCGGTGATGGCTTGACCCTGGCCAACTACCAAGCACCTACCCAGCTGCTCGCTTGCGCCCCTCTCCTGCAGGATGGGGGCAAAATAGAAGGCTTGTGAATTGAAATAAAGACAGTTTAACAGGTTAAGCAAAAGCTGCATGCAGGCAAAGCAAAATAAGGAATTTAATTACTGTGTCCCATCAGCAGGCAGATGTTTAGCCATTTCCTGGGTGTGAGTGTGCATGATGTTTACTTGGGAAGACAAATACTATAACCATGAACATCCATAAACATCCCTGCATCCTGCTGCTTTCATTAAGCTTGTGTTTGCTGAGCAGGACATCGTGTGGTGTGCAATATCCCTTTGATCAGTTTGGGGCAACTGTCCTGGCTATGTCTGTCCCCAGCCTGCTTGCTGGGAGGCATGTGGAGCGAGAAGAAGAGAAAGCCTTGATGTCATGCAAGCACTGTTCAGCAGTAGCCAAAGCACTGGATTGTTATCAACACTGTCTCCCTCACAAATTCAAAATGCAGCACTGCATGGGCTGCTCTGAAGAAAATTTTAACTCCATCCCAGCCAGACCCAGTGTGATGGGACGGCAATCAGAAAGGAGATAGAAGCAGCTTTGGATCTTGTGTCTGGTGCTGCAGACACCTGTTGTGATACTCTTCCAACAGACATCACTCACCTATCCTAACGGTCTTCTGACAAAAGTCTTTCCTCTATTTTCCAAAGATCTCCTGAGAAATTAATGAAGCTGAGTTCACTTATCCTCTCCTTTCCCTGGAAGCTTTCCAGGTTTGGTATTCTACAACACACCACCTTCTTTCTTCTAGAACCTCTTTTACCCTAGCAAAGTGATTTGTTAGCCTGAGTTTTCTCTAGAGATGATAAGATACTGAAAATTCAGAGAAGAATCCTCACTGCAAGATTTTGAAGAAATGTGACCAGTAGGATTTGGTGGAAAAAAGTGAACGGGTTATTTCCTTGTGATCTAGTAATGGAAGACACTTGATGCAATTCAGAAAGAGAAAGCCAAGCCATCTATGGAAAAGAAAGAAATGTCTGCCTTGGAACACCAGTGCAAAGTTGAAAGGATCACTGAGAGCCAAGAGAACCCATTTGGTGTGCTGATGTAGGAAAGTTGCACCAACAGCAGGAGTGAAGGGACTTCCAACAGCCAAGGACCTTGCAGGTTGTTGGAACTGCTCGTCATCCAGACACATTATCTGTAGTGCAGATTCTATTTTTCTGCACTGTTCTTCCTTGAACTCCTATGATCTGTTAAGAATTTCTTTGTGACAGAAAAACTAGAGTCATGAGAATTGCTGGCTGCGGCCCCAGGTGTGAAAGTTATTGGCAGCCATCCCTGTGTGCAGCCTTGGATGGCAGAAGGCATTGCAGTTACACACCATGCTTGCTCACTAGCAATGTGAAAAGCATGGACTTAGGATATGAATTAAAGCTATTACTTTCAAGCAAATATTCAGGAAGGGTCAGTGGAAGACCTTTTAGGAATTTCTGGGTCCAAAGAGCAAATGTGGCAGAGCGCTGGACAAAACAGATTGGGAAGCAAAGACAATATTGGGCCAGTTGCCAACATCAACCTATTCTGGTGACTTGGAGTATCTGGATGGAACTATCAATGTAAAAATGTGTTACTCTTCAGCTAGAAGACAACCCACCACAGCACCGGCATTTCTGTAGGAGGACACAGATCTTCACAGAGATCTGTCCCAGCCATTTAGCCTGAGAGACCACCTGTAAGCTGGGCACCCTAGAGCCCCTCAGGTCCAGTTTCTTCCTGGCAAGGCAGCAGTCAGCTGATGGGGGTAGAGGTGTGCAGAAATACTACAAAATGAGTTAATCTGCAGATACTCGTCATCAGGGATGTGCAGATTCAGCTTTCAACTGTTTTGAACAGTGTGGAAGTAACCCTGAATTTCCTACAGTTGTGTGATTTGATTGGACAAATTGTGACTGATTTCCAAGGGCACAGTTGGCAGTGGGAGGCTGAAATTGGCAAAGCCCTACCTGTCCTCCTCTGGTGGATGTGGGACGTGTAGAGCAGTTACAGTTCAGTCCGAAGAAATCTTCTGGCAAATGGGAAGGGAGATGGCACTGCTTTCAAAAGCAAGACATAAAAGCAGAAGTACTCAGTGCTGGATTAGTCTGAAGATCCATCCAGCCCATCATCGTGTCTCCAGCAGAGACCAACATGGGGAAAGAATGGCTGTAAACTAGAAGAGGGCAGATTTAGATTCGATATTAGGAAGAAATTCTTCACCATGAGGGTGGTAAAACGCTGGAACAGGTTGCCCTGAGAAGCTGTGGATGCCCCCTCTCTGGAAGTGTTCAAGGCCAGGTTGGATGGAGCTCTGAGCACCCATGTCTAGTGGAAGATGTCCCTGCTGATGGCAGGGGGGTTGGAACTAGATGATCTTTAAGGTCCCTTCCAACCCTTACCATTCTGTGATTCTATGATGCTATGAGAATGGAAATCGGTACTGGACACCTAGAAAATGAGTTCATTCCGAGCTCATTATTGTGTATGGAGACACAAGGGTTTTCATTCATCTAAAGTGAATTTCATAATTTGTTTTATTGCTCAGTTTCTTTGTGCTGTGGGAACCTTCTGAAGCCTTTTTCAAAGTTCTTGAGAGCTATGCCACTGGCAAACTTTGACATCTTGCTCATCACCCGCTTTTCTAAATAATTTGTGAACATTGAAGAGTACAAGCTCCAACAGGAGTATCTGGGACTTCTTTCTTTCATTGAGAAACTGGCTGTTGAATAGCCTTTCTTCTCTCTAAACCAGCAATTTATACAGCTGATGACAGTCCTGCTTTTGCCATAGCAGCCTGGATTCTGTAAAACTGGTGAAGGAAGTCCAGGTAGGTGATTGACCATAGATCCCTGTTTACAGGGACACCAAGTCCTTTGGTAAATGATACTGTATTTGGGGCAGGTGTTGTCTTGACTGAACCTGCAGACACTTTTCTTCAGTTGTAGAGAGTTGTAGTAGAAAAGAGAAGACCAGTCTGGAGAAAGAGTGAACATCCGTAGGAGCAGCAGAAGAAACAAGCAGCAGGAGGGCTGTGAGACTGGAAGGGACTGATGGCACCGAGATCAGCAAGTCAGCAAGATCCCAGCACATCTGTTTCCAGCTACTGAGGACTTCCAACTGAGGAAACTAATGACAGTCTAAAAAAACCATAACCACTTAAAATGAAAACTCAAGCCTTTAAGAGATGATGGTGGGAAGATAGGGTAGGAGTCACGAGACACCCAGACAAGAAGGGAAAGTTTAGTAAGTAAATCCAGATGGTTCACATAAGTGGAGAAGGATGAACAGATGAAAAGATCAATCTGTCAGCTCCTAAAGCATATGGAAATCTACTTTCAAAGCTGATGGGTAATTGCCAAAGTCAGAACTGCCCAGGAGATGTCAGGAGGATTTGGAACCTGGTGTCATCCTCCATGTCACAGCAAGCAACACTGGACAAGGAACATCTGGATACAGCTGTCTTGGCACTGAGCTACTGGCCAGACCACATGGACACCTACCTTGGTACCTGCCTGTGGCTACGAGCATGAGAGAGGGTTTTAATGTAAAATAAAATAATCTTCTCCAATCAGATCTACCATTGAAATTTACTACATTGTTCTGCAATGCACATTTTCCTACAGAGTCACAGAATCCCAGCATGGCAGAGTTTGGAAGGGCCCTCTGTTGGTCACTCAGTCCAACCCCCCCGCCAAAGCAGGGTCACCCAGAGCAGGCTGCACAGGACCTTGTCCAAGCGGGTCTTGAATATTTCCAGAGAGGGAGACTCCACAACCTCCCTGGGCAGCCTGGGCCAGGGCTCCGTCACCCTCAGAGGGAAGAAGTTCTTCCTCATCTTCAGCTGGAACTTCCTCTGCTTCAGTTTGTGCCC